>Ga0210240_102235_pt1 | contig 11764 bp, 10 predicted proteins | sample ChrtobMetP5a_4mM_FD_155463 | JGI IMG/M metagenome (GOLD analysis project Ga0210240, IMG submission 155463) | Chrysochromulina tobin associated microbial communities from unialgal haptophyte culture, Seattle, Washington, United States - P5a_4mM | ecosystem: Host-associated > Algae > Haptophytes >...
ACTTCAGTTCCTGTTGGCCCTCCTTTCTGCGTGCGCGGGTCGCGCTCCTCGTCGTTGCTGCGCCAGAGTGTTCTGGGTGCATCGGCAAGCTGCTGCGAATCTTGAAGCGCTCGCCGAGCCTCCCGCCATGGGCAACAAGGCAACGTGGTCTCGCAGGTGCCGACCGACAGCTGGAACGATCTGAGATTCGCGCAGTTTTCGATTGTCTTTCATTTCGGTAAGTTTTCGGTCAGTTGCTTCGTGCGGAATTACTTACGAACGGGCCATGTGTCCCGAGATCATAATTTTGACGCACTGCCCTGTGCGGAAAAAAAACTTTTCTTGAGCTTCGTTTTCGGAACTCGCAATGTCAGTCACAGTTTCAGTTCAGTTTCGTCGCGGTCCCCCCGCGCATCATACACCGTTAACGTTCACGCGATTCTCCCCCCCCCAACACACGAGATGCGTGGCGGTTTACGATATATACAAAGCGGGACGATCGTGCGTGATCCGTATCCGGTGTGTCTACTTCATCGTACTTCATCTCTTGTTTCGCCCCAGGCATGCGGGCTGCCTCACACCCACACCGACACATTCTTCCTAGAGCTCGAGATGCCGACCGCAAGAGATTCCATTCCGAGCGATATCGCCCACCACAGGGGCTCATATAACCATGGCGAGTAGCACAGGTGAGTGCAATCGGTTGTCGTCTTATTCTGAATATTCTTCGAGACGTAACGCTTTAGGCCCGCAGTCCCAGGGTGCTGGGCCCACCAATCGTTGGTGATGGTATGCAACGGAATCAGTAGTACGTGTGGTGCGTAGAGCTTTGCCAGCCGTACCATATCCTCTGCACGCCACCAGTTGGCTGAGGAGTTGCTGATGGCAGATAAATTTTGTACGGCACGGCATCCGTAGCCCGTTGAGGAATAGATTGATCGATCGAACGTCCCGTCCATTGTCTCGAAGTGCTGCAGGCTGGGTGTCACCAACGTCGCCAAGCAGTGACGGCACGAGGACGCAAACGTTTCCAGCACCCTGAGAAGCGGCACAAGCGCACGCTCGAAGTGTGAGCGTAACTTCACAAAGAAACCCTCCACGAAGCCCGTACTCGCATATTGGTTGTTGAAGTGATGGCCAAATGAAGCGACCACCAGCCCGCCACCTCGTGAAGTCATTGCAAGTAGACTGGCATTCAAGCTCTGGAGGGTTTGCTGGTCCACTCTCTCTGAACGGTCGCCATACCTCATGACCGAGATGGCAGCACCATCACTCCTGGCCGAAAGCATGGCTGCATCCGACGGTGCGCCCCGTACCATCTCGCACTGCATCGCACGGGCCATACCCTCGAGTACAGAGTCACCAATGAAGACCATCGGCCGGCGGTGGTGGCTCCATCCTGCAGCTGAGGACGTCCACATGTGAGAGCCCGACGCAGGTGCAACAAGCCGATGGCGGCGGAGCATCGGAAGGCGTATGCTGCAATTTCCGTTTACGAGCTGAGATGGACGAAGCGGGCTGCGCCGCCAGCAGTACACATCAGCATCGACCATGGCGTCGCTCGATTTATCCGCCAAAATGGTAGCATCAAAAGCCTTGCATGTGGCATTTCCAAGCGAAGCATCAAGAAACCCTGCCTTCTCAAGTGTGCACTGCTCTGAGGATGTCAGAGCTTTGCGAAGCTCGGATGCATCAAGAGGTGTTGCTGACGCTTGACCCAGCTTCTCATACATCTCATTAATTTGCTGCTGCGCCGCGACCAGCTCGAGCGCCATGGGGAGCACTCGCACTCGCTCCGCGACCGCGTCGCCGATACTGTACCACCTTCGCGTGAGCACGCGATGTGATTACTATGTGCTGATGTACTCTAAACCATAGGTACTGTACAGTGAGTCCCGGCTCCCCTGGATGTTTTTGGCCAATTACGAACGCGTTGTGTTGAACAGCATCGAGCCCTTCGCTTTTTTATGCCGTTCGCTCACAAGCGCGCTGCTGAGGATGAAGGCCGCTGCTCCTCGATCGTCACAAGCATCCTGCGTCACAAGCATTTTGTGAGCTCGACCAAAGTTTTCGCACACGCCCTTTGGAGATCTCGGACCAAAGTCCGAGCGGGAATCCGATCTCGGACCAAAGCCCGAGCGATCTCCGAAAAAAGTCCGAGCGGGAATCCGAGGACATTCGGCGCGGATGCTCGACGGACGTGAGCTCGACGGCCGGCCGGACGTTTCAGAGCACTGGAGACTACTCCAAAGTTGCGCCTTTGCACTTGGTGTTGGCTAGCACCGCGCAGCTAGCATCATGCACGCACTGGAGCCAACAAGCCCGAGTCGCAGTTGGTGTCGTTAGCCTGCGAGCTGCAGGCAGTCTTGACATAGCAGTGTTGGTCGTAGCCTCGGTTCCAAGTCCACGCCTTGCACGACTGGGTGGACGTGCACGCACCGCAGCACGCATCGGCACTGGAGACTACTCCGGCGTCGCGAATGTCATCGCCATAGCACTGGGTATTGGCTAACACCTTGCACGCGCTGGGCGACGGGCCGGGCCCTGGCGGCGAAGGCGGGCCGCCGATCACTTGGATGTCAGAGAAGACGAGGCTAGCCTGATTCAGATCGCAGCGCGGGTAACTGCCGCCGCAATTGCCGTTCAGCCACGCCAGATCATCTTGCGCCTCCCAAAGTGCGACGGTGAGGACCATGCCCTTCTGCATCTCCTCCTTCACCATCTGAATGGCGTCATCGGGTACACCTGTCCGGCAGTTGCTTGCCGTCGAAGTGGTCCAAAAGTCGAGCCATCTGCCGTCCTGCTGCAATTGGATTTTCATGGCACCGTTGGTGTCGAAGGCGGCGTCGACGATGTACGGGCGGGTAGAGTCAATCACGGAGCCTATGCCGTATTGACTCTGGTTGTCCTTGCCCCAGTTGACGGCGCAGCCGTACTGGTTGCATGTGCCGTCGCATTCCTGACCTCGTTGCGTGTGAAGTGTCGCTTGGACTGCCTTCACGTTCGCCTCCAGAAGGTCGATCTCGGTACACGTGCTACCGCCTACGCCCTGTATGTCGCAGTAGCCGCTGCCGTCGGACGAGCCAGTGCTGCCCATTGCGACGAGGTAGAGTGCCGCATTGCACGCGCAGCCCACCTGCGCGACGTCAACAGTGAAGCGTAGCGACTTGCCGAGCAGGTCGAACTTCTTGTATGCGATGTTGGACCATGTGTGCTGTGTGTCGTCCATCGTCCAGTACGCGCGCACGTTTCCCCTGAGGACGAGGCTCGAGTAGCTGCCATTCATGATACCTGACGACTCCGCGGCGAAGCCCTCCGGTGGGGGGCCGTATGGGGTAGTCTGGACGTCGGCGTTGGGAGTGGCAGCAAACTCAGGCCGGCGCCCAAAGCTTTGGTTTCGCGGCAGTCGACTAAAGCCGATCTTTGCCGTTTGGTTTCGCGGCAGCGGCACACCGAGCCCTGTCGAGGTCAGGAGCGCAACGACGAGCATGGCTACAGATCGGTCGGTTCGTCCCATGGCTACGATAGATCGGTCGGTCCGTCCGCGTCCGTCGCCGAGATGCTGGACAGCTGGAGCGGCCCTTGGTCCCCTAGGGACGGCTCCCCCGGAGGGAGCGAATCGTAAAGCCCGCAAACTCCGCAGAAATGACTGGTATCCGGATAGTCGACCTGCAAAGTACCGGTACATGTACCTGCAACAGCCGAGGCCGGTGGGGATACGCGCGTGGGCCTGAGGTGGTTTCGGAGCGCCGTTTCGGGCTTCCGAAGTTTGGGTCGCGCTCCGAATTGGGGTCCCCGCAGACGGCTGAGGGCGCACACTGCGCTCACGTTGGCGCCCAGCAATTCCTCCAACCATGCCGGTCACGATGAAGGGCACACCCATGCCCGCGCAGAGCCTCAAGGCGGAGATTGCCGCTGCGAAGGAGAGAGAGGCTGAGGTGCGCTCCGTCTTCCAAAAGTACGACACCGACGACAGCGACACGATCGAGATGGCCGAGCTGATGGCGCTGCTTGATGACCTCGGGCTGCTCGCAAAGCTGAAGACGAGCACAGTCGAATTTGCAGCGCGCATGTTCAACGAGTTCGACACGGACGACAATGGAGTCCTCACCTTCGAAGAGTTCAAGAATGTGTACAACGCCGCCAAGGACGATGCCGCAGGGAAGCCGCGGAAGCCGTTCAATAGCGGGATCGCGCCGGGCGCACGCACAGCTGACGATCTGGACAGCAACACGCAGGCGGCGCGCAAACAGCTCGCGTTTGAGTCGGCGATGAGGAAGGCCGAGGAGGCTGAGCAGCGGCGCAAGGAGAATGCCGAGTTGAAAGCGAAGCTCGCGGCCAAGGGCGGCGGCGACTCGAAGCAGCTGGATGAGACGATGCAGCAGAAGCGGAAGGAGCTTGCCGAGGCGAAGAGGAAGAAGAAGGAGGAGGAGGCGGCGCGCATCGCCGCACAGAACAAGGCGATGCGCGACAAGCTCAAGAACACGAAAGCTGCCACAGATAACGACATCACGGATGACGTCGGTGCGGACGGCACCGTCGGCGCGGGTCGCAATGAAGCGGCTGCGGCGTCCAAGGCACGCAAGGATGCCGAGGCGGCGCGGCTGGCGGCGGAGAATGCGGCGCTGCGTCAGCGTCTCGCGAATACGGGCGCCGCCACAGATAACGACATCACTGATGACGTCGCCGCAGACGGCACCGTCGGCGCGGGTCGCAATGAAGCGGCTGCGGCGTCCAAGGCACGCAAGGATGCCGAGGCGGCGCGGCTGGCGGCAGAGAATGCGGCGCTGCGCAAGCGTCTCGCGAATACGGGCGCCGCCACAGATAACGACATCACAGATGACGTCGCTGCAGACGGCACCGTCGGCGCGGGTCGCAATGAAGCGGCTGCGGCGTCCAAGGCACGCAAGGATGCCGAGGCGGCGCGGCTGGCGGCGGAGAATGCGGCGATGCGCAAGCGTCTCGCGAATACGGGCGCCGCCACAGATAACGACATCACAGATGACGTCGCTGCAGACGGCACCGTCGGCGCGGGTCGCAATGAAGCGGCTGCGGCGTCCAAAGCACGCAAGGATGCCGAAGCGGCGCAGCTGGCGGCGGAGAATGCGGCTATGCGCAAGCGTCTCGCGAACACGGGCGCCGCCACAGACAACGATGTAACGGACGACGTCGCCGGCTTCGGTCGCATAGAGGCGGCTGCGGCGTCCAAGGCACGCAAGGATGCCGAGGCGGCGCAGCTGGCGGCGGAGAATGCGGCGCTGCGCAAGCGTCTCGCAAGCACGGGCGCCGCGACCAGCAACAAGTTGTGACGATGAGGACGCGCAGCGCATACAATAATGGTCCTGAGAAAGGTCTAGCGGCAAAGCGGCATGTGGAGCAGCGAGTGGCGCGTGTTTGCGTGCCGCCCCCTATCCATGAGAAAACAGGTGTGTAAGAACCACGAGGAGTGTTCTTGGGCAAGCCGAAAACGCTCAGTACGACGCCCTTAAGTTTCGATGATCGCCTCGAAAAAACTGAACCCTCAGCTCAGTCCATTGTCTTCCTAGGAGCGCTCGATGGCGCTGTCGTCGACATCCCGCGAGTGGCAGCAGTTCCAGGACGCGACGCTCAGCAAGACCAAGAGCCAAAAGGTGGTTCTGCGCGAGCGGCTCGTACAGCAGAGTGCAGCTACTCAGCAGCAAGTCAAGGCCCTGCGAGAGAAGCTCGCATGTGGCCACCTCCTCTCGAACGCGGAGCTGGCGCTGCTGGAGGAGTTCGACGAGGACGAGGCCGAGACGGCCGCTTCGGTGGTGAAGACGCTGCGCAGCAAGCTGGCTGACGGCCACATGCTCACTGGCGCCGAGATGGAGCAGCTAGAAGCTGCTGACGCGCACGCCGCCGCGGCGATGGCGGTCCAGGTGGCCGCGCTGCGCAGAAAGCTGGCCGATGGGCACATGCTCGCCGCGAGCGAGCTGCAGCTGCTCGACGAGGCAGATGCACACGCGTCCGAGGAGATGTCTGCCAACGTGGCCGCACTTCGCGCCAAGATGGCGAGCGGGCACATGCTGAGCGCTGCCGAGCTCGAGCTACTCGAGGCGGCCGATGCGGAGGCGACGGAGACGCGCGCGCAACAGGTGAACGAGCTCCGCGCGAAGCTCGCATCCGGGCACCTGCTCTCCGTGGCCGAGATGGACGCTCTCGAGGAGGCCGAAGACGATGCGGCCGACGAGGCAGCGGCTGCGGCCGACGCCTCTGCTGGCTACTCAGCCGCCGCCGACGCCGCCGCCCTGCGTAGCGCCATGCAGCGCGGTTCCAGCGGAGCCCTCGCGCTGTGGGCACGTATCCGCGCTGAGCTCGAGGAGACTGCTGATGAGGTGCCCAAGATTGCCGCGCAGATCGCGTGGAGATCGCCTCTGAGCGCCGCTGAGATCGCGTGGAGATCGCCTCTGAGATCGCGTGGAGATCGCCTCTGAGATCGCGTGGAGATCGCCTCTGAGCGCCGCTGAGTTGGCCGCTGAGATGGCCTCTGAAGTTCGCTTGGGTTCTACTGAGTGTGCCTCCGAATGGCCTCTGATGGCGCTCTGGTGGCGCTCTGATGACCCTCTGATGACCCTCCGATGGCACCTGATGGTCCTCTGATGACCCTCTGATGGACCTCTGATGGACCTCTGATGGACCTGCGTTGGCTCCCGCATCAGGTGCCGATGACGGAGGCAGAGAAGCGCGAAGCTGAGAGACGAGAGCTTGCGATGCAGATGCAGCTCGCGGCGGCGGAAGCAGTGCGAGTGGCGCGCGCGGAGAGGGGCGGCGGCGGCGGGGATGACGAGTCCGAGCACCCTCATTCGAGTGCGGCGGCGGACCCTGCGAGCCTTGCCTCCACGCCCAGCATGCAAGCGCTCACCACGGCGGACCCTGCGAGCCTAGCCTCCTCGCCCAGCATGCAAGCGCTCACCACGGCGCCGTGTCCCTTTCCCACAGGTGAGGCGCATGCGGCGGCGGACCCTGCAAGCCTTGCCTCCGCGATGCACATGCAGAATGAGATGCGGCACGCCCTCGTGGCGCAGCATGCGCGCGTCATCGATCTCTTTAGGCAATGGGACACGAATGGCGACGGGCGCATCCGGAAGCGGGAGCTTCGGAAGGCCCTGGCCGCCCTCGGGTACCACGTGCCGCCGTACATGTGCGACGCTGATGAGCTCTGATTGCCCTCGGGTAATGAGCTCTGATTGCCCTCGGGTACCACGTGCCGCCGTACATGTGCGACGCTGATGAGCTCTGATGAGCACTGATGAGCTCTGAGCGCCTCCCTCATCAGCTCTGAGTGCCTCCCTCATCAGCTCTGAGTGCCTCCCTCATCAGCTCTGAGTGCCTCCCTCATCAGCTCTGAGTGCCTCCCTCATCAGCTCTGAGTGCCTCCTCATCAGCTCTGAGCGCCTCCCTCATCAGGTGCGACGCTCTCTTTGAAACGTTCGACATCGACGGCGGCGGCTCAATTGACTATCGAGAGCTCCATAGGGCGCTTCGTCGACATGCCGATCTCGACGCGAGATTGCTCCCAGGAGGAGGGCAGCCGCCGCCTCTGAGCGCGGCGGCAGGGCGCACCTCGCCGGGCGGGAACGTCCAACCCTCGGCCGGTGTGAATACAGGTGTGAACGTCCAACCCTCGGCCGAAAAGGCAACTGCCCTTGGCGTCGTGATGAGCGGCAATGCCTCGACGCTCACCACGACGCTCGCGGCGCGCGAGGCGGCCGTGGCAGCGCGGGAAGCGGCGCTGCTGACAAGAGAGCAGGATGTGCAGCGGATGGCAAGCAAGACAAAGCAGGCGGCCGAGGCCGAGGGCGCGGCGGCCGAGGTGGCGGCGCGGGCGGCGCGGGCGGAAAAGGCGCTGGCGGACCTACAGAAGCAGCAGCAGGCGGCGGCGCAGGCGGCGGAGGCGAAGGCTGCGAAGGCGGAGGAAGCACTCGCGTCCGTGCAGAAGCAACTCAAGGCAGCGCAGGCCGAGGTGGCTCAGGCGAGTGTCGTTAATTGCCTCTGATTGCCTCTGATTGCAGGCCGAGGTGGCTCAGGCGAGTGTCGTTCATTGCCTCTTCTGATTGCGTCTCTGATGGCGTCTCTGATTGCGTCTCTGATTGCGTCTCTGATTGCGCCTCTGATTGCGTCTCTGATTGAGCGCAGGCCGAGAAGGCGGCCGCCGTTCAAACCAAGGAGTTGAACTCGAAGCTGGCGGCCGTCGAGACGAAACTCAAATTGGCCGAGGAGCGAGCGGCGGCTGTGGAATCCAGGGCCGCAGCCGACGTGGCTTCGTCAATTACCGGCAGCACCGCGGCCAAGAATGCGATCGTAGCCGCGGAGGCGCGCGCGGCCGAGTTCGAGTCCAAGTTCATCCATTCCACAAAGGCGAGTTTCGTTAATTGCCTCCTCTGATTGCCTCTGATTGCGTCGCTGATTGCGTGTGTCCAAATTCATCCATTCCACAAAGGGGTCGAAGGCGGCCGAAGAGGCCAAGGCGGCCGCCGAGAAGGCGCTATCGCAGGAAAGGGCGAGGCATCAAAAGGAGATGGAGGAGATGCTCTCGAAACTCGCGGTGGCCATGGGCAGACAGGAGGCGGCGGAGGCGAGGGCGTCGGCCGCCGAGTCGAGGGCCTACGGCCTCGCTCACCCATTCACAGCGGCGACCGAATCTCAAGGTGTGAATACAGGTCCTTCCCCCCCGGGGGCTGTCCCCCTCAAGGGGGGGGCGTTACCCCCGGGGGCGTCACCGGCCGTGGCCACGCTCGCGACGGCGCCATCCAAGGGCCAACCGCCACGGCCACCCACCCCGCAAAAGGTCGAGTTGGCGCCGGGGCCCAAACCAGGTGTGAATACAGGTCCAAAACCAGGTGCACCCGCAGAGCCGCCCGGGACGACGCCGCTCAAGTCCGCCCAAGTGCCCGAGGCAGCGCCCGTCGCCAAGATTCCCGCCAAGCCTCCCGCCTCGACGAGTACGGTCGCCGGCCAGCCGCCTGATGGCGGCTGGTTCTTTAAGCACGACGACCGACCCGCCGCCGCTGCCACGTCGGCCGCCCCCGTCCGGCCGTCCGTCGAGGAGGAGGTCGCAGAGGAGCTCGACGAGGGCGAGCAGCCCGAGGAGGAGGAGGTGAGCGCTGTGGTGAGCGCGGAGCTCCCTGCGGATATTTGGGACGAGAAATGGCCTTCGGCCTCTGACGCGGAGGAGAGGAGCGTGCTTGACGATGATGATCTGAGGAAGATCCTGAGCGCCCAGCACCACGCCGCAGAGAAGCTGAGCGCAGCGGCGGATCAGCTCTCTGCGGCCGCGGCCGCTCAGATGGCGAGTAGCCAGCGTAGGAGTCGGAGCCCGCCGAAGGCCAAAAAGGGCGAGAAAAGCCCCGAGAAGGCCAAAAAGGGCGAGAAGAGCGCCGCGAAAAGCCCCGAGAAGGCAGGCGCGAAGACGAACGCTAAGGAACCGTCGACCACGCCCAAGACGTCCGCAGCCGCGCCGGCTGCGAGGGCAGCCTCACCGCCCAAGGCTACGCCCAAGACGTCCGCAGCCGCGCCGGCTGCGAAGCCAGCCTCACCGCCCAAGGCTACGCCCAATGCGTCCGCAGCCGCGCCGGCTGCGACGGCAGCCTCACCGCCCAAGGCCACGCCCAATGCGTCCGCAGCCGCGCCGGCTGCGACGGCAGCCTCACCGCCCAAGGCTACGCCCAAGACGTCCGCAGCCGCGCCGGCTGCGAAGCCAGCCTCACCGCCCAAGGCTACGCCCAAGACGTCCGCAGCCGCGCCGGCTGCGAGGGCAGCCTCACCGCCCAAGGCTACGCCCAATGCGTCCGCAGCCGCGCCGGCTGCGACGGCAGCCTCACCGCCCAAGGCCACGCCCAAGACGTCCGCAGCCGCGCCGGCTGCGAAGCCAGCCTCACCGCCCAAGGCTACGCCCAATGCGTCCGCAGCCGCGCCGGCTGCAAGGGTAGCCTCACCGCCCAAGGCCACGCCCAATGCGTCCGCAGCCGCGCCGGCTGCGAGGGCAGCCTCACCGCCCAAGGCCACGCCCAAGACGTCCGCAGCCGCGCCGGCTGCGAGGGCAGCCTCACCGCCCAAGGCTACGCCCAATGCGTCTGAGGCAGCCCCGACCGCGAAGCCAGCCGCCAAGCTGGTCACGAAGTCGGACGGACCTGTGCCGAAGGCGACGGCGGCTGCGGCCAAGGCAGGTACCAAGGGCGCCAAGACGGCGCCGGCGCCCGAGGCGGCGCCTTCCCGTTTCAAGAGGGAACCACGCACGTGAGAGTGCCCGAGGCGGCGCCTTTGCGTTTCATAAGGGAACCACGCACGTTAGAGTGTGCAGATTCCCCGGCCGGCGTGAGAGAAACCATACGATAACGCGAAAAACCGCCACCCACCGTTTTCGTTTATCGATAATTATATGGACGGACGGTTAATCGTTAAACTCGATGTGCTTTTTCTGTCCCTGTCTCGTCTCTGTCTCGTCTCTCTCAAGAAACTCATCTCTCACCACTCTACTGCGTGTGTTAGGGTATGTGTATAGGAGCGCGCCCGTACGGCCCGACGTAGAGCGACGACGGCCGTGTGACAGACTTGCTGCGGGGCACGCAATGGGGGCACGAGCCTGTGAACGTTCACAGGGGCACGAGCCATGTGGCGAATGGCTTCAAGAGGAGCTGTGCACGTGAACAGCCCCCCTGCGAAGCCCGAGCCTGCCCGCACACCGCGCGGCCTGTGCCCGCGTGCGCGGCGCGCTCCACTCAACCGCCGGACTCACCGCCCTTCAAACTGGGAGAGCTTGGCTTGCAGCGTCGCGATCTTGGAGTCCTTTAGCCTGACGAGCTGTTCGAGCTTCTGGATCTTGACCTCGAGGATGTCGACCGTCTCCGCCAGCTCGCTCAGCTGCGCGTCCTTCTCCGCCAGCTGCGCGTGCAGCGACTCGTCCGCCGCGCTCGGAGAGCCGCCCGTTGGCGCCGAGCTGCCGCTCGCACGCACTGCGCCGCCGCCGCTCGCACGCGCCGCACCCGGTGCCTTCGGCGCCGCCACCGGCTTGGGCGGCGGCGGCTGGTACTCGGTGCGCGCGGAGGGCTGGCCGCGCGCGGTGCTCGGCTCATCGTCCTGCTTGCGCGCGCCATACTTGGCCATCGCGTTCTGCAGCTTTTTGAGCATCCGCTCCACGGCCTGTGGCATGCAGTTGGAGAGCGCCTCGATCTCCTCCTTGGTGAGCTGGAAGGCCATCTTCTTGAAGACCTTCTGGTTGAGCGTCGCCCAGTTGTACGACTTTTGCGAGAACGAATTGGCCGCCGGGTAGCTGTGGAGCTCCACGATCTTCGGAAAGTAGTGCGCGACGATCTCCGCCGTCAGCACGCCGTCGCAAAAGTCGCGAGCGATGTTGCGCTTCGGGCGCGAGAGCGGGATGTCGTCGACCCACTGGTAGACGCGCTGCAGATCCTCGTCGTCCATCATGATGGAGCGGAGCGGGCTGTTCCCAGCCCAACTCTCCGCTGCGAATGGCGGGTGATGCTCGCGAAGAAACTTGCGATCGAGAGGCCCCAACGCAGGCGGCGGACTTACAATAAACATGTAGTGTACTTGGCCTTCTAGTTCCCCCACGAGTGTAGGCGGGCCTGCGGCGAGCAGCCTGCCCCTAGATGAGGTTTTCCATAATGTCGCGAGACAAGTGGGGAAACTCACCTGATCTCGACTGAGGTCCAGCAAGACCTCCCATATGAGTAGGGCCGGTGTGGGCTTAGGTCAGGGGAGGGGTCGGTACATCTCTTAGTAGATGCATGCATTGACGACCGTTCAG
>Ga0210240_102245_pt1 | contig 11693 bp, 9 predicted proteins | sample ChrtobMetP5a_4mM_FD_155463 | JGI IMG/M metagenome (GOLD analysis project Ga0210240, IMG submission 155463) | Chrysochromulina tobin associated microbial communities from unialgal haptophyte culture, Seattle, Washington, United States - P5a_4mM | ecosystem: Host-associated > Algae > Haptophytes >...
GTTGGGCGCCTACGGCTGTTGGAGCAACGTCGCCCGAAGCCGAGTAAAGGCCCGCGAAGGAGGCGAATTGGCCACCATGCGGAGCGCCGCCCCCACATAGTCGTGGGGTCCCTCGGCGACCGGCGGCACAACAGCCGGCGATCCCCCAGGCTGTACGACGATCGGCGGTGCCGACGGCGACCCGATCACATCGCGCTCGTCGTCCATGTCGCCCGCCTCGTCCTCTTCCCCGGCCTCGAGCCGGAACGCGTCGTCGCCCCCATCCCCGTCGTCATCATCGTCGAATGCCGCCCCACGCGCCTCCCCGTCGTCCCCGTCGGTGTGAGGCGGACGTGCGACTTGACCCGCACGCTGCGCATGAACTCCTGCCAATGCATCACGCCGAGCACCGGGTCGGCCTGGTGCTCGAGCTTCATCTTCCACCGAAGGCCCCACACGTACGCCTGGATGGAGTCGGCCACGAGCTTGGTGTCGCCGAGGAGGCGCAGCACGAAGGCGGCCATCTTGCCGCCGCGCTCCCCTCCTCCGCCGGGAAGAAGTAGGCCCCCTCGAGCCGGCCATAAACGCACGTCTTCCCAGGTGCCCATCGGCCGATGAAAGCCCCGAAATTCTCCAGAGGGGAGACCCGTGCGCGCGGTTGGGCGCGACGCGACAACCAACCTCGCGCCGCCGCCTGGATGCAGACGATGGCAGGGAGGATGCGGGACAGCCCGCCTCGGTGGCAGCTGTCACGCGCGGACGCGCAGCGTCAGAGACACTGCTCTCGTAGTTCTTGAAAAACCGATGGCCCCAAACCCGATCAGGATGGAGGCCTACCTCAAAGCCCCATCGCAGCCCCTGCTGCACAAACTCGGCGTGTCGCCCTTGTACGAAGCCGAGACGGACGGCCTCCCACATGTGCGCCACGAACGGCCCCATCTTGATACTCACGCCCGGAAGCGCGCATGCCCCTTGATCATGTACTAGTCGCGCCCAGGCGAACATCTCGGAAAAAGTGCCCGACACGTCCGCCTCCTCATGCCAGCCCTTCGGCAAGCCGTCCACGTAGGAGCTCGCGCCCCCGTAGAACGACACAGCGTCCGGGCCGAATGCCGCGGCCAACTCACTGAGCGGCGGGGGCGCGGAGCTTCTTGCCGGCGTCGTAGTCGCACCCGTTGCAACGAGCGTGAGGGCCCATGCAATAGCCGTTAGGCCCCTTGTCCGAGACGAACTGGTTGCACTTATGCGCAAAGGTGCACGTGCCGTCGGGCTTGAGGTTCTTGCACGGCCGGCCGCCGTTGGAAGTCGATCTGGACACCCTGGACAGGTGCACAGGCGAGGCCGACGATGGCGTCCACGACGGGCCGGGTAAACTGCATTGCCAGCTCGTGCGTCATGGAGTGCGCGACCGTCGGCGACGACCCCAACTTCTTCGACGCGAAGATCTCCGCGTTCTTGGTGAGCTCGACGATCAGCGGGCACGCTGCCGGCTGATGGCTGGCCGGCAAGATGGTGTCCTTGCAGTGCGGGCAGACCGCGTCGACGGTGTAGAGGTTGCTCAGAACGACGGCGAGCACCTTGATTCCCACTGGAAGCGGCGCGAGCACAGTGATCGCGTTCATGGCCAGAAGACGGATGACCGGCAGTGCCGTCGGGCTGCCTTGCGGCTCGTTGTGCGCGCAGTCAGTCGAGCGAGGGGCCGACTCCGCTCGGGGAGAAAGGGGCCTGGGCACAGCACCGGAGAATGCCCCGAACGTCGCGGGCACGATTATAATAGGCGAGACTGCCGATGCCCGACGGAAGAGAAAAGGGCCGGTGGAAATGGGAAGCCCCCCGCTTGACGCCACCTTCTCGAGTACTCAAAGAGAAAGAACGCGCGCGAACGAACGATGCCGATCGAGTGGGGCAAGTACACAGAGCCGATTCGAGGGCACCTTGTCGCCCAGGGTCTCGTACGCGTCGACCGCGTCGAGCATGGTGGAGCGCGGGCTCGCCCTGTCCCCCCCCATAAAATTGACCACAAGCGGAAGCCCAGCAGAAGCGCGTGAGGGACTCGTTTTCGCGACCGGGGGGAGCGCCTCGGCCATGCGCAGATGGCCGAGGGCAAAAGCGAGGATGAAGGCGCGAGCACTCGGGCCCCAGCACCACTCCGCTCTCATCAGAGAGCCAGACGAGAATGCGACCATCGTTCGAGGATCTCCCCAACGAGGTGTATGCACCCAGTCCGTGCCTTCCGTTGGGATTAAAATCGGGATGCGCATCAAACAGTTTCGAGATTCCCTTGAATCTGAAACATGAGCAGCATATCTCCCGGTATGCGTCCGCACGGTACCCCATATGCCCAATACCCCTTCCCCCTGGTTGGGCCTCTGTGGTAGCTCTGCCAACTGTCTCATCACACGTTGAGTTCACGGCCGCTTAACTGTTGGGGTCAAGCGGCAAAATATTTCAATCCACATTCACACCTACATGTTCACAGTTGTGGCCGGGCGCTCCCTCTCTCGAGGATGGCAGAGGGCGACTCGGCTGCCGACGCGCCTCGGTGCCGCTTCTGCTTTGAAGGTGACGATTCGGAAGAGCTCATCGCGCCGTGCGACTGCTCCGGCTTTCAAAAATGGGTCCATCTGAGCTGTCAGCAAAAGTGGCAGGCGCATCGGCTGCTTGAAGCCGCTTCGAGGGAGCGCCACAACTACGACCCCGAGCGCTTTCTGAAGTGCGAGGTCTGCCATGCTCGATTGCGAACCGCTCGGCTTTCGAGCGAGGCGCTGCTCGATCTCGTGCGGCCCGACTCGGGTGCCTCGATCGTGGCTGCGCTTCAGTCGCCCGTGCTGCTTGTCGCCACTCGCACGTCGTTAGGCGACGTGGGCGAGCTGCCGCCCGCGCTGAACATGATGCTGCGCATTCGGGGAGGGCATTGGATCTCGTGCGTCTTCCTGCTCTACGCGCGCGAGGCGGGCGCGGGCACGGACGGCTCAGATTGTATCTGCGGCGTCAACCTGAGCCGGGAGATCATGGTCCATGACAATGGCGCCATCACGGGCGTCAGCCCCAGCGAGGTGCTATCGTCCGACGTGATCCAAGAGATGCTGGAGCGCCTCAACACAAAAGACCTCCTGCTCGCGGCTGTCGCGGCGGCGCGTGCGGCCGGTGTGACGGTTCGGTTTTTCATCGGCGGCCCTTGTGCCCGAAACGACATTGTGGTCGTTCACGAAGAGACCGAAGGGTCGCATGCGGGCAGCAGCGCGGCGACTTCGGATGGGCGAGTGCGCCATGGAGTCAACGTGCTCGAGGTTCTCGAGGCAGCGACGGAGCGAGCCCAACGTGCAGCAGCAGCGGGCGGCGAGCAGCAGCAGCAGCAGCAGCCTCAGCAATTGCCTGTTGTTCTCCTCTGTCTTGGGCACGCGCGCTGGAGCCACACGCAGCTCCAAAACGAGATGCTGCGTGGCAGCTGGGGTATCAATGCACGCGCGGCCACTGGCGAGCTCCTTGCAAGGGCGCCCTTGGTGCACGCCGAGTTTGTGAGTGCAGCCTCGGGCACGCGGTACGTCCACGAGCCTCGCGGGCCGGAGGAGGACTGATGCTCTGGACGAACAGTCACACAGTACTCAAGCAGTATCAGGATGTGGACGAGGACTGAGCGCGCGCTCGCTCAACAGACGTACCTCACACAATCACAAAGTGTATTTTGCCGCAGTGCTCCGGCTAGCAATTCCGCGATGTTCACGCGTGCGTTACACTCTCCGTGCTTTCTTCACTAGGAATTCAATGCAACTCATTTTTACGGACGTTCCCTACCCAGGAGAGATAGTTGGCCCAGAAGAAGTTCTTGGTCGATATGAATGCTACGCGATAGTTGAGCGGCACCAAAGTAAAGGTGGCCACGTGCACCACGCTCCAATATAGCCAATTGACTTGCAAGGTGGGCCAAAGTCGTTCGGATGCCGATATGCATGCCTCAGATAGACTTGAACCGCTGCTGAGCGCGTGTTGCCACACGAAATATCCAAACGTGAGCGGCGGTGTGTAGACGAGCTGGTCAAGCAGCACCTTGGCAGCAACGCCACGGGCGCCTTTTAATCGCACGGCCCAATCCAGACCTTGGTACCACAGATGCCCAAGCGGCCCGTTGAACAGAGCGCCCCAGCCAAGCATCCGGACGACACGTGCACGGTCCACGGACTCGTGCTTCTCAAGAAGTTGACAGGTGATGTCGCCCGCACCGAGTAAAGCGCCGGACGTTGCGCCCTTGATGAGCAGAGGGCGAGTGCTGTTGAGGTGGTCATAGTTTCGGGCAACCATAGAGGGCCATCCTTTGGCGAAGCGCATCTTCACACGAGGCGTCGGTCGTGTGGTTGGTCATCTTCATGTGCGAGACGAACGCGAGAGAGTTTCGCAAACACAGCCGTCGTCCCGAGCACATTCCTCTACAAGTCAAGAGATGAGACGAGCGAGCCGCGGGCTACGTGCATGCGGCCGCCGTCCCGAGCACGTCCCAGGGTTCACAGGAAATCAGGAAATACCGTCGGAGCATGCTCGCGTCGGTCGGATTCAAGCACAAGCATATTCAACATTTCAACAACCGAATTCAATTATTCAAATCGCAAAGTGCCGCGACTCTCCCCCCCGTCAACACCGAAGAGCCTTTACTGAACTACGTAATCTCACAATGTCGGGGTGGTTCAGCTCCACGCCCAGCACAACCCGAATCCCGTTGCCTGCCTGATTCTTTACGCTGTGCTCGAACGAATCGTCAAAGACCTGAAGCTCCCCGGGTGAACCCCACCGCCGCGTCTCCTCAGCGACGCGCAGTAGCGACGCCGATGCATTTGCAGCGGGCAGCAGCACCGCCATGTGGAGGAACAGCCGGCGGTTGCTCTGTCCAAAATGGGGCAAGAGCGAGGCACCTGGTCCAAGCTCAAAGAGCTTGACCTTACCGCCAAACTCGCGCTTGCCGTCGGCCGTTGCGGCAAATGCTTTCAGCGTCGCGCACGTTCTCTGTAGGAGGTCAGTGCAGATCGATGCATTCCAGCCATGCTGCGCGTCAAAGAGCGTGATCTGCCTCCACAGGCCTGCTTCGATCAGCTCGTAGGCAACGCTATCCGTGTCCCTGGACCAGAGACTCGATGGCGGCGGCTGCAGTTCTGAGGACCCGTCTTCTGATCCCCCACCACGTCGTCGGACAAACGGGCGTAGCTCGCGCAGCAACGACGGACCCTTCTGTCGGAGCAGCCGGCCAGCCGCAAACGAGTCTGGATTCCAAAAGGGCAGCGCTCGAAGCCCCGTCTGGTAGCCATGCAGCGGCGTTGGCATCTGCCACGACGTGGCATATGGACATCGCGTCTTCGCGACTTCTGCAAAGTGCGACTCGGCGGCGCTCGAGTTGATTTCGCTGCGGAGCAGGTTGATCGTCTGGCCTGCGGCTGTGCAAAAGCAACCATCGTCGGCAGCACATGCAGGAAGCCTTTCTAGTTGACGCGCATATTGCAGCGCGGTGCGCCTCCATCCGCACATGGCTGAAATTGTCAAGAGGTTTCGCACCTCGGCGATGGCGTCCTCGCCCGTTGCGGGTCGCAGCATTCGTTGCCTGCGAAGGTATGCCAGCGCTCTCGCACCGAGCGCTGCGCGGTCTGCTCGTCCAGCGACGGCGCTCTCGAGGAAGGCGGTACCTACCGCGTGCGCTGCGGCGTTAACCTCTGCAAAGTCCGTCAGCCGCGACACGGCGGCCAACTCTGCGGGATCGGCCGTGCAGGATGTGCTCGCCATCCCGCCGCTCGCGGGTGTGTGCGCAGGCACGTTTGCGGACCTTTGTGTCGAGGTTGCAGGCCAAACCGTCTCATCTATTCACAGCCAATGTTTAGAATTCACACTGGCTAGTCTGGCTGGGTGGGGGGACCCGGGGGTACAACCGCGCCTCATGTTCGTACCGGTCCCCTTGTCTTTTTACCGGTCCCCTTGTTTGTGTGTCCTGTGTGTCCCGGCTCCCCGGTGTCTTTACCGCCGGGGTCCCGGTAGAGAATCACGCTCAACTGATTTCATCGGCGATTTTATTCTTAAACCGCGCTGAGCGCGGTGTGTGCACAGATCGGTATTTATGTGCACAGATCTCCGATTCTAAAAGTACTCTAAAGCGTCGTCTAAAGTGTGCACAGATTGTGCAAAGTTCACATAGTGTGCAGAGTGCACTCAGTCTCAGACCACAGATTAATCATTAAATGAAAACCGGACCGGCGCGAGGACTTTCTATGTACTATGAAAACCGGGCCACGGCCTACATGTATCGAGTATCGTGATCAGCACCCCGAGATTGATTGTATGATAGATTATCAAGCCGCTCTGCTAGCGGAAAGCGGGGTGGTTAAGAGCGTAGATACACATACGACATTAGTATCCCGGACACGAGCCGCGCTGCGGCTTAATCGTTCATGTATGATTTGCGACCGCGAGTACGAATTAATGACCGTGTAAGCCTGTAAGCTATACACGACGAGAGACTGGGTAGATACCGTACGGGTACCGGTACTGCTGCTGCTGCTGCTCAACACAACGCGCAAAACTCCGGTACGCCGGGTACGGACCCGGAAGCACGAGGGCCTCTATCGCTGATGGCAGTTCGTTGCCCACCGATGCGTTTTCAACCATTCCAAAGTGTGTAGTGTCTCCCCTGCAATCCCCCCCAGAGGGCCGGCCGGCTCAGAAGGCTTCGTCTGTTGACGCATGGGGTCTCGATTAGATGGCCGCCTTTGCGCGAAATCAGCTCGAAACGCGTCTAGTCCGTGGCAGCCAGCGCAAGCAAGGGACGGGGGACGGCCGAGGAGCGTGCCAACCCACCACCGTGAGTCAGGGATGCCGTGCTGTTGTGCGTGTCAGGGAGGCAGCATGGGAGGCAGAGAGGGGCTCGAGAGAGGAGTGCAGACCGGCGTGTCTGGCCTGCGCGCTCGCGTACAAGTAGGTTGTGTACAAACCCCGACTGACGTGTCACCGTGAGGTGTATCCATAGAAGCCTTGGGGTTTAGGACGTGAACGGGGGTATTTGGCACAACGTGCACATCTGGAGTCGCCTGGTTGGACATTAGTGAGCTAGTCGCCGTCTCTGATAGGCTACCAAACGATAACAAGTGAGATGGAGCTTGGGCAGGAGCCCGGCGAGGTGGGAAAAGAAACTTGGCGCTGCTTCTCACGGCCGTGCGGCGGCGGACGAGCGACGAGAAGAAGATGTTCCACGGCCTCTTTGAAAGGCGAGGGCGCGGAGGGCGACGGGCAGTTCTCGGAGGCGGCGTTGAGGAGGAGGCGCTCGCGCGCGAGGCGGAGCGAGATCCACCGTTGCTCCCTGTGGAAGGACAAGGCAATTGACTACCCTGGCAACCACCGTCCTTAGCCGTGAGAATGCACAAAGCAAAGAAGCCGAGCAAGAGAAAAAGCAGAAAGGGCCAAAGCAGAACCTGTTTGGCCCAAATGGCGCGTTGCACTGGCTCAGAGCCGCAGAGACAGACTGTGGCAATGTAGATCGAGGCCATCATTTCGCCAAGCAACAAGCTAGTGAAGACGAACATGATCGGGGATATGCTGCTTAGTGGCCAGCTGGTTCCGATCGGCGCGTACCACCAGCCAAGGCATGCGGTACAAAAATCTGGAGAGTGTCCACGTCCGTCGCAGTAAGGAAAAGTAACCAGGATGAGAACGTAGCAAACAGGCAGGATCACGGCAAATATAAGGGCGAGGATGCCGTGCTGTCTTCGGCCGCCACAACCACGTTCGTAGAGTGGATTCGGGCAAAGTGAATAGGACCCAAAGGGGACGAGGACGAGGACGATCAATGGGATGCTGTAGATCCAATGCTGAGTTTGCGCGGTGGCGATTATCGCCGGGCAGACCAGTGGCGGGAGCGGCGGGAGCGGCGGGGCTCGGGGCAGCGGCGGGGGTCGGGCCAGGACGGGCCAGGACGGGCTACGGGCCAATGGCGGGGGTCGGCGGAGCAATGGAGCGGAAGGTGGTTTGTGGGGTGATATGCCGCAGTCGAAGCAATCGGTGCCGAGTTTGCAATCGCTATACCTGGAGCCCGGGCCGCCATCGTCACACACGCGATCGAAGGCGTAATTGCACGTGTTTGTGCAGGTGGCGTCTGCACTGGTGAAGCCCACCATCATGGCGAGGAAGCCCCCCATCATCGACAACCGGGCCATTGGAGGAGTCTTGTGGTGGTACAGGTACTGTTCTGTGCCCAACATCGGGACCCTGTGTGTGATGACCCTTTTTTCCCCAAACTTCGAGACCTGTGAAGTACCGGTACAGTAGTTCATCTCGTAAGTCGCTCGTCAAGAGGAAAATCATTTCCGAGCAGGGGCATAGTTTTGCTTTTCCGGGAGTTGCTTTGGGTCCGTACTGTACCGGGTACCCGTAATAAAGGTCGGAGGCTCCGTTCGGACGGGGAAACGAGTGAAAGGGTGGCGCCGGCTTCGTTTGCCGCGGCCGCGGGCTCAGCAAGCTGCCGCGGAGGTGGACGCACAGATGCGCGGCTCGCTGGTTTACACACCGCCACCACCGCCGCCATCATCACAGGCCCAGCACGGGCCACCAAAGAACACAGTCGACAATCCACCTCCGCCGCCAAAGCCGGAACCACGGTTCACCGTCGCCAGCCCACCGCCGCCGCCGCCAAATCCACTGCAGGCCCGGTCATCCCCATCGACATCGGGTGCAACGGGCGGCGCCAAGGGCGCCGCCACCGCCGTCACCGCCAGGAAGAGCTGGTGGCCGATCCTACGCGCACCGCCAGCCGCGTCATGGCCGCCGACTGCTCCTCTTCTGAGCGTGGGAAACCCCGGTCTTGAAGGGGGGGGGCAGCCTACGGTCGGGTTTGGGGGGGTGCAGAGCGCCGCCGCTGTGGTGCGCGCAGTGGCCGACGCGGATGCGGTGGCGCTGGTGGCATTATTGCAAGCATGCGCCATCGGTGTGCGGACGCCCGCGGCGACTGGTATTGCAATTCTCGCCAACGCACCACCAGGGGAAGCGACAAACCCAATGCGCGAGTCTCTCGCCGCGGCCGGCGCCGTCCCGCCGCTGGTGGCGATGCTGAGAGATGGCACCGCTGAGGAGCAGGCTGCAGCCGCGGAGGCGTTGTGGAAGTTAGCGCGCAACACTGCCAACAAGAAGACAATCGCGGCGGCAGGCGGCATCGAGGCGCTTGTAAAGCTCACTCGCAAGGGCGACACTGCAGGCAAGTCAAAGGGAGCCAGAGCGTTGTGGAGTCTGGCGTTCAGCGACGCTTCCAACAAGGCGGGGATAACGGCGGCGGGTGGCATCGCACCGCTCGTGGCGCTCGTGCGCGACGGCGACGCTGAAGGCAAGGCGAACGCAGCCGGCGCGTTGCAGAATTTGGCACGCGGCGACGAAGCCATCAGTGCGGCGATCCGAGCGGCGGGCGGTATCGCACCGCTCGTGACTCTCGTGCGCGACGGCGACGCTGTTGGCAAGGCGAATGCAGCCGGCGCGTTGTGGAGTCTGGCGTTCAGCGACGCTGCCAACAAGGCGGGGATCACGGCGGCAGGCGGTATCGCACCGCTCGTGACGCTCGTGCACGACGGCGACGCTGCAGGCAAGGCGAACGCAGCCGGCGCGTTGGATAGTCTGGCCCGCGGCAACGATGGCATCAAGGCGGCGATCCGAGCGGCGGGTGGTATCGAGGCGCTCGTGACGCTCGTGCGCGACGGCGACGCTGTTGGCAAGGCGAACGCAGCCGGCGCGTTGTGGAGTCAGGCGAACGGCGACGCTGCCAACCAGGCGGGGATCACGGCGGCAGGCGCTATCGCACCGCTCGTGGTGCTCGTGCGTGACGGTGACGCATTAGGCAAGTCAAAGGCAGCCGGCGCATTGTGGAGTCTGGCGAACGGCGGCGCTGCCAACCAGGCGGGGATCACGGCAGCAGGCGGTATCGCACCACTCGTGGTGCTCGTGCGCGACGGCGACGCTGAAGGCAAGGTGAACGCAGCCGGCGCGTTGAAAGGTCTTGCCCGCGGCGACGATGCCATCAGGGCGGCGATCCGAGCGGCGTGCGGCGTCGAGGCGCTCTTGGCGCCGAATGCCGACGGCGCCACCATATTGAAGGAACTGGCGGTCGATATTGCATGGAAGGAGGAGGAGGAGGAGGAGGAGGAGGAGGAGGAGGAGGAGGAGGAGGAGGACCCTTTCGGTGTCGGTGGCGGCTTCTTTGGCGGAAGCGGCGGCAAGGCCGCCCTCCCGAAGCGGAACTCGCTCTTTGCAGGGGGGCTCTTTGGCGAGGAGGGTGCCGCTGCCGCCGCCAAGCCTGGCTCCAAATCGGGCTCCGGGCTCACTGCCGCCGCCACCGCCGCGCCCTCGGGCCCTCCTACAAAGGTGGACTATGCGTCTCTCTTTGGAGTGGGGGACGAGGAAGAGGAGACGCCGGTGATCGTCGCCGCCGCGCCTGCGAAGCCCGTCGCCTCGAGTGCGGGCCTGTTTGGGGAGGTGCCTGACGTCGCCAAGCCGACCGCAGCCAGCAGCGCGCTCGCTGTCGCCATGCTCGCGGCCGAACGATTGAAAAAGAAGCCGGGCGGCGGTGGCGGGCTCTTTGGAGGTGGCGACGGCGACGACGACGACGACGAGGACGTCTTTGGCCCGCCGCCGCCAAAAGCGCCTCCAAAGGCGCCGCCCGCACCCCCGCCGCCCGCAGCCCCGAAGCCGAAGCTGCACGCGAGCGGCGGCGGCGGCCTCTTTGGCGGCGACGACGACGATGATGGCGGGCTCTTTGGCGGTGCGCCCAAGAAGCTCCCCGCGGCGCCTCCCAAGCCGCCCGCCGCGCCGCCGGCTGCGAAGCCCAAGGGCGGCGGCGGCGGCCTGTTCGGCGACGACGACGACGGTGACGGCGATGGCGGACTGTTCGGCCGTCCGAAGCCCACGCCGCCGCCAAAGCAGGCCGCCGCGCCTGCGCCGCCGCCTGCGCCGCCGCCCGCGCCGCCAGCCGCAGCCAAGAGCGCTTTGTTCGGCGGCGACGACGAGGACGAGGCGCCGGCGCCAGCGCCAGCGCCAAAGCTGCCTGCTTTCGCTGCGGCCGGTGGGCCGTTGGCGGCGATGGCGGGTTTGATGAAGGGCCGACCGGCGCGGCCTCCTAGTGATGACGAAGACGACGGCGAGTTTGAGGACAAGCCGCCGCCGCCACCGCGACCGCCCGCACCGCCGCCCGCGCCGCCGCCCGCGCCGCCAGCCGCAGCCAAGAGCGCCTTGCTCGGCGGCGACGACGCGGAGGAGGAGGAGGAGGCGCCGGCGCCAGCACCAAAGCCAAAGCTGCCTGCGGGCGCAGCGGCCGGTGGGCCGATGGCGGCGATGGCGGGCTTGATGAAGGGCCGACCGGCGCGGCCTCCGAGCGATGACGAGGACGACAACGACGACGACTTCGTGGACAAGCCGGAACCGCCACCGCCACCGCCCGCGCCGCCGCCCGCGCCGCCGCTCGCGCCGCCGCCCGCGCCGCCAGCCGCAGCCAAGAGCGCTTTGTTCGGCGGCGACGACGAGGACGAGGCGCCGGCGCCAGCGCCAAAGCCAAAGCTGCCTGCGGGCGCAGCGGCCGGTGGGCCGATGGCGGCGATGGCGGGTTTGATGAAGGGCCGACCGGCGCGGCCTCCTAGCGATGACGAGGACGACAACGACGACGAGTTTGAGGACAAGCCGGCCGAGCCCGCGCCCCCTAAGCCCTCGCCACCGCC
>Ga0210240_102259_pt1 | contig 11614 bp, 5 predicted proteins | sample ChrtobMetP5a_4mM_FD_155463 | JGI IMG/M metagenome (GOLD analysis project Ga0210240, IMG submission 155463) | Chrysochromulina tobin associated microbial communities from unialgal haptophyte culture, Seattle, Washington, United States - P5a_4mM | ecosystem: Host-associated > Algae > Haptophytes >...
TGAAAGTTTTGAGCTAGAACTCAATGGGAGTGCGTGGGACACCTCTGGCTTGAGTTTCGTTCAAATCCCTTCAGTACTTTTGGAGATCAGTTTTTGCCCCATGTACACCATGAGCGGACTACCTTAAAGCTGAACAAGCGAGAATGGCGGCCCCTCCATTCCGAACCGACTCGTCGCGAGCGGCCTCGGTGCAGGTAACGAGCAGGTAATGCTCTCCCTCGTTGCAGCCACGTTCTTGGTCTTCTCCGCGCCGGCCGTACCCTCCATCCTCGTCGCTGACGGGCTCGCGCCCTCGGCGATGAAGCTGCTCCAGCAGTCCGGCGCGAAAATCGTAGATCGGCACCTCTCCAACGCCGAGCTCTCCGGCGGCGGCTTGCAGGATTTCGACGCCGTCATCGTGCGCTCGGCGACGATGCTCAGCGCTGCCGCGATCAAGGACGGCGCCGCTGGTCGGCTGCGCGTCATCGGCCGCGCGGGCGTGGGCGTCGACAACATCGACGTCGCAGCTGCCTTGGAGTACGGCTGCTGGGTGGTGAACACGCCGGGTGCGTCGACGGCGAGCGTTGTGGAGCTGACGCTCGCGCACATGCTCGCGGCGGCCCGAGGGCTGCAGGTCGCGGACCAGGGCCTCAAGACTGGTCGGTGGCTCAAGGGCAAGATTAAGCTCGGCGTCGATGACGGCCCACGAGTCGGTCACGAGCTGCGTGGTAAGCGACTCGGGCTGCTCGGCTTTGGGCGGATCGCGCAGGGCGTGGCACGCGCCGCGTCCGCGCTCGGCATGGTGGTGCATGCGTACTCGCGCCACGCGCAGCCCGAGGTCGCCGCGTCCCTCGGAGTCATTCTCGAGCCGTCAGAGGCGGACCTGTTCGCCAAGTGCGCGCGCTCGAGACGGCGCGTGTGCCACTGAGGGCCTCTTGATGGCCTCTGATGGCCTCTGCATTGCCTCCCTCATCAGGTGCACACACGTGGCCGTGCTTTGCTCTCTGACCGAGGAGACGCGCGGTCTCGTGGATCGGCGGCGCATGGCGCTTATGCCCAAAAAGGGACTCGATGGTACGCTCTGCGGTGCTCATCTCTTCAACCTCGCGCGCGGCGGCATCGTGGTCGAGGCCGACGTCGTCAGTGCGCTTGCGACTGGCGACCTCTCGACGTATGCGGCAGACGTATTCGAGCAGGAGCCGCCGCCCACCAACAGCCCGCTGCTGCGGTGCGCGGGCTTCAACGGCACGCCGCACGTGGGCGCTGCCACGCTCGAGGCGCAGGCGCGCGTGGGCACGCAGATCGCGACCAATGTGCTAGCAGCGCTCTCGTACAACGGCGGTAGGTCGGCAGAGCTGCCCGACGGCATCGTTTGCGACCCGAGGAGCAGGAGGGTTCCGACTCTGGGGAAGTGACATCGCGCGGGCCTCAGGGGAAGTGACCTTTTGGGTGAGACTTACAGTCGGTGAGCCGGTAACCTTTTCCGGCTTCGTGTCTGTCCCAGAGTCTCATGTGTCCCAGATGTCTCTGCCTGTCCGCAATCGGTCTCCACGATCTCCTCTTCTCTCGTCTCACCTATCCGTCCTATCCCGCGCTGCAGCGCTGCCAGCGTAGCTCGGTAGCCCAATCTCAGTTCTGTCCCCCTGGTTCGTCCCTCACTTATTTTGCCCAAGGATCGACGAGCGCTTCCGGTAACGGCTGCGCCTGAGGCTCAAAAGCAGGCTCGACATCCGGAGTCGAGACCTCTGGCGGCGACCCGAGCGCTGGCACCTCCTGCGGCTCCGGCAGCTGGAAGGAGCTTATTTGGAGGCCGGAGAGAGGCGTCTCGCTGGGCGCGTCGAGGGACAGATCATTGTCGAGCGCGTCGGCCGCGAGCATCGTCGGCGCACTGTGATCTAACTGGGCGAGAAGTGTCGCCGAGGCCAGCGCCTGCTGCTGCTCCATCGGCACCTGCTGCTGCTGCTGCTGCTGCTGCTCGTGCTGCTCGCGCTGCTTGCGGCTCGGCTGCTGGATGAACCAGAAGACTGAGCAGAGCAATCCGCTCGAGATGGAGCCGCCGAGCATCGCGCGCGGGCTGGCCGCGAACACTCTGCGAATGCTCTGGCCATCGTGTACGTCCACGCGCTGCACCGAGCCGAAGGCGCCGAGCACGCCGCCCACCATGAACGGGTTGACAATGTCACTCTTGCCGCGCGCCTTCTCCATGGAGCACACGCCGCCGCTGTACGAGCCGAGCGCGAAGCCAAGCGAGGCGCCAGAACGGCCGCCCGAGCGCAAGATGTGCATCACCACGCCGCGAATCGACTCGGTGCCGGCCGCGAGGCCAGAGAGCCCCTGCACCGAGGCGATGATGGAGCCGATGGCCGCGCCAAAGAAGCCGCCGTCGACGAACGAGATGATTGCGGTGCTGAGGCACGAACGCTTGCGCTTTGGCGGCGCATCGGAGGCCATCGTGATGACGTGGCGCGGCGAACGCAACAATTATCTTGGGAAAATGTCACGTCACAGGCGATCCCTCTTGACAGCGACCCGAACGTGCTCTTCACACCCGCGCGGGCGACCCGCGGTCTCGCGAGCGGCGACTGCCGCTCTCGCACCGACAGCACCGACCTTGGTCACCAGCGCGGTCGCCATTCCGCTCGTGCTCGCCCTCCACGCGGCCGACGCGCCGCTCGCCGCGTCCGCTGCGCTGTGCCGCGTGCCCATCCAGAGGTTACCTGCCGACGGGGCCGACGATTTCTTCGATGGCCACCTGGCACAGCTGCTCACGCCTCCCGATGGCGGCGGCACAACCACGGCCACTCCAGAAGCTGCGAGTGGGGGCCAAAGCGGCGGCTCACCCAATCCTGGCGGTGCGCTCTTTTGCTGCATTCACGACGTGTCATTCGAAGGCAACCTGCCGGATGTCCTGCAGTATCGCCTCTTCGACGACGACGACGAGCCATCACTCGGCCATAGCCAGCTGCTGGCCTTTGGCCGCGTCGAGTCGGCGCCCTGCGCCGGCGCTGGCGCCCATCGCCAATTCGCCGAGCGCGGGCTCCGTCGCGCGCGCCTGTCCTTTGAGCATGCCGACACGGGCTGGGTGCTCGTGTGTGTCGCCCTGGCCGCCGAGCGGCCGTCGCTGCGGTGGGCGCTCACAGCGCTCGAGCAGGCGGTCGCCAGGGAGGCGGAGGAGCCTCTCGAGGGGCTCCACACGCTCGCGGGCCTCGTTGCCACGCTCGAGGATGCGCAGCAGCAGCAGCAGCGCCTCGTCGCCGACGGTGTGCAGGAGGACGATGACGAGGACGATGCGGCTGGCGGCGCCGGCGGCGGCACTGGTGGTGCCGATGGCGCCTCGTCGGGAGCTCATCACGGCGCCTCATCGGGAGCTCCTTACCGGCCGCCCAGCACGGTCGCGTGTCGCCAGGCGCTCCTCGAGGCGCTGCGCCCTCTCGCGCACGCGCAGGCCGCCGTGTGCCCCTTTATGCTCTCCCCGAGCGAACGAGACTGGCTTGAACTGTCGCTGGCGGAGCTGCGGGAGATGGGCGCCGACGCGGGCGCCGACGCGGGCGCCGACGCGGGTGTCGGCGAGGCGGCGAGTGGACTGCAGTCGTTACTGTGCCGTGTCGAGGAGCGCTGCCTCGCGCGCCGGCGTGCACGCCTGCCCATGACCGAGACAGACAGAGAGGACTCAGGGCTGGCGGCAGGGCCGGAGGCAGAGCTGCTGCGGGAGGCGGCGCGATGGGTGCAGCAGCTGTGGCCGTTGGCCGAGGCCCATGCGGCTACTCAGCAGGCGGTGGCTGCGGAGAGAGCGGCGGCAGCGGAGCGGGCGGTGGCAGCGGAGAGAGCGGCGGCAGCGGAGCAGGCGATGGCAGCTGAGAGAGCGGCGGCAGCGGAGCGGGCGATGGCAGCGGAGAGAGCGGCAGCAGCGGAGCAGGCGATGGCAGCGGAGAGAGCGGCGGCAGCGGAGCAGGCGATGGCAGCGGAGAGGGCGGCAGCAGCGGAGCAGGCGATGGCAGCGGAGAGAGCGGCGGCAGCGGAGCAGGCGATGGCAGCGGAGAGGGCGGCGGAGGAGGAGAGGGTGGGCGAGAGGGCGGTGGAAGCGGAGAAGGCAGCGGCGGCGCATAGGGCGGCGGCGGCGACAGAGAAAGCGGCCGCCGAGGCGGCAGCGGCGGCCGAGAGGGCCGATGCACAGCGGCGGCGCTCCATCGCAACGGAAGGGCGTCCCTCTGCAGGCACTCACTCTCGCCTTTCCGCCGCTACCCTCGTCACGCCACCGGCCCTGCCCGCGTGGTCGCCGCTTCCCGCGGCGGAGCCGGTTGCGTTGCCGTCGCCAGCGTCGCCAGCGTTGCCGCCGCCGCCGCCGCCGCCGCCGCCGCCGCCGCCAGCGGGGCTGGCGCGAGTGACGCCAGCAGCACGAGGCGCAGTCTCTTTAGTCGCATGCCACATCTCAGACGACGATGATGATGAGGAGGAGGCAGCAGCGGCGGCAACGGCGATGGAGGCAGCGGAGGCGGCGGAGGCGGCGGAGGTGGCGGAGGCGGCGGAGGCGGCGGAGGCGGCGGAGGTGGCAGTGCGGGCAGAAGCTGCCAGCCTGTTCTGTGGGGCCGCTGCCGTCATGCCGTCGAGTCAGCCGCCCTGGCCCGAAGATTCGTCAGCTGCAGGTGAGATGAATGGCAGCGCACCGCCACGCAGCCAACCGTCTGTCCTTGGCGACCTCTATACTCCACCAGCCGCGAACACCGCCGCCGCCGCGAGGGTCTACGCGCCCAGCGCACTGCCAGTCATCAGCTCTGGCGCCGCGGCCTTTGCGGCGTCTGTTTGTGGCAGCGCCACTGCCGCCGCCGCTGGCGCCGCCACTGGCGCTGCCGCCACTGGCGCTGCCGCCACTGGCGCTGCCGCCACCGCCGCGCCTTCGCCAAATTGTGCGACCGGCGCGGGACGTGCGGCGGCGCTCGGTATGGCACTCGGCACTTCCCTTTTGGATGGCGACCTCTCGTCCGACACAGAAGAGGACGAGCCGCCAGCGCCGCCACCACCAGCGCCGCCGCCACCAGGGCAGCCAGCGCCGCCGCCGCCAGCGCCGCCAGCGCCGCCAGCGCCAGCGCCGCCGCCGCGAGCCCCAGCACAGCCGCCACCTCCAGCACCGCTGCGGCTTGCATGGCCGCCAGCACAGCCGCCGTCAGCGCCGCAGCCGCGAGTGCCGCGTGTGCCGTCAGCGCCGCCGCGGTCAGCGCCACCGCCTTGGCTCCCCGCCAGTGCTGCCGCGGCGGCCAAAGCGGCTGCGGCAGCCGCTTCCGCTCTGTCGCCCGCAGCTGCCGCCGACGACGACCCATTCGCGCGCTTCGAGCGTTCGCCTTGTCGGCCGGTAGCCGTCGAGCGCTCGCCTTTTCGGCCGGTAGCCGTCGAGCGCTCGCCTATTCGGCGGGTAGCCGAGGCCCCTCAGCCGCCCCACGCGAGGCTCGCGAGGCTGGGGCGTACCGCCAGCCACGCCGCCGGAGCCGCCATTGGCAAGGCCATTGGCGGCGGGAAGGGCGTCTCGTCCGGTGAGGTGACAGCCGCTGCCTCGGCGATGGGTGCAGGCCGAGCGATGGGTGCAGGCCAGGCGAAGGGTGCCGGCCAGGCGGCCGCGTCGGTGGACCCAGGGGGCGAAAGCGCCGTATCGGGCGTCTCAAAGCGGCGGGTGCGCCCTCGAGCTGAGCGCAGCGTTGACGAAGTTGAGATCGAGAGCTCGCAGGAGGCGAGGGCACTCTATGCGGCACGCATGGCGCCGGTCAGCTCGGATGAGGATGACTTCGAAACGATGCCCATGATGAAACAGGCGCCGCCCACGACGAAACAGGCGCCGTCTATGATGAAACAGGCGGCGGATGACTTCGCGACGATGCCGGCGGTGGGGGGGGGAGCGAAGGCGATACAAGTGGGGACGACGGTCGCAGCCATGCCGGCTGCCGCTCTTGCCTGTGCCCGTGCTCTCGTCGAGGACGACGACGATGACGATGATGGCGATGATGAAGATCGGCCGCTCCTTGAGAGATCGAATCTCGAGAGATCGAATCTCGAGAGATCGAATCTCAAACGGTTGCGCGTAACAGGTGCGGCTGCAGAGGCTGCCAGCCTCGCTGCCGCCCTCGCTGCCGCCCCTTCTACCGCCTCCGCTGCCGCCCCAGCTGCCGCCCCCGCTGCCGCCCCCGCTGCCGCCGCGAGCTCCACCAGCTCCAGCACTGGTTCCCGCAGCGCCGTGCCTGTGATCCCGCAGCCCATGACGAAACAGGCGCCGCCCATGACGAAACAGGCGGCGCCTGTGACGAAACAGGCGGCGCCCATGACGAAACAGGCGGCGCCTGTGACGAAACAGGCGGCGCCTGTGACGAAACAGGCGGCGCCCTTGACGAAACAGGCGGCGCCCTTGACGAAACAGGCGGCGCCTGTGATCCTGCAGCCGTACGGTGGCGTCTCGTTGGATATCTTTGGGGGCGACGAGGTGCGTGGTGGGGCGCCCGCCGCGCGCAGCGGCGGCGCATGCAGCAGCAGCTCCGCCAAGCGGCCTCGGGCGGAGGAGGGCGCGAGCGGCAGCCGCAGCGGCGGAGGCGCCAGCAGCAGCCGCAGCGGCAGTCGAAAGCGAGCGCGCGTCGTGGTGAGCAGCGACGAGGACGAGGACGAGCGCTCGGAGAGCGAGCGTCGTGGAGAGCACTCGGCCGTGGCGAAGGGTGCGCGAGGCGATCGGAGGATGGCCGACGTCACCGCCGCGGCGGCGAAAGATGAGGCAGAGGCGGAGGAGGCGGATCCGTCCAAATTCAGTGCAGACTGTGCCCACTGCGGCATCCCGTACGCGCTCGACCGGCTCGACGCCCACGAGAGCGCGTGCCCCCGCCGCCACTCAAAATCCGTCCTCAGTCGCGGAGGTGCCTGTGGTGCAGTGGCTGCGAGGACGCCTGCGCTGGCCAACGCCGCAGCCGAAGCCGCCGCAGCCGCCCGTGCAGTAGCAGTAGCAGTCGGTAGGGCCGCAGCGTCGACGCCTGAGGCGGAGCGGTCGGTACGCGCGGCGAGGCGAGCGGCGGTCAGTGGTGAGGCCGGGTTTCGTCAGACTGATGAGGCTGGGTTTCGTCAGACGGATGAGGTCGGGTTTCGTCAGACTGGTGAGGCTGGGTTTCGTCAGACTCCGCCGGCCAGGGTACCGGTAGTTGCGGATGTGATCTCGATCGACGGCGAAGGCGATGCAGGCGAGGAGTGGGAAGGCGAGGAGGAGGAGGAGGAGGAGGAGGGCGAGGAGGAGGGCGACGACGACGAGGAGGAGGGCTATGGATGTGAGGAGGTGCACGATGCGCTCGACAGTCACATTGGGCTCCCTGATGACGACGACGACGACGACGCTGCCTTCGACGACGACGACGACGACGAGGACTACGAGGAGGAGGACGACGACGAGGAGGAGGAGGCGGACGCGGCGGACGCGGCGGGCGAGGCCGAAGAAGAGGGGGCAGAGGTGGCGGAGGCAGAGGCGGCCCTCTTCGGCAGACGCGCTGCCACCCGAGGCAGCAGCAGCGGCGGCGGCCACAGCGGCGGCGCGAGCCCACGCGCCCATTACGGCGCGCGTGGTTCTCACGAGCCGCTGCCGCGTGCGCCGCGTCGTGATGAGCGCCCCCGAGCGTCGGGCGCTCATCACGACGCGTTGAACGTCGAGGAGATCGAGGAGATTGAGAATTCGAGTGCCGATGAGGGCGACTGGGCCCAGCGGCTCGAGCAGGACGCGGCCCAAGCGAAGCGGGCCAGCCTCGGTGGCGGCAGCAGCGGCTGCGGGCGCTATGGCGACGGCGGCTCTCGCGACGGCGGCGCCGCCGGAGCCCACTCTGGTTCCGGCCGAGGCGTCGGGGGCGCTGGGATGGGCGCCGGCGCCGGTGCTGGCTCGATGGCCTTTGAGCCGGCGCCGGCGCCGAGCGCGCTTGAGCGGCTCTTCCCACACTTCGTTTCGCTCGCAGCATTGCGAGCGCGCCACGTGAGCACAGCCGTCGACTATCTCGGCCAATTCTCGGACAGCCCCGCGGGTGGTGCGGCGGCGGCGGCAGGCGTCTATGTGCAGCCGCCGCCCGCGGCGCGCCAGCGCGGTGGCAAGGGCGGCGGTGGAGGCCGCAAGGGTGGCGGCCGCAAGGGTGGCCGCGCCCGCAAGCAGCAGGGCCCCTGCAACCAATGGCGGACGAGAGCTGGGCAGAGGGTTTTCTTCGATGCCCAAGGGCGGCAGCTCACGGGAGCGAAGGCCTATAAGGCTGCAACGGCTGCCGCCACCCTATGAACAGTATTAGAAACTTAGTGAGTCTACCAGCACTGGCTGCGGGTCTTTCGTGGGCACCTACACAAGATTCAAGGACCCTGGTTTATATCTGCATAGCACTATGTAATGAAAGGGCCTATCACCTGTACATGAAGAGGACACGGACTGCGCCTGGCAGCGCGAGATAGAATCCGAGCGAGATCAGTGCCCCGCCAACGCTGCCGTCCCAAAGCTCGCCATTCTCTTCGTCCGCGGGCGGCGGGCGGCAAATTTTGATCGCGCCCGTGCCGATGATGCTGCCACAGAGCATCGAGTACGCTGCACCTTGCGGCCCGATCATCAGCCACGGCGAGTAGAGAATTCTCACATAGGGCGGGACTGCAAGCGTGAGCCCAGCGAGGAGCGTGCCGTAGCCGATGGACCTCCGCCAATTCTTCTCGCCCCTCCAGATTCCGAATCCAGCGCCAAGGACACAGCCAGCGCAGAAGGCTGTCGGCAGCGTGAGTGCATCGAGGCCTGTGAAGAAGACTCCGCCGGTGGCCGAGAAGCCAAACGCTTTGCGAATGCTCTCATCAAGCTCGGCATCCCACGATCGTTTGGCTGGCGCGGTCGAAGTCTTCGTCGAAAGGTTGCCGCCCATGGACGATGTCACATTTGCACGAATTCCGCAAATTCCACAGGCATTATTGATTTATTGGGTTAGCATTGGGTATATAGAGCTCACGCGACCGCCTCGAGTCCTGGGCCGGCGTTCCGCGTTCCTTATCCAAAGGCTAGGCGCTCCTCAAAAATGGGTCCAGCCTGGGAACGACTCGATCCGCGCGCGGATCTACCTGTTCGGACCTTTGTGTGCTTGCGGCGATCGGCGCGTCTGCCTCGGCGAGGAGTGCGGTTGGTCGCCTGGCGGAGAGGGTACTGGCGGAGAGGGCCCTTTGACTGAGCACCTCCTTCGCCGCTGCCCTCGCTTGCGTGAGCACCGTCAATGCTTCCCTCAAGGCTGCCTTGGACACGTAGGATCGCTTAGCAGCCTCGACAGCGCTGTCCAACTCGGTCACCGTCGCTGCGAGCGCCGTCACGTCCACGTATCGGCGGATCACCGAGCCGTTGGCGGTGCGGCAGGCGGCGCTCGGAGGGAGATGGTGGACGGCGGCTTCTCGGGCGCTCACCAGTGTCTGCATCGCATCTTGTCGTCGCTGGAGAGCGCGCGTCGCGTCGGTGAGCAACCGTTCCGCGACGGATGCTTCTGTTTGGGCAGGGCTTGCGAATCGCACCGTACGACGCTCGTTCTCCGCGGCGCTGACGACCGCACCATCTGCCCCCGTCGCCGCCAGCGCTGCCACGGCGGAGGCGAGGGGCGGCAGCGCGTTCTCGAGCGCCTCCGCCTCGCCGTGCTGACGCAGCCGGTCCCACGCAGCCTGCGCCTGTGCGGAGGCCTCACGGAGGGTGGCCAGGGCGAGGGCGCGCTCGAGGCGTGACTGGGCATCGTTGGTGACGACCACGGCCACTTCGGCGGCGAGCGCCGCGTCAATCGCTTGATTCAGCCGTGGCACGCCAGAGCGAAGCAGCTGCTGCGACGACGCCGCGGCGAGTTGCTTCAGCCCTTGGTCGAGCTTTGCGAGGGCGGCGGTTCGGCGTCCGTACGCTGCCTCTGCCCGCAGCAGCACCTGCCTTGCAGCCTCACAGCTGGCCTCGTCCACGCACGCCCTCGCCGCGTTCTCGATGCTTGCATTCAGCGCCGCCGCTGCGACCACCAGCTGCTCATCACTCACGTAAGCGAGACTCCCGAGCAGCTCTTCGGCTTGCTGCCTGCCCTGAGAGAGCTGGTGGAACGCGGCGTCTCGCCGCCCGATGGCGAGCTTGCACTCGGCGAGCAACACCTGATGAGGGAGGCAATCAGCATACAATCAGCATGCAATCAGCATGCAATCAGCAATCAGCATGGTCGCTCAGCGTGCAGCACCTGCGCTGGATAGGTGGCTGCACCGCCCAGGCGAGCGCGCGAGGCGCTCACGAGGGCGCTCTCGAGCTCCTCAATGCTCGTGAGGAGCCGCTCGGCACGACGCGTGCGCACTAGCAGGCCCAGCGCAGCATGCGCTTGAGCGTGCGCGGAGGCTAGGTGTTGCTCTGCCGCCGCTCGCCTGCGGCGCTCCGCTGCACGCGAGCGCAGCCGGCTTACAAACGTGCCCACGCCCAACGTGAGCCCTCGCTGTGCGGCCATGGCTTGCTCCAAGAGCTCCCGCATCTCCATGAGCAATGACTCCTCCACCATCGCCTCCGTGGCCTCGGCGAGAGCTGCGTTGAGCTCCTCCAAGTCAATCCGAAGCTGCTCGCCGAGGACGGGAGGCCGCGCGGCGCGCACGGCATCGGCAAGGTCGCCAATGGATCCTGCGCTGATCATATTAGGCAAGTCGCCTAATGGATTCTGCTGTGCGTACACGAGATCGCCGAGATTGCCACCGAGATCTCCGAGATTGCCACCGAGATCGCCGAGATTGCCATCCAGATCGCCAGCGACTCCGGCGCCAACATCGTCACCGGCGGCTGCGGCCTCGGTTTCAGCTTCGGTCTCAGCCTGAACCTCGGCGCTGATGCCGCCAGCCCCTCCGCCACCACCGCCGCCAGCACCAAGAGCGCTCGAGACGGCGCCGCCATCCTCGTCCTCATCATCACCACCCGGTGGACGCGGCGGCGGTGGATCCGTCTCCGAGCTTGCAGCCGCTCTCAACCTCTTCTCTGCGCGCGCGCGCTTCTCTTGTGCCCGAATGGCGCTGACGAGCATCGCCGCTGCCGCCTCCAACAGGTCCGATCGTACCCCAGCCACCGTGGCTTCGTGTAATAACGCCTCGAGAGCCGCCACGTCCACCGCCAGTGCCAGTACCAGTGGTGGTGCTGACAGGCCCGCCATGGCCCTCGCGAGGGCCGCCTCGGCTAAGTCACGCCGTCGGCGGGCCGCTTGCTGCGCGTCACTCGCTTCTTGCATCACTTGGCGCGCGTGCGCAATGAGCGCCACCGCCACCGCCGCGCTCTCGGCCTCCTCGATGGCCATTGAGGTTTCGTCCACGTCCACATCGAGCAGCCGAGGGGAGACGGCCGCACGCAGCCTCGCCTCGGCTTCGCGACGCCGGCGTGCTCGGTCACGCCGGGCTCGTTCGAGGGCGGCGCCGTCCGCATACTCGCTCGGTCGTACGTGCTTACGAACCAGATCGCTAGTAGCCACGGCGGTCGCCACGCAGGAGACTGCAGCCGCGGCGGCTCCGAGCGGCGGTGGCTCCGGAGGGTGAGGCGAGTCGCCAGCCCCACCGCCCCTGCCTTTGCCCTCCTCCTTGCCCTTGGACCGCTTGCCCTCCTCCTCCTCCTCCTCCTCCTCCTCCTCCTCCTCCTCCTCCT
>Ga0210240_102263_pt1 | contig 11585 bp, 10 predicted proteins | sample ChrtobMetP5a_4mM_FD_155463 | JGI IMG/M metagenome (GOLD analysis project Ga0210240, IMG submission 155463) | Chrysochromulina tobin associated microbial communities from unialgal haptophyte culture, Seattle, Washington, United States - P5a_4mM | ecosystem: Host-associated > Algae > Haptophytes >...
GCGACGGAGGCCGACGAGGAGGAGGGGGGGAGGGCGGTGGGGGCAACGGAGGCGGCGGACGAGAAGGAGGTGAGGGCTGCTGCGGCGGTAACGAGGGCGGCGGCGGTGAGGGTGGTGGAAGCGACGCTGGCAATGGCGGTGGATTTGAGGGCGAAGGTGGAGGCGGCGAGGGCGAAGGTGGAGGCGGCAACGGTGCTCCCCCAGAGGGCGGCGGCGAGGGCGGCGAGGGAGGCGGGGGTGCCGGGCAAGGAAAGGTTGTGAGGGATGGGTTTACGCCGGTGAGGGTCGTTGCCCAGGAGCAAACGCGACCAGATGAAAAGTAGACATTGTGACCATACAGCCCATTATTGCAACAATCATATGAAGCTGTGTTACCACTGATGGTGGATGATGAGATGGCCACTATGGCACCCCCGACAAGGATACCGCCGCCGTGGCCGGCTCGGTTGGAATACACTTGGCAGTTGACGATTGAGACAGTGCCTCCCAAGAAGGCGACACCACCGCCTCCACTGTATCCAGCTGAGTTCCCGTATATCGAGGAAGATGTGAACGTGACCGTGCCAGAAGTGACATAGACACCGCCGCCCCCATTGCTAGTAGATAAGCTAGCTGAGTTGTAGTAGATCTGTGAGCTGATGATGGAGACGGTTCCAGATGCAACGAAAACACCGCCGCCTCCATAAACATCCTGAGACCCTGATGAGGAGGTCACTGTGTTCTCACTGATGATGCACGATGAGAAGGTCACTGTGCCACCCTGGACGAAGACACCGGCGCCTCCGGTGAGAGTGTAGCCTCCCGTGATCCTGAGCCCGAACAGTTGCACGACGCCCGACGAGCCCGGGTTGATGTTCAGCACACGGCGCGGACTCGAGGAGCTCCCTTGTGCGTTCAGGATGACCGTGGCTCCCGCCGCCGCCTCGAGGATGACGCTCCTGGTGATGCTGAGCTCGGCGGTGAGGTAGTAGGTGCCGGAGGCAAGGACGATGCGGCCGACGGCGGTGTTGGCGAGTGCACTGGTCAGGTCGGCGACGGTGCTCACCGCGGTCTGCAGCGCACGGCGGTGGCTCGTGAGCACATGCTGAACGGAGTTTATTACGGGAACGTCATTGTCGGTGGCCTCGGTGCATGGGAGCATGGTGCACAATGCAAGGAGAGTGCTGAGGAGAACGAGCTTTTCATGCTTCCCTCGAGGCTGAGACCGAATGTAAGGAGACTTGGCGAAACGATGGTGCCATGCCATGAGCGAACATGCCATCAGCATGCACCCCCAACACACAAGCTGCCGGGGAATGAGGATGATGCTGCCGCCGTCCAAACCATGAGCAGGCGCCACCGAAAGGCGAGCGGACGCCACCAGTTGGCAAGTAGGCGCCTCTGCAATGGATAGCCGCGACGAGGCGGGCGGAGCGGAGCGCGCATTGGCACGCCTCAACGAGAGGCCGACCAATGCATCGGTGAAGTTGGTGATCTGGACCAGCACTTGGCTTCGCAGGTAGTCGGTTGCATCAAACAGAGTTCCACCGCCGTCGCTGCACGAGCTGCCGCTGGCGTTGAGACAGTTGTTCGTGCATGCTATGCCAGGGGAATGTGGCGGCGCGGGCGGCGACGCGGTTTGCCAGTCGCAGTCGACGCAGTCGTTGTCGTACGCGCACTTCGGGACCTCCGAGGCGAACTCGCAAGCGTCGACTGTACAGAGTGACGGCAGGGGAGGCGAACTGACGCCGAGGAAGAGCTGACGGCTCGCCCGGGTCCAAGGCGCCTCAGCCCCGACAAAGGGGGTAGAGGTCGTTCTTTCGGCGCTCGCGCGCGCGCCCAAAGCGGCGGCGACGAGAAGGAATAGGAGCGGCCGCATTTTGTGGAAGTTCACAGCCAATTTTTAGAATTCGACACCCAAGACACCGCGGACCGGCGCACGACAAGAGAAGCGTCCTCTCCCCACAAAGAGGGAAAAACTTCCTAAAACCCCCCTGTGAGTGTCTTTTTAATTAGCACCAAGTCGACTTGACTTGACTTGAGAAGAGTTTGACGATTCACGTCTGCGATTCACTGCCAATTCACATGGCACTGCCTCGCGCTCTCGCCGAGTGCCTCGAGGCGGCGGCGGACGCGGACCCCCCCGACTGGCGCTGGGGTTTGCTTCCAGAGGCCGTGCGCGCATCCATCAGCGAAGGAGAGTGGCAGCGGGCGGCTCGTGCACACAGCCTTGGCGTGCAGGGGCCGTGGTCCACTGCGCTGGGAGGCGACGAGGCCTCGTACCTCGAAGAGCTGCTTCGCAAAAGCCGTGAGAAGTGCATGCTCTACCCGTACCACCTCGCGGATGCGCTCGGCCGAAACCCGCGCCTCCCCACCATCACGCCCTTTGATTACTACCAAGAGATGCTCATCGAGACGATGCGCGCCGAGAAATCGTTTGACACAATCCCCAACTTCACAGCGGCCGACTGCGGGCGCCTGGTAGGCGTGGGGCGCAACGAGTTCTTGCACGCCCTCAACCAGTGCCGCAGCAAGGGCTGGCTGTGGAAGCGTCGACGCGCCATCATCGCTAGCTCGCTGCCGGCGGCGGCGGCGCTGCCTACGATGCCGGTGCTGCACTGGTGGCAGGTGCACCTGACCAAGGCGGCGCACAAGCTGCTCGCGCAGCGAGCCGCAGCGCGCGCGCAAGGCGCCGCGCGCCAGGAATCGCTCCGGTCGTCCATCGGCGAGCGCATCAGCCAAGCTCTCAAGGAGGCCCGAGAGGCCGCGGCTGCCCACCACGGCGCCTCCGGGGCCGCCGCCGCTGTGAATGGCGCCGTGTTGGGCACCGCGACCGGAGGGCCCGTCCCGCCGCCCACCACGGCGCTCCACGCAGCCAGCAATGACGGGGACGAGCTCGGCGCCGACGGGGCTGACGAAGAGGGCGCCGCGGTGGGCGGCAGCAAGGACGTCGCGGGGCCGCATGGCTTGTCCGCGGAGCAGTTGAGCGTGCTCGGAGCGATCGAGGTGGCAAGGGGCGCTCCGAACCGGATGATTGCCTCTGATTGCCACTGATGGTCTCCCTCATTGCATGCGGCTGGCAGGCGGCGCTCTGCCCGTACCGGCGCTGCATGCAAGTGCTCACCACGACGCCTCGCCTCCTTCCCCACAGGTGGCAGGGGGCGCTCTGCCCGCTGGCGAGCTGCCGCGCGACGCGCTGCCCGCTCTGTACTCGCTCGGGTTGGTGCGCTACGATGTGCCCGTCGCCGCGTGCGATCGGATCGCGGTGCCGCCACTCAAGGGCTTCGTCATGAATCGCGTCGGGCATGACTACCTCGAAAAGATGCTGTACGAGGTCTTCGTGTCCAACGACGAGGCCATGACCGTTGGGGAGGTAGCGTCGATGCTGGGCCACTCGCTGCATGCAAGTGCTCACCACGACGCCATACCTCCTTCCCCACAGGTGGCGTCGCTGCTGGGCCAGCCACTCCCTCGCATCCTGCGCGCCGTCTCGATCGCGTGCTTGCTTGGCTTCGCTGTCAAGCTCACCGCGCCGCCGCTCAGCTCGCCGCCGCCTCCCCGGCCGACGGCAGCCACGACGGCGAGCACACCCGCTGGGTCAGAGAATGGAGCGGAGCCAAAGCCGCTGGCGGAGCCAGCGTGGCATGCCTCGTGGCATCACCTTGCGGAAGGCGGGGGCGCCTGCAAATCTCGGGCACATATCGCGGAAGGCGGAGGCGCCACGCCTGACCCGGCGGCTGCGGGCGATGGCGCTGCGGCGGGCGCGCCCAGGACGGCGCCGGAAGCTCCGGCGGATGAAGGTACGCGCACGGCGAGCGAGGCTGCGCCGCCGCTGCAGCGCATCGGCCTGCTCGTCGATTCGAAGCTGGCGGCGTGCCTCATGATGTCCAATTTGGCTGACGGGCTCAAGCAGCACGCGGTCACGCTGTATGAGGTGGGCAAGATCCCCAACGCCTCTGATGGCCTCTGATTGCCTCTAATTGCCTCTGATTGCCTCCCTCTTCACAGGTGGGCAAGATCCCCAACGAGGCACTCGACGCCTTCCTCGCAGCCACAGAGAAGGTGGAGCGACCGCAGATCTCCTCCGATGGCCATTGATTGCCTCTGATGGCCTCTGATGGCCTCCCTCCTCACAGGTGGAGCGACCGCAGATCCACGAAGCTGATCTCCTCGAGTACTTTGACCAGGCGATCGCGCTGCGGCACGCCCTCCTCTTCCTGCGCAGCGACCCAGCGTGTGCGATCAACGGCAGTCTGCGGCCCCTCGACATCGTGCGCACCTGATTGCCACTGATTGCCACTGATTGCCACTGATTGCCACTGATTGCCACTGATAGCCACTGATAGCCACTGATAGCCACTGAGCGGCCCCTCGACATCGTGCGCACCGAGTCACTCGCTCCAGTGCCCGAGCGACTCCTCAGCATGCAGGGGCTCATTACGGCGCCATCTCCCCAATGCCCCACAGGTGCGCACCGAGTCACTCGCCACCCTCGATGGCGCCACGCGCGCGCGCGTGCTGCAGCGCCAGTACGCGCTGCTCGTCTCGATGGCGCCGATGGAGCCCCTCTGCGAACACGTGTACACCGCCGGGCTGCCGGTGATGCACTTCGGGCCCACATTCTCGCTCCTCACCTCGCCGTGGCTCCAGCTCGCGCTCTATACGACGCTCGGCTGCGGCCCGCCCTCGATCCTGCTGCCACGTGGCGCTCGGCTCCGGCGCGTGCCGGAAGGGTTGCGACCGTATTCACACCTCCTCCTCACACCCTGGGGCGGGGAGCCCGCCGTGACCTCCACGTCACACCTGCTCTCGGTCGCCGCCGAGCTCCTCACGCGCGCCCCTCTACTGGTGCAAGCCTACGTGGCCGACGCCAGCGCCGGCACGGCCAGGCTGCCCATGCCGGTCGCCGCCGACGCCGCCGAGACGCCGAAGGCAGCTACCAATCTCGGACAGAATCTCGGGCATAATCTCGGGCGGATCGCCGACGCCGCCGAGACGCCGCGGCTCGAGTCGCCGCCCGCCGCCACGCCCTCGCCGGCCATGCCCACAGGCGAGGGCAGCACACGCACCGACACCGAGGCCGAGGGCGCTCACGAGGACGCTCACGAGGGCGCCCATGACGGCGCTCACGAGGGCGCCCATGACGGCGCTCACGAGGGCGCCCATGACGGCGCTCACGAGGGCGCTCACGAGGACGCGAGCCGAGCGGGCGGCGGCGAGGGTCCTCATGCCGCCGCTCGACGCGTCATGCACGCCCTCGGCCTCGAATCGTCTATAGGGATGCTCCAGCTGGTCCGTGTGCAGGCGGCGGCGGACGCGGGAGGGCCGCCTAGCACGGCGTGGGTGCCCCTCATGTTGCACTTCGGTCTGCCACTCTGCGACGTGCCCACGTGCGAGGCGGTGTGCGAGCAGGTGCGGCAGCGACTACTCTTCAGTGCGAGCCGTACCGGCGCTGCATGCAAGTGCTCACCACGACGCCTCGCCTCCTTCCCCGCAGGTGCGGCAGCGACAGCTCTTCAGTGCGAGCCAGCTGCAGGCCCACACAGACGCAGTGCGCGCGCTGCTGCGGCGCGTGCGCGCCTTCGTGCACGAGTACACAGGCATCGAGGCGGAAGCTGCGGGCAGGGGCATGGAGACCGCGACCGCGGAGGAGAGCGACGTGACGCTTGCCGACTCGGCCGAGAGCGTCACGTACCCGTGCGTACCGCTCTTCTTCGACGGCCGCTGCATGCAAGTGCTCGCCGAAGCGGCGAGGTGAGGTGTGGGGTGCGAGGATCCGCCACTTTATCGCCACTAACCGCCTCACCCGCCATTCCGCGCACAGCAAGGCTCGGCCGCCGGGGGGGCGGGGGGGGGAGCGAGCGTGGAGACTCTCGGTCTCGCCGAGCTCTGGTCTCTGGTCTCTGCCTTCTGGCGGGCGCGGTCTGGACTGGCGGCGTAATATGTGGGACGAACTTAAATCAAACCGCCGTGCACGCACTGCTCGTTAGAGTTGACGGTTCTACTTTATACAATTATAGTTCGTCGCCGTCGCCCAATTCGCCCCGTCCGGTCGGAGAGCGTCGTATTCCTATAATTCGATGATCGATGTACGGTTCGTTAAGCTTGGTGACGTCGAGGTCACGCTGCTGGCCACTAGCCCGATAACTGAACATGCACGTCCAAGATACACGCACCTGCCACCCAGGCCTAGTATTTCTGCAACAGCTTCTTGAACACGTCCACGAGGCTGAACTGAATCGCCTGCGAGAGGAAGAGGCGCGGCACGCGTACCGAGAGACCGGACGCCAGGCCGATGAAGCCTCGCTCGCGGACAAAATCTTGCAGGCAGAGGATGATACTTGAGTGCTTGCCCGCCTGGATCTTCGATTTCGCGATGTCGATGGGATTGTTCAGGCACACTGAGAGCGCGCCGCCACACCCTCCGGCTAAAAACGAGACCCACGCCGGAGCGTTGCCGACGTCGTGGCCGAGTGCACGGCAGAGCACCGCCTTGACCTCACCAAAGCAGAAGAAGCGCACGGCAACGCTCGACGATTGGCGCAGCGCCGTGGCGGTCGCGCCCACGTAGAGTGTGCCAACGCCTCCCTCGCGCACCAGCTGCAGCGCTGTCAGCGGTACCGAACCCTTCTGGGCCGACATTGCCTGCGACAGGACCTTGACGCGGTCGGTCGGCGCGGTCAGCGAGAGGGACTCGATGACACCCGAGCCGAGGCCGCATGCGAGCGAAGACAGCCCAGGGTACTTGCTCCTGTCCACACCGATATGCTTGAGGTTGTCAGACAACAACTCGAAAGAGAAGAACCGTACTGAGGTCTTGGCTGCCGACTGCAAGAAGAAGGCCCAGAAGCCGTTATAGAGGCCAATAATGCCATTGGCCTGCACGATGGCCCGGGTGCACTCAATCGGAGAGCGGTACTTTTGCAGCTGCATCTGCGTTGACAAGGTGTCCATGGGCATCGTGAAGCAGCAGTCAATGGCGCCAGCGCCTGCACCAGCAGCAACGGTGCGCCAGCCGCCCTTGCTTTCGGAGGTGGTGGGCTTGGGTGTCAGCATCGGCTGAGTCGTGACCTTGAGTGATATGTGAGCCGCCATGTGAGCCGGTGTGCGAGTGGTCCAAGTCGTCCACGTGAGCCTTTCGGGATCGCAACCAACCGCGGGGTCTTAGAGTTGGACGCCATGTTCGTAGATGCACCTCAGTCGACGTGGAGATTCACATTCAAGATTCGTGGAGGTCTTGTGAAATTGTGTTCACAAAGGTTATATAACCGTGTACTAACCAGTCGTTCCGCATCACCTGTGTTTTCAGCACACCGATTGTGTCCGTCTGAGTCCGTCATGCCATCGCGAGCCGCAGCACAGCCCAGTCGCCTACCGTCACTTGGCAGCCCTTCTTGCCGATGGCAGCCTGGATGGCTGCCTCGAGCTTGCGCTCCGTTGCCGCCTTGGCATCTTCCGCCTTGGCCACCTCGGCCGCCAGGCGTGCCGCCTCGAGTTCCTCGGCTGTCCGCACAGTGTACTCCATGGGCACCACGTCCAGCGTGATGGCCGTGCCCCCGGCTGCGACGGCGGCGTAGGCCTGCTGGAAGGCGAGCTCGGCGGCTGCGGCAGCCTGGCGCTGCTTCTCTATCGCGCGCTGGCGCTCCTCAGGGGTGATCACCCGCGCGGGCGCTGCTGCCTTAGTCTTGCCCGCCTTCTTTGGCGCTGCACCCTCCGCGGCTGCCTCAACAGAGGGCGCGCCCTCCGCGTCCGCGCTGCCGCTCGGCTCGCCCGCGGAGTCATCCGTCGCAGCCTTCGTGTCCTTCTTTTCCTTCTTCTTCTTCTCCGGCTGAGCCAGGCCAGCCACCATCGCCGCGGCCTTGGCCTTGGCCTTCTCGAGCTTCTTCTTTTCATCAAGCGCTGCCTGCTCCTTTTTGGTCAGCACCTTGGGCTGCGCGAACTCCGCTGACTTCATGTCCTGGACCTTGAAAGGCCCTTCAATGGCCTTGCCGCCCAGTGACGCCAGCGCCTTGTTGATGTCCATCTCTCAGTGACGCTGCTTCACCACGAGAACCGCGTTTTGCGACGACGTGCCGAGGTGTGAACGTTAACACGCACACAAGCAAGCAAGCAAGCAAGCAAGCACGCAAAACATGGCGCGCGCCCTGCTCGTCGCGGACCCGCTCCTCGCGGCGACTGCGGATAACGACGCGCATGAGGCACGGCCGGGGCATACGCCTGCCGGCACACCGACAACTACGCTGTCCTTTGCGTGCGGGCACGGGCGCGACTCGCACCGCCCGCATGCAGAAAAAGCAAAAACTATGCTGAACACAGAAACCGATACAGAAAAGCTGTCTGTGCAGCCGCGGCCTGACGCTGCGCAGGCGCCAGAGCAGGCGCAGAACCAGACCGTGCCTCAGCCTTGCGACCTGGAGCACGCGGAGCAGCAGACGCAACATCTTGCGCAACAGCAATCGCAGCAACAGCTGCTGCTGCTGACGCAGCAGCAGGAGGCCAGCTCGGACGCTACGGCTGCGTCAGCGCAGCCGCAGCTCGGCGGTGCACATGCTTCAGAGCAGGCGCAGGAGCTCCAGGCCGCAGTGCAGCCGCGCGTTCCGGCTCGGGTGGAACTGCAGACGCAGCATCCAGCGCCGCAGCAGTCGCAGCAGCAGACGCTGCCAGGTGGGCGCGGCGGGCGCGAGCGCACAGTGTCTGGCGAGATGCTGGCGCGCGCTGAAGGCGCCGCCGGCACCAGCAGCGAGCCGGAGCAGATGAGAAGCACGCGCGCCCGACTCCTGCACGCCATCGAGGGTGCAAGTGGCTGCGGCGACGCGGAGGGCCTCGAAGCAATCGCGCGTGTCATGCGCGGCGCAGCCAGCGCGCTGCAGTGCATGGCCGGCAGCGCCGAACAGGCGGAGCGCGACAAGAGATTTAGGCACGAGCGCGCCGACGCGCGACACGCGCAGCACGACGCTCGTCAAGGTCAACACGGCTCGGCGGCGACCCACGCAGGTCACGCGAGCTGCAGCGGCGATGCCGGCGGCGGCGGCAAGGGGGGCGGCGGCAAGGGCGGCAGCAACAAGGGCGGCAGCAGCAAAGACAAGAGCGGCGGCGAAAAGGGGGCCAGCAGCACGCATCCCCCCTCGTCGCCACCGCCACCGAGCGCACCGCCGTCACCGCCAAGCAGTGACGACGAGGAGGACGGCGAGGAGGACTGTAAGGAGGAGGACGAGGAGGACGGCGAGGAGGACGGAGAGGAGGACGGCGAGGAAGATGGCGAGCACGCCGACGTGCTCGGTGAGCCCACGCCGCTCTCCCTGGCAATGGAGCTGGAGGCCGAGGGCGCGGCGCCGGAAGGCTCCGCGCCGGCGCTGGTTCTCCTGGCGGCGGCACCCTGGGGACGAGCGACGCATCGACTTTTTCCCACAGAGGCGAGAGCATACGCGGTGCAACTGCTACTACTCGGGCACAATCTATCTCGACAACTTGAGCTCGCTGCAGCGGCACAGCAAGGCATGCTAGATCCATGGGTCGACAATATCATGCCCCGCCTAGTCGCTCGAGAGTACCGCGACGGCAGCAGCGACGCAGGCGACGGCAGCAAGGGCGACGGCAGCAAGGGCGGCAGCGGCTCGGGCGGCCACGACAGGACAGGCGGCAGCAGCACCAGCAAGGATGGCGGCGGCAAGGGCGGCGGCGGCAAGGACGGTGAGCCCGCGCCGGTCCGAGATGAGGCGTCTGAATCCACGCCTGCGCTGTTCCGAGATGAGGCGCCTGAATTCACGACCCAATCTTCATCTCAACAGATTCGAGCGATGACTGAGCCACCTATGATCGCCACGGCCGTCACTGGAATTTCGGTCTCGCCAGTCTGTTCGATGCTGACGGTCAACGATGAAGGCCCTCTACCTCGTTGCAGCGGCGCGGGCAACGATGAAGGCCCTCTACCTCTGTCAGATCTAGCCGCCGCCAGAACAAGGCCGTCTACTCCCGTCCCGCTCTCTGAGCTCGACGACGACGACGGCGGCAAGGGCGCCGACAGCAAAGAGAGCGGCGACGAGAAGGGCGACGGCAACTTGAGCAGAGTTCACCCTTCCTCGTCATCACCGCCACCAAGCGCACCGCCGTCACCGCCAGGCAGCGACGGTGAAGAAGACGGTGAGGAAGACGGCGAGGGGCATCCCGGCGACGATGGCACCGTGAGCAGAGGCGACGCTGCGCTGCCCGCAATACTGCCCATCAGCGAGACTGCCGTGGCTGCACAGGCGCAACCGCGAGCACCGCAGCAACGGCTAGAACGGCCAGCGCGTGCGCGCGTGTCACCGTCTAGGCTGCAAGCAATCGACTGGACGCTGGTGCGTTCAAGCGGCGGTGCGGGCAAGAGCGCGGCGCCTTCTTCGGTCGGCAGATGCGACGGCGCAAGCGCCAAACTCGCTGGCAAGGCCAAGGCGAGCGGCGAGCGACCGTCTCGACCAGCGCGAGTACGCCAGTCACCGGATCGAATGCAGCCGGCCAATTGGTTGCGCAGCACGCCTGCACCGGGCGCCGGCGGCAGCTCAAGCATTCACAGCCCTGCGGTTGTCGTACCGTGCGCTGCGACGCGCGCAGCATCGTCGCGCGTGCCTGCCGGTTGCAGATAAATGTCCGTGGACATGGCGCGCCAGCCCACTGCTGGCGAGCTGCCGTCCTTTGGGTGCACCCCGAGCACCTTGGTGCGGAGAAGCGATAGCGAGTGCTGCGCGACGGTCGGCTCAAGGAGGAGCCGCTGCTCCGCGTCCTGCATCGAGATCGCGCCTTCGCTGGCAGCCTCTAGCGTCATTGGCATTTCGGACCTCTGCCATCTCCGATGCCGCCAATCACCCTCGGCGAAACCTTACGCACCGACGAAGCGACGCTACTAAGAGGAGAGGCGTCAGGTCTGCCTGCCGAGTTGACTGACTGCTCCAAGGGAGGACTGTGGTCTATTATGGACGTGCACTGCCTTCTTCTCAGCGTGGCCGACATGCTTGCCTCGCACCAGCACGCGACAGCACGTGCGCGCGACAAGGAGGGCGTCGGGCGATCCCAACGGGCTGGTCCGTCGGACAGAGATCAAGCAGCTACTGACGACGAACGCGCGGATACCGGCGGGCCCAAGCGAGTTCACGCGCTCGGCCGCAACAAGGCAGCAGCGCCGCCTGGCCTAGCAAATCTGACCACGTGGGGCGTGCTGCGAGCGCGACATGAGCTCAATAAGCTCAAGGAGCGCACACAGCTTGAAGGAAGGCCATTGCTCACGCGACCAACGATCTCGATCGAGCGCGAGAGAAAGCACCGCATCATGGGCTGGAACGCGAACGGGCTCACGCTCATCGACGCGCGCGCTGGTCGGTCCGTCCAGGCGCGCTCGGCTCGGATGGCGGGACCGTTGCAACAGCGACTCGCCGGGGCTCTCGCAGATCAACTAGGAAGAGATGACGCCGCGGGCGACGAGGGCGACGGCTCCGCGCTCAAGTATCACGGCGACGACAAATTCGAGGCGCTCATTGAGTACATCCAGTCGCACAAGATCGCGGCCATCGGCATCTCCGAGGTGCACGCGCAGCACGACGGAGGCCGGGCGATCGCGGACTATCTCGGGATGC
>Ga0210240_102264_pt1 | contig 11578 bp, 8 predicted proteins | sample ChrtobMetP5a_4mM_FD_155463 | JGI IMG/M metagenome (GOLD analysis project Ga0210240, IMG submission 155463) | Chrysochromulina tobin associated microbial communities from unialgal haptophyte culture, Seattle, Washington, United States - P5a_4mM | ecosystem: Host-associated > Algae > Haptophytes >...
GAGGCAATCAGAGGCAATCAGAGGCCCTCAGAGGCAATCAGAGGCACTCAGAGGCACTCAGAGGCACTCAGAGGCACTCAGAGGCACTCAGAGGCACTCAGAGGCCAAGAGGCACTCAGAGGCACTCAGAGGCACTCAGAGGCCAAGAGGCACTCAGAGGCACTCAGAGGCACTCAGAGGCACTCAGAGGCCAAGAGGCACTCAGAGGCCATCAGAGGCAGCCTCCCGGAAGATGCGTACGTGGGCCGCCTCCCACGCGAAGCCGAGCTTGACGACGCCTTTGCGGATCTCGCCCTCCATCGGCCGCAGGCAGTCGGGCTCCGCGCTGTCGCTCTCGTAACGCATGCTGCGGCACTGGCTGAGCGCTTCGAGTACATGCGTGGCAGCGGTGCGCGGGGAGCGCACGACCGCCGCCCGGTTGACGATGACCGTCGGTGGGATGCGCAGCCGCGGGAAGAGGCAGAGCGAGGCCTGCCAGTCCTTGGCGAGCAGCGTCTCATACAGCTGCGACGCGTGCGGGAAGCGGGTCGGCACGCCCGCGGCCTCGAACGCTCTCAGCGTGCTGAAGTAGGCACTCTGGTTGACCATGCCACTCTGCTCGATGTCGCCACCGTCCTGCGCCATCACCGGCCAGAGGAAGTAGAGCGCGCACAGGTGGCGGCCGTGCATGAGCTGCACGACAGCGCTCGGCTGCAGCTTGAGCATGTCCGCTCCGCTCTCGATGAATGCCGAGATGACTTCGTAATTAGGTCCCAGCCGCTGGTAGAGCGTCTGGTCGAGCACGGCCTCGACGTATGTGTCGGAGACGGAGGCGCTGGCCGCGCCCCACTGCTCGACGTTGAATTGGGTCTGCTCGCCGCCCCAGCGCATGACCAGCAGCGAGAGCGCCGGCTGGTATCCCTGACCGGGCCGGCGCACGTCGGAGGGCAGCATGAAGACGACCATGTCCCGGTCCTCAAATGGGTCAAGGCGCTCGCCGCGCCGGTTGCTCCAGAACGGGTGCATGTGGCGCACGCGGATGCGCGACGCCGTGCCTGGCGGCGGGATTCCAGGCGCGGGCGGGGGCGGCGGCCAGTCCTCGTCTACGCGCGCTGTCATCCAACCATCGGTACGGCCGAATCGTGGGCGCAGCGTGCCGGCCGAGATCGTCGCGACCGGAAAGTAGCCACCATCGTCGCAGCCCATGCGGTAGAAGCATTCGACGATCTCTCCGCGCCGAAAGGCTGGGACTTGGGCCGCCGCCATACTCGGGGCGCGTGGTCGCCAGTTCCTAAAGGAATTCCTCCAGCGAACAAATCTCGCAGGAGTCGACATATGAATACACGGGGACGAGAGGACCTCCGTGGTCGGTCGATTCCCTTCACGATGGTTTTCTGGTGCGGGCTTGCAATGACTTGACTTGACTTGTCTGCGTCCAAAAAGGAAGGAGATCCAGGACCAAGTTCTTTGGGCGATGCAAAAGCTTCGGCTGAAAGCACCACCCGCTGACGCTGTCCAGCCCCGTCGGCGCACTTAGCGGGAGCGTGTGCATGCCAATGCATCCGACCAGGACAGCGCCTCCGAGTCCTCCGAGCGCAGGACGTGTTCAAAATGTGCTGGAGACGCTGATGAATTGGGGGCCACCCAAACCCAAAATATTGGAGAGCGCCATCGAACAGACGGATCGCATCGAGATAGGGGCTGCGTCTGCGGCTCCCCACCGCGCCGAGGCGGCGGCTACACCGGCTACACCGGTGAGAGCGAAGCCAGAGACACGAGTCGCAGCGCGTTCAGATGAAGCCCATGCGGCGACGCAGGCCACAGGAAAGGCCGTAGCTCAAGTCGCGGCCGCCAAGGCGGTTCAGGACACGCCGGCGTCAGAGCCATCCCCCCCGCAGCCAGTGCCAGCGCCCCAGCGGCCGCCGTCGCCGATGGAGAGCTGGGCCCGAGAGATCTCGGGAGCAGCGGCAAGGACGGCAACTGCTGCCGGCGAAGTGATCAAGGCGCGCCTCTCGTTTGAGCGCACCTCGAAGTCGAAGGCAGCAGCCGATGCTCGGCCCGCCGCTGAAGACGCTCAAGCCAAGGCCCAAGCCAAGACCGCTGGGGTGAGATGGGACACCCCCGAGAAGGCTACCGTTGCCCACGCGATCGGGGAAGCACAGGACGCTCTCGAGGCCAATTCCAATTCTCATCCGTTGCCCTCCCCCTACATCCAACGAATGGACGAGCTGCATCTGCACGCGCACATCCTTCCGTACAAGTTGATCGTGCTGGTGTACTTCGTTGTGGTGTCTTGCATCGGCGCGGGCGTGCTCGTTGGGATCGAGAGCGGGCGCACGCCGCTCGCCTACTTCGACGCGTTCTTCATCGCCGTGAACGCGGTGACAAGCACCGGCCTGACCCCATTCAATCTCACCGCCCTCCACTGGGGCAGCCAGGTCGTCGTTGCGTTGTTGATCCTACTCGGATCGCCATGGTTGCTCGCGGCCATACCAATGGTGGCGCACTACAACGCGCTGCGACGGCGCTTCACGCCCAACGTGGCCGTGCGCAATCTACCAGTGCCACCCATCGACGCCATAACAGAACCCATCCCCGAGTGGCTCATCGAGCTCAAGTCGACTCGACTCCTCCTCCAGTTGATCTTTGCCTCCTTTGTGCTCGTGCACGTCATCGGCTTCTTGGCCCTCTGCGGCGAGTTCGCCGTGCTGGCTGAGTCCGAGCGCGGCTCTTGCAGCTACGCGGACGCGGCCAACCAGGCAGAGCCGCGTCCCTGTAACGTCGCAGGCCACGCGGCGTTCCTCACCATCTCCGCGTTCAACAACTGTGGGTTCTCCCTCGAGCCATCCTCGCTCATGGCCTACGTGAGCCGGGGCGGCGTCCTGACCGTCCTCGCCCTGCTCGTCCTCGCCGGCAACTTGATGTCGCCCCTCGTGATCCGGGGTGCGATCGCTGTCGTCTTCTACGTATCCCCTGTCACCTCATGGCGGCGCATCTATGCGCAGCATCTGCTCCTGAGTGGGCGTCGACTCTACTCAGGCTTACTCTCGCAGCAGCAGACGACCTTCCTCTTGTTGACGCAGCTCACTCTCTTCCTCCTGCAGGTAATCTTTCATCATGCCTCCTCACCCTCCGACATCAACAGCGATCAGCAGGGGGCGTACATGGCCGTGCAGGCACGCCACTCCGGGTTCCAAACCGTCGACCTGAATGCGTATGAAGTGAACGTCATCATTCTCTTCAACGTGTGCATGGTGCTCGCGCCGACACCACACAAACTTTCGGTGAGAGATACGTTCAGCGGGACTCGGAAACGCAGAAAGCACTCGGTGGGCGATCAGTCCAACCCGACGGGAAACCACAAGCTCAGCCCGGAAGAGAATGCCCGGCGGATCAGCATGTCGATCGCGGTGTCTCTGGCCAACCTTCGCGTCGGAAACTCATCGAATAGGCTGAGCGGGAACGCGTCGACTAGGGCAGCGTCGTTATCTAGGAGCCCGACGAAGGAGCGGGTGAGGCAACTAAGTTCGTTCTTCTTTCGTCGCGAGGGTGGACGAGCATGGGATGAGAGTGATGAGGCGATCGAGTTTCGGCTCGCGCGCAAAGAAAGGGTCTCGTGCCGTGAGCTCTTCTGGGCGCACGCCTGGCCGCCTGTCCGCTCCGTGCTCTCCTTCCTCGCTGACTTTCTGACGGCGCCAACGCTTGAGATGGACATGGCACTGCTCTCCATCGCCTGGGTACTTCTCTCTGGCACCTGCCCGGTCTACGGGAGGTCAGAGTACATGGCTGAGATGTTTGAACCGGGAGTTGAGGGTAGCCAGTGCGGGCACACCATATCCTTTGCGTGGCGTGGCCTCTTTGAGTTGTGCTCCGCGTTTGGCAACGTTGGGCTTTCTCTTGGCTCGAAGCAGCCTGGCGTGTCGGGCGTCGGGTTCACGTACGATCTGTCGACGTGGGGTCGATGGATTGTACTCATCGTGGCGTTGTATGGACGGGTACGCAACTTCCCCTTCGCGATGACGTGGAAGTTCACGCAGAGCAAGCAGACACGCAGGAGGTTCCTGCCAACTCCGCCTCATCACGGATTGGCTAGGTCTGACGTCACAGCTTGAGATTGTGGGGAGATTGTGGGGCACCTGTCCTAACCTGTCCAGGTCAATCTCGAATCTCGAATACGATGGTGCTCCCCGCCACTCCACGGTGCACCACTCACGAGAGTGTGTGCCTTTTAGGTGTGTCACGCCGCCTAGCCTCCGCGTGCAGCTGCAGGCGGCGAGTGTGTTAGGGTACAGAGTTCCAGAGCGCGCGTGTGAGCCTTGTGCCATGTGCGTTGTGGCCTTGGCCTTGTGCCTCATTGTGCAGGGCCAGGGCCTCTGCCCCCGGGCGCCAGGGGGCAGGGGCGTGTAGCCGTGCGCGGACCCTGGCACTCGAGACTGTGGGACTGGGAGGCACTGGCAGCGGCTCGTGCATCGGCGGCCGGGGTGCCGCGCATGCACACTGCGGTGTGTTGTCTGTCCAGTCTGTGAAGTGTTGCGTGTTGAGTGTGTGACAGGTGAGAGGTCGCGTGCGCAGCGTGAGCGCGGTACTTCGGCACTGGCGTAGGCATATATAGTACTTCCACAGGATCATCCTCTTGTTCCTGTGATCGTGGGCCGCAAGCCGGAACGCGGTGGCGGGCCGGTCCGGTGCCCACCGTGCGCCGAAGCGCCGGCATGAGCGCCGGGCCGGCGCACGCGCACGTGCGGGCCGCCGGCCGCGCCGCCACTGGCTCGACGTACGGTACGATTTTACATCTCACGAGTTCGCCTCTCAACTCTCTCTCTCGTCTCGTTGCGTCTGTGATCTGAGCTCCACCGCCGCGCTTCGGGCTCCGGCACAGCGCCTCGCTTCGTGGGTCAGCATGGGCTTCAATCATGCGTGCATACCCGCGACTACTACAGTTCACGGTAAGTTGCTGTCTTGCTGCAGTGTCATGTAGGCTCGTTCGGTGCTTTAAGAAGTCAGATATACGCCTTTTGGTCGAACTCGAAGGTAGCCATCGTCGAATCATACGATTCCGAACCCACTAGGATCTTGGGATGCCATTGGACCGCACCAACATTTCGGGCCTTCAGGGCGGCCTTGGTGAGCGGAGGCTCGTCCGTTGGCGGCAGCTGCCCGATGGAGGCCTCGGTGAGGTCGATCTCGAGCTGCTGCCGATAGTTCATCGCAAGGTCGGTGCTCATGGACATACGACCGTCCCCAGTGACCCACTCGTACAAGCTTGGGATGGCCAGAATCGGGCGAGCTTGGAATGATGTGGGCGGCAGCCGTTCCATGGAGGCCTCAGCGATTTCGTTCTCAAGCTGTTGCTGGTAGAACTGAGCGGGAACATGAACAGCCCTCAGTTATGTGTGCTCGCATGTGGCGCGGTCGGAGGCGCACCTCATCGAGGGACTGGGCCCTTTTTGCGCATACGAGGATGGACACGGAGCGAGCGAACTGGCCTGCAGGCGACTGATTGTAGCCGTCGTCCCGTGAGTCTTCAGAGCGAACCGAGTCGATGTCAGCCGCAGTAGTTTTCATCACAACCTCCATCCACGTCGTCATGTCCATGATGGTCGGTCGGGGTTCTGATGTGCCAGCCAGAGACAGTCGATGAATCTGCCGAGAGAGTGCGCGCAGACACGATAGACTTGTCTCAGGAAGTAACTACTTTTCAAGTCAGTGTTGTTTATGACTTGACTTGACTTGATCTCCTTGGCGCAAAAATATTTATGATATTTGTGGAATTCGACGCGCTGTGAACATGCATAGTAAAATAGATCGTCATTAATTTTCTCGGCACGTGCGCCGAGGTTACAGGCCGTCGTGACTTTGTTTTCGACGAAACACCTCATCGACTTTATTCATGGTATCATGGAACATGCTGCCACACTGATCACATCTGTCATCGACAAACTTTGTCGATAACAGTCTTAGACTCAAACCGTCATCGACACACACTGTGTGGATGACAGGTGCAGACCGAAACCGTCATCGACGAAACTCGTCGATGACAGTGTGGCTATTACAGGTAGGAATTGTACCGAAAGAAAACCACCGCGCGCGCAAGGCGTCCGGGCTGCCATAGCGCGCACACACGGCGTCCGGACCTCCACTGCACCCATCAGCGCATCATCAGCGCGACGCGAGCAAGCGCCGGAACGCACGACGCACGGCGGTGCCCACTGCGCCCTTGTCACTATATGGCACCTTGTTAGCACCTTGTAGGAATTCACAACACCCCCCTCGCCGACTCATTAACGACAAAGTAAATAAATTACCGCCATCCATCGTACTGAGCGAGTAAGCCGCGAATGGCGCGGAACGTCACGACGACCGCGTCACGGTCGGACGTGCCCATCTCGCGCAGCAGGCCGACCCACGCCTCCCGACGCCCGTCCGTGGGCTCGGCCTGCTCCATGGAGCGAGACACTCTAGCCCGTTTGCCACCACCCCCCCTGGCGCCTTCCTCGACCGCCTCGAGGATGATCCGATTGGCCACAAGCAGCGAGCGATGACCGCTATCGCGGGTGGCCACTGCCTCCCCAACGGCCCGCCAAAAGCGAGGCACGTCCGACCCTCCGAGGGCCCGCAGCCTGGCCGCGCTGGCATGCTCCAAGCGGATAGCGGCGGCCTGGGTCATCTCCCGAGTGGCCGCACCCCGGCTGACGCTTGCCACACGGTCCCATGCGATTCTAAACAACTCGCCGCCCCTGAGAGCTCTGATGCGCGCCGCTGGCCATGATGCCCGCGCCGCATCCCGCCCCTCGGAGCAGGTGGCCGCCAGCTGGCGCGCCAGCCACGCCCGCAGCGCCGCCTCGGGACACGGCTCGGTGCCCGCCGGCACGCTCACCCAGTCGAAGAGAACAGTGACCACCTGACGAGGCGCCGGCCTCACCAGCGAAAGCCGCTCAAGCCAAGTGCCCAGCTGGCGCGTCTGCCGGCCATCGACGCCGCGCTGCTCCAGCCACCCCCGGAGCGACGCACCACCAAGCTCCTGGCGGAGCGCCTGCACCTCCGTGCCCAAGCGCACGCCGGTTGGCAGCAATTGGAATGCGTCCAGCGCCGCCGCGACCCATGCGGGATCAGGCGGGCGACCACCCTTGTCCGTGCTCAGCACGCCATCGCGCCGCATTGCCAACAGCGCCGCCTCGACCGCCATCGACCCCTCCGTTGGGACCTTTGGAGGGTTGTTCTGCAGCGCCCGGGCCCGTCTGCCGCGCTCCATGCAAACACTTTTTCCGATAGGAATTCTGAGACCCAGCTCTTCGTCGTTACCATGGTACTCTAGGAATTCTCTTCGACTGCGTCGCTTCGGATTCACTGGCCAGCGGCCTTTTCACGACCGGTCATCGGCACACGATTGCTCATTTGAACGCAAACGTCGTGTTCCTCGCGTTCGTACTCAGTTCCTTTTCAGTTCCTCCCAGCTAGTAACAGTGTGCCCAGTTGCCTGACAAGCTCTGGCCGCCGCCTCTGAGCAACGCATTCTCTCCTAGGAATTCTCTCACCGCTTTAGCTCCTGAGTTTCCAAGAGATTTGGTTGCAGTTCTCCTCTGTGTCTCGTGTCACCTGTTACTATTGTAACAAGAAAGCCCACACTTGTCCGGAGTGTGATGATGAGACGCCGACGAAGAGATCGCCACAGTGTACCCGTAGGAATTCCTCCTTGTACGTACATCGTCGAGTAGGAATTCACGGGTCCCTCTAGTCTACTTCAGAAGCCAGCATCGTCCTCCACCCCGCACGTTTTTTGTAGGAATTCTTTTTTCCTGCCTACAAGTAGGAATTCAAGCGCTCGTAGGAATTCTACCCGTAGGAATTCACACAGACACACGTGCATGCACAGCCGTCAAACACAAGATACCGAGCCCCTCATGGCACTCACACGGACCTTCAGTATGTTTGCATCATTCATGCCCGCAAGAATCGTGGCCGCGCTCATCCCCTGGACACGTCCAGGCGTAGCAACACTCCAGCCCATAGCGTGACACACTCCAGCCCAAAGCGTGACGCTGCTCGTGCTCAGCCACATGTGCCCGTACGCCGTAGCGCCGCTCGTTATGCTCGTCATAACCGCTCGTTCTGAGCACAAAGACTCTTGCTGGCTTCAGTGTTTGCCCCAGAAGGGCATAGGCCTCTTGGAGCCTGAGCGTGCATGTGCCTCGGTGCCCAGCCCGTAGCGCCGCTCGTTCTCACGTACCTCCTCCATGGCCCAACGAAACTTGTTCTCGTCAATCTCCTCGCCGAGCGCGACGCGCAGGAGCACCACCTTCGGGTGCACCACGAGCATCTTCGTGAAAAACCGCCTGCGCTCCACGTCAGTGTTGCCGCGGAGATTGACAACCTTCATTCGAGTGAGATCCTTGCCACGCGACAGTACCATAGAGAGGAGCCCCGCCTTGTCCATCCCGATCATGTCGACAACAACGGCGTCGTGCTCGTTCCCCTGGTTGTTTGCGCCCGTCTGATGATAGTAGGGCTTCGCCCGGTAGCCTGTGATGTACGACTCACACCGCGTGGACTGCACGAACACCTTGCGTGCCTCCTTTGGCAGCAGAAGCACAGCAGCTCCAATTGGCCGGCCTTCGCATTCAACCTGCACTTGTCCATCTGCCAAGACGTCGATGACCGTTGCTCTCATGTTGTGATGGGCAAACTTGCCGTCAGCAAACTGCAAGTACGGCTTCTGCTCGAATCCGCAAATGAGCACCTTCCGGCCCACCACGAATACCTGCTTGTGGTAAAAGTACCTCTCTTCAACGGCTTTGAGGTCGTCCTCTGTCAAGGTCTCGCCCGTTTCGCACACGTGCACGATGTGCTTCTTGCCTGTTGCCCGTGCAGACGTAAGCGCGTCGCGAAACTCGCCATCGCGAGCCAGCGAGTTCCAGGAATGCAGCCACACACCGTCGGGCGGCACCGCGTTCTCATGCATCACCTTGATTACTTCCCAGCCCGCGTCTGACACCGTTCCCAGGCCAAACTCGAGCGTCGCCTTTGAGAAGGGACCCGACTGCCTCGTGATCTCCTTAAACGGCACAAGTGCCAAGTTCTGCACATCGAGCAAGACGCTGTCCTCGATCGGGAGCTCGTAGCGAGGCGAAGCGCCACGCATTTTTGCGTCGTTCCTGATCTTATCCGACTGGATCGGGAGAGTCTGATCGGCGCCGCCACTTGCCCCAATTTGCAGCGAGGCAAATCCACCTTTGGTACTACGACACTCGTCCGCCATCATGCGGAAAAAGGTCATCACACCCTGCTGTACCTGGAACGCCTCCTCGAACCAAACTTTATCGCCGTCATAAACCTTCTTCGCCTTCATCGTGAGGGACTCGAGCTGCGTCTGAACATTGGGCGCATCCTCGAATCCGGTGTGCAAGCCAGCAGCGCGCGTCACCACCGCCTGCTCAGCAAACGTGGCGGCCCCCCTCTTGGAGAGGCCTCCCTTTAGCAAATTGACCTGCTGCCAGGTGTTACCCAGCAAGGCTGTCTTCCAAGGGTCCTCGTCCTTCAGGCAGTCAAACGTCACCTTCGTCTTGCCGGTGCCTGGCGGGCCGATAATGAACACTGATCGTCCTGAGCGCCACGCCCGCACAGCAAATTCCTGCTCCGCGATGAACTTGTCGCCTCCTCCACCCTCGCCTCCTCCACCCTCGTTAGGAACGCCTGCGCCATCCTTGACCTCGTCCCGCACACGCTGCACCTCGCGCGCCGCCTGGTCAGCCAAGATGGATACCTTGCGAAGCACCATGAGGTACTCACCCCCGCCGCGCGCCACGTGCTCGTCATTGACAAACAGTGCACGCATGCATGCGCCGGCACCGAGAGGCGCTTTGCTCAGAACGCTGCGATCGGAGCACCAGCGCTCGTATGACCTCAGGAAGTCATTGTCCACCGGTGCTACCAAAGACGCAGCGCGTACAGCCAGAACAGGCGCGACCTCCATCGGCGAGATGGGGCTTGCCACCGTTGCTGCACTCTTGGCCCCTGCGACCATTGACCGGATCGGCGTTGTCACCGCGCTCTTGCGTGCTTCCAGCTCCTCCTCTAATGCCGACAGTTCCTTCACCTTCTTGCCGAGCTGGGATTGCACCTCATTGAGGTCGTTGTTGGCGGGCTTGCAACGTTCAACTTCATCTTCGACGGCCTGCGATAGTGCTGCCACCTCACGTCGCGCGCGTGAGACATCCTCTTCGAGCGCATCCTTCACAGATGGCTGGAGTGCCGGCGTAGGCAACGGCTGCACTCGAGCACGCGCACCTTCAGCTCCTCGACTGTCTCCGTCTCAAAAGAGACCATCATCGTGGTCGTCTTGCCGTGGAGGTTCTTCACAAAGAGCTGAAACAGGCCATTCTTGTTGAAAAACTCATCCGCCTCGAAATCTGCTGCATTCACGAGTCTTGGCACGTCGCTGAGCTCTTCACCCATCTGGGCCGCAGACGGCATCTCATGGACGTCCTCAAGGTGCCCAAGCACTTCTCCATATTCATCTACTGCGAGGAGAGCTAAGTTGTCGCGTGCCACACCGCGCCGCAGCTTGCGCAACAGTGACTCAGCATCGAAGTACTGTACGTGCACACCGAGCTCGCACAGCCGGTGCTGCACCATCGACGACGTCAGTCCTGCCCAATCCGTCAGCCTATTGGCCTGCATGGCCGCCTCTGCCACGCCTCGGTTGAATGCGGGGGCTGCATTGAGCACGGCACAGCATGCTTTTTTGGCAAAGACGACTCGCCGCGCATTGCTACTCGCCCTGGACCTCGCCTTGTCCTCCGCCTTGGCCTTGACTGTCGTCGCCACAGCCGTTGCCTGCTCCTCTGGGTGCGGCGTCACGGCCACCTCCACCTGGCACCCCTCCACCTGCATCGGTGCCGCCTCCTCATTGCTTTCTGTGGCCACGAGCGCCTTCGCTGGAACACACACCATCATTTTGACTCCTGCTGACGCCTCCGGTACGACGCTGCACGGCATGTTTGACGGGAGCCTCGGCAACGCAGCCATGGGCGGCATGGACATCAGCAGCCCACCCAGCCCGTTACATGCAAGCATCTCGCGCATCGCCGCGTTCTGACCTTCCATCTGCAACATCGTAGCATGCAGCTCCGCGAGCTCGGTCTCGTACCGCTCGAAGAGCACGGCCATCTTGTCGACGCTCGAAGCCTCACTAGCGGTTCGCCCACGCAACACCACGTCCGTCAGGTTCACAGCGGAAGTGCTGAATGGGTCCGTCGCCTGCACATACTTCATCATCGTGCTGAATTTGCTCCATCCGCCTTGCTTCATCGTCAGGGTTGGCGGCACGTTCCCGTTTGCATGCGCCGTCGCCATCGTGCGACGCATCGACTTTGACGTCAATATGCCCTTCAGGTCGGACACCTTGAACGCATTTCCAAAGGGAAGCTCGTCCTTGTCTCCTCCGCCAAAACGGACGTGGCTGACGACTGCGCTGCCGCCGTCGCCGCCGCCCTCGCTGCCGCCGTCGCCGTCGCCGCCGCCGCCGCTGAGGCCGCCACGGCCGCCGCTGCGACCGCGACCAGCCTGGCCGCCACCGTCGCCGCTGCGACCGCGACCGCGA
>Ga0210240_102267_pt1 | contig 11563 bp, 2 predicted proteins | sample ChrtobMetP5a_4mM_FD_155463 | JGI IMG/M metagenome (GOLD analysis project Ga0210240, IMG submission 155463) | Chrysochromulina tobin associated microbial communities from unialgal haptophyte culture, Seattle, Washington, United States - P5a_4mM | ecosystem: Host-associated > Algae > Haptophytes >...
CTTCCGACTCCGCCTCCACCGAACCCTCCGCCTTCACCCCGTCCATCACCGGCACGCCCCCCGCAACCTCCGCCGCCATCGTCTCTACCGTCGTCGCGTCCGTCACCTCCGCCCTCGCCACCCTCGCCCTCGCCGCCGCCGCCCTCGCCCTCGCCGCCGCCGCCCTCACCCTCGCCGCGGCCGCCCTCGTCCTCGCCGCCGCCACCCTCGCCATCGCCGCCCTCGCTACCGCCATTGCCGCCGGCGATGAGCCTCGTCGGATTCATCCTCGAGCTCGCCGGCGACGTCTTCTCGTTCACGCCGAGTGTGCAGACCCAGGTGCAGGGTGCGATCGCGGCACGGGCGGGCGTTGACCCATCGGCAGTTTCGGTGACTGTAACATCGGGAAGCGTCATCGTCGGCGTGCGCATCCACACGCCGACGGCGATGGCAACCTCGGTGCAGTCGGCGATTGCGAGCGCGACGAGCAGCCCAAGCAGCGCGACCGCCATGCTCGCAAGTGTCACCGGCGTCTCGATCGCCGTGCTCGCGATCGTGACGCCACCCACCGTCACGAACGTCGCACCGCCGCCGCCGCCTTCCTCGCCCTCGCCATCGCCGCCCCCGCAACGGCCGCCAGGCGCGCTGAACAGCGCCGGTGGCGGCGCCATCAGCATCCTCGTCATCGCCGTGCTCGTTGCGATTGTTGGGCTGCTGTGCTGCCTGACGATTGTCTGCTGGTGGATGAGGCGCAGAGGAGTCGAGCTGCGGCGCAAAGACGTCAACAACTGGCTCAGCAACATGTCCGTGAGCACAGTCTCAGCAGACGATGACAGCGTTGGCATCGAGATGAGCGGTCGCTTCAACCATCATTCCTCCGAAACGGAAGGCTCTTCACGCGCAGGCGGTGCCGTGGGCGGCGCACGACCTGCAAAATCGGGCGTCATCGGTCCATTGGGCAGTGACGCGAACCGCACGCCGACAGTGACGGAGAGCTCGCGCACGCATCAGGACATGGTGCGCCAGCAAAAGGAGGAGGCGCAGCGTAAGGCAACGGTGATATGGGCGCGGGAGGGCGCGACGATCGTGCATCAGCCGCCATGGGGGGGCTCCTCTGCATGCTCTGCTCCCGACTTCTCCATCGGCACCGATTCTCATGACATCTACCTTGACAAAGGCGAGCACCAGCTGAGCGACCATGTGCTTCATAAAGAGGGGGACGACGGTGGGGGCCGCGTTTCGTCGGCAGGTTGCCGCGTCTCCGGCGGCAGCAGCAGCATCGCGTCGGAGGCTCCCAACCGCGACGACCCCTTTCCGTGTTCGGCCGTGCCCGGCATGCTGCATATCTGAGATTCGCATTCTTGGGCCACTACAAAGATCTGCGAGCTTCCAACGTGGGGTTGACTGAGGGTTGACCGGCTCGGCGCGCGTTGCCCTGCTCTCTTTCAAGGCCGACAAGAGCCGCTTTTATGCCTAAACTGATGCAGGCGTACTCTGAGGAAGGAGTAAGAAGCCCTCAGACGTTCGGGGAGGACCAAGTGTGTTCACCAAGCTGGTCGCTACGTATGACGTGCGTGAGCTCCGATCGTCACAGGTTCTCTCAAAATGGGAATCGCGGGGGGGACGAAAGGTATCATGTTCACGGACGTGGACGGACGGACCACGATTGGAGAGAAGCACGTGAGATAAGGATCTTTCCAGGATGATTGTTAACTCATATGTGTGCTCGTGTGAGTGCGGTTCTGGGAGAACATCTTCTTTCGCGACGAAACAAATGTTTGCTGCTGTTCACACAATACGCACTCGGTCCGGGTCCCCCAAGCACGAGGGGCGCATCTCTCGTCTATGGATGGATGTGTGGCCGACACAACCTGCAGAACATAGGCCATTCACCTTCAGAAAGTTGGGGAGAGGCGAAGCCCTCCCCCTAAAGTAAACCGATTCCGATAGTACCGATCGGGCTGCTGTTGGCAGCGGCGGCGGCCGCGCAAGCGCGCGAGCGCGCGAGCGCCGCGGCGCTGCCACGCCTGCTAGCAGCAGAGTAATGTTGTATCGGGGCTGGCTGACGACGGCGGCGAATTCGAGCCCTCGGCGAACACGTTCACACAACGCTCGGAATGTGCACGCCACTCACGCCACTCATGGGAGTTCGCACCACGGGCTGTCCCAAGGGCTTACCCATCTTCTGGTTGACCCCGATGGCGCTCGGGTCGGTCACGCGCATGTTCGCCTTGCTCGCCATCAAGATGAAGATCTGCTCGAGCGTGCACTGCGTCAATGAGCACTCCTGCACATGGTGCGATCCCTTGAGCTCATCCAGCAGCCCGAACAGGCTGGCGAGCTTCAGCGCGCCCTGGGGCACCGTGAGCACGAGCGATGGCGGCTCAAACTCCTCGGTCTTGATGCCGGCACAGCGCTCCTGCAGCATCTGGAGGATCTTCTGCGGATCGGCGTGGTTCGCCATGTCGAGGCGCAGGTCGAGCTTGTACCCCTGGCCGTACTGGGACTTGAGCGATTGAATGGGGCCGAGGCAGCGGAGGGTGCCGTCGACCATCACGCCGATGCGGCCGCAGAGCGCCTCACACTCCTCCATCGAATGGGTCGTTAGGACTGTGCAGACCTGCGCCGTGCGCCGCTTGATCAGTGTCCACAGGAAGCGCTTGGACGCCGCGTCCATGCCCGACGAAGGCTCGTCGAGCAGCACGAGCTGCGGGTTGCCAATCAACGAGATGCCGACGCAGAGCTTGCGCTTGTTGCCGCCCGAGTACGTGCCCGCGGGCTTGTCCGCAAACTTGCCGAGATCGAGATCCTTGATGAGCTGGTCGACCTCGAACTCAATGATGGCGGGATCTACCTTCTTGATCCTTGCGTACATGCGGAGCGTCTCGCGCGCGGTGAGCAGGTGCTCGAGCGTATCGTGCTGCGAGCAGTAGCCCACGAGCCGGCGGATCTTCTCTTGCTCGGACAGGATCGACATGCCGTTGAGAGTCGCATCGCCCGAGGTCGGCACGAGCGTGCCCGTGAGCATCGAGAAGGTTGTCGACTTGCCGGCGCCGTTGACGCCGAGGAAGCCGAAGCACTCTCCCGCGTCGATGCGCAGCGAGAGGTCGCGCACAGCGATCTTTTGGGTCGTCTTCCGGTTGACGGAGACGCCCGTGAAGACCTTGCGCATGTGGCTGAGCACGAGCATCGAGTCCTTCGTGTCGCCGGCGTCCACACGCCGGCGCTCCTCGATGACCGAATCATCCTCGAGGGCGCTCTGCTCGGTGGTGCTTGTGGAACCCGTCGCGGCGGCGAGCCCTCCCGAAACGGACATGCGCTGGCGCAGGGCGACGTACGAGCTGCCGTACTGGAACCCGAGGGTCGCCAGGCCAAAGATGAGGCCGGTGACGAAGAGGTAAAAGATGATCGCGCCAAGCTGGTCCCATTCATACAGCCCAGGCGTTGGAATCGAAGGAAGCCCCGGGATGAGGGCGCTGATCGCTTTGGTCGACTTGCGGGTCGCGAGCGTCACGAACCCTTGGCCGAGACAATAGGCCGGGAAGATGCGGAAAAAGTGGCGCAGGCCTTTGATGATCTCCTTGGTCGATTCGATGTTCGCTAGGATAAAGTCGGCCACGACCATGCCGAAGCCGGTCAGAAAGTGGAAGGCGATCATCACGATCAGCGCATTCGAGGGCGTCTTGAAGTAGAAGGAGACCATCGACGACAGCCCGAGCACCGACCAGCCAAAGCCCAGGAGGATCAAGATGGTGCCCCAGAACGCCTCGGGTGTGCCGATGAACTCCTCGCGATTGAAGATGATGAAGACGATGAAGGATGCGAGCTCGATGATCAGATACATGCACAGGTCCCACGTCCATGATGCGAACCAGTAGGTCACCGTGCCAACGCCGCAGATGAACTGCATCTCCTTCGAGCCCGATTCCTTCTCACGGACGAGGGGCGTCACAAACGTCGCCCCCACAAAGGAATATGGCACCATGATGAGGATGGCGGCAAAGACGGCGATGAACGAGTCGATGTACGCCTTGCTCGCGTCATCGAGCGGCAGGTCCTGGGTGTACCCCGTGATCGTGCTCGCGCCGCCCGTCGCTTGCAGGAGCAGCGCGTCGTAGAGCGTATTGATCAGGATCGGCATCGAGTGCCAGTTGGTTGCGTTGTGCATAAGAGTCACGACACTCACGCTGCTGTTGCTAGTCGCTGGGCACGGGCCCGGCGTGCTGAGGGAGGCGCAATATGCGTCGCCGGAACTGAGGGAGGCGCAATACGCGTCGCCGCAATACGGCCCCACGTCCTTATAGGAAGTGGGCGCAGGGGGGATGCGCACGCCGGGGCTCCATGCCATCGCCGCCGGCCGCGCCTCGCTCGGGTTTGCGAGCACATAGGCCTCCATCTCCTGCGTCACCTCAAGGAATCCGTTCCGAGTCGAGTTGGCACGATATTGGAGGCCCATCCATCCGCAACCTTTCTTCCGGCAGACGCCCTCGGCCAGCTGTGGAAGCAGAGTCTCGGCGAGGTTGCCCTTGGGCACGGTGAGCGGCACCGGCCGCGGGATGTCTCCGCCAAAGCCGTTCGGGAAGAGCGGGTCGGGGAGCAGGGCAACTGGGTCGGGGATGGCGGTGATCCTGCCCGCGACGCCCAGCAGCGCGAGCGCGCCGATGACGAGCGACACGGGGAAGCAGATCATGCAGCACGTCGTGTAGCAGTCACGGCGCGCGGCGATCCGGCGCTTAGCGACGAGGCCGCTGTACACGTGCATGGTGGCCCCAGTCTGGGACATAGGGGCCAAAACCTGGGGTGCCGCGCGGCTGTCCGGAGACGACTTGGCGCCCTTCATCAGCTCGCCTTTGGGAGGTGGGATCTCGAGCCGAGCATCGTTGTGCGCCTTTTGGAGATTCGCATCGTTGTGCGATTCCTTTTGGTCCTCGAGCCGCTGGAGCGCATTCTCGTTGATCTTGAGGAAGACGTCCTCGAGGGTGGTGCACGTGGCGCCATAGTCATCGATGCCCAGCTGGCGGAAGTTTTTGTCGAGCTCCTCGAAGAGCGATTGGAACATCGAGAGCTTGTCGCCCGGCAGGCGCACGCTCGCCTCGCGCTTCGTCTCGCTTTGGAGCGTCGCAAGCGGCACGTGCTTCTTCACAAACGTGAGCAACGCCTCTCTGTCAAACTTGGCCGAGGCAGCGACCATCGTCTTGGTGATGGTAAGAGCGTAGCCGGTGCCCAGGTGCTCCTTGAGGAATAAGGGGGAGCCGACGCACTTGAGCTTGCCCTCGGCCATGATGGCGATGCGATCGGAGAGGATCTCGGCTTCGTCGAGGAAGTGCGTCGTGAGCACGATCGTACGTCCCTCGCGCTGCTCGCGCAGCAGTGCCCAGATCGAGCGTCGCGAGTGCGGGTCCATGCCGCTCGTCGGCTCATCGAGGAAGATCGTCTTCGCGCCGCCGATGAGCGAAATGGCGAGACAAAGCTTGCGCTTCTGGCCGCCCGACAGCCTTCTCGCCTGTACGTCCTTGCGCTCGCTCAGCATCACCTTGCTGATCAGAAGGTCGATAGCCTCCCGCAGAGCCGCGCCCTCGAGCCCCTTGATGGCACCGTAGAGGCTCAGGTGCTGCACAGGGGTCAGCTGGTCGAAGAGGACATTTTGCTGCGGGCAGACGCCGAGCGAGTAGCGGATCGTGGCCATGTGCGACGTGATGCTCAGGCCGTCAATCGTCGCGTTGCCCGACGTTGGCGGCATCAGGCCAGTCAGCATCGAGATCGTCGTGGTCTTGCCCGCGCCGTTGGCGCCAAGGAGGGACGTAATCTGCCCAGATCGCATCTCCATATCCAACGACTCGACAGCGACGCGGCGCGGCGGCCACACCTTCCGAAGTCCCTGCACTACCACGCCCCTCGCGCCCATCGGCTCATCTATCGGCTCGACGGCGAGCGGCCGGTTCGCATCGTTGGCGATGAGAGCGCGCAGAGCAAGTGGCTCGTTCTTGTCTCCGCACCAGTAGGAGGGCGAGCAAAGGAACCACGGGCGTTGCTGGAGGCCGTAGTCGGAGGGCATGACCTGGTCGAGGTACCACGCGATGAAGAGCCAGAGCCAGATGTCGAAGAAGAGGATCGCGATCGAGTTCGCGACGGAGAAGCCGCCGCCTGCCGTGGCAAAGTTCGAGGCTGTGATCCCGATTTGGGTGCCCTCGTACTTGGCCATGAGAGAGGCGCCCAGATAGAAGCCCATGGCGGGGAAGAGCGAGGTGAGCGCCTTGGCGCCATTCATCCCCTCCTGCAGCTCACCACGCTCGAGGAAGACGTTGTAGAACTGCGCGGTGAGGAAGAAGATGAGAGGCCCCGCGAGCGCCGCGACGCGCGAGTTGCGGAAGAGCGACGAGATAGCGAGGGTGAACGCAAGCGACGCGAGTGCAAACAGGATGAAGAGGATGGCCACGATGCCAGGCGAGGAGTGCGTGAAGCAACCGATCGAGATGATCACGCCGCTGATGGCCGCGATGATGGCGAAGGACGCGCCAAACGTCGTGAGCACGGAGCCGTAGTAGGCGGGCAGGGTGACGCCCATCATGAGCAGCTGCTCGCGCAGCTTCGATTCCTTTTCGAGGACGAGCGTGCGCAAAGTGGTCGAGACTGGAATCAGGTAAGCGAGGACGCACACGAGGCCGACCAAGTTGCCCGCGAACGCGAAGAAGCTGTTGAGCTTGTTCTCCAGCACGGGGAAGGGCATGCCATACGGCAGCACGTCATCTTCGACCGCCGATATGGTCGAGTTGACGCGCGTGTTGATGAGGAGGATGCGCTCGTTGATCGCGGCCTGCAGTGAGAGGAAGCCGCTGCGGTAGTATTGGAAAAACTGCTTCGAGAGCGCGCTGCTCGTACCCTGTCCCGGGAACCTATCAAACCTGCTGTTGGCTTGCGGAAGCAAAGAGGCGTTGTACCGCAGCTTGTATTCCCAGGTGCCGACGCCGTCGACCGGGATGCTGGTGAAGACGAGGCCCGCCCAGATGGCCCCCCGTGCACGCGCAAGGACCTCAAGCGCCTCGTCGCTCGGCAGGTAGCGCACCTCAAGCGGCTGATGGCCAAAGTTGGAAATGTTGAAGTCCCTGTTGGTGATCATGCTGACGTGTTTGAGCGAGGCGTGGACCGAAGCGCCAACCATATTCGTCGGGTCGATCATCCACCCACGCGGCGCGGGGCTCACGACGCTCTGAACAAAGGCGCGCACCTCCGGCGTGTCCGGAGCCACCGCCAAGTACGAGCCGTCGTATGGATTGAAACCATCGACCCACTCGGTGGGCTTGGGGAATGCAGAGGTGAACATGGCATTGTACGCGAGAAAGAGAGGAAGCGGCGGCACAAAGGTTGGCAAGCTCGCGAAGCTCGTGAAGCTATTGAAGGTCATGTCAGGAAGTAGCCCCTGAAGATCCCGAAATGCGATCGTTGAGTTATCGGGCACAAACAGCTCGGTCGGGAACATTTCGATCTCAGAGACGAGGGCGCCGACCAGCACGATGGCGCTGAGGAAGATGGGGATCAGGATCTCGAAGACGCTCGAGCAGCAGCGATTCGCCTTGAGGAGCGCCTCCTTGCGGCGTAGGAGCGTGCAGCAAACTGAACAGCAGCCCGGCATTGGGGAGTGGCGCCCGAGCTGCAGCGCTGAACGTGCACGCTGAACGCAGGGTTGCACCGAGATGCAGCCCAACCAAACTTGAAACTTACAAGTTTCGTTACGTCGTTACAAGCCTTAAACGCGGACCTCGGAAGAAAACAACAAAGCACGTATGCCGCATCAGCCTCCCCTCACTCAACTCAAAAGTCGCTCAAGAGTCAACCTCACTTGACATGCTCCATCAAAGTCCATCGGTCTGTTCGCGGCTGCTCGGTGCCGGAAGCTGCGCGTGCACCAGCGCCGACGCGCGCCGCGTCTGACGCTCGCCCTGGATCGACTATGGTTCGTCTGAATCCGCAACCGTCCATCGCAGTTAAATGCTAAACCCGCAGCATGTACATGAACCTTGACTGTTCCGCGTCAAGGCCGGTCTTCGGGGCTGACGACGCGGGCGGCGATTCGAGCGAAGATTCTAGATCTTCCGAGATCGACTTCTCGCTCGCCTGGAGGTACCTCATCTGCGCGCTGATCGCCTCCGAAGCCGGAGATGAGCTTGAGTCTTGCCGAAGCTTGATCCTCTCCAAACTCAGAGTATGACCCCCCAGGGACACCTCGGGAGCCTCGGTCTCCTCGGTCTCCTCAGAAACGCCTCTGTCTCTCCGATGGCGAGTCGACGTCGAGGCTGGCTGTCGAGGCGCTCCCTCGCCTGCCTGCGGAATGGCTTTGGCCGAAAGGATTTGCTGGTAGCACTCGTTGATGACTGCTGCCGTGGTCTTGGCGGTCGCGTCGACGCCCAGTTGCTGGGCCGCAGTAGTGGCGACAGCCGGCACGTTGCCACTGAGGCCCAGCTTACGCTTGATGAGGTCCGTCTTCTGAAGCAGCGATGGCCCAGATCCGGGTCGGGAAGGCGGAGTCATCGGTCGAGCGCCATCACGAGCGCTTCGAAGCGGGATTTCGTCTTCGGGCACCACCGGCACCTCCGGCACCTCCGGCAACACCGGCAACACCGGCGGAGGAAGAGGAGGAGGAGGCGGCGGCGGTGGCGGCGGTGGTGGCGGTGGTTGAGGCGGCCGACCTGCTGGCAATTGAACCTTTGGCTTAGGAGTTCGCTTTGGTGGCTCCGGAGCCACCGACGCTGGCGCACCTTCAGGCGGTGTAGGCGGTGTAGGCGGTGCAGGCGGTGCAATAGGTGGCATGGGGAACTCGGTAGAGGGAGGGGGCTTCGGGGTAGGGTCTCTACGCTTCGGAGGCTCGGGAGCTACCGCTGCCGCCGATTCGGGAGGCGCAGACGGTGTCATAGGCGGCAGGGGATGCAGTGAGGAAGAGGGGCGACTGGGTGGCTCATCGTCCAGCTCCTGTACATTGACCTCGATTCCGAGATCGCGAAGCACCTTCTCGGCGTTTCGCGCACGCTCACGCCAGTAGTTCTGCTGCTTGCGCCGCTCAGTCATCGCAGTCCTCACTTGCTCGAGGAGCTCCTCTTCACTGCTCTGAGGGGGCTTCGAGCTCGCTCCGCTTCCAGCGATCTCCTCGATCTCCTTCGAGCTCGCTCCGCTTCCAGAGATCTCCTCAATCTCCTCGTCCGGAACCACCTGGGCCACCAGCACGTGCTTCGGGACCTTCAGGCTGGTGAAATTGCTTCGATGAGACCCTTCTTGTTCCGCCTCCATGTGAGTGGGCTGGACCCTGATGGTCCCTAATTTGGGTTGGACCCTTGCGGTGCGCTTCGGCGGCTCGGGTGGCGCTGCTGCGGCTTGAATTGGAGACTCGTCAGCCTGGAGGTGGCTGCTGCTGCCTTGGCCTGGCGAGTCAGCAGAAGTCCTGTAGAGAGTAAAGCCCCGGCCCCCGAATTGTGGCGACAACGATGGGGCTTCGGGCGCGGTCGGAGCTGGCACAGGCTCTGGCTTCGGCGAGCTTGCTTCGAGCGCCGCGCGAGCTGCAGCTACAGCCGCCGCCGCAGCTTCGAACGCCGCCGCCTTGGCTGCGGCTACAGCCGCCGCCTTGGCTGCCGCCTCCACCTTGGCCACTTCGAGAGCCGCTGCAGCTTTGGCCACCTCCTCCTCCAATTGAACTTTGGCCGCCTCCTCCATGTTTGCCCTGAGCTCGGCCGCCAAGGCCACTACTCTCTCCTTCTTGGCCGCCGCCTCCGCCCTGGCCGCCGCGACTTCGGCGGCGGCGGCGGCCATCGCCTCCTGCTCGGCTCGTTGGGGCGTCTCTGCTTCGGGCATCACAAGAGCCGTAGGCATCACAGGAGCCGTAGGCATCACAAGAGCCACTGAAGCCGGTGGCGAGGCGCCATCTTGGGCAACATGGGCGACGAGAAAGGCGCCGAGCGGCACGGGCGCGCCGGGCGGCGATCTTGGCAATCTCGCTGGCAATCTCGCTGGTGATCTCGGCGCCCTTGTCTCGCCACTGAACTCGGCAAGCTTGGAGCGGTAGTATGAGTGGAATGGGTCGTTGGCGTGCAAGAAGGAGAACTTGGCGTGATCTTGCTCGTTCTTGATGCGCATCTCAAAGTCGGGGCCGTTGCGCGCGACAAAGGTGGCGGTCTTGTCGATGATCGTCTTGAGCTCCTCGGGAGGTTCCTCCGAGATCGCCTCCGAGATCGCCTTTAGCTCCTCGGAACCAGCCCGGCTGAGCTCCACCGAAGCGGCACGCTTCAGGGGCGGCGCAGACCCCATGGTGCCGAGCATGCCCATGCACATGCCGAAGGCCATAGGCACTTGATCGGAGTCGCTCGTGGGTGGGCGTTGAAACGAGCGACGGCTGGTGAGGTCTGATGCACTCGATGATGATGATGCTTTTGTAAACGACGTTTTCTGCGCCGGCACTGCTGAGCTGAGGCGCTGCCACGCGTTGTGTGCCGCGCGGCGACAGAGGAGCCGCCGCCCCTCCCCTTGCACCGAGACGACGGCGGCGTGGTGCATACGGCGGTACAGCTCCGGGTCGTCGGGATTGAGCCGATGCTCCCTGAGGAGTGATCGGAATGATTCGGAGCTCGGTGGCTTGGGCACCTGGGCGCTCTGGCCTGCCTTGATATGGTCGCGCATCAGGTTGATGAACGACTCAGAATTCGCGCTCGGTCTCGATGATTTAGGGGACGCGGGCGTAGCGGGAATGGCCACTTCTTCCTCCGGGACCGCTCCAGGGAGCGTGAGCGGGAGTGCAGCAGCTTTTGGAGCGCTCATCGAACGAAAGCTTCGGAGGGCGGGGGCTTCTTCCTTCATGTGCACCGTTGGAACCCTCTGAGAGCGCCTGGGCGGTTCTGGTGGCTCTGGCGCCGCGGGCGGCTCGGGCGGCTCTGGCGCCACTACTGCCTTCGACTGGCGCAACCGCTGGCCATTGAGCACCAGACGGGCTTGCCTGCCGCGCGCCAGCTTCTGGATCGTCCGAGCCGAATGGCCTTCGTGCTCGAGCAGCTTGGCCCGGGCCAAGTCGTGGATGCTCGTGGGCATCGTGAACGTGATCGTGTGGCCAGGCTCGGCGCCCTCGGGCACGAGGATCATCACTGTCTCCTCCGTGCCAGGAATGGAGAACCTGAGCTTCATGCCTGGCTTTACCTTCGGCGGCACCTCGAGCTCGAACAAGTCGCCTTCGATGTCGTCGTTGGTCTGCCCGAGCAACTTAGCTTGGATCGTCTGAACAGATCTCGCGGGGGCGCTCGGCCCATGTGTCGCGTTCGCCTCAGTGAACGCACCGACCACGTCATGGACAGTGTCGTCAACGACCATCGAGCTGCGCGGCCCCTGTTGGAGCGCGAGATGGTGTTGCGCCGGTGCCGCGCCGGTACCGCGCGAGAGCACCTCCTGCCGCTTGAGCTCAAATAGCTCTGGCGTGATCAAGCCGTCGTCGAGCAGCTCGTTGAGTTGCCTGAGTGACTCATGCTGCGCCCGAGCGGCATCGTGCCGCTGCTTGAGCTTGGCCGTGTACCTGCAGTAGGAGCATCGGAGGGGGGAGGAGCGGTGGGTGGTGGGG
>Ga0210240_102268_pt1 | contig 11562 bp, 4 predicted proteins | sample ChrtobMetP5a_4mM_FD_155463 | JGI IMG/M metagenome (GOLD analysis project Ga0210240, IMG submission 155463) | Chrysochromulina tobin associated microbial communities from unialgal haptophyte culture, Seattle, Washington, United States - P5a_4mM | ecosystem: Host-associated > Algae > Haptophytes >...
CCGCCGTCACCGTCGCCGCCGCCACCCTCGCCGTCACCGCCGCCGCCACCCTCGCCGCCGAGACCCCGGGCGCCTCCCAGCGCACCGTTGGGTGGTCCGCAGCGCCCGCCGCCGCCGCCCTCGCCGCCGCCTCGGCCTCCGCCTCCAGCCACGCCGCCGCCTCCTCCCTTGCTGCCGCCGCCCCCCTTGCGGCCTCTGATGGAGGTGCTCGCCTCCCTCACGTTCGGCATTGGCGGCGGCAGCACCGTCAGGACGGCCGTCCAAGTGGCCGGCCGCGCGTCCGACTTCACGCCGACCGCCCGTGTCGAGCTGCGCAGCAGCCTCGCGACCGCGGCGAGCGTGGACGTGAGCGCCGTCACGCTCAACGTGGGCTCAGGCAGCACAGTCGAGCTGACCTTTACGATCGCCGTCACGTCGGCCGATCCTCGGCATGCCGCCCAAGTATTAGACGCGCTCAGCCCGTGCCTTGCCAACGCAGCGTTGGCGAGTGCTCTTCTCAACACCAGCTCGTACGCAGCCAACGTGACCGCGATCACCCTCGCGCCAGAAAGGAGCAACGGCTTGCCCCCGGGTGGCGACGATATCAGTGACGAGGCCGCCGAGGATATGGCAGCGGCGACGGCGACGGCGGCCACCGAGTTGGGGGCGGTACTTGCGACCATGCAGCAGCTCGACGCCTGGTCCGCGCAGGCCGTCACGAACGGCATCTCCTCGCTCTTGGAGTTGATGGCTGCCTCCGACGGCTACCCCTCTTCTGCAGGCGCCGCCGAGAGCATCGGCACTGCCGTCGATCAACTGGCGCGCGCCGCCACCGTGGGCGCCCTGGCGGCAGCGCCGTACGATGTCATTTCGAATGGCACCTATGGCATCGCGGAGCCTATGGTGCTTTCCTCGCCCAACCTGAACATGAGCATCAACCTGCGCAACGCCAGCGCCCTCGCCACGATGCCAATCGTATGCGACGCAAGCACGGGCGTTGCTGCCTCTGTCACGATGCCCGCCGACCTGATCGACGGCATTCCTGGGATGGATGCATCTCACCCGGTGGTGGCCGTCCTCTACATCTCGCGTGTCAACCTGCACGGCGGGCTGGCCGGAAACGGTGCCGCTGAGCGCCGCCTCCGAAGCCTCCGCCGTCGGCTCACGAGCGAGAGCGTGCCCACAGGGCCTTCGCTCTGCTCGGACACGTGCACCTTCGCATCCGACGCCGAGTGCGACGACGGCGGCACCGGCGCCGAGTATTTTCTGGACTGCACCTACGGCACCGACTGCGAGGACTGCGGCCCGCGCGCCGCTAGCGGTGGTGGCGGCGATCTTGACGGCAATGTGGGCAACGGCATGGCGGCCGGCCCGACCGTCTCCTTCAAGCTCATCCAGCAGGGCATCCAGCTCGTCGTGAAGGACCTAGCCATGCCGATCAATATCAGTCTGGCGTACCAGTCGCCGACCACGGCCACCGGCCGACCGCCGTGCGTGGGCGCTCCCGACCCGTCGTCGGACGCGGCGAGGGCGTGCGCCACGACCGTCGAGTGCCGCTTCTGGAATGAGACCAACAGCAGCTGGTCGACCGACGGCTGCACGACGACGATGGGCGCCGACGGCTCCGTGGGCTGCTCGTGCACCCACCTGACCGACTTCATCGCCTTCGAGTTCCCGACGACGGTCGATCAGCTGCTCGAGACCGTGCTGGGCTCGTTCGCGTTCATCAGGCTGGACTCGCGCGCCCTCGAGTGCGCGCGGGACCCAGAGAGGTCGTGGCGCACGGTGCGCCCCATCTGGGACTGTTTCATTGGTCTGATGACCACGCTCATCGTGGCGCTAGTGTATGCGGTGCGCAACGACCGGCGCGAGGCGCACAGGACGCTCGCCCTCCTCGCGGGTCAGAAGAAGCAGCAGCAGCGAACCGAGGCCTGGTCCGCTCGATCGCTCTTGTCTCAGATGTGCCGACAGCTCTCGCCTCAAATGAGCGCGCCCAGGGTGATGCCAGCACAGATACATGCCTTTCGGCCTTCGTCCACAAACGCCTCGCCCCCGCCGTCGCCACCCGCGGACGAGGTGGTCATGCTGACGACGGCCATGTATGCTGAGACGACCCAGACGACAACGTTCACGAAGACGCGCAGCGAAGAGGTCAGGGAGGTGCGACGTGCTATGGCGGAGGCCACCTTCATAAACTCGCGTGTCCACCTCCAACCCTTTACTCGCTCGCATACTTCAATCCAAGAGCGAGGTCAAACGGAGGGCAGCAGCGGTGGCGGCGGCAGCGGCGGCGGCGGCGGTGACAGCTTGTTGGTGCTTGAGGACTTAGAAGAGGCGGTCCTCGACGCGACACCGAGCAGCACGGGCGCCAAGAACACGCGCAGCACCATCGAAGAAAGCCATGCCGCCACGGCCATTCAGCAGCGTTGGAAGCGAGCCCAGGCCAAGCAGCACGCTCATCTGCAGGTCGAGGTGATCACGAAGCGCTGGCACCAGGACGTCAACGCGATGTGGAAGCGTGTATGCATCGCATGCACGGCCAACCATTCGCTGTGCGCTGGCTTTCTCACGCGGGGCGTAGCAGGCTTCACACGCGCCCAGACGATGATGATGCTGTTCAACGGCTTCGCCTTCGAGCTCGTCATGCTAAGCCTCGTTTACGAGTCGCCTCCGACGCCCGCCGTGGACAACATCACCGGGCTCCCGATAGAGGAGGCGGGACCTGCCGTCGTGATCAACCCGGTGGCCATCGTCACCGGGGCCACTGTGGCGGCCATCATCTGCATTCCGATGGGCCTCATCTTCGGATGGGTCTTTGACCCAATCATCCTAGTGAACGTGGGCAAGAATCTGCTGTGGCTGATCTTGTGCTGGCCGTATTGGCTCATCTGGAAGCGCTTCTTGAAGCACCTCTGCGATCGCCCAAGTGTCGCTTTCGATACATACATCATTGTCAAGGAGGGCAACGGGCCCATCGGGCTCGACCTGCAACAATCCAGAGGACACCGTATCAGCGTCGTCCGCGTCCGGCCCGACACGCCGGCCGCACGCAGTGTGCCGCCGCTAGTCGCCGGAATGCGCATCGTCGGTGTCGACGGGGTCCCTGTGCAGGATGCGAAGCTGGCAGCCGAGTGCATCGCAAAGGCTGGCCACGGGCCGATGAAGCTCGAGGTGTACGCGACGCGAAGCTGGCTCCCACGCCGCCAACGCGCCGGCGCTCGTCAAGAGAGCGTCAAGGGCGCCACCGTCGAGGTTGCTGACGACATTCGAGGAGCTGCTACTCGCGAGCTCGCGAAGACCATGCGCGCCGATGAGGAGCAGCAGGGCAGCAGTACCATAGTCGAGGCCATCGTGCCCAAGGCCATCGTGCCCGAGGCCAACACGTCCGATTCTATGCTCGTTTTCGACTACGACACTGCCACTACCTCCGAGCGGGTGATCAAGGTCGAGGACGGCGCTCTCGCCTCCCCACCTCCGCCAGCGATGAGCGTCATCTCATTCACCCTCAAATGTGCCGGCGACATCTCCACGTTCGCCTCGAGCGTGCAAACCGAGACAGCTTATGCAATCGCCGCCCAGGCGGGCGTCCAGCCATCAGCGGTGCAGGTGACCGTCACGTCAGGCATTGTCATCGTCGTCGACGCCAAGATCCGTACGCACACGGCAACCGCGACCTCAGTGCTGTCGAAGATGGCCGACGGGACGAGCAGCGCGAGCAGCGCGACCGAAATGCTCATGAAGGTCACTGGTATCGAGATCGCCGTGTTGGCGATCGTTCACCCAGCCACCCTCACCACCGAGCAAATGAGGATGGGGTCATCTACGGTCTCGCCACCGCCCTCGCCTCCGGTTCTCCCCGAGCCCTTCTCGTCTCCGTCGCCAACGGGCATGCCACAAGGTGACGTACCCCCGTCGCCGCCCCCTTCGCCAGGGGGAACCGTCTCCATGCACAAGCGTCGTTCGTTTTCTTCATCCGCTCCCAGCCAGACTCGCCTGGCCACGGAGCCGAGGACGTTCTCTTATGCGAGCCTCAACGAGGGGCTGCTCAAGGCGTCGCTGACGTACAACTGGAAGGAGAAGAACTGGGCCATCGTGAGGAAAATCCTCCTCGGCTGGACCCTGTCGTTCATGCTGTTCGGGGCCATGTGCTTCACCATCTTCTTGTACGGCTGTCAGCTCTTCGAGCCATATATATATGAGGGCGAGGGAGGCGGCGAGTCGGGCCGGCGTCTCACGCAGAAGCGCGTTCGGCCGGGTGATTATAACGACGAGGATCAAGGTGAGGAAGATGGCGGTGCGGGCGTGCGCACGATCACGCTGGTGAGGCAAGCGGGCAATCCGGAAGAGCTCATCTTTGCGTGGCTCCTCTCCTGCTTCCAGCGCTTTGTCTTGTTTGAGCCGACGCTCATCCTCGCAAACAAGGGGATTCCCATGCTATTCGCGAGCGCGTATTGCGCCACCTGCTGCGGCGAGACCATCGTCGAATCGCTTTCGCTGCTGTTTGTGATCCTTACCGAGCTCGCCAAATCGATGAGGAGCTGAAAGAAAGCATGGGTCTAACAAGATACACGAGGTGGTACGTGTGAAATATAGGGTGAACCCTAGGCGACCCGACCCGAGCCCGAGCCCGAGCCGAAGTTTGAGTGTCATCATTACACACTGAAGACACTGAAGAGACTAAAGTGCGGAAACTCGTTCGTCGTCAGAGTTTCGTCACTGACCACCCAGGGTTTCGTCAGATCCTTGTTAGGCGCACCAGGGATTTCGGTCAATAGGGGCTTCGGTAGTAAATGTGTAAATCTCAAAAATATAGTCCGTAGTATATTAATTCGCGGTATATTAATTCGCGACATATGATATAAATATAAACTCGTCGTCGAGCACGTGCGGGTAGGCCTCCTGCACGCACGAGAGTCGGTGCGTAATGACGTGGAGGTCGCCCGCCCGCCGCTGAGGCCCGAAGAAAATAGCGTAGGCAGTCCGTGTCTCCGTGAGCGACTGCGTCTCCTTCGTGTGCTTGGAGACCTTGCCCGTGGGCGAAAGCGGCGCCATCCCGAGCGAGTCCGCCAGCTTCTTGAGTTTGCAGCCCTTGACGTGCTTGGCCTTGAACTCCTTGCGAGCGCTGGCCGCTGGCCGAGAGCGAGACGAGCTCGGGACAGGTCTGCTTGAATTTCTGCTCGATGAGCTCGGGCATCGAGATGGTGCACACGTCGCGCTCGGGGCACGCGGGGGGTGATCTTGTGCCGGGGGGGTACCCCGCGAACGTTGGCGTGCTCGGTTGACGCAAACTTACTAAAGAAGGAACAAAACTTTTGCCGACGGCCTGAAACGGGATTAGGATTCTCAGGAGCACCAAGCATTTTTCTCTCATCTTCATCATGGTGGGCATCACCGACGCGCAGACCTGTTTTACCGCCGAGAGTTGCACAATCGTCGGTTTCCTACTCTCGATTGGAGACGCGCGGTCGACTTGGTTGTTTCGAGCTCTGCTACGAAGCACGGTGCGAGAGGGGATGCAAGGTGCACGTGGGAGCATGCGAGGGCTGTCGCAGCCAGGAGGTGCTCCCTGGAGCATGCGAGGGCTGATTATTCTCCTCAGCATCAACGGCATGGCAAGCGTTGAGTGCCAAACGCCGCCGCCTCCATCACCGCCATCGCCGTCGCCGCCGCCGCTGCCGCCGCCGCCGCCGCTGTGCGCCGTTGACGGCGCATACACCGTCACCGTGGATGCGACCTCCTACTTGACGGCCACGTCTCGCACCGGAATCGTCGGCGGGGGGCTTGGCTTCACGCTCAGCGCGTGGGTCTACCGCGCGGGAGCGAATCGCGTCCTCGATGTTGGCATCTGCACGAAGACGTGCTTCTACACCTCCGACGCCGATGGGGACGGCGGCGGCCCCGGCTCCGAGTTCCCGATGTGCGCGTGCGGCAACGACTGCGTCGACTGCGACGGTCGCACCGCGTCGCCGCCCCCACCCCCACGTTCCCCTGGCATGGTATGCACGAACAACTGCCTCGACGCCGGCGGCAGCTCGTGCAGTGACGCCGGCGGCCCCGGATCCGAGTTCGCATCGTGCGCCTACGGCACCGACTGCGTCGACTGCGGTCACGCCCACACCGTGTCCTCGCCCAGCAGCTCAATCAGTGATTGGCCAACCGATGTCCTTCCCGCGCCGCGTACGGTCGCAGTGTACGCTGGCAACGCCGTGACAAAAGGCGTCGGCGCGCCGCCCTTCCACGCTGCGCTTCTCCCCGCATCGTGGGACCACCCGCTTTCGCCAGATGGGCCGGCCGCTGCCGTGGGCGATCACATGATCTTCGACGCCAACGTGCAGATGCGCGACCAGAGGCCCACAGATGCCAGGCCTCGCTGTTTCCCCACAGAGCGGGGGGCCTGCCGCGCGCGCTCCCAGGCGCGGCCTGGGAGGCGCCTCTTGATGATGGATTTCATTGCGCCTGCACAGAATCCATCGCCCCACGACTGTGGGTATTCGGGCAGCGCCAGGCTCCAGATCTTGCACACGTGCTCGATGTCGTGCGTGTTGTCCATTTGCAGCCTTGGCAGCTCGGCGCCTCACTCGACGACCGAGAGGGAGTTGAGGACGATGCAGACCGCCTTGGGGCACGGCGACCCCTCGATGCGGCCTTTGCAAGACAAGACGCCCAATGCGGGGGTGAGCGCTCGAAGGAAGGCCTCCATGTGCACTGTTTCGGCGTACTTGACAAGGGCTGCCCAGCGGATCTCACCCAAGCCGCTTGCGCATGCCGCACGAGAACCCGATCCGGGCCTCGGTCCTGCGTGCCTTACTGTGGCGCTACCCTCTTGCCAACGGGTGGCGTCTGCTGGCCTTTCCGTGGCGTCTGCTGATGGTTTTGAAGGCAGCAGCATCCTCAATCCTCGGCAGCTTGTGTGGTTGGGGTGCTTGCTGATGGCATCGCTCATGGCATGGCGCCGTCGTTTCGCCAAGTCTCCTTGCCCTCGGCCACATCGGCCTCGAGAGAAGCAGAGCCTGCACGGTGCCCTCACTCTCCTTGCATGGTGCACCATGCTGCCCTGCACCGGTGGCGTGATCCTCAGAGGCCCGAGTGTCGTCTCTGATACATACATCAGGAACCTCTACCCGAACTGGAACTTAAACGCCGCATCTCAAGGATGGTGGGACGGCCCATTGACGATAAACACGGCCACACCACAGGTCATCTCAGCCGTCACTACTGACACGTCCGCCCTCCTGATCAAGTTCGACTTGAGCTCTTTCGTCGGTGCCACGCTCGTGCCAACCAAACCCGTCTGGCTCAACTACTTTGTGTCCGACGCGGGCGACAACGCCTCGCTCCGCGAGCTCGTCGTTCCATGGAATGAGGTGTGCTCGCCGACCGCGAAGACGCGCGCTCTCCCCTGACAACCGCGTGCGGCGCCCTGGCTGAGACCCCTTCGCGCTGACGCGCCCGTCTCCGCCCCCCCCTGCTTTCGACAGTCCACAGTCACGTGGACCAACCTCCCATTCGCATCGTCATCGTGGAGCTCCACCAACGTCGGCGGCGTCGGATTGCCGGGCACCTTCCCAGGAACCGCTGGCTGGCAGAGGATTGACGTGACCTCATCGGTTGCCGCGTGGCTCGCGGGTAGCCGTGCAAACCATGGCTGGATCGTGTTGCCCACTGGCGGCATCAACAGAGTCGGGGTTGAGCTGTCTACCTCCGGGGTAGGAACGACCGCCGTGTTCTCCCCGTTCCTCGACTTTAGAACGCTGTTCGCCTCGGCCAAGAGCGGAATCCTAAGCGACCCAACCATCAGCCAGGATGCCGCCCCTGCACTCATTGAGCGGGCTGCTCACAAGCACGTCCCACAAGAGCACCGGAGACTTCTCTTCCATAGGCATCACCCCCATCACCCGCATCACCCGCATCACCCCCATACCCCTCACACGCATTCTCCGCCGCCGTCGCCGCCGTCGGCGCCGCCGTCGCCGCCGTCGCCGCCCGCGCCGCCGTCGGCGCCGCCTCTTGCGCCGCCGCCCCCGGCATTTTCGTACGAGTACAACGGCGAGAACTCGATCTACACGGGCGGCTGCCAGTCGACGTGGATCCGCTCGGACACCCCCGACTTCGTCGGCGCCCAAGACACAGGCCTGTGGTGGGACGGGAGCAGCTCCGTCGGCCACTTCGACTCGGTGCTCGTGCAGTTCCCCGACATCATCGGGTCCGGGCCGAACCAGCTGCGCCCGCACGAGTACATCCAACGCGCAACGCTACAGTACTACGTGGACATGGTGTACAACGCAAGCGCTACTGGCGCCTCCGCCCAGCTGCACGAGATCTCGAAGCCGTGGAGCGCGAACTCCACGACGTTCCGCACCTTTGCGGGTGCGCAAGGCCTCAACGAGGCCGAGTACCGCACGCCAGCGATCGCGACCGCACTCGCTTTTCGGGCGGGCTGGTTCGAACTCGACGTGACGGCGAGCGTCCGGAGCTGGGTCAACGGCGTCGTCAACAACGGCTGGATCTGGATGCCATCGCCGCAGAGCCTCGGTGGATCTGGCGATAGCTCCTCGATGCGCTCGTGCAACGCGCCGCCAGACCGTCGCGTCAACCTGGTCGTGCTCGCGACGCTGCAGCCGCCCAGGCCGCCTTCGCCGCCCGCGCGGCCGCCGCCGCCGCCCGCGCCGCCGCCGCCACCGCCCTCGCCGCCCCGCGCCCCGTTCACGGTCATGACGATCCGCAACGCTGAGCACGCGTGGCTGCGCATGACTGCTCCGACCACCAACTACTTCACCGCCACCGAGGTCTTCTGGGACGGAAATTCAGCGTGCGCGGCCAGCGGTGCACTAAACCTCTCGACACGTGGTCGGCTCAGCTACAAGAGCTGCTGCTCCCAACGGCCTCATCCCTACTACTTTCCACTTCAATGCTCACACGTGTTCTTCTCTCCTCCCCTGTCCACACTGTTGCCCGCAGGTACGATTTCGATTTCGTGCTGATGAGATTCGACCTGAGCGCGCTCTCGGGCATGGCTCCCATCTCCCGCGCGCTCTTCCGCTACACCGTGTATGACCAGGGCGACCAGGCGGAGATGCACGAGTTCCGCCGCGGCTGGGATGCGAGCACCGTGACGTACAACAACCTGCCGATGCCCACGCCCCCTTGGCCCTTTGCTGCGGCGGCCATCGAGACGCTCTGGGGCCCGACGGTCAACGATCTGCATGGCAACGTGGCCACGCACACCGTCGATGTGACGCCGAGCATCAACAGGTGGCTCACGGGCACGCCCAATCACGGCTGGGTCTTCGTGCCGTACTTCGGCAACGGGTGCGGCATCCGCACCGCAGCCTGGACGACGGTTGCGCAGCAGCCGGCGCTCGAGGTGCACTTCGACGCGCCGCCCGCGCCGCCGTCGCCACCCGCCCCGCCTTTTCCGCCGCCGTCGCCGCCCGCGCCGCCGCCTCGTGCGCCGCCCCCTCCGAGCCCCTCTCTGCCGCCGCCTCGTGCGCCGCCGCCCCCTAGCCCACCTTCGCCCTCACCACTGCTGGCGCTCGGAGGCAGTTACGCATGCGCGCACCTGACGAACAGCGCGCTCCTCAAGTGCTGGGGCGTCAACTACGAAGGCCAGCTCGGCGACGGCACGACGAATTCTCGCCTCGTCCCGACCACGATCAACGTCGGCGGCGCCGTCGGGCTGCTGGAGCTCGGAGGCGATCACACGTGCGCGTACGTGATAACCAGCACGCTCCTTAAGTGCTGGGGCAACAACGGCTACGGCCAGCTTGGCGACAATACGACGACCCGTCGCCTCACCCCGACCACGATCATCGTCGGCGGCGCCGTCGGGCTGCTGGCGCTCGGAGGCTACCACACGTGCGCGTACGTGACGGCCGGCACCGGAACCCTCAAGTGCTGGGGCACCAACTTCGAAGGCCGGCTCGGCGACGGCACGACGACCCATCGAACCACCCCGACCACGATCAACGTCGGCGGCGCCGTCGGGCTGCTTGCGCTCGGTTGGTACCACACGTGCGCGTACGTGACGGCCAGCACGCTCCTCAAGTGCTGGGGCCGCAACTGGGACGGCCAGCTCGGCGACGGCACGACGACCGATCGCGCCACTCCGACCACGATCAACGTCGGCGGCGCCGTCGGGCTGCTGGCGCTCGGAAATGACCACACGTGCGCGTACCTGACGAACAGCACGCTCCTCAAGTGCTGGGGCCACAACGGCTGCGGCCAGCTCGGCGACGGCACGACGATCAATCGCGCCACCCCGACCACGATCAACGTCGGCGGCGCCGTCGGGCTGCTGGCGCTCGGAAGCTACCACACGTGCGCGTACGTGACGAACAGCACGCTCCTCAAGTGCTGGGGCCTCAACGATCAGGGCCAGCTCGGCGACGGCACGACGATCAATCGCGCCACTCCGACCACGATCAACGTCGGCAACGCCGTCGGGCTGCTTGCGCTCGGTTGGTACCACACGTGCGCGTACGTGACGGCCAGCGCGCTCCTCAAGTGCTGGGGCGGGAACACCGTCGGCCAGCTCGGCGACGGTACAACGATCGGCCGCATCGACCCCACCTTGTTCCCAGGGCTGGCCCTTCCACCACCCTCGCCGCCGCCCTTTCCCTCCCCTTCGCCCGCCCCTCCGGGCTTCATCATTCGTTGCACGAACCTGTGCTCGCTCTCCCCACTCGCGAGTTTCGACGGCTCGTGCTCTGACGGTGGGCCGGGCGCCGAGTCTGCTCAGTGCAACCTTGGTGACGATTGCGCCGACTGCGGTCCTCGTTACGTCGGGATTCCGCCACCCTTTCTACCCCGGGCGCCGCCTCCTCCTCGGCCACCAAAGCCGCCGCCTCGGGCGCCGCCCCCCCCACCGGCACCTCTGGCGCCACCGGCGCCGCCAATGCAGCCGCGGCTGGACCAGGGCGAGTGCGCCATCATCTACGTCAAGCACGACGACCCCGATGACTTTGCGATCGTGCTCTTCGATCACCTGTTCCCTGGCGACACGATCTTCGTGACCGACAACTCGTATCTGACTGGCTGCTCCGACACGTGCTTCTATTCCTCCGATGGCTTGTGCCAGGACGAGTTTTCCAGCTGCACATACGGTACCGATTGCTCGGACTGCGGCCCTCGCCCCCCGGCGTTCAGCGCTGGCGAGACCCACCTGACGTACACGGCCCCCACGTTCAAGCCAGCCGGCAGCGTCCTCACTTTCGCCGAGTTCACGGGCCCTTCACTTTCCCTGTCTTCCTTTGATGACCTCATCGTCTACCGTGGCACGCAGGCCAACCCACAAATGCTGTGCGGCTTCTGCAACCGCGCTTCGCCCGCGACTGATGTTGGCAACGACTGTGGGTTCTCGAACATCCCGGGCTATGCCACCCAGCCCCGTGCCGTCTGGAATCTGTTCCACAACTTCACCAACCCCGTGAACGAGCCGGGCTATTTCGATCAGTGGCTTTACGACACGCGCCCCGCCGTGCTCACCAGCACTGGTGGCCTTGGAGCCGCCGCCCCCACGCAAGGCTCCCGTGCGTCGCTGCTGGCGGCCATGGGGCAGCGCAGCAACTGGTTTGCGAGCAACAC
>Ga0210240_102302_pt1 | contig 11334 bp, 14 predicted proteins | sample ChrtobMetP5a_4mM_FD_155463 | JGI IMG/M metagenome (GOLD analysis project Ga0210240, IMG submission 155463) | Chrysochromulina tobin associated microbial communities from unialgal haptophyte culture, Seattle, Washington, United States - P5a_4mM | ecosystem: Host-associated > Algae > Haptophytes >...
CCCCCTCATCGTGAAATTCAGAGGGTACTTCCCCTCCCTTCCAGTCGTGGAATTCCAGCACGCGCTTCGAGATCGATCGGTCCGGCGCCGAGTGAACGCCTGACCTCAAGCGATGACCTCAAGTGCACCGTTGTCGTCCTGTCCCGAGTCCCTATTCGTCCATCTCGGCCGAGAGGCTCTTTCCAGTCCACTTGGACAGCCCGTGGACCGCCGCACCCGCCTCCGATTGACGAACCGCACCCGCCTCCGATTGACGAACCGCACCCGCCTCCGATTGACGAACCGCACCCGCCTCCGATTGACGAACCGCACCCGCGTCCGATTGACGAACCGCCGACGCCCCGTCGGCCCCATCGGAGCCGTCGACCCCTTCTGCCACCGCCGCCGCCGCAGCCGCCGCCGCCGCCGCCGCCGCCGCCGCCGCCGCCGCCGCGCCGTCAAGCACGCGCCGTACTGGGCGCGCCCCGTCCAACGCCGTGCCAGCACGACGCGCTGCATCGGGCCGAGGGTCCGCGTCCTTCCCCCTCGCCTGTGCCGCCGCGCATGAGGCGGCCTCCACAGCGGCCACACCGCCTCCCCGCCCATCCGCGTACGCCTCCGCATCATCCTGCAGCTCGGAGGCGGCCTCGAGAGCGGCCGTGAGCCGAAGATTCTCGGCGCGGAGCTCAGCGAGCTCGGCGAGCATTCCGTCCATCTGCCGTCGGAGATTGCAATCATAGTGCAATCAGAGTGCAATCATAGCGCATAGCGCAATCATAGTGCAATCAGAGGGCAATCATAGGGCAATGAGAGTGCAATGAGAGTGCAATCAGAGTGCAATCAGAGTGCAATCGAAGTGAAATCAGAGTGAAATCAGAGGCTATCAGAGCGCAATCAGAGGGCAATGAGAGCGGTGATCAAGTGCAATCAGAGGCCATCAGAGGCAATCACGGGTCGTCAGAGGCATTCGGGTGCAATCAAGGGGCACTTTGGTGCAATCATGCGCAATCATGCGCAATCATGCGCTATCAGGGGCACTCACCTGCCCAGCCATCTGACTCGAAGCAAGCTGCACGGCCTGTCGCGCCGTCTCGAGCACGCTCGTCTTCTCGTCCGCCGCCTTCGCCTCGGCCTCCCCGATCGCTTGTGCCACTGCCGCTTGCTGCTGCGCCTTGGCACGCACTGCCGACTCCCGCAGCAGCTCCTTGATCTGAACCTGCGGAGATCGCGGTGGCAGCCCGAAGCCATCACAGGCGCCAACACAGGTGCCATCAGTGGCAATCACAGGCGTCATCAGCGCGGCCAACTTCGATCTGCACCTGTCGCTCCGCCGCCGCCTTCTCTGATGAGGGAGGCCATCAGCATGCAATCACAGGCCCCATCAGCATGCAATCAGCTGCACCTGTTGCTCCGCCGCCGCCTTCTCTGATGAGGGAGGCCATCAGCATGCAATCACAGGCCCCATCAGCATGCAATCAGCTGCACCTGTTGCTCCGTCGCCGCCTTCTCTGATGAGGGAGGCCATCAGCATGCAATCACAGGCCCCATCAGCATGCAATCAGCTGCACCTGTTGCTCCGCCGCGGCCTTCTCGTACGCCTCGTGCACCATCTTCAGGCGCGAGTCAGCGCGCTCCTCGGCGTCACGTACCGCCCGACGCGTGGCTTCCTAATATGGTAACATTTGACCAATGGCAAATGGGGTCACGACACTCAGCCGTCATCTTCCGTCATCAGTCGTCATCAGCGGCCATCATTTGCAATCCCTTTATCGCACCTGGACGGCCTTAGGCTGCTCCGCAATCTCCATCGCGAGCTCTCCAATCCGCACTTGCACCTGCGACGAGATGGCTCTTCAGGGCTCGTCATCGCTCCTCAGTGCTCATCAGGGCTCATCAGGGCTCGTCAGGCGACTCCCCAATCTGCGATCGCACCTGCGACGCCAGCTGCCTCATCAGAGGACACTCGGAGCTCATCAGGGCTCATCAGTCGCAATCAGGCCCGCACCTGCGACGCCAGCTGCCGCTCGCGATCCCGAGCGCGCTCCTCCGCCTCCCGAATCGCAATCTCAACCGCCTGCTGACGCTGCAGCTGTGGCTTGATCAGGGCGAGAGCCTCCGCCTTCGCTTCCTCTCGAAGCCGGGCGGCTTCCTCGCGCTGGGCCGCCTCGATTGAAGCCCGCACCTGCGCCACTCAGGGGCACTCAGAAGTCATCCAGTTTCATCAGACGCAATCAGGTCCGCACCTGCGCCACTCGTGGGGCACTCAGAGGTCATCAGGGAAGCGATCAGAGAGAAGCGATCAGAGGCGATCAGGGAAGCGATCAGAGAGGCAATCGGAGAGGCGATTAGAGAGGCGATCACACACCTTGGCCTCCGCTTCCCGCACGGCCGCCTGTGTCTGCGCCACATGCCGTTGGGTCGCCGCTTCGAGCGCGGCCGCCACCATCGCCGCAACCGACTGCTCCTCGGCCCTCTTGCGACGCTCGAGCGCCTCTTGCACGGCCTCGTGCACCGCCTGCTTCTGCTGCAGCTTGTGACGCAGCTCCGCCTGATCGAGCGCACGGCGCAGCTGCGCGGCCGCCATCGCCTCCACCGAGCGAGCGTGCCCTGCTGACTGCTCGAGTACGGCTGTCACCGCCACCTTGCTCACCTCGGCCCCCCGCCGGCGCTCCTCCGCTGCTAGGGCGAGCTTCACGGCCTCGGATCGCTCGATCGCGGCGCGCGCGCGCTCGGCCTCGAGCGCCTCCCGCACCTCCTGGCGCGCGAGGTTGACGGCATGGATCCTCTCCTCACGTCTCGCGTCCTCCCGAGCGGCCTCGAGCATCGCCCGCGCTGATGCACTCGCCATCGCCTCGGCCTGCGCGCTCGACTCGGCGCGCACCGCCGCGACGCGCTTGTTCGCCTCGGCCTGGAGCCTCTCACTCTGCATCCGCAGGGCCTCCCGAGATGCAATCTCGAGACGAGATCGCTCGGCGGCGAGCAGCTCGTCGATGTGGGACTGCGTCGCCTGGCGCTGCATTGGCACCGCACGCGCGATGGCCTCGCGAGCGGCGAGCTTCGACTCTTCCTTGATGAGGCCTGATGGTGTGGCACTCCAGTCAGGTTGGACTCGCAATCAAAGGCAATCAAAGGTGGCCATCAAAGGGGTCATCACAGAGTTCCTCCTCAGGCGAGCTCGCCTATGGACTGCTCAAGCTTCTCGTATTCCGACTTGGAGTGCGCGGCGGCGGCGACGGCGGCGGCGAGCTCGGCTGCGACCTCACCACGTGCCTCGTCGAGCGCGCGCTGATGCGCGGCGGCGAGCATCGCTCGATCCGCGGAGCGCGTGATCGCAGCCTTGCCCTTCTCAAACGCCTCCTGTGCTGCCCGTCGCACCTCGTGCTGCATCGTAGCTTCGTATCTGCTGTGAGCCTCCTCGAGTGCCAGCCGCACTCCTTCATTCACCGCCGCGCGCTGCTCATCTTCCCTTAGCGAGCGGACCTGCGGAGGGATACGGAGCGAGGCAGGCTGAGGGGCATGCATGCAGGGGCTGCGAGCATGCGAGGGGAATGCATGCAAGGGGCTTCGAGCATGCGAGGGGAATGCATGCAAGGGATATGGAGGGATATGGAGGCAGGCAGGCAGGCGCACTCAGGCGCACTCAGGCGCACTCAGGCACACTCAAGCACACTCAAGCGCACTCAAGCGCACTCAAGTGCACTCAGACGCGCTCAGAGGGCGAGCATCTCCCGCTGCGAGCGTACGTGCTCCACGGCCTCGTCAACGGCTTTCGCCTGGCGGCGCTCCGCCTCAGCCGCCGCGTCGTGCAACACGTTCGCAAGCGACTGGTCGTAACGCTGCTGGTGCGACAACGCCGCTGCCTGGCGCTCTGCCTCGACGTTGGCCATCCATTCCGCGCGTGCGGACGCTAACTCGTCCTGGTGCAGCGTGGCGAAGGCGGTGGCGATCTGACTGGTGGCCCATGCGAGGTGTTGGTGCCATGTGCGCGCACCTACCATCCCAAGGGGCCATCAGAGGTCATCAGAGGCCATCAGAGGCATTGCGAGGGCAATAGTAGAGCTCATCAGAGGTCATCAGAGGTCATCAGAGGCATTGCGAGGGCAATAGTAGAGCTCATCAGAGCCACTCAAAAGCAATGCGAGAGGGCATCGGGCGATTGTGTCAGGCTCACGACGCTCACGCGACGCACGCGCACCGTCACCCGACGCCACAGTGGACTCAAAGGCCGCAGATGCATCCACACCGCCTGACGCCGAGACCATCGCACGCACGACTGCACCGACCGCGTTCACAATGGAGCGAGTGGCATAGGCGTCTCGTGGCGAGTCGAGTCCGATGACGCGAATGGAATCAGGAAGGTCGAGGTCGACGGCGGTGCCAGCAGCCTCCATGGGCACGGTAGCGGCGACGCCGTCTTGGGCGAGGCCGTCCTGTCCATCGGAGGGCACCAGCCTTCGCTCGCTGAGTGCTTTCCGATCGAACTGGATCCGTGCCCAGTGGATGGCCTCCTTGATGACCGTCTGCAGGGCGCGGCGCAGTATGACAGCACGCGCCGCCTCGGGCAGCCTATGCAGCCCTATCGCCCGCGCCGACTGTACCGCCCTCTCGACTGCCCCGGACAGGCCCTGCTCGTCCTCTCCGAAGGCGCCCGTGAGGCTGAGCAGGCTTGCCTGATGAGGGAGGCAATTAGGGTCATTAGAGGCCATCAGAGGCTATTAGGGTCATTAGAGGCTGAGCAAGCTTGCCAGCTTCGCAGGATGCAGCTGGAGCAGCGCCGTCGTGGGCGCACGTGACGGGCCTGTGGCGGCTAGGGCCGAGTTCCCCACAGCCGAGTTCCCCACAGCTAGGGCCGAGTTCCCCACATCCTGTGCAGAGTCGGATGGCTTTCCTAATTTGGTGCTGAGCTCTGCGGCCGCACGGGCAGCGACGCTGCCACCACCCTTGCCGCTCGTGCTGGGCGTCGTGATGGGCGGCTGAGCCGCCCTCGACGTTACGCTCGACGTTACACTCGACGAGGCGACGGGACCGTCCGACGCGCCCACGTCCACTCCTTCGGCTTGGTCGTCGAGCCAGACGCCCTCGAAGCTCTCACAACGCGCGTCGATGGCGTGCGCCTCGGCGAGCGCAGCGCTTGCGAGCTCGGCGGCCATCGCCACCTCCGCCCCGAGGACGACCTGGGACGTCTCATTGAACGAGTCGCCTTCGAAGAGATTCTGGAGCGCCGCGCTCTTGGCGCGCTTCACCTGCCATACGAGCGCATCCGTGGTGAATATAAGGGCAATCACCTGCCATACGAGCTCATACGAGCTCATCTCTCATCACATCTAATCAAACGAGCTCATCCGCGGTGATTAGAGGTGCAATCGGAGGGCCCGCAGTGAGGGTCGAATGGAAGGGCAATCACGCAGTGAGGGTCGATTGGCATTGGCGAGGCGAGGGCGAGGGGCTTGCCTGCATCTGCTGCTCGTGGGTCGCGAGGGCGGCCTCCCTACGCACGGCCGCAAGGTCAATTGAGCGGAGGGCCTCGCACTGCAGCCACGCCTCTGCCACCGTTGAGCGCTGCCGCTGCAGTGCGCGCGTCTCCGTAGCCTCGAGCGCCCTCGTGAGCACGCGCTCGAGCCGCAGCGAGTGCGGCTGCAGCGCCTCGACGAGTTTGAAGTCCGATTCGAGGCGAGTGGGCAGCTCGAGCGCCGTCGTGGGCAGGGTGAGCGCCGTCGTGGGCGTCGAGAGCGCCGTTGTGGGCCGTTCGCTCTTGGCGCCCGACCCGCCTGCACGCGGGCGGAGGGCGCCCTCACCCTGGCCGCCGCCGCTCCCCTCGCTGCCCTCGCCGTCCTCGCCGCCGTCGATGCGGGCCTGCCTATTTAGGGCCTGCCGGAGAGACGCGAGGAGACCTTGCTCGATGGCATGGCGCACGGCGACGTCCCTCTCGTGCCCCTCCGCCGCCAAGCTCGTCGTGTGCCCTACCATGGGCGCGGCGGCCACCAGCTCTCGCCGAGCTTGCCGCAGATGCTGCTGAAGCATCGTGTCCACATCCGCTTCGATTTCGTCAAGCGCTGTGGCGCACGCACTGGCCAGTCGCTTCTCAAGCACTCCGAGGAACTGCTTGTTCACCTGCATACAATGAGGGAGGCAACAAGGGAGCTCATCAGAGGCCATCAGAAGCCAGACGCTTCTCAAGCACCCCGAGGAACTGCTTGTTCACCTGCAGGCGGGAGGCTTAGGGGTGGCCTTGGCGTGCATGCATGCAGGCGAGAGGCTTAGGGGTGGCCTTGGCATGCATGCATGCATGCGGGAGGCTTAGGGGTGGCCTTGGCGTGCATGCATGCAAAAATGGGCTGCGGGTGGCCTTGGGAGGCATGCATGCATGCGGCAGGTCCGCGCATGCAAGGTGCATGCAAGGGGCCGCTGGCATCTGAGGGGCATGCATGCAAGGGGCTGCGAGCATGCGAGGGGCATGCATGCAAAATGGACTGCGAGCGCACCTGTGCTTTGGCCGCCTCGATCTTCTTCATGGTGTTGGTATGAAAGTCGGCTGCAGCCGCCACGCTCGACACGATGGAGGAGGCTTCGGCGGCGGCATCGACGCCGCCCTCGCCCTCGCTGCTGCGTCCAGCGCCACTCTCGCCGCGACCTATGTCGCTGACGCGTATCGTCGAGAGGACCTCATCGAGGGCGGTGTTCTCTGCAGCCTTGACCTGAGGCGATGGAGGAGGGATTGTGCACGCGTCTTGTGCAGCTCAACGGCCATCAGAGGTCATCAGAGGCCACCAGAGGCCGCCAGAGGTCACCAGAGGCCATCAGAGGCCATCAGAGGCCAATCAGAGGCCAATCAGAGGCCATCAGGGGAGTGGCGCCCACCTCCTCTTGCAGCTCGAACCGCACAGTTCCCACCCGCTTCTCCGCGCGTTCGTATAAGGAGCGCTGAGCGTGTGCGCCGCACTGCTCGATGGCCTGGGTGATGATTCGCGCGGCCGTGTGCTCGTACGCGAGCGCCGCGCTCTCTGCCTTGCGCACGCGCTGCATCGCGTGCTCGTGCTGCACGCGCTCTGCATGGGCCGCACTGTCGCGCGCCGTCCGCTCTGCCGCCTCCCGCTGTGCCCTCTCGGCCTCCTTCTCGGCCTGTGCAGCGAGGACCTTGGAGGGGACCTTGAGCGACTCGGAGCAGTCGGCGGGGAGCTCGGGCAGGAGCGTGCGCAGCGGCGCCGTCTCCGGCCCGAGCGCGCCCCAGAACTGGCCGGTGTTGCAGCAGCGCGCGCGGAAGGCGTAGGCGGCTCCCGCGGCGAGGCCACCCTTGGTGCAGCGCGAGTTTTTGAGCGTGCTCGAGGCGACCTCCCACGGCGAGTCTTGCGACGGCCCGATCCTCTCGCCGGGCTCAGCCACGAGCCGCCACTGCAGCTCGAAGCATGCGACCTGCAGTGGTGTCGGCTGCGCGCCGGAGCGCAGCTTGGGCGCCGCGCCGAGGCTGAAGTCGAGCGTGATCGAATTGGGGCTGGCACGCACGAAGGTGATGATCACCGGAGGTATGGTGCTCGACTCGGATGATGCCAGCGCCATCGTGCCTACGAGTGACTCGTGCTGCACACAGCAAAATTTGTGAGGCGGGCGTTCGACGGTTACGGCTGCAGGTTACGGCATGCAATCCATCACAATATCCAGCGACTGGTCATGCGTCAGCCGTTTGAGTCACAGCTCGGGGGAAAAGCCAAAACCCTCTTCACAGCACATTTTGTGTGAGGAAAGCGCTCTCGGCTGAAGTCAAAGGATTTGGACGGTTCAATGCCGTGGTTGTGGGGCCGAAAAGAGTCGGCGGAGGCCGCGGAGGAGCGGAGGCGACGAAAAGAGGAACATGACAAGGAGCTCGCTCAATACTGGGCGACTGTCAACGCTAGCCGTGGCGCGAGCCCAGCGCCGAAGGCAGCAGCAGCAGATCACACGCAAGGATCTTCCGAACAAAGTGAAGTCGACCTGGCGTTGCTCGCGGCGCGCACTCGAGTTGAATTGGCGCGCAACGCACTCGAGTGCCAGGAATCTTACATCAAGAATGGCCTGAAGTCGACGATCGGGTGGAGTAGAATCTGGCAGCTTTCCGGAGAACACCCAGGGCGTGTGAATGGGAAGGAGTTGCGGCTTGGCGAGCTCGAGCGAGCGCTTCGCGCGGCGCAGGCAGAGGAGGCTGAGCTCCAGCGCCTCGCGGACTCCGGAGAGACGATGCTGCCGGCATCGGCCATCGCCAAAGACATCAGCCGCACGCCGGAGGCTTGGCGTCCATGGCACCAGCACGTGCCAGCCGGTGGGCTAGCCGTGTCGTCAAGGCGTCCCACCCAAGGCGGCGTGGAGGTGAGGCGCCGATTGGCCGTGCAGGACGCCCCGGCGCGAGACTCACCCAAAGCAGGCGCCGGCCCTTGGACGCTCCTCGAGATGTACTCGTATCTTCAGAGCGAGAATCTCAAGCTGCGCAGCCAGGTAGGCTTGCTGGAGGCGGTGGCTCTGCATGCAAGTGCTCACCACGGCGCCCTCGCCCCTCTCCCCTCTCCCCACAGGTAGGCATGCTGGAGGCCGAGGTCGTGGCATTGAAGGCACAGCGACAGGCGTTCAAGGAGCAGCTGCTCGGAGCACGCGCCGGCGGCGCAGCCGTCGCGACAAGCATTGACGAGCCAAACTCACAGGCAGGCAGTCCCGCCCCCGCGACCTCTGTCACGCAGGCATTCGCGGGCGTCGGGGCTTTCTGTAGAGCACCGCCGCCGAAACAGCAGCGTCCGCGTCGGAAGAACCGCCACGTCAGCGAGGGAGGCGGCGAGGGCGGCGGCGAGGGCGGCGACGAGGGCGGCGGAATGGAGCATCCCAAGCGGCCAGGTCCGTCAGTTCCGTCAGTTCCGTCAGAGGAGCATCGCAAGCGGCCAGTAGTCGTGTGCGGCCCCAGCGGCGTTGGCAAGGGCACCCTGATCGGCCGGCTGCTCAACGACCATCCCGACCAATTTGGCTTCTCTGTGAGCCATACGACGCGCGCGCCTCGACCGGGGGAGCAGCATGGCGTGCACTACTACTTTGTGGAGCCGGCGGAGATGGAGGCGATGATTGCGAGGGGCGAGTTCGTTGAGTACGCGCGTGTACACAGCCACGTCTACGGCACCTCCCACGCTGGCGTGCGGGCCGTCTCCGATGCCGGCAAGACGTGCGTGCTCGATATCGACGTGCAGGGCGCGACACTGGTCAAGAAGACGAGCCTGGACGCGCTCTTCATCTTCATCGCGCCGCCCTCCATGAGCGAGCTCGAGAAGCGCCTTCGTGGGCGCAGCACCGAGACCGACGAGCAGATCAGCCTGCGGCTCGGGGCCGCCCAAAAGGAGATGGCATCTCTCGAGCTCTCGGGCTTTTATGATGCGGTGATCATCAACGACGATCTTGAAGGTGCGTACGCTAGGCTCAAGGAGGTCGTCCTTGGCGCGGCTACTGCGAGGGCTCATCCCGCCGCCACCGCCCCTGCGACGTGTTGGGCTCCATCGCCGTGTTGGGCGCCAGCGCCACCCGCCGCATCGCCCGCTGCCGCCGCCACCGCCGCTGCACCCTCCCAAGTACTGCAGCGGAAGCACAAGCATCGCCATCGCAAGACCCCCGAGCGCGTGGCTGTGGACGACGAGGAGAGGTTCATAGCGCGTATGGACCTCCGCGAGGCAGGCGAGGCGACACTGACGAAGCCGCCGGCGCCCACGCCGGCGCCAGCACAAGCGTCGGCGGGCTCAGCTGGCAACGCCGCCGCCCTGGCAGCCGCAACGGGCCCGGCGCCGCAGCCTAAGGTCGCCCACACGCCCGAGCCGCCGCCGCCGTCGCCGCCGCCGCCGGCGGCAGCAGTGGCCCGTGCTAAGCTCTACAGCTCGGCCTCCACAAACTGGGGCCCGCAAATGAAGGTCAGTGCTGGCGAGGTGGAGGCGATCAACGCGCGCATTCGGTCCAAAAGCATGGCCAAGGGGCTGGTTGCCAAGGGGCTCTCGCCAGCGGCTCATCATCAGAACATCCTACGGGGTGCAGCTGCAACTGTTGAAGCATAGGAGCAAGACGCGCACATGTGTAGCTCGCCGCCGTCTGCATGGACTGAGGACTGGAGGACTGCGCCCCGCGCATGCCGGCCCCGCAGCCACCGACGAATCAGCACTTTAGATTATGACAGCATACACTGTGGACTCACCACGAAATCCCTACCTCTGTTCCTCTCAGGCCAAGCCAACACGCGTGTGGCCTGTTCCCCAGGGCCAGGCCCACTTCTGTTCCGGGCAGCAGGCCAATATGCCTCCTAATTGTGTAACGCGCGCGCGCAGCTCAGAACACCTAAATTTCACTCATTGTCATACAACCGGCAAGACTCTTGATTTTGCTGACCGTTTTTCCTGTGCAAAGCGAAGGTGAGCACGGGGACCGGTGGTTGTGCGGCTGCCGAGTTGACAAATAAACGTGCACGTGAATGTGAACGTGATGGGTCAGAAGGGTCCCGCCGATTCAAATTCACGAAACTCTTGAGGAAGCGCGGATGCTCCGCTTGAGTTCTGACCACATGGGCCTTGTTGGCCCTCTCTGCTCCATGAGTCGAGGCTTGCTGAGGAAACAAACTCTCATTGTGCTGCTCCTCCTTCAGCTGAGCGGCACGGTGGGGCAATGCACCAACGAGTGCATCGGTACCCCCATTTGGGGCTCGGATGGCTACTGCGATGACGGCGGACCCGGCGCCGCGTACACTGGTTGCCAGTACGGCACCGACTGCTCGGATTGCGGGCCTCGTGCCCAGAGCTCGCCGCCGCCACCGTCATCGTCGCCGCCGCCGCCCCTCCTTGCTGTAAGCACTGTCAACGGAATCACATACTATTCAGGGTCTGGCTCGAGCTGGACCGTACCACAGTATTCGCCGCTGGTATCCTATGCTTGCCAGTACAACCTGTGCACGATCACGGCTCCCTTTGATGGCACGGCCTCAAACCCACTTGGTAATTCCATCGACTTTGCCGGACCGAACTACCAACCATTGCCATATTCCTACACTATTGAGATGGGCGCTCGCTACACGTTTTCACATTGGCGGGTTGCAGGCCAGACCTGGTATCGCTTCGGGCAGGTGCACCTCAAGTATGCGGACACTTCGGGGACGCTCGTCACCGCTCCTGGCTCGAACACTGACTTCACTACCATCCCCGATGGGGAGTTTGCTTATGGCACCTTTAGCAGCCCAGTGACCGCATCTCGCTGGCAAGTGGTCATCACGACTTACGCGAACACAGATTATCAGGCGAGGTTCCAATGCTACCTTCGAGAAGTCCAATTCGGAGCCGCCGCCAACTCCTCGCCGCCGCCGCCCTCGCCGCTGCCGCC
>Ga0210240_102303_pt1 | contig 11328 bp, 9 predicted proteins | sample ChrtobMetP5a_4mM_FD_155463 | JGI IMG/M metagenome (GOLD analysis project Ga0210240, IMG submission 155463) | Chrysochromulina tobin associated microbial communities from unialgal haptophyte culture, Seattle, Washington, United States - P5a_4mM | ecosystem: Host-associated > Algae > Haptophytes >...
CAGGGGCCGCCCCCCGCCCCTTCCCCACAGGGACCGCCCCCCGCCCTATCCCCCTCCCCAGCCAGTATGCCGCGCCCGTCGCCTGCGCCCGCAGTGGTGCCCGCGGACGAAGATGACTGGCTAGTGTCAGATGAGGCGCTGGCGAATCTGCCAGACGTCGTGCCGCCTTCAGCCGCGGCAGAGGGCGAGTGGCAGCTCCCGGATGAAGTGCTAGCGAGCTTGCCTCAAGCGACTCCTGCCCTTGCCGCTCGCGCTCCATCCGCCCCTCCCGCACCTGCACCCACAGGTGCCGCCGCCTTGGCCGCCGTCGCCGCCGCCCCCGCCGCCCCCGCCGCCGCCGCCGCCGCCCCCGCCGTCGCCGCCGCCGCCACCGCCGCCATGCGCACACCGCCGCCGCCAACCTCGCCGCCGCCGATGGCGTCGTCGTGGGCGCAGCCGACGCGGTCGACGCGGGCCGTTTGGGAGTGCCTGCTGGGAGGCCAGTACTCCCCCTATGAGCCCTCGGCCCAGGCGCTACTCGAGGAGGCCTACCAGCGTGGAGATGCGCTCGTGTCGCTCCGGGTGCGCGACGTGCGGTACGACATCGAGCTGCGCGGCGAGCGCAAGCGACAGCGCCAGAGTGGGGAGCCGAGTCGCACGCGCCATGTGCGTCGGCGCGAGGAGCCTCTGATGAACTCTGACGACCTCTGATTGCATCCCTCATCACGTGCGTCGGCGCGAGGAGCCTCTCGACGTAAACGGTGCCTAATCATGGCTTTGGGCGGGCCGTCCCCGTGAGCCGCATCGAGAATATATTGGCGAGAAATGCGCGCCGCGTGCGCGTCCTCTCACGGTACATGTAAACCCGGGCCCACAGGCACAGCACTTCAGCACTTCAGAACGCGCGCGTTAGCGGGCCGGTTTGCGGCGCGCGAGAAGACAGAAGTGCGACGATTCGATCGACGATTCGATGTGACTTGACTTCAGTTTGTTTGTTGGAGTGTGTACAGTGTGGGATGTGTACGCGCGTTACTCGCTGCGTACTCTCTACATGTTGTGGCAATGACACACCAGGCCCGTCGCCCCAGCCCTCGCACCCCCCCTCTCTCTCTCTGAGCTCCATGCTGGTTGCTGTCTGCCCGCACCACTTACTACGCTGCCGCTCGTGGCTGTCTCCTGGTAAAGCCCCCCGAGCGCTCCACGCTCTCCAAAGGCGACCACAGCCGCGGCCGGTGCGAAGAAGATCGTCGCGGACCAATGATGTGACACGAGGCTCGGCAGGGAATGGCTGCGCCAGCCAGCGCGAGCACGGCGTCTCAAGTGCCGACCTGCCGGGCGCCCGCTTTGTAGCACAGCACGCCAATGTCGCAGTTGTACATCCACAACACGTGCTTCACCTCGTGCGTGACCTCAAATGAGAAGCCCTTCCCGATGATCACAATCCAGTTCTCGTTGTACTTTTTGTCCATCTGCTCCTTGACCATCCGCGCCGCCTGTTCGTAGTTGGAGGCATAACGCTCCGTCGCTGTCGAAATCATGTCCACGCACTCCGTCCGCATCTCCTCGTTCATATCGCAGTTCTGCGCAGCGCGAAGCGAACACGCCAATCAGGCGAGCCGACGTAGTCAGCACCAACGACGGGCACGGAAGTCAAAAAGGTTGGCAGGCGATCAAGGCAGCAACGGCCGCCGGGCCTAAGGGCATGCCAGCGCCAGGAGGCTCGTTGCGCGGCTCAGCACGTGGACACGGCACGTTGAACACAGCCCGGCAGTAGGCAGCCACCGCAGTGCTGCATTATGAGCGAAGGCCGTCCTCGGGTGAGCGCGTGCTCAGCGGAAGGACTGCAACGCAGCCTGAGCCTCGACCGAGTGGGCTCTGCGCGCACCTTGATGAGCGGGTACTGCATGGTGCGCTTCAGCGCCTCCATTCCATTGTCCTCTTCCGCCGCCTCCGCCATGACAGACAACGGCGTGTGAGAGGGGGCAACAGCTGGGCTTCTCGTGTGGGGTTTCTTTGCAATTTTTTTTATGAGGTTTTCATGGGTGAACATGTGAGGTCCGTTCGAGGGGTCCCGCGCACGTTCACGTCATCAGGCAACGGAAAATTTCACAATTCCTTCACGCGCAACTCCCAATTTCCGGGCTGCAGCAGCCTGCTGTCGCGATGGAGTTCACGAAGATCGGACGCTCGCCCGCGACACCGGATCTGCACGTCAAGGCGCGCTCGCAGGCCAATCCGAGCTATCCGCAGCGCTTCAAGGTCGACGACGAGCACGTCCCGTGGGTGGTGCCGTGGGACGAGTACGAGCCGACCGTGTACACGGACAAGGTGGTGCTGGAGCAGAACTGCGAGACGAGGCGCGGTGGCTGGGCCGATCCGCCCGTGCCACCCAAGCGTGCCGTCATCGAGACGCGAGGCAGCCACGAGCTGCAGTCGAAGCAGCTGCCGTGGGTGTTTGACGAGCGCGGGCGGCCGCTCAACCCACGCGGGCGGACAGGCATGTGCGATCGTGGCATGCTGGGCAAGTGGGGCCCCAACCACGCGGGCGATGCGATCGTCACGCGCTACCGTCAGCGCGCTCCGGGCGAGCCGACGCCACCGGGCGCCTCGCCCATCGCCCTCGAGATGGTCGCCATCAAGCGTCGCGACACGGGCGAATGGGCTATCCCCGGCGGGATGGCAGACCCATCCGAGATAGGCAAGGCGGCGCTCATGCGAGAATTCAAGGAGGAGGTGGGCGCCGTCTCCGCCGATGAGCTCGCTCGCTTCGACACCTTGCTCCACGAGCTCTTTGCCGACTCCAACGGTCGGGTCGTCTACCGTGGCTACGTTGATGACCCTCGCAATGTGCGCTCACCGCAGCTCCCAAATTCCCACAGCTCTCCCCAATCACCGCAGCTCCCAAATTCCCACAGCTCTCCCCACTCACCGCAGCTCCCAAATTCCCACAGCTCTCCCCACTCACCTCTCTCCGCTGCCGCCCCTCCCCCACCTCTCGCTTACCTCTGGCTTACCTCTCGCTTGCCTCTCGCTCGGCGCAGACCGACCATGCATGGATGGAGACGCTCGCGATGCACTTCCACTGCACCCGTCGGCTCGGAGAGATGCTCCCTTTGCATGCGGGCGACGACGCGGCGGCTGTCCGCTGGCTCGAGGCGGGAGACCACAACCCGCTCTACCGGAACCTGTACGCGTCGCACAAACAGATTGTCGATCGCATCGTGGCGACCCACGGCTCCGCCGCGGCCGCCGACGCTGCCCTCGATGCCGATGGCCGACGGCGCTGTTGCGGCGGCGGCGGCGGCGGCGCGTCTCGCGACCCATGGTGCGGTGCGTTGGCGCATCAGCTGCAGCTGTGGGCGGCGGCCGCGAGCAGCGCGCCCGACGCGATGCCGCCCGACCCCTACCTCTCCGTCACCGACGTCCTCGATCTCTTTGCCATGCTGCCCACGGAACTCTCTGTCGCCCTGTCGGTCGTGACGCGGATGGTCGAGGCAACGGCCCATTCCACAGATGGGACGGAGGATGTGACCGAATCGACGTCCCACCTGCCGCCCGGGACGGCGCCCGAAGTGCCCAGGACGACGCGAGGGACGGAGGATGTGACCGAATCGACGCGCTTGCTCTCCGCCGTCCTCGCCGCCGGCGACGCGCGCGTGGCGGGCAACATCTTTGAGAACCTGCACTCGCTCATGCCGTTTGAGCACTCGATCTCGCTCTTGGGTCCCCTACTGCGCCACGTTCACGAGAATGCACCCGGTTGGAATTTCGAAGACGATGTGAGCGCCGCCGCGGCGCCTCCCTCGCTCGCACCCCACCACCTCGCGGCGCGCTCCCTCCGCGTCGGGAAGCGCACCCTCGATGCCCTGCGTCTCGTGGCGTTCGTCGACAAGCCGCCCGCGCTGGTGGCCGACTCGGATGCGATCGCGACCCTGCGACGAACCATCTTCGGGCGCAGTCGCTCCGCTTTTTGGCCGACGGCCGTCGTGATGGTCGGCGCGCCTGGCTCGGGCAAGACGGCGGTGCTTCCTCAAGCTCTTGATGTCCTTCGGCGCGAGTGCGGGGGGCCGCCCGCGGACCACTACTGCTGCATCAACCCCGACTTTTGGATCACGCACCTGTGCCATTCGAATAATGAGCATCGCAATCTGGCTAATTACCTCAACCACGAGACCTTTTTGGCCGCGGTCGCGCAGCGGCGCCACCTTGTCTTCGATTCCACCGGCAAGTCGTTAGCCAACACGTGCGGCCGGGTGATCGGGCGGCTGCGCCAGGTGCGTGCCGCTGATGAGTGCTGATGAGTGCCGCTGATGAGTGCCGCTGATGAGTGCTGATGAGTGCTGATGAGTGCCGCTGATGAGTTCCACTGCACTGCCACTGCACTGCCACTGCACTGGTGCCACTGCACTGCCACTGCACTGCCACTGCACTGCCACTGCACTGCCACTGCACTGCCACTGCACTGCCACTGCAAACGCGTCATCGTGGGCGTGGGCGTGCGCGTGTACAGGCGGGCTACACGGTGCATCTGGTCATTGTGCTCGCCACTCTTGAGACGTGCTGGAGGCGCATCGAGGAGCGCCGTCTCGAGCGCGGCCGCTCCGTCCCGTTCAGTTTGGCGCAGGCGACCTCGATCAGTCTGCGGCGCGCGCTCCGATTGTACCTGAGCTCGAGCGCAGAGCTCGCCGAGACGGCGCTCGTGTACGACAACGATCGCGATGCCCTGGCTCCGCTCGGCACGACGCGCCCAGAGGCGGACCCGAGTTTCGTCACGAGTTTCGGGCTCGGCACGACGCGCGACGGACGGCCTCTTCTCAAGACGGCGCAGTCGGGCTACCCTGTTGTCCTGCCAGAGTTCGGAGGCCCCGAGATGTCCTCGAAGCACGCGTGGGACGACGATGATGGGCCCGTGCGCGGGCCCGGCACCCTGCTCACGCATCTCCGGCGGAGCTCGACCCTGGCGGAGCGGCGGGCGGCGGGCGAGCAGGCGATGCGATTCCTCGAGAGCGCGGAGAATGCGATGGTCTGAGGGCCGAGATTGAGGCCGAGATTGAGGCCGAGATTGAGGCCGAGATGCGATCCGCTTCCTGGGATGGCCCAAGGGCACACGGACCTAACACGGCCCCGAACCAGATCGCCGAGATCAAGCCGCCCGCAACGCGCGAATCGCGCGGCGACGCAGGCTAGAGACCAGAGTTTATATGCAACACTGTTGAACAGATTAAGAGAGTCTGCGCACGAGAGTCTCAGAAAGTGCTGTGCGCATACGCCTATTATCACTACACACTACGTCGTCGTCGAGTCGTGCAGTCGTCACTGAAAACACTGTTTACGTGTTGATGTGTGAACGTTAACACGACAGACGCGACAACCGGTGCTACGGCACTGTTACTGCCCGCTCAGATTACACACACCTTACATGACACCATATGAGACGCGGAGTGCGCGCGCGCTGGCGGCGTCGAGGATGTATTCACATGAATTGTGCTCGTCAGGGTGCCGCTTGACCCCAACAGTTAAGCGGCCGTGAACTCAACGTGTGATGAGACTGTTGGCAGAGCTACCCCAGGGGCCCAACCAGGGGGAAGGGGTATTGGGCATATGGGGGCCGTGCGGACGCATACCGGGAGGTTTGCTGCTCACGTTTCGGACTCAAGGGAGTCTAGAAACTGTTTGATGCGCATCCCGAATTAATTCCAACGGCAGGCACGGACTGGGTGCATACACCTCGTGCGGCGAGATTCGCAACGATGGTGAGTCTCTGGTTTAGCTCTCAGTCGAGAGCGGAGTGGTCCCGCCCACCCACCGCGATGTAAGCCTGGTCTAGCTTTAGCAGGGACCGGGTTGTCGCGCTCACCAGGCTGCTTGTGTAGCTCTGATGAACAGCAATTCAAGTCAAACACGCGACCAAGTTTACTCGAGGATGAAGCGATGTCGGGTCGCCGACGCCGGCGGCGGTGATGACATCGGCGGCGACGGCGACGACGGCGATGTGAGGGCGCGAAGCGCCGAGGGCGAGGAGGTTGTGGTCCCGTTCGGCCGCGGCGCGATCGGCGGCGCTCGCCAACTGGGTGAGCGACACGGGCGGCGCCGAGGGGGCGTTCGCCACTCTGGTGCCTGCGGCTGCGCTCCGCACGCTCTCGCGCGTCGCCGAGGGCGGTGCGGAGGAGGGCGGGGCGCTGGAGGGGTGCTCGCTCGCGCAGCTCGCGCAGCTGTTGCATGGCGCGCACTTTCTCGACGTGGACGTCGAGCTTCTCCGCCTCCTCTCGCGCACCCTGTGCACCGGCCACCTCGCTGGCAAGAGTGGCCCGGAGCTCGGGCGGCTGCTGGGCGTCGTGAGCGACTTCCCCACCGAGGCGGAGCGGCAGGCGGCGACGGAGGAGCCGCTGTACACGCAAGACACTCAGGACGACGCCACCGCACCGCGAGCGTCCGACGCACCCACACCACCAGTGTGCTGGCTCTCGACTCAGCTCGTCAACGAGGACGCCCTCGAGGACGCCCTTGCGGACGCCGACGTGCCGACGCTGCGCGCGCTCAAGGGCGTGAGCCTCGCGTGGCGCGCGCGGGCGCGGCGCGTCCTGTGCGCGCGGCTGTGCGCACGCGTCGGCCTGCCGCTCACGAGCAACCTCGTCGAGGTGACCGAGCTCGACCTCTCGGGCAGCCGCGCCGCCGGTCGCCTCGTCGCCGACGCGGCCGACGCATCGCGCGGGCTGTCCAACCTGGCAAAGGTGACGGGGCTGGGCGGCTTCGAGGTGGACGTGGCCGCGCTGAGGCGCATGGCGTTCGATGTATCCTCGTACGCGATGGCGGGGGTGCGCGCGTGCATCCGCGGCGAGGGCGAGGCGCCGATGGAGGTGCTGCTCGCCGCGTGCGCGCTTCGCCACGGTGAGGCGCGTGTGCCGGCGAACGCGTTCCGCGGGGACACGTCGATGACATCGATCGAGCTGCCCGCCGGCCTCACAAGCCTTGGTGATGAGGCCTTCCGTGACTGCTCCTCGATGACGTCAATCGCGCTGCCCGCCAGCCTCACAGTCATATGTTTGAGGGCCTTCTCAGGCTGCTCCTCGTTGACGTCGATCGCGCTGCCCGCTGGCCTCACGAGCCTTGGTGACTGCGCCTTCTATGGCTGCTCCTCGATGACATCGATCGAGCTGCCCGCCAGCCTCACAAGCCTTGGTGATGAGGCCTTCCGTGACTGCTCCTCGATGACATCGATCGCGCTGCCCGCCGGCCTCACGAGCATCAGTCGGAGCGCCTTCTCAGGCTGCTCCTCATTGTCGTCGATCGCGCTGCCCGCCGGCCTCACGAGCATCGGATGGTACTCCTTTCGTGACTGCTCCTCGTTGACCTCGATCACGCTGCCCGCCGGCCTCACGAGACTGGATGCGTATGCCTTCCAAGGCTGCTCCTCGTTGACGTCGGTCACGCTGCCCGCCGGCTTCACAAGCCTCGATTGCGTCTTCCGAGGCTGCTCCTCGTTGACGTCGATCGCGCTGCCCGCTGGCCTCAGGAGCCTCGGTGACTACGCCTTCTATGGCTGCTCCTCGATGACATCGATCGAGCTGCCTGCCAGCCTCACGAGCATCGGTGTGCGCGCCTTCTCTGGCTGCTCCTCGTTGGCGTCGATCGCGCTGCCCGCCGGCCTCACGAGTCTCGGTGAGTGTGCCTTTGAGAGCTGCACCTTGATGACGTCGGTGCCACTGCAAATGCGGCTGCGAAAGCGGCTGTGAGGCAAGGGTGGAGGCAAGGGTGGTGGCCCTTTTGCCTCCCTGCCTGCTGGTTGGGGGCGCTTCTTTGGCAAGGGAGCGGAAGGAGGCAAGGGTAGAGGCCAAGGTGGAGGCAAGGGCCGAGGCACGGGTGGAGGCAAGGGTGGTGGCAAAGCCACGGAGGCGAAGGACGCGGGGCCGGAGGTGGCGCTGGCGGACGTTCTGACTATGAGAGCGGACGTGGCATGTAGCAGCGTACCAGCGTAAGCAAAAGTCCTTGTGGCCAAAAGGGATCTATCATAAAAACTCCACTTAGAACAACCACCCCCCTCGACAACCGGTGCTAACTTACGAATAGCTTGGAAGGGGGTGCGTGGTAACGTTCACATAGACAACGCCGTGTGACAGAGCGTCCTGCTGAGCAAAAATGGCGCCGTCACCGCCGCCGACGACCACAGCGCCGCCGCTGCTGCACATGCTCGAAAACGTGTCGCAGCCGGCCGCGCTGCAGCGGCTGCGCGCCTTCTACGGCCCTGGCGGCGCCGCCGCCACCTTCCGCGTGCACATCGACGACGCGTGCGGCCTGCCCGCCGACTGGCGTTCGACCTGGGACAAGCCTCGGCAGTGGGGCCTCACAGGCGAGAAGAACTGGGCGACCAAGTACGCGGCCGCGGGCTTCATTCCGCGCATGATCGAGCGCAGCCCCTTTGTCACCGCCGACTGGCGCCAGGCGAGCGCCTCCGTCGTCGTGCTGTTCGCGCGCCAGTACGCGGGCGGACCGGCGATCCTTCAGCAGCAGTGCCTCCAGCGGCTGCAGACGCGGAGCGAGGCGTTCCGCGCGACGAACGGGTCGCGCCACTTTTTCATCTTCACCGACTCGCGCGGACCGTGCTGCCTCGACGGCAAGTACAAGGACGTCGACTTTCTCAACCATCACGTGATCGGGCCGCACGGAGAGCCTTCCGACGAGGGCGACGCGGCGGCGGCGGCGACTTGGTTCTTTCGGCGCGGCAAGGGGCCTCGGATCCGGTGCTTCGACGACTCGAAGGATGTCAACATCCCCACGCCCAACATTCACTTCCCGCGCACGCCGTACGCACCGCCGCTCGCGACGACGCTGCCCGCGCCCGGTACGGCGCTCGACACGAGGCGCCCGCTGCTGCTCTTCTATGCTGGCTGGAACTACGCGGTGCGCATGCAGCTGGTGGAGCTGTACAAGGACGACCCGTCGCCCCAGATCTACGTGCGCAGCTCCGTGCCGGCCGACGAGTACGTTACAAAGATTCGTCAGGCAAAGTTCTGCCCCGTGTGCGGCGGCTTCTCGCAGGTGAGTGCGACTGAGTGCCGCTGTGTGCGTCTGAGTGCCCTTGATTGCGACTGAGTGCGCCTGGGTGTCCTTGATTTTGACTGAGTGCGCCTGGGTGCATCGTGGTTGCTTACAGTGGACGCCGAGGCTCGCCGAGGCCCTCTACTACGAATGTGTACCGGTACGCCTCTCACCTGATTGCATGCTGATTGCATGCTGATTGCATGCTGATTGCATGCTGATTGCCTGATGATTGCCGCCTCCCTCATCTACTACGAATGTGTACCGGTACGCCTCTCGCCTTGCATGCTGCCTGGGCTGCCTCCGTGGTCCTCTGAGTGCATGCTGATTGGGTCCCTCATCAGGTCCTCCTCTCCCCGCGCATGCTGCCGCCGTGGTCGGGGTTCCTCGACTGGAGCCGCTTCTCCGTGCGCCTCGAGCCGACCAAGGCCAACCTGCGGCGACTCGGCGCCCATCTCGGCGCGCTCGACCACTCGAGGTTGCTTGCAGGAGTTCGAGCGGCGAAGCATGCATTGACCTATCATCTCGACGGTTACACTGGGCGAGAGTGCGTGTTGATTGCGTGCTGATTGCGTGCTGAGTGCATGCTGAGTGCATGCTGAGTGCATGCTGAGTGCATGCTGAGTGCATGCCGAGTGCATGCTGAGTGCATTCCCATTGCATGCTGAGTGCATGATGAGTGCATGCTGACTTGCATACTGATTGCATACCCGCGCTCGCAGTATGCTCCCGCTGCTGCTGTACGAGATGCATCGGGTGGGCCTGCGCCCCATCCCGCCACCGGCCGCTCGCGGCATACCCGTCTCCATGCACACGAACGACATCGGCACGGACCGCGATTACGATGAGGGGCTTCAGAACGTGCCAACACAGCGCGCCCACGCCGTGCATGCCACCACGAGCCTCACGTTCCGAGGCGAGCGTTGGCACTGCAGCACCTCCGACGGTTACATGTGCCACTGCAAGCGACAGCGCGCTGGGAAGGACGTGCTCGAGGCGGCGCGCGCCGCCGCGGGCGCGGCCACGTGGCCATCGATCGCCGCCGCCGCGCGCGCCGCCGCGGGCGCGGCCGCATGGCCCGCCGGCGCCGTCGCGGGCGCCCCGAGCCCCGAGGCGTCTACCGGTACGTTGGAGCGGGAGGGGCTGTTTGGTCGACGAAGGCTGCGACGGCAGAGGGGGCGAGATCGAGCGGGAGATCGAGCGGGAGATCGAGCGGGAGATCGCGCGGGTGAGGCTTTCGACAGCAGCAGCAGCAGCGGCAGCAGCGGCAGCAGCGGCAGCAGCGGCAGCAGCGGCAGCAGCAGCAGCAGCGGCAGCAGCAGCAGCAGCAGCAGCGGCGGCAGCAGCGGCAGCAGCGGAGGCGCCGTATCGAGCGCCCCTGACCCCCCTTGCCCCACCGGGGGAGACCTCGAAGACCCCGCCCAACTCGACGCGATGCTCGCCGCGCGTGCGTCCCCAGTTAGGGACGTGGTCATTACCATATTAGGGCCGACCACGGGCACGCGCGCCATTCAAATGTCCGAGAGCATCGGCGAGGCATTCGTACTCAACCTGCTGACGACGCTGCGCTCGTTTGGGGTGACGAACACGCTGCCCATCACGACCCACCTGCACTTGCCAGAGCATCCGGGTAACAACCTGTGCCTCTCGAGGCTGAGGCCGCGCGGCGTGTGTTGCGCCTACTCCGGGGTTGGCATGCCTCTCGTGCATGCAACTGGGCCTGGGCGCGCGTGGACGGTGGATGAGACGCATCCGTACATGCTCTTCTTGCAGCGCTGGTGGCTGACTGGCCAGGCAGTCTACCGAGGGTACAACGTGCTTTCACTCGACACGGACCTCCACCTCGCGGTCAACCCGCTCGAGCTCCTCAACGGAGTCGCGTACGCGCCCGCGCCACCATCTGATTGCGTCTGATTGCCTCCGATTGCCTCTGATTGCGTCTGATTGCTCCTCAACGGTGTCGCGCACGCGCCCGCGCCATCATGCAGCTCGACTCTGATTGCCTCTTCTGACCTCTGATGGCCTCCCTCCTCAGTTACGCGCCCTTCAGCGCCATCATGCAGCTCGACTCCGGTTGGGCCGTTGAAGGCGAGACAGAGGGCCAAGCGCCCACGGACGAGCGCGGCCAACACGTCAACATCGTCCCATGCCGCCGGCGCTCAACACGGCGCACCGGCGCGGCCAGTGACACCAGCGCTCAACACGGCGCCAGCGCCGAGGGCGGCGGCGCGTCGCTGCCGTCGGACGCGTACGGCTGTGGGTGTGGCGTCGCGCCGGCGCCTCTGCTCAACACGGGGTTCGTCTATGTGCGCG
>Ga0210240_102307_pt1 | contig 11309 bp, 8 predicted proteins | sample ChrtobMetP5a_4mM_FD_155463 | JGI IMG/M metagenome (GOLD analysis project Ga0210240, IMG submission 155463) | Chrysochromulina tobin associated microbial communities from unialgal haptophyte culture, Seattle, Washington, United States - P5a_4mM | ecosystem: Host-associated > Algae > Haptophytes >...
CGGTGGGGGCGACGGCGATGGCGGCGGCGGCGAAGGCGGAGGCGAAGGGGGCGGCTGCGAGGGCAGCGGTGGCGAGGGCGGTGGTGGCGAGGACGGCGGTGACAGTGGCAGAGGCGACGAGGGCGGCGGCGATGCCGGTTGTGGCGAAGGCGGCGGTGGCGAGGGAGGTGGCGACGGCGGTGGCGATGGCGGCGATGGTGAAGGAGGTGGAGGTGACTGTTGTGGTGAGGGCGGTGGTGATGGTGGAGGCGTTGACGGTGACGACGGTGGAGGGGGCGATGGTTGAGGTGAAGGAGATGACGAGTGAGGTGGCGCCGGCAGCGGAGACAGTGGTGGTTACGATGGTTGTGATGATGGTGATGGTGGTGGCGAGGGCGGCAGAGACAGCGGTGGAATCGGTGGTGGTGATGGTGGTGGTCTGGGTGAGGGTGAGGGGGGAGGCGACGGTGGAGGCGAAGGTGGCGGCGGTGGCGGCCGAGGGGGCGGCGGTGAAGGCCGGGGTGAAGGTGGAGGCTAAAACGGTGCTGGGGGCGGAGGCCATAGAGGCGGTGAGGGCTGTGGTGAGGGCGGTGGCGAAGGTGGAGGAGACGGGGCATGTGATCAAGGGCCGAGAAGGGGGGGAGGTGTTGAGGTGGAGATGGTGGGGGTGGTGGCAGTGGCGGCGACGCCACCAAGACGGTGGCGGTGGCGATCGGGCAGGGCTCGATGGCGACCGACGGCGGAGGCGACAACGGAAGAGGAGAGTGCGGCGGAGGGGAAGGCGGAGGAGATGGTGGAGATGGCGGTGACGGGGGTGGGAGAATGAGGAGGTGGCGAGGGTGGCGGTAAAGAGCGCGCTCGCCCCTCGCGGGCCGACGTCGCGGCCCATCGCGGGCAGCTCGTAGAAAAGCACCGCGCGCGCACTTGGCACACGCATGCTCTCGTCCGCCCGTGGGTGCCTCAGAGGATGGCCACGCATAGGGTTTCGGTCGGGTCCCTGACCAATTTGCAAGGACACAGCGGATTTTGTTCATTTTCGTAAGTTCTTCGCGACGTTTGCAGGTAGGATTTTTTTCATTTACGTCAAGTTCTACGCGTCGTTGTTTCATCAAACGACCCGAAAAGAAATGTGGTTAGCGGCGACCGACAGATGACGTGATACTAGTAACACACAAAGTGCCCGAATCGACCGTTGCGCGCGCAGCCCACATGCCCATGCCATCGTTCACCCGTCGCATTTCTTGCGCAACCACAGGATGTCGGGTTACAAAAAACTTGAGGAAGGAGGCCCCGCGGCGATGGGGCTGCCCGAGCCTGCTCCGCTGCCCCCGCCCGAGATGCCATCGACGAAGCTTACGGACGCGTCGCGCATCTCCTAGCCTGTGCGAGCCAGGCCTTCAGGTACGGCCAGCTAGCTCGACTCCAGCACAACCTAGCTGGCCTACCCGAAGGTCTGCCCCACCTCAGGACCCCAAGGGCGGCGCCGGTGCTACCCCTCGATCGGCATGCGTCTCTCTCCTCTCTGATGACTTTGGCCAAAGACATATGTCTGGAGAACACCACCGCCACCCCACACGAACACAGACACAAGAGACTGATGTGTCCTAAAAGAGGCGCACGTTGTAGGATGAATGACATGAACATGTAGTTTCCATGTAGTTGTGCTCTGTCGAAGCCACTTTCAGGACAGCATAATTGGATTAAAACGTCAGGAACTGGTCCTTGCCGTTTCTCCATATTTCATGGCTTCGGCGCCCTTGAACGCGGCCGTGCCGCCGCCCCCGGCCAACTTGACCTGCACGGTCACGAAGCTCAACCCGATCGCTTTCCCCAAGGGCGCAGCGCCAACTTGCGACCTCACGGGCAAGCCCGCCGAGTATGCCCTCGTGACCGATTACCAGACGCTCAACTTTGCGTCGAGGGAGCTCGCCAAGGTGGCGTGGGATGGTATCCTGTGCAAGATCGTGCACGTGATGGGCAAGGTGCTTGCGGAAGCTTCGCACGTCGGTTCCGAGGACGAGCGCGAGCGCCGCTTGATCGCCGTCAACGCGGGCAAGCTCGCGCTGGTCGCGCTCTGCCGCGAGGAGGCAGCGAGCCACGTGGTGCGCGGCCAGTTCGAGCTCGCGATCCCGGCGGCACAGTACGCGCTGCGCTTCAGCACATCTGTCTATGGTGATGGCAGCGTCGAGCTCGTGCCTGCCTACCTGCTCATTGCTGAAGCCAACCTCGGGCTGGCGCGCTACCGGCAGGCGGAGGAGCAGCTGACGCTTGCGAATTGGGCGTTGCTCAAGGCGCCACACGGCTCGAATGCGCTGCGCTCTCAGCTGCGGCGCAACTTTGGCCGTTTGTACGCCTCGCAGTCCAAGTTCGCCGAGGCTCTGCGCCAGCTCGCGGACGATGTGTACTACTCGTCCCTCATGGTTGGTCCGGAGCATATCGATACAAGCGGCGGTTACTTCCAGCTGGGCAATGTCTTCTACTCGATGAATAAGATCGAGAACGCGCTGGCCATGTACGACAAGGTCGTCGACATCTGGTACAAGTGCGTCACGCAGCTGCTCTCAGTGGAATCGCCCGCGTCCCTGCCGCCCCTCGGCGATGCCAAGGGCGCCGAGGGCATCGAGGTCCTCTCACACATCCGCAAGCGACGCGAGGAGTGCGTCGGCACGTCCAACATCGCGACAGGCGAGTCGAACTACATCCTCGGCCTGCTTTACCAGTACCTCGGCCAGCTGCACAAGGCGGCCGAGCACATGCGCATCGCCCTGGCGATTTACGAGAACCAGCTCGGCTCCGATCACCAATCGACCAAGGACGTGACGCTTTCTTTGATGACGATCGAAGGCGCCGCCGCCTAGTGCCGCTGCCATGCCCGTGCATTGCGGCACGCCAGGCGTGTGGAGGGTCCACGATGCACGTTCCGCGCGGTGTCCCGGCTCTTGCCCTGCTCATCTTTAGCACGGTTTGTGGCACCGCGTGCACGCGTGGTCCCTTCTTCACCTTTGGCTCTGTGCTGGGTGTTTGTATCATGTATCAAATCACTTGTCCAGTCACTGTGCGCTTCCCTGCCCTGAGTCGTGAGTGTGATTCAGGCGGTGAAAGAGACGCGAACATATACGCGCAACGCGGCCGCGCGCGGGGCGCGCCACCGGACGTAGGTTCAGATATCAGAATACACGTTCACGTTCCACGTGTTGTTATCGTAGGTTGTCGCCCTCTCGCCCTCCGGCGGGCTCGGCGCGTCGGTCCGGCGCCCGCGTTGTCCGTCACTGCTCACTCTTGACGGGGTCACTGCTCACTCTTAGGAACTTCCAAATTTGGAAGGTGTTCGAAATTCAACCGCAAACAACACCGGTTGGGATCAAATTCGCAGGGCGTCGTCTTGGACACCTTCCAAATTTGTGATCTATCTCGTTCTTTTTTAGTGACGAATCTGACGAGCCGACGGCGTCCCGCCGCCTGACCGCGACGACCGCGAGCCCGTCATGCGGGTGATCTTGCAAGGGCATGCAGCTCTTCGCAGCAAATCTCGAGTCCGAGTTGACTCTCGCGAAGACGCTCACATCAAAGTTCCGCTCCGAGGCACACGCGCTTTCGGCGCTCTCGAGCCTGTTGGACACTCTGACGGACGTCGAAGTTCAAATGACTGTGGACAAGCTCGTCTCGACGTCCCCGGTGGAGCGGGCACGCTACAATACTAAGCGTTTCATCTACCAGGCGCTTGCGAAGCCGGCCGAGGCGCATGGCTACAGCAGCGAGCACGTGAGCATAAATGCCCTGATCATGTGCATAGCCGAGGCATCTAGCACGGCAAAGGATGTCACTCTTGCCGAGGTGCTGCGCAGGGGCTCCAGCTTTCTACAAACACTTCTGGGCGCCAAATTTGGCGCCGGGCTGTGGCAGGAAGACCTTTGCCACTTGCGCCAGATGGTGGCGGAATGCACCCGCTCGCACCAGCTCACACCTTCGTCACTGTCGCATCGCTGCGGCCACAAGCACGACCCTGCGCCGCCGCTCAGAGACACTATAGACGGCGACACGTTCAGCGGCAGTAGTTCCGGCGACAGCGGGGGTGACAAGACAGCCCCACACGCAGCAGAAGGGGCATGCGGCGACGAATCGTTGCTCAGCTTCTTCTCAATGGCTTTCTTCGGGGCGCCACCGCCGCGGCCACCATCGCCGGCAGCAGCTCCCGCACCCCTAGGCCGCCGATCCTCCGTGCCGCGTGGGGTGCCCGGGCTCGCGCTCACGCTCGTACCGACGGCAGCCCAGGAGGCGGCGCGCGGGCGTGCCGAGGGGGCCGTTGCCAGATTCCTCGAAGAGGAGGAGCGCCGGCACCAGCAGAGGGTGGCGGCGCTAGCCGAAAGTAAGGCGGCGGCTGCGGCTGCAGCGCGCGAGCGGCTCGAGCTGCTTCGAAGGCAGGACGAGGAGCGCGCACGGATTGCCAAAGGCACGCATGTCCGGATGATCGGTCTGGACCAGCACGAAGGCGCGCTGGCGAGTGTGATCGCCTTGGGCAGAGGCACCCACGCCGGCCAGCTGTACGTGCGTGTAGACGAGACGGGCCGCCAACTGCGCATCAAGGCGGAGCATGTGCTCATCGAGGATGAGGCGCCAACGCGCGTCGAAGCGCCTGGGAGCTTCGGCCGACACCAACGCCCACTTCCGATGAGCGAGCGCCTCCTCATGTGGCTCCACAGAGCTCTACCTCCTCCTCTGTTCCACGCCCTCAGATCCACGCCAGGGCACCAAGCTGGCCATGGCAGCGCCACACGGCCAACAATCAGTCAGTCAGTTATGTCGCTGTCCCCCCCGGCCCCCCGCTCACAACTCCACCGTCTCAAAGTACGGCTCCACCGCTCTTGCAACACCGCTCACCAACGGTGAAACTCTCTCAGCTTACCGTGAGGGGCGAGACTGACTCTGGAGTTCGAGTTGCTTAGTACATCGATCCGTTTACAACTCAGGCAGGGTGGTGGGTGGGTCAAAACTTTACTTGCCAATACATTTAGCGAGCTACGGCAGAAAACCGTGAGAGGAGCGCGCAGTGAGAGGAGTCGGGGCCGCCGGGAGTACCAACTACCATGATACCACGCGACGATGTCGCGCGGGTTTATCCCCGAGGTTCAGGTCCTAGGCGGCGCTGGTCATTCACTTCGGCCAAAATCCAACGGCGGGCCGCTGGCGAGTTGTCCTCGTCCGATTCGTCTGATTCGTCGCTGCCGTCATCAGAAGCGGCGTACCTCTGGCGACAAGGGGAGTCGATGTAGATCGTGAAACCAGGCACGACAGTGTAGCAATGCTGCCCTTCGTCATCTTCGGAGACATCTTCGGAGACACCAGCTGGCCCTGCATCCGAGCTATCGCATGCAGCCAAAATATTGTCTGCCCCGCTAACTGAGCTTGCATCAGCGGTTGCGTCCTCGTCCTCATCGGCCGCCTGCAGCCGTTGTGCCTCTAGTTCCAGAGGTACAAGGAGGGGGGAGAAGGAACGGCGGAAGGGCGAGTATAGCCTATTGGACATCAACCGCTCGATGAGGTCGTCTGGCGCATGCGAATTCATTGAGGATCTTTACAAGAACTCGTGTGGACGGGCCGCGTCGGTCCTTCTCGCTCTTTCGCGGGAGTTGATGTGCAGGATTTGGGCGATTCGCTCGTTATTCTATGATTTTTTAAACAGGGGGAAATCAACTGGATCTGTTGTGTACATGTAGCTGCGAAGTCTCCAAGGAGTTGCGTCTGCAAACGGCATGCGTTTCAAGACAAGTCAAGTCCACTCATTCCGCGGCAACAGTCCTGGAGACTCCGCGGAGGAGTTGTGTGGCATCATGCCAGCGGCGCTCAAGTCCGATTTTCTGCGCAAATTTGAAAACCGGCTGAGCGTGGTCGGCCGTGACGGCACGGTCAACAAGGTCGGCGAGCAGCCCGGGCCTGCAAATGCGGCTGCGGCACCCACACCAGCACCAGAGGGTGGCGGCATCTCCATGGCAGGCAATCTGCATCCAGCGCTCGCGGATGCGTTGTTTGGCACTGGCGTGACGCCGCAGTTGTACCGCGGCGGCGCATCGCACGACTCCCGAGACGCGCTCGGGGGCTCGCCATCACCGCGACGCACCGTAAAAACGCGTCCGACGCCCGCCCAGTTGCACTCGTTTGCCCAGGAGGAGAGCCTGCGCTTTGGGCTGGCGCACTCGGGCAGCGCGCCCCTCTCGCCATCGCGCATGAGCGCCGCTGGTGGCACCACGGCCGGCGCGCCCTCGCCCATACGCGTTCAGCAACCGCCGCAGCAGCCACTGAGTGCGCTCGAGATGGCCCTGCAGAGCGGCGCGAGGGTTCATCAGACTAAGGTTGGCGGCGACCCCTTTGCTCCCGGTGGGGTTGCGGCGCAACTGCTGCCCGGCGGCGTGCCGGGAGGAGACTTGGGCAGCGGGCCGGACTCGAGCCGGCGCCGCACGCGCAGCGCTGACCCGCACCCGCCTGTGAGTCGAATGGCATACAACGGCCCACAGCTGCTTACCGGTACCGGAGCCGAGGCGTCTCCGTGGCCCGCCACTCAGGGCTGCGGCGGCTACGGTGGTGGCTACGGGGGTGGCTACGGGGGCAGCTACGGCGGCGGTGCCGGTGACGCACAACCGGCATATTGGGGTCCCGGCGCACCCGCATGCGGCGCGCCGCAGCATCACACGTCGTCATTCGCGCCAGACCATCCGATGACGGCGCCCGGAGCGGGATCGGTCCACGCGATGGCCTTTGGCGGACACCCGATACCGCCCCCGGGCCTGTACCCGCCACCTATGCAAGCGGGCGGTGCGCTCATGCACCCGTATCCAGCTTACTGGCCGCCGCCGCCCCACGGCGCGGACGGTACACAGGGCATGCCTCCACTGGCTTACATGCCGCCTTTCGCGCCGCCGCAGCCGCAGCCGCCGGCGGGGGTGCAGGCCGCGTTGCTGCACCCGCCCATCCCGCAGTACTCACAGCCGCCACCGCACGCGCGCACGCAGCTTCCGCAAGGCTGGTCGGATGCAGCGTCGGCGGCAGCGGCTGTGCTGCCCGGCCCGTCAGCGCAGCTGAAGCAGGCGCAGCCGGCGCAGCCGCCCGGTCGAGCCTCGCGTCGCGTCGCGCCCAACGATGCGCAGGGTCGTCGCCCACCCGCCGCGCCCGCCGCGCCCGCCGCGCCCGGCGGTGGGGCCGGGTCGTCGGATACTGGCGCCGCCAGCAGCGGCCGCCGTACCCAGCAATCGGCGCCCTCGTCACGCTTCGTGGTGCCAGAGGACGACTACAGCGAGGGGATGCCAGCGAGGCGCGCGAATTGCAACGGCGGTCCGATGCCCTCAGGCGCCGTTGCGGGCGGCGCTGGTGGATACTCGCGGCGCGCAGCGGCCATGGCACAGCTGCAGGTGCCGCAGACGTCGGATGGTCTGCCGCACCACCAAGCAGAAGGCGCCGCCGCCGCCGCCGCCGCGATCAGCGCCAACCCGAGCCCCAAGCGCGCGTACAAGCCCTACACGGGCAAGGTGAACAATGACCTCGGGCCGCTCGGTCGTCTCAAGCCCGATTTGAACACAGAGGAGCTGGTACAAAAGCGCGCCAATGCAGATCGTGTCAAGATGTTCTCGCGTAATCTGCTCAAGATCAACCGCGATGAGATTGCACACGAGATCGCCGAGAAGCCGGTGGCGCCGTCGCCTCCCGCCGCGCCGTCGAAAGTACAAAAGGCGCGTGAGTACGCGAAGCACGTACCCAAGCCACGTCCCAGGCGCGAGGAGCCGGACGCGGCGGGTGACGACGGCACGGCGGATGGAGAGTACGGTGGCACGGACGAGGAGTTCGATGCGCTCGCAATCCTCGAGAGGCAACACGCCGAGCACCAGCGGAAGGTCGCTGCGATTCGGACGGAGTTGGGCCTATAGCGATTCGGACGGAGTCGGGCCTATAATTTCGGATGCGCTCTGAACGAGACGCGGTGACGCGCGACAGCGCGATTATCCCCCGCGCCCCCGACGACGCCCCGACCGCGCGCCACTAAGTTGCTCCCACAACGCGCACAAGGACGACAGCAGCATACCCGCTCGTTAACTCGAAGCCTACGAGATGAACATTTTACGTGCTAAAATGTAAAAAACAGTTCACTTTATAAAGTTTATAACAAGGTCAAGGATCCTACAAGGATCGATCATACAAGGTTGGCCGGTCTTCACCACTTCAGTTCACAGTTGCAGCCTGTCCGCGATCCGCGCGGTCAGCGGCAGCGCTCCTACCGGTACGCCGTGTGTCCCGTGTGTGTGCCCCGCGGCTCCCCCCGGTGTCTTTTTGCCGGTACCCGGTACGCACCGTCACAGTGCGCAAAAGGTGAAACAAACTCGCCACTACAGCGCGCACGTTCGCAAATGCTCGCCACGACAGCCACTGGCGACAACGTGCCAACGACGAATCTCGTTGAATGGGTGTGTGCACGTGCTGCAGCGAACCGCTCAGTGTCACGTTGCAAACCGTGCGAGTGGTTTCAACTGGATGAACTCCACAGGCAGAAGGAACCGTCGCCCGTGCCGTCGTGCACACCCGGTACAGCCAAACTTGCATGGTTCGTTTGCCTCACACCAGGGACCGATGAGCTAGCTCTCGGCCATCTTGAGTATGCGCAGGTTGCAATCATGTCTGCGCTGATCAACGCTCCATCTCTCGCCCCGCATGTGATCCTGGTGCGCCTAGCTGGTAGAAGAGACCGCCTAGCGAGGTAGGACCGCAAGCAGTGCACTCATCAACATGTGTGGGCGCGTGCTTGGCAGGTTCTGCACGACGATGCTGCTATGACACCAGTGGCAGCCGCCGCGTCGGCGCGCGCGACTGGGGTCTTGCGCGAATGGCTCAATGCTGTCGGAGTGCCGCTTCTGGAGCATCGACTCTCTTTCTACGATCAACTGCCAAAGAAGAGCCGAACCGGTCGAACGAGGCTCAACCCCAACTTGAACGTTGGCGCCTTTGGCCGCATGGACATCGGTCTCATAGTCAGATCGATGCAAGAGAGTCTCAGTGCGCGCGGATTGGATAGGGAACGTGTCTTGTACACGGATACTGACGTGCTCTTTGCAGGCGATGTGGACTATGGGCGGCTCTCACAGGGTCCACTCCCTACCTTTGCGGCTGGAACCGAGATCTTCAGCCCAAATTTAAACTCCGGCGTCATGCTCATCAACGCAACCGCATGGGCAGAGCACCACGCGGCCATAGTGGCATACGGCATTCGCAAAAACTTCAAATTCCTCTCATATGATCAGACGTGGGTTCAAGAATACTTCCTCAAACGGCCTCGCGCTCCCGCGCAGCCTGCGTGGGAGTCCATCGACGACGCGGTGTACAACGCTCGGGGGTTTATGCACCCCATGCGTCCCCGGAGAGGGGAGCCTCCCTTGATTCCTCGCATCTGGCATTGGCACGGATTCAAACCGCCCGACGTGGAGTGCTGGCATAGATCCATCTTCACCGGCAGATGGCCTGTGCGCGCATGGAGGGACACAGTAAAACCGTGCAACGGCAAGACGCGACCGAGATGTAATTTCATGCCTATCTCGAACAGTGGGTGCCGCTACTTTGGACGCTTGACGGCCGTGCTCGCAATGACGCCGTGCTATTTACGTACGTACTCCTACCTCCTTGAGCAGCATCGCCATATGCTGCGCATCGCTCGAAGTCTGTTCATGAGATCAAGGGATGACGGCCGCAACCTCACGAATCCCCAGTGCGTATATTCTTGGAAGAAACAACTAGATCCAGGAGAACCGTTGGTTCGAGTGGAGTCCTCCAGTCACCAGTAAGTCACCAGTAGAACCCTGCTCGACGCCGCCTCGACGCCTCACAACCCGCGTTCCCCGCGGCCGCGCGGGGATGGAATCGGATATCGGAAAGAGTCCCGACGGAGCGACGGATTGGGACGGACAGAGTGTCGAGAAAGAGTGCATCGAATGAAATTTGATGGACGCACGATCGTTTTTCAAAACTTCTTTGACTTTGACAGCAGCTTTTTTTATAAAAATCCTCCCAGACCACATCTCTTCATACTTCAATGATCCAAGGTGTAACTGTAAGTACGTCACTCTGCACGTGAACGGTAACGCGAGGACGGACGGAGTCGGCGTCTCTTCAGGGGGCCGCGACGTCAATACTCGTTGTCCATTGGCTCGCCCATCTACGTGACATCTACGGGGGTTCACCGCCCATGTCCCCATGAGCCATGTCGGCGGGCGCCCTGTCCCTCCCGAGTTCATACATGTACAGTACATGGGTCTCGCCGCACTTTCTCTTTGCTGGCTGTTTCTCAGCTCTCCGCCTGCATGTGTCTCATTTGGAACATTTCGAGAGTCCTGTATTGCTGTTCGCGCGGTCTCGCCGTTTACTTGTTGTGTGTTTTCAGATGAACGAAATGCTATAATAAACACTCGCAATGTCAGCCGTGACAAAAAAAAAAAAAATTTTTCTGCACACGCTTACCGGTAACGATAATGACACACACAATCACAACCATAAAATCATTAAACGCGAACGACGCAATCGATGCGTTGATCGCGCTCTGTAGATTCGCACGCATTCGCCAGCGCGACGCTTGCGCCCGTTGCGCGCGTCGGTGACCGGCTCATCCGACGTCCCGGCCTTGTCAAACGACGTCTTCGTCGGCGTCGCGGGCAGCCACGATGGTCTTCGCCCCAGAGCAGACTGCGATCGTGCAGACTGCGATCGTGCTTCCCTAACATCCAGAGGGCGCGCACATGACACGCCGGAATCCCGCGCATGGCATGCGCGACTCTGCACTAGCGTTTGCTGCGCAGTGAGCTACGTTGCGCGTTTTGCGCGGATGCCGCGCAGGAATCGCCTAGCATGCGGCCTTGTTCTTGACCGTAGCGAGTCGCACGAGCCGATAATGATGAGGTTGAATCTGTGCACAGGCGCGCCCGATGGCGCGCCCCCATCAGGGAACGCAAAGAGTCGCACGACACGTCATCGCATGACGAAGACGGTGTCATGCGACAGGAACTGTTCTGTGCGGCGAGTGTTCGGCACCATGTTGTTGTGTCTCATACCCATGGCTGCCGCGCTTGAAGATGATCTGCGAGGAAGAGAGGCGACGCAGGAGCAGCGCGGTGAGAGAGGGTGCACAGCGAGCAGCAGGCAGAGACTACGCTCTCTGCGCAGTCAGCAGAGGAGACTGACTTCAGTTCCTGTTGGCCCTCCTTTCTGCGTGCGCGGGTCGCGCTCCTCGTCGTTGCTGCGCCAGAGTGTTCTGGGTGCATCGGCAAGCTGCTGCGAATCTTGAAGCGCTCGCCGAGCCTCCCGCC
>Ga0210240_102313_pt1 | contig 11272 bp, 18 predicted proteins | sample ChrtobMetP5a_4mM_FD_155463 | JGI IMG/M metagenome (GOLD analysis project Ga0210240, IMG submission 155463) | Chrysochromulina tobin associated microbial communities from unialgal haptophyte culture, Seattle, Washington, United States - P5a_4mM | ecosystem: Host-associated > Algae > Haptophytes >...
CGAGCAGCCAGCGCCCCAGATAGGTGAGCGGCCATTTTTCCGGCCGCGCGTCGGCCAGCGCATTCATGGCGGCGCCGAGAGCCGCATCGATCCGGTCGCGGTGCAGGTCGACGTATGCCTTCTGGGCTTGCACGTCGCGTGCGGCGCGCATCCGTCGACGCGCGGGATCAGATTCTCGGAGCCCGCCTGCCTCACCGGTCCGGACCTACCGCGTCCGGCACGGGGGTGCAGCCTAACACTTGTTCCCCACGCGTCGGTTCCCCCAATTATCTCCGCGTTATCTCCAAAAGTCTAGTCAATGAAGTGACTTGGACTAACTCTCTGTTAGGTTATCTGTTCTTTATGAAGTAACTTGAACTTGGGCGCACACACCGTTGGGCAGTTGTTCGGCATACAGTATCACACGCGCCCGCTTTTCTATTCTCCAAGACGGAACCCTACACGCTGCAGGTGTCCTCACATCCATGCCTCACATCTCCGATCTCTGATCTCACAGGCACAGCACGCTGCGAAACGTATGGAATGTCTCCTTTTGTCTTTCCCCTCAAACGCATCACGCATGATGTGAAGAGATCCATGAAGCATGATGCATGAATTCTCACCGAGATGTTGCTCACCGAAAGCGAAACGCCAAGAATAACGCCAAGAACGAACGGAAGGAGAGGACCGCGCGAGAAATGGAAAAAGAGATTACCTTTGAACGAAAAGCGATCGGCGAGCGAACACATGCGAGCGAAGTACCGTACACAAAATTCATGACATTGACAGCGTGACACGTTCGCCGATTCCGCCGCCGCCCGCCCCCAGATATACTTTACGAGTCATCTCAGTCTGTGCTGATGAGGGAATGCCACTCAGCATGCAAGCATGGTTGCCTTACTCGCCTTCGGCCATCTTCATCTCCACGTCTCCCCAGCAGACGGCTCGACCTCCTCTGCCGCCTCCTCACCGCCAGTCTCGGCGTCCGCCCTTCTGGTTTCGTCAGCCCATGCCAGTCTCGGCGTCCGCCTCGCAAGGCACCTGCGCCCTTTGGTCTCGTCACGCGGGTTCGTCAAGGCACCTGCGCCCTTTGGTCTCGTCACGCGGTTTCGTCACGCGACGCGATGGGAGCGTCCGCCGCCTCGATCCCTTCATCAAGCTCGTTTCGTCACGCGGTTTCGTCACGCGACGCGATAGGAGCGTCCGCCGCCTCAATCCCTTCATCAAGCTCGTCGGCAGCAGCAGCCTCCGCCGCCTCCGCCGCCGCCTGCGCCGCCGTTTGCGCCGCCGTCTGCGCCGTCGTCTCGTCGATGACCATCGCGTCGCCCTCCCCTGTCGCCCCCTCTTCACCCATCGCCCCCTCTTCACACCTCGCCCCCTCTTCACACGTCGCCCCTTCTTCTCCCATCGCCACGTCCGCGTCCGCCTCCTCCGCGTCCGCCTCCTCCTCCTCCGCGTCCTCTGCCTCCGCGTCCGCGTCCGCCTCCGCGTCCGCGTCCGCGTCCGCCTCCTCCACCACCTCTAACTCCGCCTCCGCCTCCGCCTCCGCCTCCGCCTCCGCCTCCGCCTCCGCCTTAGCCGCCGTAATTTCACCCTTCGCCTCACCCTTCGCCGCCTTCGCCGCCGTCACCGTACCGTCCGCTGTCACCGGCGCCGCGCTCGCGTTCACGTCTGCCGAGGACGACGCACTCTCCATATCAGGAAACTTGCCCATATTAGGCAACTTGCCCACTGCTTCTTTGGCCGCCGCAGCCTGCGCCGCCGCCATGACCTCCTGTAGATAATGCACCCGCGCGCACTCGGCGGCGCGAGGCGCTTCGGGGAGATCGCCGAGCTGCGGACCTGAGGAGGGGCGCAATCAGCGTGCATCAGCGTGCATCAGCGGTCATCAGCGGTCATCAGAGGTCATCAGCGGCCATCAGAGACCATCAGAGGTCATCAGAGGGAGGCCGACAGAGGTCATCAGAGGTCATCAGAGGTCATCAGAGGTCATCAGAGGCCTCGGCGGCCATCCGAGGCATCAGAGGCATCAGTGGAGCTCCGACGAGATCGCCGAGCTCCGACGAGATCGCCGAGATGCGCACCTCTGGGCGGCGCGGGAAGAGGCATCCACTCATAGTGCGGCACGAGCGCCACCGCCCAGCCGAGCGCACGCAATTGACGAAGCTTGAGCTGCAGCGCGGGCATGAGCGTGTGGGACGCATGCAAGTGGTCCGCCTCGGAACAGTAGAGGATCGCTAATGGGTGCCTCCCAAATTTGGATAGATGCTCGCTCAATTTGGCCAGATGCGCGGGAGATTGGGCCTGAGGCGCGGGAGCGGCGGCGGCGGGGGCGGCGGCTGGGGCGGCGGCGGGAGCAGCGGCGCCAACCGCCGCCGCATCGCCATCGGCCTCGACGCTGATGACGGCTTCATCGAGGGCGCCCGCGACGGCGCCCGCGCTGTCCTTGGCCGCCGCGGCGACACTCTCGTTGATTAGGGTGGCGTACCTGATGAGGGGGGCAATCAGACGTCATCAGAGAGGAGAGAGGCAATCAGACGTCATCAGAGTGATGAAGGAGGCAATCAGACGTCATCAGAGTGAGGAGGGAGGCAATCCGACGTCATCAGGGTGGCGTTACGTCTCCGGCTCGAGGACGCAATCAGACGTCATCAGAGTGATGAGGGAGGCAATCAGACGTCATCGGGGCAGCGTTACGTCTCCGGCTCGAGGACGCAATCCATATGGTAGCCCGCCACGAGCACTGCCTTTCGATGTGGGACGCCCATCCACGTGAGCACCTGATGAGGGGGGCAATTAGAGGTCCTCAGGCTGGGGTGAAGGGGGGGCAATCAGTGGTCATCAGAGGCCATCAGAGGTCCTCACTCTCATCCAGCAGCGCACGTTGGTGAGGCTCATCAGCGGCAATCAGAGGCCATCAGAGCTCATCAGCGCACGTTGGCGAGGCTCGTCGCGCCTCGAGAGGCATTTGCGTACGAGTACTCGGGGCGCCACTGAGCATGAAAGTCACTCGCCACCTGATGAAGGAGGCAATCAGACGTCATCAGAGTGAGGAGAGAGGCAATCAAGAGAAAGTCGCTCGCCACCTAATGAAGAGCCTAATCCGAGCTCCTTCCGCTGCTGATGAGGGAGGCAATCAGTGAAAGTCACCTTGGACGCTAATGAAGAACCTAATCCGAGCTCCTTCCGCCGCGCCTCGCTCGTCGCCCAAATATGGTATTGGTGCACGAGTGAAGCGACATGCGACGGCTGGGCGCGTGGCACCACGGCAAACCAGACGGAGCTGCATGCATTGGCGGCCTCCGACGCGCGGCGGGGCGCCGAGCTCACCTGATGAGGGGGGCAATCAGACATCATCAGGAGCTGCATGCATTGGCGGCGAGGCGCCGAGCTCACCATCGGCAGGAGCGCGAGCGCCATACTGAGCACTTCTGGCTCGTGACGCGCGTCGAGCGCCGCCAACGCCCATGCGAGACGCGCCGCCGCGAGCTCACCTGATGAGGGGGGGGGGGGCAATCAGATCAGAGGTCATCAGGTTCGGGTGAGGGGGGGCAATCAGACGTCATCAGCATGGCACGCGAGCTCACGTGAGATTGTGGTGGCTTCGGTCTTGCGCACGGCGCGCCAGATTGGCGCCGAGCTCAGGTCGAGAAGGCTGCCGTGCCCTAATTTGGCAGCTGACGAACCCAGGTCGAGGAGGCTGCCGTGAACACATGATGACCTCTCATCGGCCCCATAAGCCTGCGACGCGGAGGGCGCCGTGTTGGTGCCGTCGAGCGCCGTGTTGGTGCCGGCGAGCGCCGTGTTGGTGCCGAGGAGCGCCGCGTGCGCGATGCGGATGAGCGGGAGCACGAGTGACGAAACCTCGGGCTCCGCTGACGAAACCGCCGCCCACGCGAGCGTGCACAGGTGGCAGCTGTGGAAGACGACGGCGGGCGGCGACCCTAATTTGGCAGCTGACGAGCCCTCGACGACTGACGAACCATCGTCGACTGACGAACCCTCGAGTGCGTCGAGCGCGAGCGCGAGGAGCAAACTTGCCGGATTAAGGCCGAGGGTTGTGTAGGCCGCGAGTAACGGCACTGCCTCCGCCGGCTGCAATCTCCCGCGCAGCAGCTCAATGGGGAGCGCGGCGAAGGCTTCAAACGCCCGAAGTGCGACCGACGGGATGCCTGAGGAGAGAGGTCATCAAGTCCGATCAGAGGTCATCGAACGCAATCAGATGTCATCAAGTGCGACCGACGGGATGCCTGAGGAGAGAGGTCATCAAGTCCGATCAGAGGTCATCAAGCGCAATCAGACGCAATCAAGTCCAATCAGAGCTCATCAGACGCAATCAGAGCTCATCAGACGCAATCAGTACCGGTCGTTTCCTCCATTCGGCCATCGAGGCCGCGTTCGTTGCGCTCGGGCTTGACGACGCGATCGGCCACATGCCGCGAGCCCGGCAGGAAGAGACCTGGCCACAGAAGAGAGGCGCGCTTGCCGAATTAGGGAGGCGTTCTTCACAGGCACTCAGTGACGCAATCAGAGGTAATCAGAGGTCATCAGAGGTCATCAGGGGTCATCAGAGGTCATCAGAGAGGTCATCAGAGGTCATCAGCGGACATCACCGCCTCGGAAGGGCGCCGCGCCGCACGCCTCCGCCATCGCGAGCAGCCCGAGGCACACGTCCCGGCACCCGTCCCCAAAGACCTGTGGGGACACGGGGAGGGCACAATGGTGAGCACTGGCATGCTGCTGCGCGTCGTGCTGAGCACGTGCATGCTGATGGGCTCCACTGTCGAGGGCAGCGCGTCGTGGTGAGCACTTGCATGCTGATGGCAGCGCGTACCCTGTGCAGCCACGCGCCGCCCGTGTCGCTCTCCGCCGCCGCCGCCGCCGTGCTCGGGTCGTGCGAGGCGCCGTCGTGAGCGGCGCCGACCGAAGCGCGCTCGGCCTTGCCATATTTGGGCGGGGCCGAGCGCGCCTTGGTGGGCGCGCCCTCGGCTTCGTCAGCTTCGTCAGACTTGATCCGCGCGCGCGCGCCGCGCGCATCTCCCTCGATCTCCTCGTCGATCTCGCGGATCTCGCCGTCATCAAGCATCTCATCGACGAAACTGCCCTCGCGCTTGACGGAACCAATTGGAGCTCCGCCCGATCTCGAGTCGACCTTGCCCGATCTCGACGCGATCTCGCCCGGCTCCTCGTCGCCCCTCGACGCCGCAGCCTTCAGCTCGCCCTCCTCCTCGCCCTCCTCCTCCTGCTTGATCTCCTGCTCGACCTCGCGCTTGATCTCGTGCTCGAGCTCCATCCTCGAGCTCGGCCCGTCCGTCCCACCCCCGTCCACCCCCCCGCCCATCCCCCCGTCCGTCCCCCCGCCCATCGACTCGTCTTCGCCCGCCAACTTGAGCCCCTCGGCCGCCGCACGCACCTACGCAAGGGTCATCAAGGGCAATCAGGAGCCATCAATGGCAATCAAGGGTCATCAGTGGTCATCAATGGTCATCAAGGGTAATCAAGGGCCGTCGCACGCACCTTCGCCTCCGCACGCGCCTCGCTCACGACAGCGCGCTGCCGTTGACGCAACGCCTTCTCGCGTGCGTTGATGGCCGCGAGCACAGCCGAGCTGAACGCACGGTGTGAACGCACGTTGTGAACGCACGGTGTGAACGCACGGTGTGAACGCATCCACGTGAGAGTGGGCACCGACCATCCATGAGTGCAAGGGTCATCAAGGATCATCATCGAGGGCAGTCAATGGTCATCAGTGGTCATCAAGGGAGATCGCACCTGAAGGCATCCGTGAGGGCAGGCACGACCTTCCGTGCACGGCACCCATGCAGACGACTCAGCAGCCATAGGAGGGGCGCCATCATACTGAGGGGAATGTCCTTGGCACGACGCGTAACCACCCCCACGACCGCCTCGAGCACCTGATGAGGGAGGCCATCAGACGCAATCAATGGCAATCAGACGCAATCAGACGCAATCAATGGCACTCAGACGCAATCCGACGCACTCGTTCGCGAGTCTCGCGTCGCTCGCGCCCCCCTTCCTCCTTGGCTTCCTCTCGCGCGCCGTGGTGAGCACTTGCATGCTTGGCTTCCTCTCGCGCAGCGCTCGTCACGGCGCTCGAGCCTATGCCCACATCACGTGCGCCGCCAGCACCAGCACCAACAGCACCACCGCCTCCTCCACCGCCTCCACCTCCTCCTCCACCTCCGCTCGCAGCGCTCGTCACGGCGCTCGACGCGTCGGGTACGGGCACGATGCCGCTCGGCACGGCGCCCGTCACCCCCTGGGCTGCGAGGTACCTGTGGGGAAAGGGGGGGTTCCGCGCGCCGTGGTGAGCACTTGCATGCTGGGGCGCGCCACTGTCGAGGGCGGCAGCGCGTCGTGGTGAGCGCTTGCATGCTGGGGCAGCGCGCACTGCTGCATGAACGGATTATTCGAATGGTCCTTCTTGGGCGCTGTCGTGGGCGCCACTGCCACGGACGGCGTCGAGGGACCGACGGGCGCCGTCTTGGGCGCCGGCGCTGCCTTGCCCGCCGCGGGCGTCCCGCCGCCCAAGACGGCGCCCGCGCCGCCCCCGTCCTTGGGGGTGACGGTGCAGCTCGGATCGACGAGATTGGATCTCGGATCGACGAGATTTTGGGTGCCGTCCACGACGAGGAGCGCCCACAACAGCGCGGCGACCGCGTGGAGCGGCTGGTCGGCGAGGCTCCACGGCTTGGCGGTGTCCGGATCTTGACGTGTGCGCACCTGTGCAATCATGAGGAGAAGGTGCCTAATTAGGATGGATGGTCCGTGTGCCAAATTAGGGCGGTGCTCATCAGGGGCAATCAACGCTCGGGAATCTCGCTGATCATCCTGGCAATCAACGCACTCGATCGGGGATCTCGCTAATGACCCTGGCAATCAACGCACTCGATCGGGGATTTCGTTAATGATCCGTCCAAAGAGGAGATAGGGCACGCAGGCCACCGGGCCCGTCGACCGCCGGCCGCCGCTGCCGCCGCTGCCGCCTGCGAGCACGGGCGCTCGTGACGGCGCCCCGACGCCACCGCCGCCATTGCCATTGCCATGAGGTGGCTGCTTGGGCGGTGGCGGCGCCGTCGTGGGCGGCTCGGTGGGCGCCTTCGTGAGGTAGCCCGAGGGGCCTGTGCCCGTGACGACGCTCAGCTCGCCCGCGACGACGCCCGCGGCGGCAGACATGGCGACGGCCGCGAGCTCTGACGAAACACGAAAGGGGTGATGACGAAACACGAAAGGGGCGATGACGAAACACGAAAGGGGCGAGGTGCGGATGACGAAACACAAAAGGGGCGATGACGAAACACAAAAGGGGCGATGACGAAACACAAAAGGGGCGAGGTGCGGAGGTCAACTGATGAAAGTGGCCATCAGGGACGCCATCAGGGACGCCATCCATGTCGCCATCAATGTCGCCATCAGCGCACCTTCGAAGGCGAGATGTTGGATGCGCGATGTGGGTGAGAGCGTCGTCGTGAGCTCCTCGAAGAGCTTCCCTAGCTCTACCGGTGTGGAAAGGCCCACCTGATGAGGGAGGCAATCCACGAAGATGAGGGAGGCAATCAAGGACGATGAGTGAGGCAATCAAGGAAGATGAGGGAGGCAATCAACGAAGATGAGGGAGGCAATCAACGACGATGAGGGAGGCAATCAAGGAAGATGAGGGAGGCAATCAAGGAAGATGAGGGAGGCAATCAAGGAAGAGCTCCGCCGGTGTGGAAAGGTCCATCTGCACATCTCCGTGGCAATCAGCGGCAATCAGTGGTACTCAGTGGCAATCAGTGGTACTCAATAGCACTCACCGAGCCCAGTGCCCAGACGAGTCTCGCCGCCGACTGGGTGGTGAGGGAGGACGTCTTGGTGACCATCAGCTTGATCTCGGGCATAAGCTCGGCCGCGAGCCCGAAGCCGAGCTCGCGCAGCGAGGGGCTGCCCGAGACGACGCTCGTCGGCGCTCCCAAATTAGGGTCGTAGTACTTGAGGAACGCGTCGCCGTGGAGAGCGCCCAAGTCGGCGCTCACCGCGGAGAAGAACATCTCGGCTTGTTCTGAGAGGCGCAGTCATCAGCGGTCATCAGTGGTCATCAGACGCAATCAACGGTCATCAGTGGCACTCAGCAGCTCCCCACCGGAGAGGCGCATCTCCTTGATTGTCGCTTGGGAAGCTTCCAGGAAGAGTCGCATCAGGCCGGGCTCATAGTAGCCCACCGACGCCAACGCCGCCGCCGCCGCCGAGATTTCAGGCGGCGTCAACCCTCCCTGTGGGGAAGTCAACCCGCCCTGTGGGGAAGGAGCCAACCCGCCCTGTGCCATCCCACTTGCCGTCGCAGCTGCGGACGGCGCCGTCTCGGCAGGCGCCGTCGCGGCGGCAGGCGCCGTCCCGGCAGGCGCCGTCCCGGTGGCGGCGGCGAGGCGTTCCGTGATGAGTGCCGGCCGGATGGCGGCGGCGCCTGCTGCATAGGTCGCCTCGTACGCGGCGCCGCATCCGCACGCAGCGAGGCACCTGTGGGGACACCGCGCCGTGGTGAGCACTTGCATGCGAGGCAGGGTCCTCCGCGGCGATCAACGTACTGCAGCGTGGTCGCGATCTCCGTCGGTCTGCAATCAAGTGCAATCAAGTAACATCGAGTGCAATCCAGTGCAATCAACGTACTGCAGCGTGGTCGCGATCTCCGTCGGTCGGCAACGCGAAAAGTCGATGAGCCGTGGAAGGGCTTCGAAGAGCTCGCGCGCGAGCGGCGTGCCTGATGAGGGAGGCAATCAGCGGTCGGCGGCCATCAGTGGAAGTGCCTGATGAGGGAGGCAATCAGCGTGGCCATCAGCGGCCATCAGTGGAAGTGCCTCGGAAGGAAGAGTTCGGCGTGCCAACGCGGAGGTTGGGTTTCGTTAGGGTTTCGTTCGGGGTTCGTTAGTGTGATGGGTCGGGTTTCGTTCGGGTTTCGTTTGGTCAGCGGGGGGTTCGGGTTTCGTTTGGTCAGTGGGGGGGTTCGGGTGAGGTGTTTCGGGTTCGGGTGGAGGTTGACGTACCGACGCGAAGGTTGAGGCCGGCAGCTCCGACGACAAGCTGCGCGATGTCGCGCTGCGGCATGTGCGGGGCCACCTGATGAGGGGTGCAATCAGCGGTCATCCGCGGTCAGCAGAGGTCAGCAGAGGTCATCAGAGGTCATCAGTGGCAAGTGCCACCACGACGCAATGGCTCATTAGAGGTCATCAGCGGTCATCAGAGGTCATCAGCGGTCATCAGTGTGCATGCACCTTGACGCAATGGCTCAAGAGATGGCCGAGGATCACGAGAGGTCATCAGCGGTCATCAGAGGTCATCAGCGGTCATCAGTGTGCATGCACCTTGACGCAATGGCTCACGAGATGGCCGAGGATCACGAGAGGTCATCAGCGGTCATCAGAGGTCATCAGCGGTCATCAGTGTGCATGCACCTTGACGCAATGGCTCACGAGATGGCCGAGGATCACGAGAGGTCATCAGCGGTCATCAGAGGTCATCAGCGGTCATCAGTGTGCATGCACCTTGACGCAATGGCTCACGAGATGGCCGAGGATCACGAGAGGTCATCAGCGGTCATCAGAGGTCATCAGCGGTCATCAGTGTGCATGCACCTTGACGCAATGGCTCACGAGATGGCCGAGGATCACGCGGTGCTGGACCACCCACGTGTGCACGCGGTCCGTCGCGCGCGCATTCTCAGACGTGACGCGCTTCGCGAGGCGCGGCCAGAGCTGCACGACGTGCCGTGCATCGAGCTGGTCGCGGTAGTCCTGGTAGATGTTCAGCAGCTCGTGCGTAGCATTCGCGCCGGAGATGAGCGAGGCGAGCTGCGCACCTGAGCGCGGCGGCGCTGGCGGGCGCGCTGCCGGCGGCGGCCCAGCGCCGTCAGCTTTGCGGCCGCCGCCCTTGCCAGCGGGCGGCGGTGGCGACCGCGGCCGGCCGGCGCCGCCGCCGCCGCCGCCGCGGCTGCCCCCACCGCCGCGGTTGCTCGGCCGCCGCGGCTCATCGTCATCGTCGTCGCGCCCTCGCCGCCGCGGCTCGTCGTCATCGTCATCGCGCCCTCGCCGCCGCGGCTCGTCGTCATCGTCATCGCGCCCTCGCCGATTGCGGCCCTCGTTGGAGTCGGGCGAGCGCCGGCGCTTGCTGGGCCGCTCGTCCTCGCTGGAACTGGAGCGGTCGCGGCGCGAGCGTTGCTGCGACCGCTTCCCGCGCGGACGCTTCTCCTCCTCCTCCTCCTCAGAGGACTCCTCCTCAGAGGACTCGTCATCGCGCGCGCGACGTGATGGCATGGCCCACTGCCGACCCGACGACAGCCACTTGGCCGTCGGAAGCGGCGCACGGAGAGAGTGCCACGAGTTTGTGATCACAGAGGCCACAACCGGCAAGTTTGCTCGTCTACTGCTGCTGCTGTTCATTCTCCTTACTTGTAAAAAGACACCGGGGGGAGCCGGGACATACACGGGATACACGGGACACGCGGGCGCACATTTTGTACCCCCTCCTACATCCGATAAATGACAGTTGTCGAGCTCTCCAGGGTCTGCTTGTGTATACCGGTAGCTCTACTGAACAGCAATGCAAGTCAAACGGTGAGGCGACACTGCAGGGGCGGACTTGGAATTGAAATCCCGGAAGTTCGGAATTGTAATCCTAGCCCCCTCGAAATTCCATGACGTTGAAATTCCCAGATTCCAACAAAAGTCGTGGAATCGGGAATTTGAGGCTCAAACTCGGAAACTGGGAATTGTAATCCTAGCCTTACCATGACGTTGAAATTCCCAGATTCCAACAAAAGTCGTGGAATCGGGAATTTGAGGCTCAAACTCGGAAACTGGGAATTGTAATCCTAGCCTTTCCATGACGTTGAAATTCCCAGTTTCCATCAAAAGTCGTGGAATCGGGAATTTGAGGCTCAAACTCGGAAACTGGGAATTGTAATCCTAGCCTAGATACTGTCACCTTACACTCCGTGGAAATGTAATCCTAATCTTGGAATCTGGGATTTTCACATGGTTTCCAATGCCGCTGGGGGCCGGAATTGCAAATGGGAATTTCGGAATTTCACAAAAGCGGGTGCATCGTCTATACTCCCGCAACCCGCATTTTTCCATGTTGCGACCCAAGCGTGCGGGTGCTGGCGTCGTCGACCGCTGGCAACCGCCAGACTGGAAGCCTCCTCCTCGGAGCCTCGACGAGCTCCCAACGACTACAATTCCGGGCCCGTTGGGCAAGGGAATGATCTCCGGGCTATGCATCGCGCGCACGGGCCTCAAAG
>Ga0210240_102325_pt1 | contig 11177 bp, 8 predicted proteins | sample ChrtobMetP5a_4mM_FD_155463 | JGI IMG/M metagenome (GOLD analysis project Ga0210240, IMG submission 155463) | Chrysochromulina tobin associated microbial communities from unialgal haptophyte culture, Seattle, Washington, United States - P5a_4mM | ecosystem: Host-associated > Algae > Haptophytes >...
GTGTACGCTCGCCCCGGCGTTGAATTGAGGTTCAGGTTCAGCCAACCCGCGCACGCTGGTTGTTCTACCTCGTGAGCATGAGTGCCGCCTGGATGTAATCCCCAAGCGCGGCCCACTGTTACATGTAGCCCACTGTTGGTCACCGAACATGAATTTCAGAAGTGAGAAGACGCGCCAGCGTGTCGAGCCAGCGTGGGTGCGGCGGGGCTGGGGAGTGGGGACGAGGGTGGGCCCCGATGAGCGAGCGCGGCGCGCGGCACGCGGCGCGGCGGGGCTGTGGGGGGCTGGGCCGAAGTTGCGAAGATGGCGAGACAGTTTGAGGTCAACGTGCTGTCTGAGATGTCCACCTAGTGACCGGGGGCCATACAAGAACCTTTCGATGATTATCCGGTACATGTGTACTGCGTGTGCTTGGGAGGCAAGTGGAGCGGTGAGTGGCAAATTTCGAAAAATTTCGGCGCCTGCGGCGCCTCTGGCAAATTTTTCTCTAAATTTCGCGAAACTCTGAGACACCCCAACACGTCACTCGTCAGCGCGACGACCGAAGCCGCGGCCGACTCAACATTACCGGTAAAAAGACACCGGGGGGAGCCGGGACACACACGGGACACACGGGACACGCGGACGCACAAAGGCACACAGACCACACAGACGAACCTCACAACCATCCAAACCCAGTTCCAACAACACACACCCAGCACGTCAGCGCGACGACCGAAGCCGCGGCCGACTCAACAGCCGCAGGCCCGGAGCCGACCGCTCCCCGCGGCCGACTCAGAAGAGGCCGCCCCCAGCGAACCCGACCCTGCCTCCACCCGCTCCCAGAGCGCCTTTATACCGGTACATGTACGACCATTCCTTCTTTATCTGTCGCGTACTGACCAAGACGTAAGATTGTCCTTCAAACAGTTAAATTAATCACGAGCGGCCGAGGCAGCGCGTTCACGCGTCGTGTTACACCAAAAAGGCGCTTTCTTGAGCGCTCGTGGGAACGCTAGGACTGCCCCCCTCCGCACGTGCGACGTCGCCGCGAAGCCGTCCACGCCGCCGCCACTCCGGTCATGCCCTCCGCCCGGGCCTCTGGCGAGGGCAAGGACCTCAACCTCAAACTCGTCGACCGGAAAAGCGACAACGATGGCAAACGCTTCATCTTCCGGACGTTTGCGCAGCGCGTCGCCGCAGCCAACATCGACGTTTTCCATCGCCTCACCGCTGACCAGGCAGACGAGCGCGAGCTGCTGGGCGGCGACATTACGGACGCGCCGCTCGCGATGTCGACCATGGAGCGCTGGACGGAGCTCAACTGCACGGGCGCATTCAAAGCGTTCAACAAGGAGCTCTCCCCGATGCTGCTGTCAGTGCCGCTCATGCTGCACCGGCGCGCGGAGCTCTTCAGCGCGCTGAACCGACACCTTGCGGCCGCGCCGAGCATGGCGCTCAAGCCGATGCTCGAGGTGACGTCAGCGATCGCGGCCGATCTCCGCCAAGAGTTCTACGCCGAGTTCCCGGCGCTGCTCGCCACGCTCGCGGCGCTGCTCTCTCCGAGCGACGTGCAGCTCCTCGAGGACGTCTTCTCGACGCTGTGCTACCTCTTCAAGTATTTGCTGCGCCAGCTGCTCGCGGACCTGCCGGCGGCGTTCGGCGCGTACCGGCCGCTGCTCGCGCACGAGCGTGCGCATGTGCGCGACTTTGCGGCCGAGTCCTTTTCCTTTCTGCTCCGTCGCCTCACTGCTTCCAAGCTGCCATCAGCCGTGGCGCATGCGATCTTGCCGCACGTGGGCGCACACGGCGCGGCGCTCGACCAGGGCATCGCGCAGCTCTTCTTCTACACGGTGCGCGGGCTGGGGCATGCGTTCCACTCGCGCGCGCCAATTGTCGTCAAGGCGCTCATCTTGCTTCTCCACCCGACGTTTGGGTCACTCGCGGCCGCGTCGGTCTCGGCCCCGCTGGCGCGTGGAGCGGCCGCCAAGGCCCTGGCGCGTGAGGCTGCGGCCAAGGCTCTCGCAGTGAGGGAGGGGGGGGGCGGCGACGAGGGTCCGCTGATGCCGGTCGTGGTGGAGGCGCTCCACTTGATGTCCGAGCACACGCGCCGGGCGCACGCGTCGGGCGTTTGGATTCCGTTGACCGAAGAGCTCAAGGGAGCGATTGAGGCATGGCTGCGGCGGCTGCGGCGGCTGGCGGTGGCCGTCGAGCAGGTGGACGACGACGAGGAGGAGGGGGAGGAGGAGGAGGAGGAGGAGGGGGAGGCAGAGGAGGAGGCAGAGGAGGAGGAGGAGGAGGAAGGGGAAGAGGATGCCGTCCTCTTAATGACTGTGGAGCCAAACATGAGGTTGGCCAACGAAGACAAGGGCAAAGTGCACATGGGCGAGGCGGAAGACATAAAGGGCGAGGCCGAAGATGATCCGATGGGCACCGTGGCGAGCGAGCAGGAGGACGCTGCAGCAGCTGCCAAAGACGCCCGCCGAGCCGCCCGATCGCGCCGACTAGCCACCCGGACCGAGCAGAGTGCATGCCACTTGCGCCGCATCCTGAGCCTAATTAGGCAATGGCTCGCCGAGCGGAACGGCACTCGAGTGCCCGAGGGCGGACGGCTCGCGCTGCTCGCGATGCTCGGGGAGTGCTTGCAGGCGACGCTCACCGCGACGCTCGAGGGCACGCTCACCACGACGCTCGAGGGCATGCCCGCGGACGCGCCGACCGTCGCCGCCGCCGGGGCGGGGGCGGCGTCGAGCACGATGCACCCACACTCGTCGTCCGGTGCGTCCGGGGTGGTTGAGGACCTCTTGAAATCGATCGCGGCCACGCTGGTCGCCCCGGGCGCGCCCGTTGAGGAGGCATCGATCTTCACGCAATCGTCCGTCATCCTCAAGGCGATCTTTGTCGATGGCGACGCAAAGTCCTCCGGGAGGGGGCTGACGAAACCGGACGAGCGCGGGAGTGGGCTGACGAAACCGGACGAAGCCGCCATCAGCGACCTCAGCCTCTTGCAGTTCGGCATCTCGCTGCTCCCGTGGCGCCACTTTGAGATCCGCGTGCTCCAGCCGTTACTAGCGACCTGCGACGCGCTCGCGAGCACGCAGCCGCAGAGCGTACTCGCCACCCTCTTCGCCCTCGTCCACTCGGACGCGAGCGCCGTCGCGAGCGCCGGCTTCACGCTCAAGTTTGGCGCGCCCGCCGGCCCGTGCGCGCTCGCCTTGTGCCTCGCGCTCGAGACGGCGCTCGCGCCCATCACGGCGCGTGGCGGCGGTGGGACCACGCTGAGCGCGACGGAGCGGCAGCGCCAGGCCTGGGCCGAAAGCGCTCACCACGGCGCGCACGCTCACCACGGCGCGAGCGCTCACCACGGCGCGCGCCAGGCCTGGGCCGCGCTCAAGGTGCTCGCGGCGACGCGCAGCCCGCAGCTCGGCTCGCTGCTCCCGCGCATTCTAACGGCGGTCCGCGCGCTGCTGGCGACACCCGCCGACGCCCTCGAGTGCAGCGCCGAGGCGGAGGGCGGCGCCCACGACGACGGCGCACTCTCGCCGGCCGGTCTGCTCCTTCACGCAGCGGCTCTCGAGGCGCTGACCTCGCTCACGGCCTCGGCCGAGGGGGCCTTCACAGCGCCGTCTTGGGCACCCACGGCCGAGGGGGCTGAGGGGGGCACAGCTGCAAACGCAGAGGTACCGTCGTCCGCGGCGGTGGGGGCGAAGCGCTCGAGAGCCGCCGCCGCCCCCGCCGCCGCCCCCGCCGCCGCCGCCGCCGCCGCCGCCCCCGCCGCCGCCGCCCCCGCCGCCGCCGCCCCCGCCGCCGCCGCTGCTGCTCCTGCTGCTGCAGCAACCGCTTCGAAGAAGAGGTCGAAGAAGGGCGCGCTCGAGGCGGCGCTCGATCCTAATTTGGATGGAAGGGTCCCAAGTTTCGCACCGGCCTTGCCTAATTTGGGCATGGGCGACATCGATGCGGCCTTGCGCTGCCTTCTCTACCCGCCGGCGCTCACCACGGCGCGCCAAGGCGGCTGGTCACACCCCGCGCTGCTCCGGGCGTGCACCTCCCTCGTCGACGCGCACGGCGCCGTACTGGGCGCCGGTCCGTCGAGGGTGGACGACCGCGCCGTGCTGGGCACCGGCCGTCCTTCGGAGCAGTTGCTGCTCGCGGTGCTGCCGAGGCTGCACGGCGCGCTGAGCCACCCGTCGCCGGAGACGCGTGCGCGCGCGCTCGAGCTGCTCTCCGCGCTGCATCGGCGTGGCTGGATGCTCCCTCTGAGCGAGCTGCGCGAGATGGCGCCAGATCGCGATCTCGATCTCGTCGAGCGCGTCCTTGAGCTCGGGCGCCAGATCGAGGCTGCGCCCCTCTCGCCGACGTCGAAGCAGCTCGCGATGGACGCCGAGCAGCTCATCAAGCTCGCGCGCTCCGCCTCGCTGCCGCCCTCGGCGGTCCGGGTGCTCGTGTCGCACGCCTTCGGCATGTTGCGCATCCGGTACGCGCGCGTGTGGCCTCACCTCGACCAGCATGCAAGTGCTCACCACGGCGCCATGTGCTCACCACGGCGCCATACCCCCTTCCCCACAGGTACGCGCGCGTGTGGCCGCACGTTCGCGAGCTGCTCCAGGCGCTGACGAAACATTGGAGCGGCACCCTGACCGAGCCCCTGCTGGGCGCGCTGCGGGAGGCGGTCGAGGGAGCGACCTCGGGCTATACGGGCAGCGCCGTGCTGGGCACCTCGGGCCATTCGGGCAGCGCCGTGCTGGGCACGCGCGGCGGCCCCGCGAGCGGCGGCACGCCCGGGGACGGGGGGGCCGACGGCGACGGCGACGGCAACGAGGCCGACGAGGACGGGCGCGTCGTCGCGGGCGCACACGAGGGCGCGCCCGACACGGCGCGCGAGGCCGGCGACCCCGACGACGCGCCCGCGGAGCACGCCGCGCCCATCACGGCGCTCGCCTCCGCCGTGGACCGGGCGTGGGAGAGCGCCCTCGAGCCTTCCCCACAGGTACGCTGATTGTCACTGATGATGGGAGAGCGCCCTCGAGCCTTCCCCACAGGTACGCTGATTGCCACTGATGATGATGGGAGAGCGCCCTCGAGCCTTCCCCACAGGTAGGCGGATTGCCACTGATGACCTGCCTTGCATGCAAGTGCTCACCACAGCGCCCTCGCCCCTCACGAGCCTTTCCCCACAGGGCACCGAGGAGGCGCACCTCGCCACGCAGCTGCTCGAGGCGCTGCTGGGCGCGCCGCTGCTCCCGCTCGTGACGAAGCACTCCGAGCTGCTCGAGCCCCTGTGGCGGGCGGTGGCGACGGACGGCAGCCTCGCCCAGGACGACGCGCCCGACGAGGACGACGACGACGAGGAGGCCGCGCCGCCCAGTACGGCGCGCGCGCTGGGCGCGGCATCGGCACGTCGGGAAGGCGGCGCCGGCGGCCGGCGAGGGAGCGCCGTGCCGGGCGTTCGCGGCGGACGCTCGGCACGGCGCGGGCTGCTGCTCGGCTTCCTCAAGGTCTACGGCGCATGCGAAACGTTACCAAAGCTGAGCGGCGCGGCGGCGCTGTACGCGGACTGCGCGCGCCTTCTCGGGCACGCTGACCATAAGGTGCAATCGGCGGCGCTCGAGTGCATCGCTCGCTGGTCGCAGCCGGCGGTGAACAAGTACAAGGCGCAGCTGCTTGGCCTCATCGGTGAGAAGTCGTTTCGAGAAACCCTCGCCCTCTTCCCCGTCGACGAGCGCCAGGATGACGCGATGCTTCCGCAGCACCGGCCGATTGTGCTGCCGCTGCTCACGCGGCTGCTCTACGCGCGCCTCACACAGCGCGGGGGCCGCGGAGCCTCCAAGAATGCGATGGCGCAGCGGCGCGCGACCATCTTCGCATTCTTCTGCTCCTACCACCCGCACGAGCTCCGCCCGTTGGTCGATCTGATACTGGCGCCGATGGCACGTGTGGGCGCGACGAGCTCGGACGGCGGCGACGCCGGCGCTCAACACGACGCCGACGCTCAACACGACGCCGACGCTCTCGCGCGCGGCGCGGCGCTCGCTGCGGTCCCGCCCGGGCAGCAGCTCGGTGTGCTGCGCTCGTTGCATGAGGCGTTGGCGCAGCTGGGGGGTGCGCTCGCGCCGTACCTACCCGAGCTGCTGGCCACACTGCGCCACCTGCTGCTGTACGCGACGCACTGCGTGTGCTTCGCGGCACCCATCGCGGGCTTTGCGGCGGGAGGAGATGACGAAGATGGCGACGGCGACGATGCCTACGATGGCGAGGATGGCGACGGCGGCGCGCCCACCGTGGCGCCCACAACGGCGCCCACGACGGCGCCCAACGCGGAGGAGGGCGCGCTGCTCCCACCGAGTGCCCATCTCGGAGCGTCGGTGCGCGCGGTCCTGACGCTCGTCGAGGCGCGTGAGGCGCGCCTGTGGGTGATCAAGGCGTGGTCGATTGTCATGCAGGCCTTCCCGAGCGCGCCGCTCGCGCCCACGGCGGCGCTCGTCTTCCGGTGCGTCCCCCCGATGCTCGAGCGTCTTCACACGCCCTGCCTTGCATGCAAGCGCTCACCACAGCGCGGCGACCCTCCTTCACAGGTGCGTCCGCCCGATGCTCGAGCGTCTTCACACGCACTACACGCAGTCGCCTTCGGGGCTGCTGAGCGCGCTCGTGGTGATGACGCAGCAGCGCGAGACGCTCGAGCTCCTCAAGCTCGCGGAGGTGCCCGTGCTACCGTGCGTGTACAAGTGCCTCGCGGCCGTCAAGGTGCACCCGTCCGTCGTCGAGGCGGTCCTCTCGATCGTGGAGGCGCTCCTCGACCATGCGACGCCGCCGGTGCCGCCGGTGCAGGAGGTCCTTCGGAGCAGCGGCCAGGTGCGCATCACGCAGGGCGATGCGGTGATGCGCGAGGCGAAGGCCGCTGAGGCAGATGAGGCCTCTGGCAGGCGCTTCAAGGCCACCATCACCGACGCCGACGCCGACGCCGACGACGACGACGACGACGCCGCGCCCTCGGCTGCGATGGCCGTCGAGGCCGCCGAGAGGGCCGCCACGCAGTACGAGGAGGGCATCGTGCAGGCCAAGCTGGCTGAGGAGATGCTGCATGCACACATCAAGGAGCTCCTCGGCGCTCTCAACCAGCGGTTACGTGGCAAGTTTGGCGGCCAAGACGCAGCCAAGGCGCTCCAGGCGGCGGGTGGCGGGCGCCAGGCCACACGCGAGCTGCGGCTACTCACGCGCCTGAGCGGGCACATTGACGAACCGGAGCAGGTGCGCTCTCGGAGTGCCTCGGAGGGCGTGAGATTGCGTCTGATTGCGTGTGATTGCGTCTGATGGCGTCTGATGGCGTCTGATGGCGTCTGAGTGCGTCTGATTGCGTCTGATGGCGTCTGATTGCGTCTGAGAGCACATTGACGAACCCTCGCAGGCGCAGCAGCTCGTCGAGCTCTTCCTGCCGTACTTGAGGCTCAAGTCGTCACCGCGCACTGAGCGGGTCAAGGAAGACGTGCTACTGCTTCTTGACGGGTTGGTGCGACGTGCGCGGGACGACCCAAAGATGGCAACTCAGCATCTGAAGACGATCTCGCTCCTCTTCGGAACGGTGCGCTCGGGACGGCGCGCGGGCGGCTCTCACCCGCCCTGCCTTGCATGCAAGCGCTCACCACAGCGCGGCGACCCTCCTTCACAGGTGCGTTCACGCGGCGCGCGGGCGGCTCTCACCCGCCTCTTCAGTACTCTCGTCCACCTGCCGAGCGTCGTCGCGGGCAGCGCCGCGATGGGCGCGGATGCGGGAGGGGCAGTGGCGAAGGGCTGTGGCACAGCGGCGAAGGGCGATGGCGCAGCGGCGAAGGGCGATGGCGCAGCGGCGGCATTGGCGCAGGACGACGTCGGGGCGCTGCAGCAGGCGGCCGCGACACTTGTCGAATTGAACTCGTTCTCAACGACGGAGGTGGATGAGCCTGACTACGACCGGCGGCTCGACGCGTATACTGAGCGGCTGCCTGCGCTGCTGGGCGGCGTCGCATCGGCGCGCCTGGTGCTGCCGCTGCTGTGCCACTGCATTCACGACGTCGAGTTGGACGACATTGCGCTCAAGCACTCCGCCTCGCATTCAATCCTGCTCATCGTGCGCCTTGCAGCTCGGCAGCCGCCAGGCTCGGCGACCGGTGCGAGCCTGACCGAGCTGCTCGAGCGCACGCTGATGCCCGCACTCCGGCGCGGGCTGCGGCTGCCCGCCGAAAAGGACCTGCTGCGACAGGAGTTCATCCGGATGCTCGGGACGACGCTCCTCGAGATGCCGCAGCTCGCTCCGGAGATGGCGACGCTCCTCTCACCGCACGACGTCGAGGCGGACTTTTACGCGAACGTGACGCACGTGCAGATGCCACGCCGGCAGCGCGCGCTCGCACGCCTCGCACAGCGCGTCGAGTCGGGCGCCTTTTCGGAGCCGACGCTGGCCAACTACCTCGTGCCGATGCTTCGTCATCTCGTGCTGCGCTCCTCGCCCAAGGAAGTCGACGTGGCGGAGGAGGCCGTGCAGACGCTGCGTGTCGTCGCCGCGCGCCTGCCGTGGCGCCCGTACCTGACGACGCTCCAGGCCTTTGTGCGCCTGCTGAAGACACAGCCCTTCCTTGAGAAGCGCCTCGTGCGCGCCATCGTCGAGTTCCTCAACGCCTTCCATTTCGAGCTCACGACGGACGCGATTGAGGCCGCCATCAAGGCGGCAGGGGGTGGCTCGAGCTACACCCGCAGCCGATCGGGCGTGCAGCGGATTGAGCACTCCGTCGCTCGCTCGGCGAGGGGCAGCGGCGCTGTGGATGCGCCCGCAACAACGCCACCCGCGCCCACGACAGCGCCATCCGCGCCCACGGGCGTGCAGCAGGTCGCGGCAGGTGGCGAGGGCACGGCGGCGCCTGAGGCTGAGGGCAAGGAGGCCGAGGAGGGCGAGGAGGGCGAGGACGGAGAGGACGAGGACGAGGAGAAGGAGTTTGATGGCGATGAGACGGCGCCGCTGCTCGCCCTCGAGGCGGTCGCGGAGGCAATGGAAGCGCCCACGACGGCGCTTATGGACGCGAGCGCGGCAGGTGCGTCGGCGGCGGTCCCCAAAATGGACGAGCGCTCCGCCCGTGCGGCGGCTGTGATGCATGCGGTGCGTGGGAAGCTCTTACCCGAGCTCTACGCGCACCTCAAGGACCCGAAGACGGAGGGGGTGCGAGTGCCCGTCGCTCTCGCCGTCCTCAAGCTGCTGCTCCTCATGCCGCACCGCATCCTCATGGCGGAGCTGCACGGCTTCCTCATGCGCGTCGTCCAGACCCTCTCGAGCCGCAACAAGGGTCTGCGCCAGCAAGGGCGCGAGACGCTCGCCAAGGTGGTCCTCGAGCTCGGATGACCTCGGATGACCTCGGATGACCTCTGATTGCCTCTGATGACCACTGATGAGCGCTGATTGCCTCCCTCATCAGGTGGTCCTCGAGCTCGGCGCGCCCAATTTCGGCGCCGTGCTGCACGAGCTCAAGACCTCGCTCACCCGGGGCTTCCAGATTCACGTGCTCGGCTACTCGGTGCACTATCTGCTCGCCAAGCTCGTGCCTACGCTCGCGCCGGGCGCACTCGACTACTGCGCGGCACCCTTAGTGCAGGTGGATGCTCGCCGACCTCTGATGACCTCTGATGACCTCTGATGACCTCTGATGTCCTCTGATGACCGCTGATGTCCTCTGACGACCTCTGATGACCTCTGATGACCCGCTGATGACCTCTGATGACATGCTGATGACCTATGATTGCCTCCCTCATCAGGTGCTGCTCGCCGACCTCTTTGGCGAGGCCGCCGATAAAAAGGAGGTTGAGGAGATCGCGACCGCGATGAAGGAGGCCCGCGTGACGAAATCGTACAACTCCTTTGAGCTGCTCGCCTCGGTGATCGGCTTCGTGCCCAACATCAACCTCCTCGTGCCCCCCATCCACCAGGCTGTCGCTGCGGCCACCGGCGGCTCCGACTCCCTCAAGAACGTGAGCATCGCGCGTGACATGCTCCGGCACGCGGCGCTCGGCCTCGCGGTGAACGCGAGCGTCGAGTTGCAGCCCCTCTGCATCTACGTGCGTGGCATGCTCCTGACGCACCTGCCGCCAAAGGGAGGCACTTCCAAATTAGGGACGCCAAAGGGAGGGCCGCCGGCGAAGCCGGGCGCCGTCGTGGGCGGCGCCGAGGGCGACCGGTTGACGGAGCCCAAGGGCAAGAAGCGCGTCGCGCCTGTGGGAAGTGTGCTGCAGCCGATGACCGAGCCAGGCGTCACCAGCGGCAGCGGGCGCAACCCGCTCGCCCACGAGCTGAGCGCGTTCGCCGTGGGCATGCTGCTGAGTGCGCTCAAGCGCGGCCGCTTCGAGCATCACGAGCCGACCCATCTGGCGCTGCTCGAGCCGTTACTGCCGTTACTCCAGCGCGCGATGCGCTCCGACTCCGACCCGGTCGTCTCGCTCTCCTTGCGCACGGTGGGGCTGTTGATGGCGTACCCCATCCCGTCGCTGCCCGTGCACGCCACGGCGCTGCTGGAGCGCACGCTGCAGATCCTCAAGCGAGCCGCGAGCTCGCAGGGCACAGAGCTCGTGAGCATCGGCGTCAAGGTCGTCACCGCGCTCCTTCGGAAACCGCCGCGCCCACGCGGGGCTGTGAGCGGCGGCGGCGGCGGCGGCGGCGGCGGGACACGAACAAGCAAGGGCGCCAAGGCGAACAGGGCTGTGGACGAGGAGGTGTTGGAGGAGGGCGGCGGCGAGGAGGGCGAGGACGAGGGCGAGGAGCACTTCGAGATCGAGGGCGAGGAGACTCTACCCGGTGTGGAAGCGGCCGAGCCTCGTCGCATGGTCGGCGGCGGTGCAAACCTCAATGAGTCGCAGCTTCGGTGGCTCATCACGTTTGTGTCCGTGCATCTGGACGACGCGGTGCTGCAAGGGTCCCTCTTCGGGCTGCTTCGGGTACGTGTGCCTCTCAGCGTCCACTCTCCGGCCTGGCCTCGTGCCATGTCCCCACTCTCGCCCGCTCTCCACCTTTCCCCACTCCCTCGCCCGGCCCCAACCTTGTCGCTCTCGGGCACCCACCCCACCCACCCCTGAGGAATGACGAGCCAAAACATGTGTGTGTCCACTGAGGCGCTTCACGGCGTCGCTGAGGCAACTCAAAACAAGATATCCATCCGACCTCAAATCCCCCCTCCCACCCCCTCCCC
>Ga0210240_102329_pt1 | contig 11165 bp, 8 predicted proteins | sample ChrtobMetP5a_4mM_FD_155463 | JGI IMG/M metagenome (GOLD analysis project Ga0210240, IMG submission 155463) | Chrysochromulina tobin associated microbial communities from unialgal haptophyte culture, Seattle, Washington, United States - P5a_4mM | ecosystem: Host-associated > Algae > Haptophytes >...
GAGCGAGCCCAGGACGATCATGATCGCGAGCGAAGTGGGCCGTGCGCGAAGAAGAGAGAGCGAGACGAAGTTGTACAGAATTGGTTGCCACTGCCAAGACTTCGTAACCATCTTCGGCATCTTCGACGGACTCGGAAGGAGCATAACCGAAAGATCCTGATGAATGTAATCGTCAATCTGTCTCATCTTGTAGTCGGGAAGCGGCTTGGGGTACTTGGACACCTCGCCCCGGGGGAACACAATGCCCTCGGACTCGATGTAATAAAACGGCGTCAGCACAGCCACAGCGCGCCTTGCCGCCGGGACATAAACCGAAGTAGTTAAGGTAGAGCATGACGGCCCCATCGCCGTGATCTCGACGAGGGACATGGCCAGGAGCATGAGCGAGCGAGCGCCCGTGCCGAAGCAACACATAACACTCCCAGAACTGATACGCATCGATATTCGAAGGTCCGACCGTCGGCACGCGGAGCCGCCGGGGGAACTTGCAACGCCGACGGGCCGTCGGCAATGCTAAGAATAGAGCAACATCAGCCCGCGCGCGGGCGGCATACGAACCGCATAACAGGGTGCCTATAAGGCTTTCCCCTGGGTATCCCCTTCCCCCCATACGGCGGAGAGTCCCCCCACTGTGGGTTCTCCCGCATCCCCCCTGTCTGGTTCCATGATGGATACCGTCCTGTAATCTGGCCCTTCACGTTGGGTTCACAGCCGTGTAACTTTGGGCGTCACACGGCAGTGAAACACACCCCGTGCTCAGGGTAGCGCGCGGCATGAAATTGAAACCAACGTTTGTTCAGTTGAATCAAGTGTGGCAAAATTACTAGACCCAAGTCTTCAACAAAACTCGTGGGCAGCTACAAGAAGGCGCCGGGCCGTCCCGTTCACCTTGGCCAGCGACACCCGAGGCGAGCGCATCTCTGCGTGCTCAAGCGGTGCTCACAGCACCGTGCCCGCCGCGCTGGCGATACGCGGCCACAGGTCAGCGCACTCCTTCGACACCGGGCCCATGACTGCCGAACCCTTAAGGTCGCCCTTGGCGTTGACAATGACGCCCGCGTTGTCCTCAAAGTAGATGAAGCCGCCGCCGTCCACCCGCCGCCACGCCTTGCGTTGCCGCACAACCACCGCCGGCATGACTGCGCGCGCGAACGGAATGCGTGTCAGTCGCTTGAGGGCCAGCGCGCGCGCCCGAGCCTGGCCGCCGTCGCAGCAGCAGCAGCGAAGGGGCGGCCGCAGCGAGGAGGGTGTCAGCGCGCACCCTTCTTGCGAAGCTCGGGCTTGCCCTTCTTGCACGAGCAGATGACCATGTTGCCGACCGTTGCGCCGGGAATCTTGTTCAGGCGACCCTTGATGCCCTTGACGGAGATGATGTACAGGTTCTTGGCGCCAGAGTTGTCAGCGCAGTTCATCACAGTGCCCACGCACAGACCGAGCGTCGTGCGGAACTTGTTGCCCATCGAACCGGTGCGGCCTGCCAGAGCAAGAGAGCGATCGGCGTGGAGCATCTGAGCGCTGGCGACTAGCAGCACGGCACGGCCGGCGATCACGCAGCGCGCCAGCACCACGCCACGGAGCTGGCCAGCCTCGGTGGCGCCTGAGGCGCTCAGAGCCTTTGCCGCCAGGGCCCGCAGGGCGTCAGCGTACCGCGCTTGGACATGGCTGCTGCTGCTGAGCTTCCCGACGAAGTCTAACCCTGCGAGCGACGCGCACGACCAGCGTCAGCAACAGGAGCGGCGGCAGTGGGCTCGCGAACAGAGACGAGAGGCTCAGCATACGACGTGGGTGTCTTTCACGAAGTGCGCCACGAGGTTTAGGAGGGGTGCGAAATCGTACCGGTAGGCTCTCCGACGTCGCACGTCCTGCCCGCCCGGCATCACGACGATGGGCCGCGGCAAGTTCATCAACTCCAAACTGGACGAGATGCCCGAGCCGAGCGCGAACCAATCCGTCGTGGTCGTCCTCGGCACGCCCGGTGGAAATTTGCTGCAGGTGGCCGACGCCTCCGGCCGTAGCTTCCTTTGCCGCGTGCCCACCATCTTCCGCGGCAAGGTGTGGGCCATCAAGGGCGGCTACCTGCTCGTCGACAAGGCGGAAGGCGATAGTGACGGTGGCGCCGTCGGCAAGGTGCAGGCTACGCTCGCGCAGCACCTGTACCGTGACCAGATCCGCCACCTGCAGAGCCGTGGGCTGTGGCCCTCGGGCTTTGACGTCAAGGAGGAGAAGGCTCCTGTGGCGACGCAGGACGCCGCTTTCGCCCGCGGCAACGACTACCTTGGCGAGGACGAATACGGCGATTTGCCAGCGAATCGGAATCGGCGCGGCGGGCTCCGGGCTCAGGACGACGACGAGGAGGAAGATCAGGAGGATCAGGAGGAGGAGGAGGAGGAGGAGGAGGCGTACGGCTGTGAGGCTGGTGCCGCAGCAGGCGCCGACGCGAACGACGAGAAGAAAGCAGCCGTTCTCTCGAGCGCGTGCGGCATAGCCTCAGGAAAGCCGGAGCCGTCAGTCTCGGCCGCCAGCACGTTGAACGAGGATGTGGTTGCCAGTGTCAGTGTGCCGCAGCCGCAGCACCACCAGCCCCCGCCCCCTACATTGCCGGTCGTTGTCCCGGGTGAGTTAGATATTGCGTAGTCGCCGCCACGTTCAGTGTGGTTTTAGGTACAATCATAAGACAAACATTTCGTATTCTCTGTCACGACGCTTGGACCGCCGGCGCCGCTGCAGCCCCGGCGCGGGCAGCCCGCCGCCCGCGCCGCACATGCCCGCGTCCGCCTGAGCGCCCGCCCCGTCTGGATAGGGGGCACAAGGACATCTGTCTATTCCTGACCTGCGGGCCGTAAGAGCTTCGCTTGGAAGTCGGGGATCGGCGCCGTCTCCGTGAAGATGCGCCGCTGGATCGGCAGCAACGTCATGTCTGGTAAGCGCGCCTCCTGCTGCAGGGCCTCTGGGAGCGCCGCAACCGCCTGCAGATGCATGCACCGAAGGAGGCGCGCGCCGATCAGTGGCACGTGTGCGCGGTTGCGCGAAAAGGAGCGCACGCCACCGCGTCGGGCGGGTACAAACGGGCGGCGCGCACCGCCTCGCGCATCGCAATCATCTTGGTGAAGTGACCGTTGATGCGATGGTTCTGCGAGCAGGGAGAGTCGGCGCGGCAGCGCATGAGTCCGATGCAGCAGAGGTGGCGCGAGATTATGCAGCCGGTACGTACTTCTAGCATGAGCGCGCGGCTGTAGGCCTTCCGATGCTCATCCATCTGCCCTTTGGGCAATCGTTTTTTCCTGCTCCGGTTGTCAGGATCGGGCGGGCTCACAATCGCCTGCTTGAAGAGGCCGTACGGATCACGGCCACCGGCGACGGATGCGGCCGCCTTCTTCGCAGCCGCCTCCTGCGCCACCGACGTCTTCGTTTTGAAGCTGCGGCAGCTGACAGCGAGCGGGCCACTCAACCAAGAGATGGCGATTCTCGACATGCCTCGTGCGAGCGCCCGCAGCGGCGCTCAAATTTAGGCACGAAACAAACTAGTCAATTACGCGAATATAAGGCGCGAAGGGTTTCAAAAAAAGCACTCCAAAAGAATCTTCGACGGAATCCACACAGGATGGCACGCTCGGCCTCCTTCTTCACGCTACGCCGTGCCGCGGTCGCAGCAAGCGTGGCCTACATCCCCTACAGCTTGGACAAGAAGCGCACGCTGCCAGAAAAATTTGTGGTCGAGCTCGACCTATCGTCGACGACGCTCGTGGAGAAAGGCACGTCGTTGCGTGAGCGCGTGGCCTCGAGCTTGCAGGGCGGTGGACAACGCGAGACGCTTCTGCTGCGCGACGCGACGGCGGCTATCCGCGACGCGGCCGAGGACCCGCGTGTGGCCGGCCTCGTTGCCAACGTGTCGGCCTCGGCGCTCTCGCTCGCACAGACGCAGGAGCTCTCCGCCGCCATCAACGTCTTCAACGCCAAGAAGGCGCCGCTCGACTTGAAGTACGCGCGGAAGACGGGCGCCACCGGTCCGTCGTTTGCATACGCGGCCGAATTCCAGGACACGAAGCAGTACTTGCTCGCGAGCACCTTTGGCGCCGTCTACCAGCAGCCGGGCGCCTCGCTCCGGCTTCCGGGCGTCTCGATGGACGTGCCGTACGTTGCGGGCTGGCTGCGCAAGTGGGGGCTTCGGTTCGAGGCGGTGTCGGCGGGCACGTACAAGTCGGGCTACGCGCCGCTGAGCGACACGACGCCGTCGCGCGCCCACCAGAACGCGACGCAGTCGATGCTCGCCTCGAGCTTCGCCCAGATCGTTCGAGAGATCGCTCGAGGTCGCGGGCTGAGCGAGAAGGAGGTGCGGCGGCTCGCGTCGCGCGGCGGCTGGCTCGGGAGCGCGGAGGCGACGAAGGCGAAGCTGCTCGACGGCGCGCTGTACGTGGATGAGTTCGACGCCCTCGTGGCCAAGGAGTGCGGCGACGTGAGCGTGCGCCACTCCCTGACGCGGTACCGCGAGGCGCGCTCCCTGCAGCGATCCCTAGACGCGGCCACGGATCGCGTGCGCGTGCTGAGCGCCGTGCTGAGCGCCGAGATGAGCGCCGAGATGGGCACGCTTGCGCAGGAGGGCGCGAAGAGCGCGGCCGCGTATGGGCAGAGGGCGGCCGCGGCTGCGTCGGACGCGAGTGCGAGCGCGACGACGTACGGGGCGGCGGCGGCGGCGGCGGTGGCCGACGGAGCGAGCGCCGCGATGTCAACCGTCCGGAAGGTGTCTGCGATGGTGCAGCCTCGGCTGGAGGCGTGGATGAGCGCGATGGGCGCCGTGATGAGGGGGGATGGCGCGGAGCGCGAGAGGATGGAGGCGCAGGCGGCCTCCGCCGCGAAGGCGGCCGCGAAGGCGGCCGCCTGCGCGGCCGCCGATAAGGCGGCGGCGGAGCTCTTGGCGGCGGCGGAGGCGGCGGCTGCCCTGGCGGCCCGGAAGCGTGCGTGGCTGTGGCCGTCGAAGCCGACCGAGGCGGACGTGGAGGCGGCGGCCGCGGCGATCACGGCGGCCAAGGTCGCCGAGGAGACGACGGCCATCAAGGCGGCAGCGGAGGCGGCGGCCAAGGCAGCGGCGGAGACGGCGGCGGCGGAGGCGGCGGCCAAGGCCAAGGCCAAGGCGGACAAGGCGGCGGCGGCGGCGGCCAAGGCGGAGGCCAGGGCGGAGGCCAAGGCAGCCAGGGCGGCGGCCAAGGCGCAGGCGGCGGCCATGGGCTCCGATGCGAATGGCCTATGGTCGCGCTTGGGTTCGCGTCTCCAAGCCTCAGCCCGTCCTAAGGTTGGTCTGATCACGCTGCAAGGGCAGATCATCCCTCAAGCCATGGACAGCGGCAAGGGGCCGGCGAGAGCGGGCCAGATCTCCGCGCGCGAAGCGCGTGATCTGCTCAAGGCGGCGCGTGAGGACCCGACACTCAAGGCGCTCGTCCTGCGGATCGACACGCGGGGGGGGGAGGCCAATGCCAGTGAAGCGATCTGGCGCGAGGTGCGACTGATGATGATGATGATGATGATGATGATGATGATGATGATGATGATGATGATGATGATGATGATGATGATGCGATCTGGCGCGAGGTGCGACTGATGATGATGATGATGATGATGATGATGCGATCTGGCGCGAGGTGCGACTGATGATGATGATGATGATGATGATGCGATCTGGCGCGAGGTGCGACTGATGATGATGATGATGATGATGATGCGATCTGGCGCGAGGTGCGACTGATGATGATGATGATGATGATGATGCGATCTGGCGCGAGGTGCGACTGATGGTGGCCTCTCGGATGGCCTCTCTCTGACTGCCTCACGGATGGCCTCTCTGCTGGCGTCTCTGCTGGCGTCTCTGATTTGCGTCTCTGATTGCGCCCCTTCCAATTTAGGTGCGACTCACCCGCGAGGCGGGCTTACCGGTCGTCGTCTCGATGGGCTCGGTGGCCGCGTCGGGCGGCTACATGATCGCAGTGGCGGCCGACGCGATCGTTGCGAGCCCAGGCACGCTGACAGGCTCGATCGGCGTGCTCACCGGCGCGCTCGACGTGTCCGGCTTCCTAAAGCAGCAGCGCGTGAGTGTGATGAGCGTTCACGAGGGCACCTCTCCCTTGGGTGGCGCACGGCCGCTGAGCTCACGACAGCGCGCCGAGCTCAAGGCCCTCGCGGAGAGGTGTTACCAGAGCTTCGAGGCGAAGGTAGGCGCGGGGCGCGGGCTGACGAAACGCCAGGTGAGCAAGGCCGCTGAGGGTCGTGTCTGGACTGGCGAGCAGGCGATCTCGCTTGGGCTCGTCGATGCTCTGGGGGGGCTCGATGAAGCCACCAAGCGTGCGTGTGAGGCCGCCGGGCTGGGCGCGGCGTACAAGGACGGTACGGTCGACCTCGTCGAGGTGACGTGGAAGGACGTCGCCCGCAAATCTGGAGATTGGTCCGAGCTCGCGAACGGGGTGATGGGCGTCGTGATGGGCGCCGTGATGGGCGCCCCCGCGGACGGCCTGGCCGCCCATCACGACGCCCAGGCTGCCATGGTCGCTGCCGCGTCCGTCCTGGGCACGGCTGCTGTGCGCTCGCTTGGCGTGTGGGGAAATGCGGCGCACGCGGCCGGCGCGGACGCGGGCGCCGTCGCCGGTGCTGCTGGCATGCTCGACGTGCTCACTACGGCGGACGGGTCTGCCGATCGGCCGCCGCTGCTCATTGCAGAGCTGCCCGATGGCGTGCGTCTCCGGGGCTGAGGGCTCCTCGTGCCGCTGTCTTGGCAGTGCCGCCCTGAGTGGCGAGGGCGGCATGGCAGTGTTGCACTAGTCGAACGGACATGACAGGTGTGTGCCGCCATCATTTACGTAGTAGAAGTAGTGTACAGTACTGTACACATCCCTCATCCGCTCTGATGGAGCCGGTGGGGCTGGGGACCGGTCTGGCACAGGAGGGGAGGAGGCCGGGCGTGTACCGTGTTGGGGATGAAAAACGGTTTGCTGCTCGGCCTCTGCTCCAGGGCGCGCCGAGCCGCCCCGCGGAGTAGTCAGTAGATGATCTTCTAGAATCGAAGAATCGTCTCGTGACACGTGAGGCTTGCTGAACAATTAGAGGTGCATACGGCTGACATGACTTGACTTGACTCACGGCACGATGGTGATGCGGTGCTGTGGCGGCGCGCCCGACGCACGCGCGACGCCCGACGCAGCGCCGCGGCGCAGTGCTCACCTTTCGCGGCGGCTCCGCCGGACCATTTGCGAAGTTTTGAGAAGAAAAACCATGGACCGCGTGAAGCAGCTCTCCCATGCCGAAGGCCGAGCGAGCGTGGACACTACCGACTCTGATCCTGGCTCGAGCTCGGAGGCCGTATCGACGGCCGATTCCTCGTACGTACTGGAGCCTGAGCTGCAGGCGCTCAAGGAGCTTCAGGAGATGCTCGCGCCGCTGAAGGTGGACGAGTTCACGGGCAGGCGCTTCGTACGGGCCAAAAAGGGCGACCTCAAGGGAGCTGCCAAGCAGTACCGGGCCTTTCTGGCATGGCGAAAAAAGGAGCGCATCGATGAGGTGCTCACGGAGCCCTTGCACGCGCCGGAGATCGAGGCCGAGCTGCAGCGCGTGGGCATGCGGCCACTCGATGGGCATGACCTGGCGGGTCGTCCGGTGGTGGTAGCGGCCCTCGGCAGATGGGACATGCACCATCTCAAGAAGCACGGCGTGACCCTGCCGATGCTCGTGCGCCGTCATGCGAAGGCGATGGAGCTTCTCGTGCAGCACGTGCGCGAGGCGCCCGACCCGCTCGCAGGCAGCCTACTCATCTTCGACCTCTCCGGCTGCTCCGCGTCCAAATTCTTGGGCATGTGGGGCTACATCCGCGAGATCGCGCCGATTTGCGAGCAGTACTACCCGGAGCTGCTCGGCAAGATGTACCTCGTGCGCGGCTCCTCGTGGCTGAAATGGGGCGTCGACAAGGTCAAGCTGATTCTCGACCCTGTGTCCGCGACCAAGATGGAGCTCATGTTTGGCGACGTGATGCCGGTGCTCCGCGCGAGCCTGCCGCTCAGCACGGCGCTGCCGCCCGAGCTCGGCATCGCCACGTGGCCGCCGCTCGGCGAGGAGATGACGGAGATGGCGGCGGCGGAGGCGGGGACGGCGGCAGCGGCAGGGACGGCGGCGGCGGCAGGGACGGCGGCGCCCGCCGCGAAACGCGGCAAGCTCGGCGAAGGGCACGCGCCCGACGCAGCGCTCATGCACACTTCGTGCAGCCCGGCTGAGCAGGCGGCGGATACGCAAGCTGCAGGTACGGCACCGAGCGTGGCGCCGCCCTCGTACCCCGTACCCGTACAAGTCTTCCCGAGCCACGCCAAGCGTGTGAGGGAGACGCGCTATGTGACCATTGAGCTTCCTGTGGACGGTGGGAAGGCGTTTGATTGGACCGTTGATGACGTGGACATGACGTTCATCGCGCCCGAGGGAAAGCGCAAGGGCCACGAGCATGAGTTCTCATTCGCCGCCGCGCAGCGGCAGGCTGCCAACGAGGGACGCGGCAAGGGCGATGAGGGCGGCGAGGGTGGGTATCTCGGCGCCGCACTGGGCGGATACACGCTGGGCTGCTTGCTGCTTGTGATCGCGCCGCCCGAGCTCGCGCGTGCGGCCCTCCTCTTCCTCGTGCCCTCGGCTCTCACCGCGCTAAGTAAGTAAGTGAGAAACAACCGCCGCGGTGCGGCAACGGCGACTTTCACGTGGCGAGGGGCGAACGTGCGCGGTGGTCTTGTAACAGAAGTCTTGTAAGGGGGAACCCCCAAGCGAAGCGGCGCGCGGGCCTCCTCTTCCTTCATGCCCTCGGCTCTCACCGCGCTGCTTGCTCGCTTGCGCGTGTCAAGCGCAAGTTAAAGTGAGTAAGTGAACGATACGCCGCTGCACCTGGCTAGGTCTCCGGACCGCTCAGTCGGACCGGAAAGACGAGCGATCGGCGTTCTGGTTCTTGCCCGCCCGCGGCGACGCTGCGCGCGCGCGGGGACGCGACCCGCGCACCCGGCCGATCCCGAGATCGGAGATGCGAGAAGCCGGCCCGGCCCAGCACGAGCGACGGACCCTCCGGCAATTACATTCAAACACGTGCCTGTGCGCGATCTCAGGAACCTCCTCACCGCTCTACCTCGCCTCTGGAACGTAAAACCTCTCCCGGCGGGATGGAACAAACGCAACGCCGCGGGGGGAACGCCGCTCTCGAACAAACCACACAGTGCGGCCCCGGAATCGATGGCCCTCGCCGCGCGGCTCAGAAAGGGCCCGCGGGTCTACTACCGTACGCGCGAGGCACTGTCCGTCTGGTGTTCACTTCTTCTTGCCCTTCGCCTTGTCGCCCTTAGGCGCCTTCTCGGGCGTCGCGCCGCGTAGCAGCTTGAGCATGTCAGGCATCGCGGGCGACGCAAACTCGAGCGCGATCGCATCGTCCTGGCGCACGGGTCGCTCGAGCGCGGTGAGCAGCGTGTCTCCGTCGAGGACGGTGCCGCCAAAGCTGAGCCGGAAGGCGCCCTCCTCGTCGGGCCAGGCGGCCTCGGGCTTCAGCGTGAGGATCGCCACCTGGTCCACCCCAACGAGCGCCAGCTCGCCCGTCGCCCGCCGGCGCGCACTCGCGCTCCCTTTGGCGCCCTTGAGGAGCTGCAGGCCCGCCGGATCGAGGAGGAGCTCCTCGCCCGCCCGGATCTTGTCGGTGCCACCCTCGACCGCCTCGGCAGCGGCGAGCGCCACGAGCGTCACGGCGCCGCTCACGATGACCGGCTTGCCAGGGGGCAGCTTTGGCGGCAGACCGACCGCCACCAGTGCCGGGTTGGCCGGCGGCGGCCACCAGCGCAGGCCGACACCGCGTTCAAACTGGGCCGCCACGCGCCTGCGGAATGACGCAATCAGCCGCAATCAGCAGCAATCAGCCGCAATCAGACGCAATCAGCCGCAATCAGACGCAATCAGACGCGTTCGAACTGGGCCGCCACGCGCCTGCGGAGCTCGGCGCCGGTGCAGCGCTCGGGCAGATCGCGGAGCTCGCGCACGGCAAGCGCCGAGCACGTGAGGCGCACCCGGCTCGGCCACGCCCCTGGCGCGAGCGGCGGCGGTCGTCGGTCGACGAGCCGCGCGCACACGCACGCGTCGTCACGGATGCCCACGGCAGCGAGGGTGTGCCGCCGCTTGAGGCCCGCGATGCGCGCGGCGATCTCCGCTGCCTCCTCCCTCTCGTCATCGGCCAAGTCGGAGCTCCCACTGCCGTCCCCCAGCATCTTTTGGCGCGCTTCCAACGCTCGCAGCTCGGCCTCCTCCTCTGGCGTGAGCAGCGGGCCGTCCTCAAGAGGCACGCCCCAGTGCTCGAGTACGATATGGGTGTGCGGCCCCGGCAGCAGCTGCTCGCGCACGAGCTCGCGCAGCTCCTCGACCTTCGTGTCGCGCCTGAGCACCGACGCGTCCGTGCCGTCGCCGATGACCATGTCGGCCACCGACACCACACGGCCGCCCGCGCCCATCACGCGTACCACCAGGCTCCGTGGGTAGCGGAACGGCAGGTGCACATCGCACCGCCACGAGCTCGCCTTTGGTGGCAAAATGGGCGCCTCGGCTCGCACCGAGCTCTCCGCGTGCGCGAGCGCGACGCTCGCCACTTGCAAGTGGCGCGCCGAGCGCGACGTGCGCGGGTGCGCCTGGCAGAGCTCGGCAAACGTGAGGTTGCGCATGAGCTGCTCGAGGTGTTCGTGCGTCGAGAGCAGCTTGATCCCGTGGCCCACGCTGCCGACGAGCGGCGAGGCCAAATCGAAGGACAGTGCCACCGATCCTTCGTGCCGAGCGGTAGCGGTCGACGCCCTCGAGCCAATCGTCGGGCTCACGAGCCGCGCCGACTGGGCCTCGAGCTCCGCAATTTGCGCCTCCATGTCCTCAGTGCGAGCGGCCACCTCGCGGGACCAGTTCACCGAGCCGGAGACGGAGCGCGAAGGCGAAGGGTCGGGCGAGGACGCCATGGGCGCGCGCGCGCGCTCGGCTGATTCCGACGCCCAGCTCTCGCGTGTGGGGGTTTCTCTATGAAGCGTTCGATGGAACTTCGACATGTTTTCTGCGTCACCTTCGGCGTGGCCGTGGGGGGCATTGGCGGCATGCCGGGTCGCTAACGACGGCGGTTCCCGCTGCTCTGATGCTGCCTCGCAGCG
>Ga0210240_102332_pt1 | contig 11154 bp, 5 predicted proteins | sample ChrtobMetP5a_4mM_FD_155463 | JGI IMG/M metagenome (GOLD analysis project Ga0210240, IMG submission 155463) | Chrysochromulina tobin associated microbial communities from unialgal haptophyte culture, Seattle, Washington, United States - P5a_4mM | ecosystem: Host-associated > Algae > Haptophytes >...
GCCGAGCCCGCCTCCATCGCCTCCCCCGCCATCACCACCGCCACCCAGCCCACCTCCATCGCCTCCACCGCCATCGCCACCACCGTCGCCACCTCCTCCATCTCCACCGCCATCGCCACCTCCACCCTCGCCGCCCCCACCCTCGCCGCCTCCGCCGTCACCTCCTCCGTCGCCACCTCCGCCGTCGCCGCCACCTCCTTCGCCTCCACCGTCGCCACCTCCGCCGTCACCACCTCCGCCTCTTCCTCCGCCCCCGTCACCACCTCCACCGTCGCCGCCACTGGCTGTGGAGATTGTCACCGAGCTTGCCCTCGACCCCACGACCACCGCGACTTTGAGTCTCAGCCAGCTTGTCTCAGGCGTGGGCGGTGTATCCAGCGGAACCCCGGGAGCAACAACGTCCGTGGGAGTCGTGCAGACCTCGTCGATCGCAATCGCCGGTGCACCGCCAACCTGCGCCCTCAGAGCGGCACTGATTGCTCAGTTGTGTGCGGGCAGAGCTACGTGCACTATTACCCTCGAGGGTCTGAATTGCGATGCGCCGCCCAGTGGGCGGCGCCGCTCGGAGCAGACTGCACCTGTGGAGCGCCGGATATTGAGCAGCGACGCAGACTTTGGAGTCCGCACCTCATTGGTTGCGTCCGACTCGTTGCAGGGCGTCGCGGTGAACACAAATGCGCTTGCTGAGGCCGCTGGACTTGCTCCAGGCTCTCTGAGCTCGACGGTAGCAGTTCAATCGACTGCGATTACGCTCACTGTGACGCTGCCGGGCAGCCTGTCAGCAGCCACGTCGCTCATGGACGGTGCCCTAGACGAGACGTCGCTCACCAACAACATTGCGGGCAATCTGGGCATTTCTCCGTCGGCGGTGGCGATCACACAGTTGCCAAGAGCCATAACGCCACCGCTGCCCCCCCCCCCGCCGCCCCCACCTCCCCCCCCGCGGCCCCCCCCCCCGCCGCCGCCAGCTCCTCCCCAGGCACCAACTCCGCAAAGGCCACCACCGATCTCGCCGGCACCGTTGCCGCCGTGCCCCCGAGTCCCCCCGAGTCCTCCACCGCCATCGCCCCCACTCCCACCAGCACCTCTTGGTGGCTGGTCACCACCACCACCTCGTCCGCCGCCTCCGCCAAGCCGCCCGCCGCCACCAAGAAGGCCGCCTCCGTCACCCAAAGCCCCGCCGAGCCCCCCTCCTCCGAGAATCCCGCCGCCAGGGAAGCCGCCGTCCTCGCCATCACCGATGCCGCCGGTCCCACCATCAATGCCACCACGCATGTGCCACCCAGTGTATGGCAACGGCGACTGCTCTGAGTTCGACTTTTGCAGTAATCACGGCGTTTGCCACAAGGGCAAGTGTCTTTGCCGTGCGGGCTATGGTGGCCGCTCGTGCGAGCGACAAGCTGTTTGTCACTTTTGGGATGTCACCACCAGCCAATGGCGCCAGGAGGGCGTTCGAACGCTGGACTCACCAATCGAGGTGGGCACGTCGGGCGTCGTGCGTTGCGCTATCAGCCAGTTTCCAGTCGCAGCAACGGAGTACGCGGCGTTGTGGTCCTTGCCACCACCCGGGCCGACATCGCTGATCCAAAGCATCTTTTTGGCCTCGGGCGACGTAGACGACTTTGACTTTCCACGGCGCGCCGGCATCCGCGCGGCTATTGCAAATGCAGCTGGATCAGGCATTACCTTGAATGACGTGGCCCTAAACGTGCAGCCGGCCTCAGTGAGAGTGACTGTTCTGATCACCGTCCCGGTTGTCAGCGCCAACACCATCACCCGGACGCTCGCACTGGGGATTTTTTCGAGCCCGTTTGCGCTCCAGGAAGCTCTCAGCGCCGCTGGCGTGACTGGAATGACTGTCACGTCGATAGAGACTGCCCCACAGGTGGGGGTACCCGAACAAAACCTCAGTGTCGAGGAGAGCATCCAGCTCGCCCAAGAATTGGCCGATAACCCGGTCGCAATCACGGTCCTCATCTTGCTCATCCTTGACTTGGCTCACCTTCGCCTCGCGTGGTACCTTGGCAAGCGCGGTCTGTCGCGGGTCGGGCTGATCGGGCTGCTCAAGGAGGACCGGACCAGGTGGAAGGAGGAGCGGATCAAGAGAAAAGCTGAGCTCGAGAGGAAGAAAGCTGAGCTCGTCATCCACCCGACTGCTGCCAGCAAGAAGGGCAAGAAGGCACAGCTGGCCCTCAAGGGCCCTGAGGAAGTGAAACATAAGAACCCAACGCTTTCGGCGCACTTTGAAATTATGGGGGACGTCGCCACCTTCGATGATGGAGCCCTGCTCCGGCGTCTTGCCACACTCCTCGGCGTCGAAGACTCGGCCATCGGAGCAACCCTCACTTCTGGCGCTGATGCGACCACGGTGGTCATCGATGCAGAGATCGAGTGCCCCGACGCAACCACGCTTGTCATGGCAGCTAAGACCCTCAAAAAGAGTGTTCAGCCTCTCGGCGTGGCACTGGGAGTCAAGTTTGTCGCCAAGCCGCAGGTTGATGTCGCTGCAGTCGACGAGGCAGACTTGGCAGCGGCGAGCCTAGGCCCGAAGCAGGCTGCTGATCCCGAGAAGAGGTATGAGAAGATGGCCGAAAAGATGGTGCCGACGATCCAGGAGCGTATTCCTTCCATGGTTGGTCGTGGTATCGGCGCAGGCCTCGGAGGCCTCGGCGCAGGCATCGGGGGGCTCGGCGCAAGTATCGGCGCAGGCATGACCCAGCTTCCTGCAGGGATGGCCAGCGCACGAATGCTTCCGCCTTCCACGTCCCTCTGCGGTGGGCGCATGCCCCTCCCGTCATCCGCGTCGAACATGCTTGGCGGTCCTGCCCGATTACCCGTTCCAGGAACACAGCTGCCGGGTGGGATTCAGGAGCGCATTCCATTTTCGGGCATCGCCGGTGCGGCAACCAGGAGTAAGACAAATCTTCGCCAGCGCAGTGCGCAGGCAATGGCGTCCTCCGGCCAGCGTCCACCCAGTGCGGGCGCGCCCAGTGCGGGGTACATGAGCAGTGCCCTCGTAGCACCGGCAAATCTGCTTGGCGGCCTCGGCCTGACCATGAGCGCCGAGGGCGTCTTGCCGAACACGATTCGCATGCCCGCAACAGATGGCATCCAGGAACGCCTTCCTGCGATGCCTGGGCTTCGGCGGCCTCGGGACGGCTTGCCCCGAAGCACGCGCGCCCCCACAGGGATTCAGGGTCCGGTGCAAGGCATCCAGGAGCGCATTCCCGCAATGCCTCGTCCGAAACCAAGCGTCCCGCCAGTGTCGCCGCCTCCTTCTCCACCCGAGGGAACTCTAAAGTCCGTGCTCGAGTCCAAGTCCGGACTAAAGTTGGACACGCGCCTACAAACTGTCAGCAAGGTGCTGCCCAACAATCCCATGGCGAAGCCCGAGCCCCCCCTGGCGTCCGAACCACCAGTATGGGAGATGCGCAGCCATCAAGAGATTATCTTCGGGGCTCTGCGCGAGCATACCCTGGTGTCCGCAGTGACGTCGACGCTTTATGGTGACAGGCCCAATCTCTCGAGCGTGGCGCAGGCCGCGCAGTTGCTGTGGTGCACGCTCCTTGGCTCGCTGTACCTCTCGACCGTCCAGTTGCGGTACGCATGGCTTGGCGCCACATGGAATCCAGCCACTGACAGTTTGCCTGACGGATCGAAGCCAGAGCTCAGCGATCGCCTGAGGAATGTCTCCTCAGTAGCGATGGCTGCAGCTATTGTGTGCTGTACCTGCATCCTGGGCGCGCGCTGGCTCTTTCTGCTCGCCAATCGCGTCAGCACGGTGCTACCCGAGCAGCAAGGCAAACTCATCTATAACTACATGTGGAGCATCGTCGGCCTCGTTTGCGCATCCCTGGCCATCGGAGCTGTGTCCATGTCGGCCAACATGGACGTCACGAGTGCGCGCGAGGACATTATCGTCGGCTGGATTCTGGCTATCATCGTGCAGTGGCTACTCATAGAGCCACTGATGGTCGCGGTGCTCGCCAGCTGCGGGCTGCTGCTCAAGTGGCTCACCACGTTTGATGACGTGGTCATTTTGCCTGAGGCCCCGGCCACCAAGAATGTCAAGGCCAAGCCCCAATGAACAGCGTCTCACGGACTGCTTACACGTTTGTTCTACATGCCTATCCGATCCGAGAGATGAATTTTTATACTTAGAATCCCCTCCCGACAGTGTGACGTGTACGCGCGGAGATGCAACCGCTGCCCGTGAGCCGTGTCTGTGAGACTCTTCGCATGTGAAATCGACTAAAATCGAGTGTATATCCTTCAGTTTATCGAATGACGAATCCCCAATCGCACGGGGGCGGAGTCCAGTGCGCACCGCACGCGGAGAGATCTCTCATCTCGCACTCCGCTTGGCCTTGGGCCTCTGGTGCGGCGGTGTGGGTTCGTTATGCCAACTCGATATGCCAACTTCCTCACAGCCACGCACTCGGCACTCTCGGAACGTACGGGCAAGGGAGGGAGGAGATCGCCTCGCTCTCACCCCCAGATCATCTGTCACCCTCGCCTCGTGAGGGCGCACTTGCATTCCACAAACTCGCCACGCCGCCCCAGCCATCGCCTTCCCACGTAGTGTTTGCCACTGACCATTGTGAAGGCCATTGTGTTGGATTGTGATTGAAATCCCATCTTGAGCTCGAGGGCCATTGTGATTGATTTCCCATCTTGAGCACGAGGACGAGGCGATTGGAATTGATTGACATCGTGATCGCCACTGTGATTGGCATCTCGAAGCTCGCACCGCGAGACGGATCGCTTACCCGGCGCAGCTGGCGCAGCCGCCCTCGTCGCCGCCGCCGCCGCCGCCGCCGCAGCCGCCGCCGCAGCCGCCGCAGCCGCCGCAGCCACCGCAACCGCTACCCTTGTTGCGATCGTCCTCACTGAGGTCTTGCGCACCACACGCCATCCAAAAGCTGAGAGAGAGTGTGGGTACTCCGGCTGCGGCGATGAGCAGATTTGAGTTTAGCGGTGTAGAATCATAGTTGGAATCATAGTTGGTCGCGAGCGGTGTCATGCATTTCGCTACCTTCTGGCAGATCTGCAGCGTGATGCACGTGCCGAGCACGAGCGCAATCAGCGCCGCGTGCTCCGCCACTCGGGCAATGGCTGCATCGGCGCTGCCGAGCATCGTCTCAGCGTCGCCGCTCAGGTCGGTGATGGTGATGGCGCCGGTGAGCAGATTAGCCGTCACGAGGGTGTGCCCCGGGCGAAGGATCCTGATCTCGCCGTACGCGTTCTCCCCGCTGCCAACCGTCGTTACCGTCGCCAACATTTCCGGCTGGCCCTGGCGTGACGGATCAAGCTCGTGAAGCTGCACGACAAATTCTCCATTGGCCCTCCTGGTTCCCCGGGTGCCCTTGAGCCCCGGCGTGTTCCCGACGGGCCTTCTGCCAGGAATACCCGGCGCGCCGGGGTGAAAGTTCTGCCACGAACAGAGGGCGAGCATCGCATCGGAACCGCTGCTCGTCACGAGCAACCCGACGTCGCTCGTCCGGCCGTCCTGCGTGTAAACTTTGCGGGTCTCAGGATCGATCCTCGCGAGCGGCCGGACCCACCGATTCTGGCCAAACACCAAGGGAATCGCGAGCCTACCGCGGGGATCGCGCTTGGGAACGGTGGCAGAGTCGACGAGCCGCGCGGCGGCGAGCTCGTTGCCCGCGGCGTCCATCACCTGCACACACGACGCGTCGAGGCTGGCTCCCTCCGCGTGGACCACCTTCAGTGTGAACGGAGCGACGTCGCGCTTGAGATTGCCTTTGACCACGCGCTCGCAGACGAGTGCATGCGTCGCCGCCTTGAGGCTGGTTGCCGCCTTGGCCTTGGCCGAGCCGTCGACTGGCGTCAGAGTCACCATCTCGCCGCCTGGCATGAGCAACACCTCCGGGACGGGCGCGAAGCTGCCCGGCTGCAGCAGGTAGTTCCACGCGCAGCTCGCCGGCTCGGCAGCGCAGCACAGGCACCTGCTGGCGGCTTCCTCTATCTCCACAAGGCCCTCGAGCGCCCGCGCGATTTCGGGAGCTGTCTGCGGCATCGGCGGCGGCGGCTGGCCGCGGTACATGCCGCCGTCGATTGCCCAGCCGTGCTCGAAGGCCTCATGCCACATCTGGCGCGTTGCATCGGCGGACGTGGCCAGCTTCGCGCCGGGCGTGCGGTCGTTGACCGAGTCATCGTGGTCGAGCAGCCGGCCGAAGAGCGCGGTCGTGTCGGCGACGTAGGATGGCTGCAGCTGGTGCGCATGCCACACGACGTCGATGTCGTACGTTGGCACGAGGAACTTGCCCGGGTTGCGCCGGCGCAGCTCGAGGAAGCAGAGGTAGCGGGCGACCGCACGCTGTAGGAAGGGCGTCTCGAGGTAATGCGGCAGGCTCACCTGGTAATTGAAGACGTTCTGGCGCTCCACCGCCGCGGCGATGTCGTAGCCGATCTTGGAGACGAAGGCGGTCGTGTCTGCGCTGGGCGGCGCCTCCTTGCGCGCGGCGGGGCCCCGCGGCGCCCACGGGACCCAAAAGGGCTCGTGGCCAAGGCCATGGCTCTCGCAGAAGGCTGCCCATCGTTGCGCGGATGCGGCGAACTCGGCGTCCGTGTACGCCAGGCCGGCCCTTGCGCGATCGAGGCCGATCCCGGCTGGCCAGGTGCGGCGCTGCCAAGTCGACGGCAGGCGGGTGGGCACGGAGCGAAAGAGGGCCGTGCAGTCCTCCACGTAGTGCTCAGGCGCCAGTTGATGGCAGAGCCACACCCACGATACGTCCGGGGGCGGCACAAGCATTGAGAGGTCTTTCTCAGCGACCGCCATTGCTGCGAGGGGCATCCATATTGTCTCATAGCGCCGCAGCGCATGCGTGAGCTCGGCCCCCTTGCGGAGGAGGCACGCCGGCACGGAGCGCAGCAGGTATTGCAGATCCTCCGTCGCAACCAGCAGCTCGGCCGCTGACAGAGAGAGCGTGACGTCGGGCGGTGGTGCGAGCGTGGGCCGAACGCTCCCGTTCGGGCGCTGGACGGTGATGGTCACGGTGCCGCCGCTCGCCGTGAGGATCGCGATGGCTTGCTCGACCGAGGCAATCGTCTCGCCATCGATGCTATCTATCAGGTCGCCCCGTCTCAGCCCGGCAGGCTCCAGGTCATCTTGGAGAAAGACTCGGTATTTCTGCGTCAAGTCGCCTCTCTGTACGTTGATGCCATCCAGACGTTCTCCTGCCTCCTTGCGTGTGGTGGCGGTGACGATCGTCTCACCCGAAGCGTTGACATGCTTCGTATGCCGCCATTTGGCCGCTGGCACCAGCTGCCCCGCCGGGACTGCAACTGACGACGGGGTTTGGGCGAAGATGCCTGCCACACCCATTATTTTTGGCGAGAAGAGGCCGGCGACTTCCATTATTTTAGGAACCGTAGTAAACTCGACGCGCCGCGATGCGCGAAACTTGGACTTTTGAAACGTCTTCATCGCAACATAAATAACCGCGACAGCGGAAGGCGGGCGCGCTCATTTCTAGTTTGCACGACCACACCAAGCGGCAAGGACGAACTGGACCAATAGCGCCCGCCGGCCGCGCGCCCAGACTAGCGACGAGGCGACCGGTAGCGGTACCGGGAGACCGGGAACCGGCGCGAGCACTGCGCGCGCACGGGTCCGACGACTCTGGCGAGGCGGTGGAGGGCGCGGCGCGAGCGCCGCGCGCATGGTCTCAAGCAGCAGTGTGATATTTTTGGGCTGATTCCTCTATAGTCTAAGGGTCGAGCGCTGAGGACTATAGGGTTCTCGACGGACGAGGGTCGGGTCGCTAGCTCGTTCGACCGCGGAGCGCCGGAGGTCCCGCTCTCCCGCGTCGGGCGAGAAGACAAATCTGGAGCAGAAGATAAACCATACATTGAGCCCTGGCCTCGACAACTCGACAGGAAAGAGGGAACTCGACAGGAACTCGACATCTCCCAAACAAAGCATTGACATGTCCAAACAAAGCGTTGACATGTACTGGCCTGCAGAGACCTTCACAAATCGTCTTGGGCGTCTAAGTGTTTAGCGGGCATCTTCGGTTGCGGCGGTGCCCCAGAAATCCAACTCGACGTGCCCACGCCCGTGCCGTCAAAGTTGCGCGAGAACCCGTCGCTCGGGTCGACGGGCGGCTCATCTGCGGCTTGGTACATGGTGGTGGGCGCTCCGAAACCGTCTTCATCGGGCGGCGCCACGGGCACGGGCGCGAGGGCACGAGTCGCCTCGTTCGAACGTAAAAAGTACACAGCCAGGCACACCGAAGCCCACCTGCGACAGTCCGCGGCAGGAGGCGCACATCGGCAGGTGAGCCCGGCGACACACGAAGAGCACGGCGACACACGAGGAGGTACAAGAAGGGCGCTGTAATGGGCGTAGGGGCGCTCACGTGGCGGCAAAGCCATTCATTGTGCTAATGAAGCTTGTAGGTACGAAGGAGAAGGCAATGGCCTGCGCCCACCACAGCGCGAGGGAGAGCGCAAAGGCGAGGCGGTGGGTGGTGGCCTCCTCAAAGAGGAGGTATACGCTGCACATGATGAATGAGACGAGACCCACGATGAGCGCCCACGCCTTGACCGCAGGGTGCTCCCACGAAGCCTGGCCAAGCGCGACCGCGGCCGTGATCCATACGGCCGTCGACGTGAGCGCGAGGTAGCTCAGAATGGTTCTCTCCTTGGGAGCGCCGCGCGCGAGCGCCTGCAGCTGCGTGACCGCATGGTCGAAGGGCGGCACGTGCGCGCGGCACAGCTGGAAGGCGCCCATCACGCCTGCCACGCTGCTAAACCAGCCGTTGCACAGCCCTTGGAATGGGCCGACGAAGGTCATCACGAAGGTGGCGGGCATCCACCACACGAGCAACATCAGCGAGAGGTGCGGGAGCCCCTCGTGGAGGCGCGGCGAAATCGCTTGTGCGAGCGGCTCCGCGAAGAGCACAAGCGCGACGGGCGCGACGAGCATGAGAGAAACTGCGCCGACGACGACGGCGTAATTCACGAGGCCGTCGCCGCCTGTTGTCCGCAAGCTCGCGGCGAGCAGCTCGAAAGCGGACGCCAGCATGAGCGCCACCGTCGCACTGATCGGTTCCACCGAGGGCACGTCTTCCGACGGGGGAGGCTCCATCGTCGGCATGCGCCCTTGGGCGGCGACTCACACTTTCACGAAGCGGACCTTTTGTTTGACGATTCGGATGACTCCGGTTGTTTACGATGATGGACGATCTGAAACTTGCGTGCTTACGGATACAGTACAGGTGGTTTCGAAACTTAGGCAGCCGACGGAACTTTGAACTCTGCGTTCTCCGCGATACGAGCTACGTTTGTCGCAAACACGACGCGTGGACGATGGCGAAGGGCGAGTCGGTGCTGCTGCGCTCTCTCGTGACCGCGGCATACATCGCGGTCACGGCCGTGAGCGTGTGGTTTCTCAAGGGCGGAAGCCTGTACGGTGGCCGGTCAGCAGCGCATGTTTGGTGGTACGGGTGGGTGACGGCGCTGTCGACTGGGCTGGGCGCGCTTCCCACGGCCTTCCTGCGGACAACAGGCGGCGACGAGGACAAGTACTGGCTCGGCCTCGCCAATGCAATGGCCGGCGGCATGATGACGTCTGCGAGTGCCGCGCTGATTATCGAGGGCGTGGAGCTCGGAGTGGGCGAGCGCGCCCCGTTCACGCCGCTGCAGTGCGTGGCCATAGGCGGCGTGATCGGCATCATGTTCATCGTTGCCAGTCAGCGCATCCTCGACGGCTCGGACGACGTCAAATTTAGCATCATCGAGGGCATCGATGCGCGCCGCGCGCTGCTGATCGTCGTCGTGATGACTCTGCACTCGTTCTCCGAGGGCATCGGCATCGGCGTTTCCTTCGGCGAGAAGACGAAAGAGAGCCTGGGCATGCTCGTGACCACCACGCTGGCGGTGCACAACGTCCCAGAGGGCTTCGCGGTCAGCGTCGTGCTCGTCTCCAAGGGGATGAGTGTGTGGGGCGCCGCCCTATGGAGCGTCATGACGAGCGTTCCTCAGGTACGCGCCGTGCGGGGCGAACGGCCTCTGAGCGTCTCTGATTGCCTTCCTGGAGCGCGATGGCTAGCATTTTAGATGTATGCGCCATCCCGGGCACGCTCCACAGCGCCACCCTGGGCGGACCCGTGGCGCAGCGGCAGAGAGAGCCCCTGCCGCACAGCCTCGACCACAGCATGCTGCAGCCTGCATCCTTTTGTGCTGCCAGCGCTCACCCTACGCGAATCACCTCGCGCCCGCGGCGCCACCCCTTTTCTCATCCCTCTCTCACTGAGTGACCTCCTTCGGGCAGCCGCTGATGGCGATCGCTGCGTTCTTGTTCGTGGACGCGTTCGTGCTCGTGCAGCCGATGGGCCTGGGGTTTGCAGCTGGGGCGATGCTATGGGTCGCATGGATGGAGCTGTTCATTGAGGTGCGTGCGCGCATGCGCGTGCATGCACATCGCGCCGCCTTGCACGCCCGAGGCCATCTCGAGGCTAAGCCGCGCGGTCCGTGGAGGCGTGCACTCGGTGCCTCCTTGGCCTGCCGGTACTGGTACCCTCTGCGCCGCTCGACACGACGCCCGATCCACTCACCTCGACTGTTGGCTGCTCTCGGTGCTCACAGGCTCACGAGGCGTGCGGCCTCATGAGCACTGCGACGACCGGCCTCGCCTCTGCAGTGGCCATGGGTCTGTGCCACAGCTATCTCATGTAGGGGTGGACTCATGACGGTGTTCTGCCAGCGAGGAGTTGCGCGTTGTGAAGGGCGTCCACCACTCATGGACCCTGCTCGCCCTAAGTTCATTGATAAGTTCACCTTAGCGATGCATGTGCGGGCGGTTCGAGGCAGCAGCGGATGCATGCATCGAGGTGGGCGTATGCGTATGGATGCAAGCATCGAGCGGTGGGTTTATGGTGTCGTCGGTCTCGTCATTATTTAACATTATTTATAAATGAAAATGAGAACGGTTGAGTTCGTGGAGACAACGGCTTCACGTCAGTACAGGAGCGGAAATAGAAACTGCGCTCTGTATTCTATGGAATCTGCTCCGCCTACGTAGGTAAGCCCTAGTATTTCACTCGGAAACACGAAAATGTGGGTCCCTCTCGGCTTGAACCCAAGAGCATGCCCAAGAGGCTCCTCGGAAACTCGGAAACTCGGAAT
>Ga0210240_102340_pt1 | contig 11099 bp, 11 predicted proteins | sample ChrtobMetP5a_4mM_FD_155463 | JGI IMG/M metagenome (GOLD analysis project Ga0210240, IMG submission 155463) | Chrysochromulina tobin associated microbial communities from unialgal haptophyte culture, Seattle, Washington, United States - P5a_4mM | ecosystem: Host-associated > Algae > Haptophytes >...
CGACCTCGTACATGCTTGGGCCGGAGGTACACGCATCAGTAACGTGTGTAGGCTTTACTAACGACCCGCATTCACTCATTTGTCGGAAAGCGACGCGCTTGGTTTCACCCCGGCATGCAACACGTCCCCACAACCAACACGACATGGCTCATGGGCCATCTGGGGCATGATGCCTGACAGAGTCACACATGCGACTAGCTGACGACACCGCTCGGCTGGGGCGTGTGCGCGTGTCGTGTTGAAGGGACTATCGACTATGCATCTCACATTCTCACTATGCATCTCCCTCTAAGTACAGGATTTGGCATTTGATGCAGAACCCAGACATGGGATACTCTGCAAGCCGCTTCGCCGCCTGCTGATCCCCTACGCGGCTGTCATGCAGCTCGTGCAAGCAGAACCTGCCGTTACCGACGCACGGGGGCTTAATTTGCATCATGTTGCGCACAAAGGGATCGCGGAGTGCCTCCTCCGTCGTTTCGCCGCAGCCGAGGCGTGGAGGCTCAAGTGAGGTGCCCTGTTCGAGGGAGTTGAGGCACTCCAGCAGCCGTGAGGCGCGGTGCCGCATATCGAGGCGCGTTACGGTGGCATGTCCGCGAATGTGGTCGTGCGCTGTCCGGCCATCGAATTGTGTATTTGCGACACGTAGAATAGTGGCTCGATCCATATCGCCGGAACCACGCATGTCCAAGTTGGCGACACTATTGGGCTCGCTGGGAGGTCTCACCTGCGGGTCCGAGATGTTTGCAAACTTGACCTTGAATACGGTGTCGAAGCCAGCAACGCGCAAGTGCAGACGTAGATCCGGGAAGTGATCAAATCCTTCGCACGTGCCGAGCAAGCCATTGATCTCCATCCCTCGCGCGCTTGTCAGCCCAGAGATTCGCCACTGTTTCCCGACGTAGTTGGGCATGCTCGCGATGGTCGCGGCTTCGATTGCTTCTGCGCCACGCCAGCATCGCATGGTGGAGGGGTGCGTTGGAGGCGGAACTAGACGCAGTGCGGCGGCATTTTGCGAAAAATTTGCTTTCCCGCCAGCATTCATTCATTCACAATCACCATCACGTGCTTTCTTCACAACACACCAACCCGAACGAACGAAAACGTGCACATGTCATGTTTTCTCTGCAAAAAAACGCGTGTCAATGGATGACGACTACACAAACGACTTGGTCAACATCGCCGATGACTATGCGATCGCATACGGTGCGACCACTTACGTGCCCGCCGCTCAGGAGCCACGAAGAGACACCACCATGAGCGCGGAGGTTCCTGCAACCATCAGAGGACTGAGCAGCGAGGAAGAGGGCGTGCGAATGGCCGCACTCTATGCGCTGAGTGACGCACCTGCCGCATCGTTGATCTCGTGCACGGCATTCATCATGGAGCTGCTTCGTCATGCTGACAGTGACATTTGCTGGACTGCTGCACAAGCACTGGGCAAGCTTCCTGCTGAGGCACTCGACAGCCATGCATCGCATGTCATAAGGCATCTCGAGGACCCCGACTCGTTCGTACGATCGGCAGCTGTGCATGCCCTTGCAAAGCTTCCTGCAGAGACCCTCACCGCGTACGCACCTGAGATTTTAGGGTACACCCAGCACACGGATGCCGACGTCCGTGCGGCTGCTATCAGTGCTTGTGAGCACCTGCCAGTACAAGTGCTGGTCGATCATTCGTCTGCCGTCCTGCGTTGTCTCGAGGATCCGACTGAGTACGTGCGATCGGTCACGGTGGAGCTCCTTGGCAAGCTTCCTGCGGAGACGCTTGCGACGCACTTCCGGACAGGCATTGCGCCACACCTTTCTGACAGGGACTGGAATAGGGCGTTGCCCAAGTGGTCCATGAGGGAAGCGACTACTGACTAGGTACTTTAATTCTAATAACACGCGACGATTAAAGTCGCTCCAACCACCAATGAAGAAAGAAAAGCTAAGCTACTGGAAATACACCTCCAATATCCTGCATGCGCTCCGATCCACGGCGGCTCCGCCCGCGGCGCCACTTTTGACTTTAACGGCGCCACTACTTTAGGCTTTGACTATAGTTGCGATGCGCCATACAACCGAACGATTACGACGCGACATGCGACGCGAGCTCCAGCTCGTGATTTAACTCATAAGAAGACCGCGTGGGCTGCGATATCGCGCGCACGACGGACCGTCCCCTCCCGGGGGCCGACCTGCTGTCTTGCTGTATGCTGAGCCTGCTCGGCGTAGCTCTTAACGTAGCTCGGCGGGGACGGGGTCGACATCACGCGCCGCGCCGCGCGCAGCGAAGCGCAGCGTGCGTGCTCGCTCGTCGCTGTGGCGCGGTCGTTCCGGGCGCACGTACGATCACGCCCCCGGAGCCGGAGTCAGACACGACACGTCGTTGAACCCTTGAACGTTGTCACAGTCACCACACACGGTCATACTCCATGGGTCATACAGATACACTTCAACATATTAACGACATTACACATTTTATTTTATCGGGCGGTTCTGGTCGCGCAACCCGGCTATACGCGGCTTCACGCTTCACAGATGTCTATTTATCGTTGACTGACGCTTGAACCTACGGCGTGCATCTGACAACAAACGCTCAAGCCCTCAATCAACGTATCAACCCTCACATCGTGTCGGAGGCCCGGCCGATGGAGGGCTCGACGGGCCCGACGTCGTAGCCAAGCAGCTCGTAGTCCGAGCGATACACCTCGCGCACGAGTGCCGCGAGCTCCTCAGAGCGCGCCCACTCGAGCCGCGGCCGCCCACCCTCAACAGCAGGTCGCAGGTGCGCGAGCTGGGGGCGGCTGTGCTGCGTGAAGCGCTCGTGGCTGAGGAGGTGCGCGTAGTCAGGCTGGAGCCTCTCGAAACGGCCCACAAAGTGCAGACTCGCGAGCCCGTCCGGTGGCAAGTAGTACACCTGCGGGCGGAAGTGCAGTGGCGCGCGCTCCCAGCCGCCGGCGGCGCCGCCGCCGCCGCCGGCACTCTCGCCGCCACTGCTGCCGCCGCCGGTGGCGGCACATAGGGTTTGCAGGTGGCGCAGGTAGATGAGTGGATTGGAGTAAAAGTCGCGCCGGAGCATGTCGGAGGTGAGCGTGTCGTGCGGCGAGATCTCGGCGGTGGCGGCGGCGGCGGCGGGTGCTCCGAGTTGAGGCGTTGCAGGCTGACCGTCGCGGTGGAGGAGGTAGAAGAAGGCAGAGAGGAATCTATCGAGAGGGTCTCGGACGAAGGTGAATCGGAAGGCATCCTCGTATGCGGCGGGCCCAAGGATTGTACGGAGCTCGGCGGCGGTGTGGTGCTGCGAGAAATGATCTTGTCCGAAGAGCGAGGCCTCAATTGAGGTTCCCGCCGTGCGTGGCAGATGTACAAAGACGACCCGCCGCTCGACGAAGAGAGCACGCCACGTGGCAGTGCGCACGCCGTTGACACAGCGTGAGATCGCGTCCCAAGAGGCTGGCTCGCGCGCCCGCAGAGCCAGCCCGCGTCCCTAAAGCACGGGCACGGGCGCGGGCATTCCGTAATAGAATTCGAAGACCTGCGCAGGCGTCGCACCCCACCGATGCCAGAGCATCACCGCCTGGTTGACAGCGTTGATACGCCAGACAGTGGAGCGCTCCCAGCGGCGTGGTGAGCAGAGCGCAGTGGCATCGAGCGTGAGGATGCGCCCGAGCCCCGCCGCGCTCATCGCGCGCAGCCGGTTGACCAAGATGAACTCCTCGAGGATGCATGTCTCCGGGTAGCCTCCGATCGCATCGAGCGTCGCTCGGGTCGTCGCGAGCGCCTGGTCGCCGAACGGGAGCTCGTACCAGCGCGAGCGGCGGTTGACGGTCCACTCCATGAGCGCGAGCCCCGCGGGCGGGCTCTCCGGGCAGCTCAGCTGCGCGCGGTCGCAGCCAAACGAGAAGGCCGTCATGAGCACTGTTGGATCGGCGAGCGCCTCGAGCACTGCGCCGTCCCAGTTGGCAGGCAGGGCGGTGTCGGCGTGCAGCACGAGGATGGCATCGCCCACTGAGAGACGTGTGCCCGCAGCGACCGCCGGCCCACGCCCGCCGGACGACGTCGTCGTCAGCACGCTCACCTTGGTTTGGGCTGCCCAAGCGGTAACAATTGCCATCGTGTCGTCCTTGCACCCAGCATCGACGACGACAACCTGCACGCGCTTGAGCGAGGACGCGTGCCGCTCAAGCGTCTCAAGGCACATCCCAATGCTCCGCGCCTCGTTGAACGCGGGCACCACCACCGATATGGTCTGCAGTGCGGTGCGCAGAGGCTCACTGGAAGAACGTCCTTTGATCAAGGACTCGCGTTTGAGCCTCCAGCCGCGGAAGCGGCGCAGGAGGTCAAAGAAGCCGACCTGCAGGAGCATGAAGCTCTGCACGAAGCCTGTCAGGATGAAATCCACTGGTCGTCGCGCTTGCACGACGATGGTGCCCGACATATCCAGCACCACTTGATGAGCCTTCGCAGCCGCAAACATGAGCTGTGAACGGTTACTGAACCCGGTACCGGTAAAAGACACTGGGGGGAGCCGGGACACACACGGGACCCGGGTACTTGATCTTGCTATCCCGATTTAAAACAGCCTACTCGCCTTCTCGATCGTCTGCTGGCGTCCGCGCCGCTGCTGCTGCTCCACCGGGGGAGCCGGGACACACGGCTGTCGAAAATTACATGAAATTACCCCAATCCCCGCACGGCTGTGTAGGCGGTGTGTAGGCGTTGTGGACCGTCTTCACGACCTGCTCAAGTCCACCTGCACCCTCCTGCACCTCTGCTACAAGGGTGGAGGCGGCAAGGGCCGCGGGAAGAAGCGGGAAGGGCAAGAGAGGCGCCGCGACGGGCTCCGGTCGCGGTTGCTGTGCCGGTGGCCTCTCTTGAGACGGCCGCCGTGACACGTGTGGTGAGGCGCCGCGACGGGCTCCGGTCGCGGTTGCTGTGCCGGTGGCCTCTCTTGAGACGGCCGCCGTGACACGTGTGGTGAGGTGGCTGCATTGGCCATACATGTACGCGGGCGCGTCGGTGAGTCCGTTCGGTTCTGAGGTTGTTTGTGTGATCCGTGCGTCCATATAGTATCCATAGCGCACAGCTCCCAGCCATCCTTATACCCCCATCCTACTCTAGATTATATTTTCTGATGTCGCATGCGCCCAGGGAATACTGCGGGGAGGCATCAGTCGATGCCGTGGCGCACAGCCGGCGCTGCCATGGCTATCTGAACTAGTAATAAGACGTTAACGATCGCCTCGGTTCTTTCAATCGATAGACGTAGTTGAACGCCACTCAATGTGGCCCGTCACAACGTCTACGTCGGCAATGAGCCAGCCACCGTCGTCTGCAAGCAATCCGGACGCTGTAGCGCTTGGCGTCGGAGGGAGGACACGGCCTCGTCGAGCGCGGTTCCTGATCCTAGCCAGGTTCGCTTCCGTGCGCAGTGGCGGAGGGAGCCACGCAGATCTCCTCGCACTCTCTTCGGGGTGCTGGATGGGCTGCTCATCGGCGTCGTCCCGCTCGTGCATCCTGAGTGGACAGGGCGCAACCACGATGATTGGCATGGATGGAGCCTGCGCATGCTGCGCGCAGACGATAGCCAGAAGGTCGAGCGAATCTTGCGTGCTGCCAACGTCTCTCATCTGTGAACGATATGCGCCTTGATGGCTCGTGCAGCTCGCTCGTCGACACTCTTCACTGCGTCCGATGGATAAACCGCTGTAGTGCGCGCGAGCACCCCTCTTTCTGCGAGTGTCCAGCCTGCTTTTCTGCGGAATCTTGCGGAATTCTAAGCTGAAAAGGGGTTCACTTCCCCTTTGAAGAAAGATTGCCACTCGTCTTGCTTTTTTTCTCATTGCAAGATACGTCCAGATGTGATGAGATCAATTCGAGTCAAGTCTACACGCGCATAAACAACAGACAACATCAATTGAATGTGCTCCGGAAGCCAGCTGTGGCGGAAGGGAGTGGGCGGAGATGGCGGGGGGTTGTGACTTGACGAGACTTGACTTTTCTTGTGGGACTCATTGCCCGACCCGCATGCAAAAATTGACCGAATGTTTTTGAAAATAGTTGAACAGATCCACAATGACGCTGCCGCCACTCTTCTCGCCCCGCGGCGCGACCACCGTGCCAGCGACCCGGGCTACTACTCGCGAGTGTGCTCGGCCGGCCGTTCCGGCGACCCGCACCAGTCTTCGGGATTGTGCCCGGCCCGATCTGGACGTGTACGCCCTACAACTCGAGGCCACGCTTCGAAGCCGGGCTGCGCTGGGCCCACGCCCCATGACCACGGTGCAAACCAAAGAGGAGGGGCCACCGCCCACAACGCTGCGCCCCACAACGCCGCGCTCCACATTGCCGCAGGCGCCGGCTGGAGGCGTCTCCATTTCTGATCGCCACCATTTCAGGTTCGCAGATTCGTTGCGTGAGGAGACATTTGTGTACGATCGGCGCGGTAATGAGACCCTCGGCTTCCCGTACGGCCTCTGGGGCGAGCCGAGTACAAAACTCACTGGGTTCGACGAGAGCCCTCGCCGTTCGAAGGCGACGAGCAGCCCACGAAGCAAGCCAGCAGCCTCGGCGAGTGCCATAGCAGGGGCCATCGATGCCCGACCCTCGACTGGTTCTAGGCAAGGCTCTGGAGCAGACGCCGGCCTCTTGGCCGCGGCGGCGTCGCCAACGGCGGCGGCGGCCAGCATGGGTGAGGTCTGCTTAGACTTTTCGTCACATGCGGCCGGCTTTGTGCGCCTGACGAGTGCGGCTGCCATCTACGACGCCCTACGGCCGCGGGCCAACGGGAAACAGTTGCCTTCTCGGCTGGTGCGCGGCACATGGCTGCTCGAGCGCGCAGAGGCCATGCGCGGGGCACAAGCGCTGAGCCAGAACACAGAGGCGTCTTGCGCGTACCGGCGGTTCATGATGAATGAGCTTGCGCTGCCGAGGCGGCAGGAGCTGCCTGAGGAGGCGTTCATCCCGGGACAGGAGCTCACCGAGCTCCAGGTGAGTGGCACTGAGCAGTGCCACTGAGCAGTGCCACTGATGCCACACCCGCGTGCCACCTGATCGCCTAGTATTGCCACAAGGATTGCCTCCGATCACTGCTGAGAGTGCTCGTCTGAACATGTTCTGCAGCCGCATGGCTTCGTGTCGGAGCATCGGCTTGCCATCTATAGCGTCTCGCATGCACCCGCCTCGCTGCGCCTCAACCTGTTCGGCTGCCCCGAACAGCCGGACCCAGAGGGCGCCAACCTCGTCGCGTTCGCGGATGCCATTCTCGACTTGCAGGACAAGCGGCGTCGTGGCGTGTGGGGGCACGATCAGGTACCGCTGGATGACTTTGGCGTCTTCTGGCCATACTGCTCGCTGTTGCAGGTGAGAGTCCTGCGGATGGCCACCCCATGGCATGAATAGCCACAGCCAGTTGCCAGTGGTCGCCAGAGGTTGCTACAGCATCTTCTGGCCGTGCTGCTCGCTGCCTCGGCCGAATCCCATGACATGACCGGCCATGTGGATTGCCTGATTGCCATTGATTGATATTGATTGACATGGATTGACATGGATTGACATTGATTGACATGGATTGCTGTGTGCCGTCGCAGCCGAATCCCATGACCGGCCGGCGCACGCCTGCGGAGCAAAAGGTCTACGAGGCGTCCCTCGTCGACCTCGAGCTCTGGTACGCGCATCAGATGACAACGGTCATCATCCTTTCGACTTCGGTGCCGCTCAACCAGCCCGGATACGCTTCGCATGGATGGCAGCTCTTCGAGAACGGCGTGGCGCGCCTGCTTAAGACCTACCGATCGGACCTGTGGCCGCCCGTTATCGATGTAGGCGACCGGCTACGCACCCGCCATCCGCCACTTAGCATGGACGACTTCTCGCTCGGGCTGAGCGCGAGCTTCTTGAGCCTCGAGACGGACCGTCCGATCGTTCTACGACTCTACGAGCATGCCTTGCTCACCGCCTACGGTCACGCGCAAGCGCTCGCGTTCAACAAGTGTCGTTGGGGCGACGTCGAGCTTCGCAAGCTTGTGTGCGCCCTGCCGCTGTGCTCGCGGCTGCGCTCGCTCACGTTGATGGACAATGTGTACGGCGGCAAGGGTCTCGTCACCTTGTGCGGTGCGTTCGTGGCGGACGCGGGCCGCGGCGCCGCGGTGCTGCCCGTGCTGCGTGACCTCAATCTGAGCTACAACAACTTAAACGACGAGGAGGTGTCTGAGGGCGGCGCGCACCCGCTGCAGGTGCTTGCGTGGGCCCTGTCACCTGTCACTGCCTCAGACGTGGCGGCGGCCGAGGTAAAGGCGGCTACGATCTGGTCAGCCGCGGTACATCGGCATGAGCTGCTCAGCCGGGTGCGCCCCGCAGGACTGCCGTTGCTCCAAACGCTCACACTCGAGAACTGCCGCATCGACGCCAAAAGCTTCCTCCTCTTCTGCCGCGTGTGTGGCCGCGTTTTGAACTCGGAGCCGCGGAGCGTTTGGCTCGGCTGCGGGCCTGCATTGTTATGGATTGTGGCCAGCTGGCTCCCTTTCTGATTCCCTGCTCCTTACCTCTCTGCTCGTCCTTACCTCATGTGGGGATCGAGTCACGCCACAACACACCCAGGCTCTGATGCCCAACTCGCTCGCCAACGTCGAGAAGCTCGCTATCGACGGCAATGACCTCGACCAAGCGGGCATCGATCCTCTCGTCGAAGCGCTCAACACGAGCGCACTGCCGCGCCTTCGGACCGTCTTCGGTGTCGGCGGCGCGGCGCACGGCACGGAAGTCACCTCCCTTCGGCAGGTGAAGCGCATGCGCGACAAGCTCTCGTCCATCGACTTCTCCAAAAGCGACGCGACGCAGCACCTTGGCGAGGTTCAGCGCGGCATCTACGGACAAGCATTGCAGGATATCAACCGGATCGAGGCGCGCCTGCAGCAGGCCCAGATAAGCCTGAAGTTGTGGCGCGAGAGGCAAGAGAGACCAGGGTGATTGATTGGATTCAGCGATGGTAAGCGATGGCATTGGGGTGGGTGGTGAACTTATGTGGTGCTACCGGGATCTCGACCACATGATCGGCATGATTGGGCTGGTCGTAGCGAGAGATGGAGAGAACGTGCAACGCCAACGAGAGGTAAGGCGGCGGCGGCGGCGAAGGCGGTGGCAAAGGCCGCGACTGGCCCTCGATGGCAGCCTCGATGCCGCGCCAGGCACCATCGCAGGCGCGGGGAGCAGGGAAGGCGGAGGAGGTACGACACTACGACTGGTCTACCGGTACCGGGCATGCGAGAGCCCAGCAGGGCACTCGAGTGGTAATGCGGTGCCTCGCGCGGAGGGTGTGACGTTCGCATCAGGCTCGGGCGGCATGCGCATGGAGAAGGGCCGGGCGCAACCGCTGCGGGCCAACCTCTATTCATTCGCTTGTTCATTCGCGCGGGCATGCTGAGCGACCCGCCTTCTGGCGGTCACTTACCTGGGAACTCCCACACTCGCGAGCACCTGTGTTTGGTCTTGGTGTGTTTTGTCTGCGCCCTCCTCGGAGTGTCTCCACGGGACCGGGTTTCTTGCCGTTGGCAAATGTGAATATGAACACGCAAGTGAATAGGATTCCAAGATCGCGCCGGATGGAGTCCAAGATCCCGCGTGTGCCGGTGACGACCATTGTCGAATGCCGAAGACGACCAGTGTCGAATGCCGAAGACGACCAGTGTCGAATGCCGGAGACGACCATTGTAACCGTGGTCTCCACGCCGCCGGCGCCGGCGAGCGTGGCGCCGCCGACTGAGCAGCCCGTCGGAGACTCATACGGCTCGATGCCGCGTCACATTATTGTACTCGGCAGCAACCCGACGTACTGTAACAACAACTCAACGTCAGCCAAATACACTCCTAAGACCTTCTTGCCGCTCACCCTCTCGGAGGTGCTCGACCCGCGGTACAAGTGCACAAACATTTATTTTGTCGTTGCGGGCGCGCTCCAGTTCATCCCCAGCATCACGCTTACAGGTGGCGTCTCGACGATCTGGATCAACGTGGGCATCCTCATGGTGATGGACATCACAATGATGGGCATACAGGACTACGCGCGCAGCCGCGCGGACGCGCTGACCAATAAGCTGCCCGTCGAGCGCTGCGGCGCCGACACGCTCGCCACGAAGGGGGCGCACCAGCCCACGGGCAGCGGCGGCACTGGGTCCGCCGCCGCGTTCCGCAGTGCCACATGGGCTGACGTCAAGGTGGGCGACATCGTGCGCGTCAAGGACCGCGAGGCGTTCCCGGCCGATTGCGTCTTCTTGCGCGCGTGCGACCCCGAACCCGGCCAGTGTTGGGTGAGCACCAAGCCGCTCGACGGCGAGTCCGACACGAAGCTGCGCCTCGCCGTCAAGCAAGCGGCGGCGCTCATGCCCGACGCCGAAGTGGCCACGTGCCTGAAGGCGCTGCGCGGCGCGACGTTCCGCGCCGAGCCACCGAATGACAAGGTGAACGACTTCACGGGCCTTCTGTTCCTCGAGGGGCAGGAGCCGGTGCTTGTCACGCCGCAGAACATGCTGCTGCGTGGCACGCAGCTGCGCTCGACCAGTTGGGTGTACGCTCTCGTGGTGGCCACGGGGCGTGACACGAAGGCGAACTTTGCGACCTCGAGCGCGGCGGTGGTCAAGTTCCCCACAACGCTCCGGCGGCTCAACGTGGACATCGCCGTGCTCTTCTGCGTCACCATCTCCATCTCGCTCATCGGAGCGATCGCCAACCACGCGTGGGGCGCGGGCCGACCCTCCCAGACCGAGCAGTGGTACCTCTTCGAGGCGCCCAGCACGGCGCTATTCCCGTCCTTTGGAATGAACTTCTTGCAGACCTTTTTGCTCGTGTACATGTTCATCCCGACCACGCTCTTCTCGACCATGCCTCTCATCCAGATCTTCTCGTCCCTCTTCATGATCAGCGACCTCGACATGTACGACGAGGCCCAGGATGAGTGCTGCCTAGTCAACTCGCCCTCGCTCACCGAGGAGCTGGGGCAAGTGACGCACATCTTCTCGGACAAGACGGGCACGCTCACGTCCAACCACATGGAGTTCATGCGCTGCTTCATCGACGGCGTCACCTATGGCTGCGGCGACACAGCCATCTCGCAGGTCCTCA
>Ga0210240_102357_pt1 | contig 11040 bp, 6 predicted proteins | sample ChrtobMetP5a_4mM_FD_155463 | JGI IMG/M metagenome (GOLD analysis project Ga0210240, IMG submission 155463) | Chrysochromulina tobin associated microbial communities from unialgal haptophyte culture, Seattle, Washington, United States - P5a_4mM | ecosystem: Host-associated > Algae > Haptophytes >...
GCCGATGATCGTGATGCCGCCTAGGTCGTGCTTCGTGGACATAGCAGCAGCGCTGTCGGCATTGGCAGAGGCGTCTGCCTGCTGCAGTCGGCGGTGCGGAGACCAAGACGGAGACGACGCAATTATGCATGGAGTGGTTGCAGCAACCACTGGCCTACGAGCCACGCGGAACTCTGTCGCGCCGCCGCGCAAATCGTAGGCCAGCCACATGCAGACAGCTCCGAAAACGGCGCCGATCATGAAGTCACGCATTCGCGTCGCGGCGCTCGGGTACTTGGATTCTGTACATGTTCCGTTAGTCAAGAGTTAGTCAAGTCAAGTCAAGTCAAGTTCGGCCCGTTACTTCTCACCTTGTCAGCATTTATGACGTGTCACCTCATTATGGATCCCCCTCCGCCATCTCCATCGACTCCCGTCCTCCCCTGCTGGCTCTTCCGAAGCACATTCGATAGGCTTCCGTACGGTTGTCTGTAGTTTATGTATAGACTTGACTTGACTTGACTTCCGTTACAATAATGTATGTTTTGAAACGGTACCGATCACGCCGTGAAGTTCACGCGGATTGATGCCTCATATACCGGTCCGGTCCGAGGTTACTTGCTATGGCTTTTTTTTAGGCCTGGTTTTTTTATGAGTGGTTTGGTAGTCTGTGTGATAAATCCGGGGTTTCCCTGGGGGTTGAGGGCGAGGTGCATACGTAATAACGATTGGTCACCGCCGCATCCTCGCACCTCCCGCACCGGAACCGCACGACAAGAGTCAGGACAGGCGAGAGGCGTGCATTTTTTTCCGGAGGATTCGCATGAAACTAGAAAAATTCCAATTATCCGTTATCCTTCCCGTAGCCGTGTAATATTCACTGGAGTTTTCTTCGTACGACGCTTTTCGTGATTGTACACAAACACCACACTCACCATCATCGGTGGCGGTGGGCTGCGGAGCATCACGATTCACATTCTCGTTCAGCACACCGAATCGGGGTCCCACACAAGAAGCGGGACTTCGTATTTCGATTTTTTACGTTGACAGATAAGGGTTTATAATCGACAGGATCTCCTGACAGGGGTTTTTTCGAAGAGTCTTTTTCGAAATCGGACCATTCACAAAGGAGCATCACACCTGCTGTGTCCGCAGTCTGGTTCATGATCGGCTGCGCCCCGGAGCCCTGCACGAAATGTTTGCCGTACAAGTAGTGGCGCAGCAAGTGGCCGTGCTTCTCTCCAATGTGGCCTCGGGCATAGGCGTCGTGTTCGCTAATAAGGCAGTTTTCACCACGGCGCAGTTCAGGTTTCCGGTGATGCTCACGGCGATTCACTACGCGGTGAACCTCGTCCTCCTGGTCATTCTCGCGGCCGCTGGCTTTGTACGATGGCGCACAGCCGCGTCAGCCGAGCGCATCCATTTGGTCACGGCCGTGTGGGCGCTACACAATGGCATGTCCAACCTGTCACTTGCGCGCAACAGCGTCGGGCTCTACCAACTCAGCAAGATCTTAGTCACGCCACTCATCTGTGCGCTCGAGCGATGCCTGTACAACAAGGTGCCACCGCCACGCCAAGCGGTTGCGCTGGTCGGCGCGTGTGCGGGTGTTTTCCTTGCCACCGTGAGTGACGTGCAATTCACTGCGGTGGGCGCTGCGACAGCGCTCGCGTCGGCATGTGCCAGCGCTGTTCTCAAGGTACTCCAGCAAGAAGTGCTGCAGCAGCACAGTTGGACGTCTCTCGAGCTCATGTACAAGACGTGGGCCCCGCAGCTCGCGCTCCTGCTGCTCTCCCTGCCGCTCCTCGACCCGTCTAGCCTGACCGAGCTTGAGGGCTACGTGTGGACATCGCAGCGCGGCCTGCTGCTGCTGCTCTCGGCCGTGGCGGCGTTTGCGCTCAACGTATCGTCGCTCGTGACCATCCAGATCACATCGGCCCTTGCCATCGTGCTCCTCGGGCAGACCAAGATGATGCTCACGCTCCTTGGCGGCTTTCTCTTCTTCGACTCGGCGCCAGCGCCCCGTATGCTCGCCGGCGCGGCCTTGGCGATCGGCTCCATTGCCATGTACTCGTACGAGTCACTCGTACAATCGCAGCGCCACAAGGTGGGCGGCGCCGCGGCGCCGGCGACCTCAACGGAGGGTGATGATGACGAGGATGAGTATCAGGCGAGCTCGTCCGAGGTCACGGAGGACGAGCCTTTGACGATGGGGAGGGTAACTTGTTGTACCTCGAGGAATCATGTAATGTAGAGCCTCGATGAGTCCGGTCATCGTTCAGTCAGTCAATGTGTTCGTCCCACGTCAGAACGCATCTCACCCCCCATGTCTGAACGCTCCTCGCCGTTCGCACGGTTCAACACGGCGCCGGGAAACTACGAAGGTGCGTGTTCGTGGGGGTCGTGCTTGGGAGAACTCTTGGGAGCCGCTTTGTCTTGGTGAGCTCGAGCGTATTTAGTGGTGGCGTGCGGCACTTGCCTACATGACGCGTCCGCTGCTCCTAATCCTTTACATGGGCGCCGTCGTGTCGGCTGAGCGCCCTAGACCGGGAGAAGCTGCAGAAGGACGTCAAGAGAACCTCAGCGAGGCGTTCAGTGAAGCGAGATCAGCGGAGAAAGCGAGAATAGCAGCGGAGCTGGCAGCAGAGGCCGCGGCCGCGCGAGCAGACATTCCAAGAGATCGACCGCGCGGCCGGACGCATGGCAAGCTCCCGCGGGTCGGCTTTGCCGGCTTGTCGATGCTCTCGCCGGGGCAGCTTCGTCGCCTGCGACGAGCAGCGGATGCTGGCAATGGCGCTTTGCTGCTGCTATCCGCGCCGATGCAGTTTCGGATCGTCGGACTGGGCGGCTTGGCGGCGATACGCGGGCTGGTGATGAGCTTTTGGCTGAGCTTGCTGGGCACCTTGCTCCTCGTGGACCAGGTTCGGCTGCCATTTCTGCGGCGACTGCTGCGGCGCCACTTCCGATTTGCAACCACGTCGAGCGGCCGGGTGACGCTACAACTTTTCGCGGCGACGATTGCGTTGACGAGCGGTAGTTGGAGCTGCGCCATCGCTGGCCTCATTACGATTGCCAATACTGGCTTCGGCTTTCACTTGCGTGATGCCCTCGCTAGGATGCAGCCGCCAAATCGCCACATGCCTCCAAAGATCGCAGCACCAACGTCATTACGAGAAGACGAGCAAGCGACCACACCGAAGAGCAACGATGCGGCGCACGCGGATGAGAGTGGATAGATCACAAGCCCAGAGGCCAAGGCCGACGCTCATGCAGGACCGCGCGGACGCACCCAGACGTAAAAAAGCGGAGTAAGAAAACACCTTTCCGCTTTCGCACCCAAATTGCGTGCAACATTCTAAACGAAGGGACCGGCCGACTCTCTTCGCTCCTTGCGACTCTGCGACTCGACTCGTCGATGGACACTCGGCTACATCGGATGTAGCACTTGGGTAGCTACACTCCTGGTGTTGCGATCCGTCCATCCAGGTGAGTTGCGCTCCTACCACTGCCTACATAAACAAAAGCTCATACTGTCCGCCGTAGGGTGATGTGAATTGCCGAGTTGTGCCGCACAGCGCCGGTGCGTCCATCCTCGTGCTCTTCGACAAACTGGTCGATGACTGCCTCAGTGGAGGTGCGAGCGTGCGCCACAAGCATGCCGTCGCTCTCCAGCTCCATTTCCGCAGAAATTGCCACCGCTAGAGCCAGCGCCGCACCAAGCCCGTGCACGTGCACCTCCCTAAATTGACCGGATTCGAGCAACTTGCGCAAGCGTGCACGCACCGACACTCGCTTGCTGCGCCGTGAGATGAGAACGTGATTCTTGCCTCGGTAGCTCTGTATGGCTGGACTCGGCGTCTTGATGCGTGCTTGGCGCTGCAAACGCTGTTCTCGCTGCGTGATCAGTGCATCTAGCTGATGAGTTGCGAGCTGCAGCGTGGCCTCGTCGGGCTCCGAGGCTGTCGCCGTCTCCATGAACGCGGGCGGTGGGCTCCCTTTCCAAACACAACACGGTGAGACCCCCCCCACCGTACTCCCCCGCATCCATGCAGTGCTTTTGTACGAGAGGAAGTGTCGTTACATGTTTCGGCTCACAACCGGAACGCCCTCAAAATTGCCGAGATCCGCCGCGCAAGTTGCGCCACTTTTGGAGCGGCGGCGCAGCATGCCGATCGTCCCGCCACTGCAGCTTACAACCTCGCCAATCAGCTCGCCTCTGAACCTTACAACCTCGCCTATCAGCTCGAGAGAGAAGCGGCTGGCCACATACCGATCGCCGCGCAGCTGCTATACGCTGTACACTCCACGCACAAACCAGGAGCAGCTCGAGATAACTGGCACCATGCTCAGCGAAGCCCTCGAGGTGGCAGCGGAGGTGGCGGCTGCTATCCAACAAATGAGTTCGCGAGCACAAAATCAGCGCTCCGATTTCATCGCGAGTTCGTCGGATCATTCAGATGCCAACGACCGCGGTGCCTGTCCAATTTGCATGGAGCAGGTCGCCGAACCTATCGCTTGCGAGAATGAGCACAGCTTCTGCGGCGAATGCCTCCGCGCCTATGGGCGCACGACACCTCGTGTGCGATGCCCCCTGTGCCGCGTCCCGATGCCAGCGCTATCGGGATCGTGTCAGCGTGTGTATAGTGGGATCGCCCCGACCTGAGAGACGGTGAGAGACGGTGAGACTGAGAGAGTCTGACGCAGAATTTAAGAATCATCTGAACATTCATGACTACCCTTATATGATGTCCTTGAGACAATGTGAGGAGCGCTATTTTATGTCACTTGTCAGGGCGCGCCTTAACATGGCGATAGCATATCATATCATGTACGTCTTCAGCCGTTCGACTACCATTGGTGGCGCAGCCACTAAGCGGCCAGCGGCCGCGTCGACGCACAGGCAGGTTACGTCCGCTCGTGCGACGGGCGTCAGCATGCCATCGGCGGCGTCCTCCTTGCGCAGCAGCCACTGCTCAAACAAGACCTGCCGCGCCTTGAGCGTCACGCGGCAGCGCAGCACAAGAGGCGCGCCTGCACGCGTACGATGTGCCTCGGGCAGCAGCCGCAACCAGTTGATTCTGGCCACGACGACGTTGACGCCGGTGTCCGCCATGGCGGCTAAGTTCTCGGGTCCGCCAAGGTAGTGCGTGCGGTGGCGCTCGAAGTAGCGCACAGCCGCATGCATGCCGAGCGTACCCACCGGCGAGCACTCGTCAAGCTGCAGGGAGAGCGGCTCCAGAAGCTCGGGCGACTCACACGCTGCCGGATACTCACCCAGAGGCTCGCCGGCACAGGCGGCGATGGCAGAGTCTGCGCCCACCCAGCCCAGCCGCAGATCACTCGCGGTGCACAGAACCTCACCATCACGGTTGCGGATCAGTGCAGCCGCACAAGATACGATGCCGTCGGCTTCTGTAGTCTCGTGCGGCTCTAAATCGACATGACAAGCATCGCCAAGCACAGCTGGCGCTGAGTACTTGAGTCCACTTGCCGATAAGAGCGCGAAGCCCAGCCCATCTGAACGGAGAAGCTTGCCAACTTGCGCTGTTCCGGCTATCGTAGCAGCCGCTGCTCTCTCGAAAAATCGCAGGTAGTTGCCGTGATAAACGACTTGGTATGCGTCGGTATCCTCAATGTACACGCGCACTGGATGAGAGAAGGTCCGAGGTGCGCAGAAGGCCAAAGGTATGAAGGAAATCGTGAGCATTTGCTTCGTTCGTTGGGCGAGAAAACTGAGATCCGTGAGAACTCGTCTTCCCACAGTCCGCGGAAGCAAAGTGCGCTCACAGCAAAATGTCCTGTGGGCGACTTCCGCTTCCGTGTGATGGTTACAAATTGTGTGGACGCTTAGGCCACGTGTTTTGTTGCGTGTTTTCTGAAGTTTTCTGTTATAGGGGCCACAGCTTCGGAGCAACGGAGGTCACTCCGCTCCGAGACTTCACGCGTGGGTTACCACGGCGCGGCTTCACCTCAAAGCTGAAATTGTAATTGTATTGGGGCTCCTACCTACCTCTCAAACCACTTTGCGCGCTGGGGGGAGGGATAACTCCCCGACACGTGCATCGCCTTATCGAGGAGGGCGGCGAGTGCCACCTTGGAGACGGACGCCTCGACGGTCGCGGCGACCTTTTTGGCCTCGAAGAGAGCCTCGGCGCGTTTAGAAGCCTCCCACTGCGAGATGGGCACCTCGTTACGGCGCCACGCGACCACGCTCCCCGCGTGCGGCCCCGAGATGGTCGGCTCGACGCGCCGGAGTTGTTTGACCTCGGGCATCTGCAGCACGTGGGTGCGCTGAAGGGCGTTCCAGCGGTTGAGCGCGTCCTTATTCCAGTACGAGCAGTCGACGTACATCTGCCACGGCGCAATCGTCGGATGTTGCTCGGTCGCAGCTCGGCGAGCACCATCAGACGGGTCCGGCCGCCGCCGCATGAAGGTCGTCTCCACGTCGCCCACGCCCTCGGCGAGCTGCGTCATAGCGCATTTTTCAGGTGCTGGCGTAGGCGCCGTGATGGAGACGGGTGAGGCATCCTCGGTCGTCCATAAATAGTCAGCACTGCACAGCTCTAGCTGCTTCGTAATCTTGCGGATGTCCGTGATGTCGTCGTTCTTCTTGGCGGCCTGCAGCTCCTGGGAGGTTGGGTAGCGCCGGATGAAGCTCTGCTCGGTCTTGATCACTTCGCTCCACAGGCGCGAGTCCCTGCGAGGGTCGACACTCACCGCTGTCCGCTTAGCCATCGTTTCGAAGTTGAAGACGAGTTTTACAAAACGGACGGTGGAACTGATATTTCGTTGAAGAGGTTGAAGTTCACCGAAGGGGCGTGTGTACGTAGGGGCCTGGATGAGGGCATTCATCTTCTTTCTTCAGGATTGGAAGAACTCGCTCTAGGCGCGACATCCGCGGCACCATGTTCCGCAAGGCACGTGCTCCTTTCTCGACACCTCGCACACAGTAGCACCGCCCACAAACATCGTCTGACTCGCAACTCCGGCGTGCGTGCGCAGTTCACTAAGGAGGAGCACATACGAACCAGTGCGCCGGTGCGCTCGTCAGACCAGCGGCAGATCAAAGCCACGATTTTGCAGCAGTTTCCAGCGCTCGAGGAGTACATCGAGGAGATTATGCCCAAAAAGGATTCCCTCATCATGTGCAAATGCAAAGATAACATCCAGGTGCTCGTCGGCCCAGCACCCGACAACGAGTTCATCTTCTTCCAGTGCCGCCAGGGGCCATGGCTGCCGACGCTGAGGCTCTTGCACCAGTATCCGGACATCCTGCCCAAGTTCCGCGTGGACCGCGGCGCGATCCGCTTCGTGCTCTCAGGCGCCAACATCATGGCACCCGGGCTCACCTCGCCGGGCGGTCATATGGACCCTGTGCCCGCAGAGTCGCTGGTGGGCATCTTCGCAGAGGGGAAGGAGCACGCGCTCGCGATCGGCGTGACCACAATGTCGTCTGAGCAGATCGCGGCCGACAACAAAGGAATCGCCGTCGAGAATACGCATTGGCTCAAGGATGGGATGTGGACCTTGAGATCACTCGCTCCATGAGCTCCAGTTGTACTTCCGGTCCTGAGGACCCAAAGTGGTGTGCTCGTCTAACAACTCGAACCGTCTAATCATCTAACCGAACAAACTCAGACCCCGGACGGTATCTTCGGTCCGCGACACACTCCGAGGACGGCTCCGAATCGTGCTGGGGGTCATCTAGAAAGAGTAACAAGACGGTTTGGTTGGCGCCTCAGGCGAAGAGTTAATATTAGTACCGTAGGCGTAGCTAAGTCTTAGCTATTAGCTAAGTCTTCTGACCGGCGCACGTGAACGACCGGCCGTGCAACGCGCAACGTGGCGGGGCACACTCGTGAGTGGCGTTGTAGACGTCATGGACTCGATAGTTCCAGACGGCTCTCCGGCCTTTATCGGCTCTCACAACCAGCCGGGCGATGAACCCTTGTAAGGTGCAGTGCACGACTGCTGAATTCACTGACGCCGTGAGGACCGCTCCGGGCCACTCATCTCACAGCACATTCCACACACGATCCTTCCATACTGGGAGTCCTTTCCTAATACGGTAACAGGGAGTCGTGTAGTGAGTCGGGTACGGTCTACCCCGTAGAGTGTATGGTATTCAACACCCTCCCCCATGTCGGCTGGGCATGAAGGGCTGCTGACATGGTATGAATCATCACTCGCTGGAGTATGCCGCGGTAACAAGGGCCATGCGTGCGATGGCCTTGTCCTCGCGCTTTTTGTTCATGTTGTTGATGAAGTCGGTGTGCCGCTTCCACTTTTGGAACACCAGGTATTTGGTGTAAACATCGGACGCGTTGTCCTCCTCGGGGATCTTGATCGGTTCGAACTCGCCCTCATCGACCCCGTCGCGTAGCACGAGGACGCGGCGCCGGAGCCAGAGCGCCCGCTTAAGAGCGCCGTCGTCGTTTGCGACGAAGATGGACGTGGCCGAGTCCGTGAACGTGGGCGTCGGTCGATTCGACGGGTAGTGCATCTCCTGGAGGAGGCCGCGTGCCGTGATGATGCGGTTGAGCGCGGTGCCGCCCGCGACAACTTCCGTGGTGTGAGTCTCGCCTGCCTTGCACTGTTGGCTTTGGCAGATGTTGTCGATTGCGCCCCCAGCCAGCATGCCGACGACGCCCGTCATGCTTTTCGCCGAGGTGGAGAGGTTGGCGTCATACTTGAAGTAGAGGCCCCACTCTTGATCTTCGGTCGAATACGGCTGCTTGATCGGCGTGCTGAGCTCGAGCGATCGGCACGTCGGCCCTCCCCAATGTGTCGCGAATGGATGCGCCACGAGGTGCATGAGCGCGTACTTGAGGAACTTGAAGCCGTCCGGCGAGAGGCAGTGGGACGTGCGCCCCACCCATCGCGTGAGGAAGAGCGCCTGCGTGTAGTTCTCCGTGAGCCAGATCATGAGCCCCAGTAGGCTCGACCCCTCGGACTGCATCGCCAGGTAGTTCGCACGGTCAGGATGGCCGTCGGGCGGAACCTCGCCGATCGCGATGTCCATGATGGACGGTGTGGTCACGTGCTTGGGCGCGATCATGATGTCGCCCTTGAGGAACCGGCGCTTGGCCTGCTCGAGCACAGCCGGGCACTCGAAGGTGATCGTGCGATCGTCGCGGTCGATGACGGCGTCCCAGCCGAGTACTTTGCGCCAGCCGGTGTACTTGCACACCCAGGCAACGCGGAGCGTGTCGACCATGTAGTCCATGATCTTGAGGTTCGTCACGATCATGACCTTGTCGTCGACGTGGCGCACCATCAGGGCGTAGCCATTCGGCGCGTGCCCTGGTGGTGCCGGCTTGGCCGTCTTGAGCTCCTGCAGGATCTCGGGCAGCGTCTTGCTCGTACCCTTTCCAGGACCCTCGTTGTAGATGAAGCCCTCGGGGTCGTGCATCAGGGGGTGGAAGCCGGCCTTGATGAGCAGGGGCCGCACCTTTTGAGCGTAGAGCCGCGGCGAGTCGATGCGCCCTTGAAACGCCGTGCGGTGCTCGAGCACGAGAGTCTCGCCGTTGTCGCTCTTGGTCTCAAAGTCGGGCGCCTGATAGCTGTACACCATGGTGTTGGGCTTGTCTCCGTCCGAGCCGTCGACGATGGTGTTCTGGAACGCGTCGCTGTCGTCGGCCTGATGCGCCGTGAAGTCTTCCATGTGCGCGGCGTAGACGGCGGTGATGATCTTGAGCGTGATCTTGCGCCCGACGTCCGCGAAGCTTGGAAACTGTTCGGGGTCCATGTTGGTGCCGACGAGGCAGAGGCGCGGTGCGAACTTGAGCTTTTCTGAGCCGGGCACTGCCTTCATGACGAACACCCACTTGAGCCGGAAGATCCTCGTGCTACGCGGCACGGTCTTGATGCTCACCACTTTCCACACGGGCACGGCCTCGTACGCCTCCATCTTGAGCTCCATCGCCGTGCGCCAGTACGCCTTATGCGGGCTCAGCTTGTACTGCTTGTACGTCTGGGGCACGTCATAGCGCGAGGCGAGGTTGGGGTCGATCGTGACCGCCTCCTTCCCGTTCGAGACGACCGCAGAGACGACTTGGATGATCTCGCCCGTCTCGACGTCCATAAGCGGGAAGAGGATGTTGTGCACTCCTTCTTCACACCCTTCGTCGTTGACAGCCGCACGCAGGGCCTCCGCGTCGTGCTTGTCGACGCCTTCCACAGCGGTCAGGAACGCGACGAGCAGCTCGGTGTGGTGCTTGGTGAGCTGCGAGACGAGGCACGCCACTGTTACATCCCCCGTCACGAGGTCATCTCGATCGTCGGTCAGCTCAGTGACCCGTTCGCCCTCAACGACCAGCGTCTTGAGCTTGGCGAGGGGTTTGGTGACGCGAGTGTCGTCGATGTTGTGCCAGAACTTCTCCCCGCCTTCGTCGTAGCGCACCTGGAACATCGCCCTGCCCGTGGTGTCGAGGCGGCCCTTGCCGACGATGACCCCGCCGTAGATGGTGACCGGCTCGTCCCACTGGACGTCGACGCGAGACTTGGGCGGGAATGCCTTCTGAAACTCGAGGAGGATGTCTCGCTGCGTGGGCGACGAGTCGATCTTATTAATCTCTCCCGCTTCTGCTGGAAGCTCGTCGGTCACATCTGATGGGACGTCGCCTGCAGGCTCGGGCTCGACGGAGAAGCGCGGCACCGATGAGACGAGGTCAGGGCGATGCCGCCGCCCACGAGTCGGAACTGGCGTGGGCTGTTCGACGTCCGCGTCAAGGACAATCGAAGGCGCTGGAGCCGGCGGCATGGCCACGGTCGGAGCCGGCGCCCACGCCACAGGTGCCGCAGGTGCCGCCGCCAGAGGTGCCGAAGCTGGAGTCGCCGTGCGCGTCGACACGGTCGTGGCCGGCGTGCGGAGACGCCGCGCACATCGCACCATAGCACAGGCGAGGCGTGCCCGAAGTTCAAGAGGGTACTTGGCGAGCCTTTTGGCTTTCGAGACGCCCTGCTCGTCGAAGCCGACCGTGCGCGCGCTACCCGGTGGCACCGCGAGAGGCAGCGCACCGAGGAGTGCGTCCAGGTGCACGATGATGTTGGGCGTGCCGT
>Ga0210240_102374_pt1 | contig 10941 bp, 5 predicted proteins | sample ChrtobMetP5a_4mM_FD_155463 | JGI IMG/M metagenome (GOLD analysis project Ga0210240, IMG submission 155463) | Chrysochromulina tobin associated microbial communities from unialgal haptophyte culture, Seattle, Washington, United States - P5a_4mM | ecosystem: Host-associated > Algae > Haptophytes >...
GGGTGACACGTGAAGCCATCGGGGTCCCTTCTAGACCCCCCGATTCCGGCTCCCCACCTCAGTCAGCCTCATAGGTTACTGGCCTCTGGCATCGGTCCTACCCCGGTCCCGTCATAGGATACCGAGATAGAAAGAATGCGTCGATCTCATGAATCTTCGCGCCCCATCCTACTTCACAGTGTCTCATACGCGTCGCACCGGCGGCGTCGTTGCGAATTCATATAGTGAGGAAGTGAAGTGTGAACTTCCGGTGAGAAAGAGCGCGGAGCGCTCTTCGAGCTATGCTAAGGATAAGATAGGTCGTCCAGAAAGCTAGTGCGCTAACACGATAGATAAATCTTCGTTGTCGCGGAAGATTCTTGAGAACCAAGCTGGACCCGCGGCCGCCGCCCGCCAGCACGATCGGCTCAAAAATTCGCGCCTCGCGGAGTGCGGAGACCCATCAGCTCACCATCATCGACCGTCGTGTGCTCGTTCGCTGAATTTCCAGAGGATCTCTCGTGTATGTCAAGATGTTCTCGCCCAAGAAGGTCTGAGATCGCGTCGATGCGATGAGCAATAAGCCGTGTCCACTGCACGATAATAAAAGCGGCACAGTCGAGCTGGCGCTTCCATCAGTGTGCGGCATTCGCCACCAATCGGACGCGCATTGGCACATGGCGTCAAGAGCGCACGACCGCGCTGATGGCGGCAGGCAGCAAAAAGGCAGCGGGCAAGGTGCCGGTCAGCGTCGTTACTCGACACCGTCGTCGTCAAGCGACGGTGGCGTCGAGTGAATTCTTTTGCGTTCCCTTCGGGGGGCGCGCCAACAGGTACGTCTGCCGACAATACTGACCACTAAGCCCGAAGCCACCACAACAGCCGCCGCCCGACCTCCGCGCCAAGCCCCCGCCTCTCCGCGCCCGCCTGCCGTATGCGCCGATGGAGGTAGGCTATACCGCCGGCGCTGCCGGGCCCGCCCGCCGAAGGCGCCGCCCGCCGCCGTACGGTGCGTAGGCTCGCCAGCCGCAGGCGGCGGCCCGCCGGAGGCCCGCTCGCCGCAGCTGCTGCCGCCGGAGACCGCCCGCCGCAGGCACCACCGGAGATCACCCGCCGCAGGCGCCGCCTGAGGCACGCCCGCCCGGCGCCGCAGGCGCCACCTTGGCGCCACCCACCGCAGGCGCGCGCCGCCCACCGCTGGTGCCCCCGGAGGCCAGTCCGCCGCAGGCGCCCAGAGGCCAGCCGCCTTCGCCGCCGCCCTCGCCGCCGCCCTCGCCGCCGCCATCGTCTCAGCCTCCACCATCGCCGCCTCCACCATCGCGACCTCCACCATCGCCGCTGCCATCACCATCGCAACCACCCTCACTTCCTCCACCGTCGCCACCCGAGCACCGCCACCATCACCACCGCCGTCACCACAACCGCCTCGCTCGCCGCCGCCATGCCCACCGTCACCGTCACCACCGCCACCATCACCACCACCGTCGCCACCGCCACCTTCGCCGCCACCCTCGCCGCCGCCCTCGCGACCACCCAGGACGCAATCGTCGTTACCATCCTCGCCGCCGCCCTCGCCTCCGCCGCCCTTGCCGGTGCCGCCCTCGCCTCCGCCCAAGCCTCCTCCGCCCTCACCGCGCCGCCCTCGCCACCACCGCCCTCGCCGCCGCCGCCCTCGATCCACTCGTGAGCGTGGCCGGCGCGGTGCTCATCTTCCTTGCCAGGTACACCGAGATCTATGAGACACTCAAGGCGTTCCGAGGAGCTGCGCCGTCTCGGGCACAGGCTGCTGCTGCTGTCAGAGCCCGGCTGCTACCTGCTCTCCTATGTTGGGTGCTGGGTGCGCTCACGCTGCTCAACCTCGCGGGGGCGGAAGCTGTGGCCGCGGTGTCCAATGCCGCCATGTACCTCGATCAATGTCGAGTCATAGCGGCAATAGGGCTCCGCGTTGTGTGCTTGTGTGCAGCGGCCGGCCTTTGTTGGGCTGGCAGGCGCCGCCCGCGCTCGAGGTATGAAACCCATTATCTTCTCGTACATGATGGCTTAGCTGCCCTTAGTGTGATGGCGCGATCGTTGGCAAACCTATCACTGTAGTACCTTTGAGTGTTTTCTCCACGCCATAGGTATATACCTCCGCGCGTAGAAATAGTTACTAAGTACGCCCGTACGGTCTACGCCGTCAATATACACGGCGCGTCCACAAAACCGTCACCCCCTTGCCCTTCGCGACGAAACATCGACCGACGAAACGACCCCCAAACCCGACCGTGGACCGACCTCGGCCGCATTCTCGGACGAAACCGCGTGCTTGCATATGGCCCAGTATGTTTCCCGCACTCCGGAGTGTCAGGTGCGTCTGCCAGTGAGCAGTGTCAGACTTATGATTCAGCGTCACAGTGCACGACGGGCTTCGTCAAAGATTCGTCAGGAGTTCATCAGTTTCATCAATTAATTAAAATCTCGCGAAGCATATAGAGACCTGCCAAAGTGCCAATCCCAGTCGTGTCTGAATCGCCTCTCAAATCCAGACGGACTAGTGTGCACAGATGTAGCACAGATGGAGCGCAAAATCTAATAGTGGCTCGTCCCTTACTTGGCTGGTTCAGACCACATTTGCTGGTCTGTTTCATCCCAAAGTGGTTTGATCCAGTCCGCTGGTTCGGACCGCTTTGAGCTGGAACGGACCAGGAAAAGTGGTCTGAACCACCCCAAAGTGGTGTGAACCAGCCGCATGGTTCATACCACTTTGGGGTGGTTCAGACCAAAATTTCTGGTTCGTACCAGGAAAAGGTGGTATTCACCAGCAACGTGGTTCGAACCACACTGCTGGTCCAAACCACGTGTTCCTGGTTCAAACCGGAAATTCAGGTTCAAACCAGCCAAAGTGGTGTGAACCACGAAGCTGGTTCATACGAACATACCACTTATTTCTGGTTTGTACTGGCAAAGTGGTTCAAACCACTAAACAGTGGTACGAACCGTCGGTGGTCCAAACCACTTTGGGCTGGTCCGGACCGCTTTTCCTGGTTCAAACCACGAAAACCTGGCCCATCCCTATTTTTTTCCGGTTGCTAAGAACCTGCCTGAGGGGGACCTCGGAGGCATAGGGGTCGTTGAGCCCCGAGAGGTAGGAGACTGGTGCTTAGACTGAACAGGGTCACGAACACTCTCGTCTCACCCCTGAGAATCTTCCTACACCTCGTCAGAGCTCGGTGGGTTCTAGCGCTGGCGCTAGATTGGTTGTCTTCCAGAGCGAACAACGTTAACTAGGGCGGCAGGCGCAACACCTCGACCCGTACTGTCGAGCTCGGTGCGCCGGCGGGCGGGTGAAACTAACATGCATGCATGCATGAATATACAGAAGCATACTGTCCTTGCCAAATCTGGCGAAGCAAGATGGTGGGTTCTAGCGCTTGCGCTAGATTGGTTGTCTTCCAGAGCGAACAACGTTAAGGGCGGCAGGCGCAACACCTCGACCCGTACTGTCGAGCCCGGAGCGCCGGCGGGCGGGTGAAACTATAACATGCGTGCAACGTGCATGCATGCACGCATCCCATGAATATACAGAAGCATACTGTGCTTACCAAATCTGGCAAGCGAGATCCGTAATTGTGTGGCCCAGGAACGCCTTTCTGGGTCATCAATACTTCTGGGTCAATACTATTGACCCAGAAAGGTCGCCTTTCTGGGTCAATACTATTGACCCAGAAAGGTCTCCTGAGATTCTCCTGAGACGTCGCCCAAAGCGCGCGCATTCTGATCCTGGTCAGCGGCTCCGCCGCGTTTGTCGTGCGGGATTCAAACCAGTGACCGCACGACACCGCCCGACCGCCTTAACCTCCGTCCCGACCGCCGTCTCTCGGCGCCTCACACTCAGGGACTCAGAGCTCGGCCTCACAAGGCCAGCTCTCGGGGCTGATTATTACTTAACATCCCTAACAAGTGTGATGCACAGAGAAGACGGTGGGTTCTAGCGCTTGCGCTAGATTGGTTGTCTTCCAGAGCGAACAACGTTAAGGGCGGCAGGCGCAACACCTCGACCCGTACTGTCGAGCCCGGAGCGCCGGCGGGCGGGTGAAACTACAACATGCGTGCAACGTGCATGCATGCATGCATCCCATGAATATACAGAAGCATACTGTGCTTACCAAATCTGGCAAGCGAGATCCGTAATTGTGTGACGTGTCGCATATCTCCTGAGACGTCGCCCAAAGCGCGCATTCTGTTCCTGGTCAGCGGCTCCGCCGCGTTTGTCGTGCCCCACCCTCCTCAGACCCGTACTGTCTAGAATAGGGGACTCAGAGCTCGGCCTCACAAGGCCAGCTCTCGGGGCTGATTATTACTTAACATCCCTAACAAGTGTGATGCACAGAGAAGACTTAGGAGTACGTGGTCGTGTACATGTTCAATACATTTTACTACACAGTAGCAGTAGGTCCCTACTAGTACATGTTGACCCACGTACTCCTTAGGGCTTACCGGGCTTAGGCTCGGCTTCCCGCTTAGGCGGGCGCGCCCCAGGAGGCCGACTTCCCTCAGAGTACTCCTCATCAACGCAACGCCCTCCCATCCCACGCCATTCGCTCACCTGATGCGCCATGCATGGGTTTCCTGGCGCCCTTGCGCGCGGCCTTGGCGAGCTTGGTTATAACCGTTGTACATGTACAGCTGGTGTGAGTTGTACCGCCGTGCCGTTGTGTACGACCGCCGTGCCGTTATACCCCGCTAGGCTCCAAGCTATGGCTCACCACGCGATGGCCTGCTGCCATCTCCTGACGAGCCAGCCGCGCGGGCCGCCTCTTCTGCTGCCGCCTCAGAGGCATTTTCGGGCGAGGAGGGGGATTCGTGTCCGTGCCCATGGGCACCGTGTCGTGCGGTGCGCCAGGCGCTGCCTTGCCGCGCTGGGACAGGTCGCTCATCTGCGCGGCGCAAGACGTCTTACCTGAACGCCGGTAGCCGGCTGCTTTGGGCTAGGCCGCCCGTGCATTGCGCAGCCCCTTCTCCCATAACGGCAGCGGCGCAGGAGCACCCGCGAGCGTGCACGAGTGCCTAGGCGAGAAGTGCTTAGGCGAGTGCTTAGGCGAGAGTTTAGGCAATTGCTTAGGCGAGGGCTTAGGCGAGTGCTTAGGCGAGTGCTCAGGCAAGTCCTTAGGCGAGTGCTTGGGCGAGTGCTTGCGATTCATCTCCGCCTCCTTTGCCGCGGCCGCCTCGGCCTGCGCACATGGAGTGGGTGTGAGATTGTGTGGGCTTGAGGAGAGGTTTCGAGTGAGTGAGGCAAGCGAGGGGGGCAGATCGGTGGTACCTGTTCGTGCGCTTTGTAGCGCTCTAAGCGCTCCCTGTTCGCCTCTTCCGCTGCCTCCTTGGCCGCCTGCTTGGCAGTCTCCGCCGCAGCCGCAGCCGCAGCCGCAGCCGCAGCCTTTGCCGTCGCCATCGCCACTTCCTCTGCCATCTTCGCCTTCGCCTTCGCCTCCGCCTTCACCGCCGCCTTTGCCCTAGCCTCTGCTTCTGCGAACACCGTCTGGACTCGAGAGTGCAAGGGTGGCCAGCTCCTACTCTGCAGGCGGCGGACGTTCTCCTGCTCTTGCACCTGTGCGACGCGCGACACCGCGACAAAGAGGCTCTGGCCCAGTACGAGCGTCGGGTCTGCACGCGTCGCGTGCTCGTCGAGCACGCTTTCCATGGTCCGGACCAGACGCTCGTGCGAGTGGTTCAAGATGAGCCTAGCCTCCTCGATGCTCTCGCTGCCCCTCACAGCAGCATCTGATGTGGTACGTAGCTCCGCGACCGCCTCCAAGGTCTTGCGCAAGATGTGCAACACCTGCGTACGCTTGGCGTCGTGCGGCCAACGGTAACGGTCGAGAAGCGCCCCAACCTCGTCGGCAGGAAGCCTGAAGCCTTGCTCGGTGATATGTTCGAGCGCGCCATTCGGAAGGATCCGCTGCTCCACGAAGCGCTTGAGGCCAGCGACGAGCGGCGCCGCGGTATGACTAGCCATCGAGCACGCGCGGCTGAGGGCATCGGTGATCTCTTGCACCTTGGCGAACGAGACCTCTGGCGCCATCGAGGTGTGCACACGCGAGATCACGAAGAGTTTCCCGCAGCACTCCTGAAAGGCGTCAGCGCTCTCTTTGGACATGTTCGCGTCGAGATAAGGGCGCAGCTTGGCCAGCCCGGCCTTAGAGTCCGCCTTGAAGACGGCATCGATGGCCTCTTCGTAGATCACGCTGAAGGCATCGTAGGCCCTCGAGGGTGGGCTGGGCGGGCTCAAGATGGGCGGCGACTCAGACGGTGGGCGTGCAGGGTGACCAGGCACGGACCATGGCGGACGATTCTGCTGTTTGTCCGACATGCCGACCAAACAGGGGTCGGAGGGGCGTCCTCCGATCCTGGGTCGGAGAACGGGGTTCCTCGACCCTAGGATTGCAGCCTCGCCCGACCGTCACTAATCAGGTGCAACTAATTAGGATTCGACCGACACTAATTAGGATTCTTCTTGAGGAATTTGGACTGTTTTTCTGATTAATGTCTGATTATCCAACAAGAACGCATAACGCGTAACGGTGTCTAATGTCGGTCCCGGCATTAAGTCCCGGCACTGGCACCAAGACGAGGTCACAGCGTCACCAGACAGTATAGTGCAGGCGTGCCTCGCGTCGATAGGTTGGCGCTCGCGAGACTCCCTCTCTCAGCTCGCTCACAGATGAGCGTTACACAGTCACAGATATCGCCGCCGCTGCCATCCTGCGACAATGGCTCCTGAGTGAGACCTCTCTTGAGTGACACTGAGCGTCTACAGTGCGCTCGACTCTCTTCCCTTCCTCTTCCCATGTGCGCGACCGCTCCTGTCCTCATGCTGTGATTCTTGCCTTGGTTGTGCGTAGTGTCTATGGTTTCGCGTGCTCGTCTCAGCCTGCTCCCTGCATGGCCTCCTCGGCCTCATCAAGGAGGGGCGGGGAAGGCGAAGTTCTGCTGGGCCGCTCCCGCCGCGAGGCTTGACGCCACGTTCACCATCTCGCCACTCTCCATCTTCTGGTAGATGGCGTTCGGGTCACTCTGACACTTGGTGACCGAGAATGCCTGGACCGACTTCTCGAGGTCCGCGCCGGTCATCTTCAGCGTGCCCTTGCCACCCATCGACTCGGTCGACAGACCGACCAGGTCGAGCGCGTCAGCGAGGCACTGGTCGGCACCCGCTGCGGAGGCCAGGCAATCGTCGATGACCATCTGGTCATCGGTGGACGGGTAGTGCGCGACTTCCAAAAAGGCGCTCGGCTCGCGCGCGATGCTGCAGTCGAACTGCGCGCCCACCGGACCGTTCGCCTGGAACACCGCGAACTGACGGTCACGCTCGTTGCGCGTGAGGGAAAAGGTCGCGATCTTGGGGTTGCTCTTCATCGACTCGAGCGCCTGCTTCCACGCGTTCATGGCGAGCTCGTTCTTCTTGGTGACGCAGAGCGAGTCGGGCGCATCGTCCTTCATGTTCTGGCCATACGTGGGCGCGTTGACAAACGACGGCATCATGTTGAACGTCACGACGCAGTCAGCGGGGGCGCACACATCCGCGGGCACGTTCTTGCAGATCTGATCGCGGATGCGGACGGCATACTCGCCGAAGTCGTACGGCAGGCCAGCGTACAGCGCCGGGCTGTCGCCGGCCATGTCGATGTGGGCGATGCCGCGCTTGAGGACGCGCGCGTTGTTGATGAACATGGTGCCATGGATGGCAGCGTGCGAGGTGAGCAGCGCGGCACGCGTGGTCAGAACGGGGTTGCTGCTCTTGATCATCGAGCCAGTGTCGGCGTTGAAGATGGCCGTCGACTGGTCGGTCTCAGCGAGGCCGGTGCACTCCGCGACATCGTTCATCGCCCAGATCGTGTCCTTGGCAGCGAATGGCTCAGCAAGGTTGAAGACGCACGGGTGCGTGTTGAGGGCACCGCCGAACTCGGTCGTGCCGCTCGCGTGGTCAGCGATGATGACGAGCACCTGCGCGTGGTCCGGACGCAGCGGCGCCGGCGCTTGCATGGCATCCACAGTGCTCGTTGGGAGCCCGAGGGTGACTGACGCGAGAGCAGAGAGCAGCATTGGCGAATACGATTGCCCAATTTGGTTCTCGTGGAGCGTCCCAAAAATAGGAGACGTCTCGCATGCGTCGGCTGTGTCAGAAACACGATGAACTACGGTTGAGCACAATTCTGTTCATGAACAAGGCGCCGAGCGAACATCTCACGCAGCTAGAAGGGTTTGGATATCGGACTCATCGCATGACTCGGCGCAGCGCGAGCTAAACTCCTGCGCGCGTCGGATCCGGTCGACGATGGCGGACTCGCCCGGCTGCTGCCGCGCACGGCTCGCGATCCGCTGTCGGCGCTCGTCGGCCGTGAGCCGCGGTCCCCTGGCTAACCTCTCAAAGGTCGTTTTGAGGTCGTCGTCGCTCTCGAGGCGCTGTGTCGGGCGCCCCCACCCTTGGCGACTCACCAAGGTCGTCGCGAATCGAAGCTTCTCCGCGCCGTAGCCGCCCCCTAGGGCTCCCTCTGCCGGCGGGCGGGGTGGTGCAGGTGGGTGCGTCGCTCCCACATCCGCCACAGTCTTCGGGCGCACCCATTTGGGAGCGGGCAGCACCGGTGCTCCGAGCCAGTGCGGACCAGACAGCCGGAGGTCCATCTTCTCAGGCTTCGCGAGCATCTCGTAGAGCAGCCACGACACGCCCTTCGCGCACCACGTGCATGGGACCAGCACTGAGCGCACCTGACGCAGCCGGGGATGGTGCATCTGCACGATGCTCGCCACAAGGCGAACGCGCGGGCAGCGATTGAGAAGGTTGTCCATGACGCGGCCGTTGATGCCCGACCCAAACATGATGTTGCACAGCACCACTACTGTCGCGTCCCGATAGCTGCATGCAATGTCGGTGATGTCTCCAAGGATGGCGCTCACCGCGGCGCACTTGTCGGTCCGTGAGAACTGGGTCATCGTCGACGGCACATCCACGGCAGCTCCGCCTTTCAAGGCGGCGCTCAGGCGAGCCCGCATATGCGAGCGCTTGCTCGGCGGCGACTCGCTGCAGTTACCACCGTCGGGCTGCGGCGCGGGCGCTGGAGCGTTCCCAAGCAGCGCCGCAAGCCGTGCGCAGCCGCGCTCTGCAGACGAATGGCGCTTGATGCCCACCTCGACGCCCGTGCACGAGGCGCATTCGTTGCGTAAGGCTGCATACAGCACAAACTTACCCACGCCACTTCCGAGGTCATACAGGTGATCGTCAGCCCGGAGTTTCAGAACGTCGTGCAAAGTCTGCATGCCGACCCAGGTGAGCTCGCCGTACACAAGCTCTGTGGCGGTGGCTGGGCGCATTCCTAGCGTATGGTCAGGCCCCTCTCCAGCGGGTAAGCCCTCCAAGGCCTGCTTCACTATGCGCACACAGTCAGAATGTGTCGTCGATGCGTCCGCGGCGCCTCCCACGGTTGTACCGACGGGAGCCTCGTTCAACATCGAAGTGGACTGCTGCCGTTTTGAGTCAAGTCAAGTCAAGTCAATTGGTTTGTCAATTGTTTCTTACTGAATAGCTTTGACTTGACTTGATCATATTCAGCGAAATCAATTCAAGTCATTTTTTGTGTCCGTGTGACGCGGACAAAGTAGGGCCTCTATTCCTTGAGACGACCCTGGATTTGTGTCTGTGCGTTTTGTTGGTTGCGCTGCAAGGTGCGCGCCTGTGTGAACGTTAACACGACAGAACTCCCAAATATGGTTCGGCGAAAGCACTCCCAAATCGGGCATTCGCTGTCGCCAATGCTGCTCGCTGCTCTTTCCTCGGTCACCCTCGGGCTCCCCACGAACGTCGTGAACGCCGCGCAAGCGCCGGCGCCGCTGCGTCCGGACCACGCGCAGGTGCTCGTCATCATCGCTGACCACGCGAGCGGCACGACCGAGTTCGGCGGTGCCCTCAACACGCACCCGTGCGTCTTCAACCTTGCTGAGCCATTCGCTGCCAAGGACACGATCTGGGCGATGAACGATGTCGCGGAGTGCACCGGCCTCGCTGAGACCGACCAGTCGACGGCCATCTTCAACGCCGACACTGGCTCGATGATCAAGAGCAGCAACCCCGTTCTGACCACGCGTGCCGCGCTGCTCACCTCGCACGCTGCCATCCATGGCACCATGTTCATCAACAACGCGCGCGTCCTCAAGCGCGGCATCGCCCACATCGACATGGCCGGCGACAGCCCGGCGCTGTACGCTGGCCTGCCGTACGACTTCGGCGAGTATGCCGTCCGCATCCGCGATCAGATCTGCAAGAACGTGCCCGCGGATGTGTGCGCCCCCGCTGACTGCGTCGTGACGTTCAACATGATGCCGTCGTTTGTCAACGCGCCCACGTACGGCCAGAACATGAAGGACGATGCGCCCGACTCGCTCTGCGTCACCAAGAAGAACGAGCTCGCCATGAACGCGTGGAAGCAGGCGCTCGCGTCGATGAAGAGCAACCCCAAGATCGCGACCTTTTCCCTCACGCGCAACGAGCGTGAGCGTCAGTTCGCGATTTTCCAGGCGAACGGCCCGATGGGCGCGCAGTTCGACTGCAGCATCGCGCGCGAGCCGAGCGAGTTCCTGCAAGTCGCGCAGTACCCGTCCACCGATGACCAGATGACCATCGAGGAGTGCCTATCGTCCATCGCGGGTGCCGACAGGTGCCTCTCTGACGCGCTCAGCCTCGTCGGCCTGTCGGTCGAGTCGATGGGCGGCAAGGGCTCGCTCAAGATGACTCAAACTGGCACGGACATGGTCGCTACCGCGGCGGTCAGCAACTGCAAGAGGGACCAGAACGCCATCTACCAGAAGATGGAGAGTGGCGAGATGGTGAACGTGGCGTCAAACCTCGCGGCGGGAGCGGCCCAGCAGAACTTCGGCTTCCCCGCCCCCCAGGAGGCGCCCCCCCAGGCCCAGCAGGCGCCCCCCCAGCAGTTC
>Ga0210240_102376_pt1 | contig 10908 bp, 6 predicted proteins | sample ChrtobMetP5a_4mM_FD_155463 | JGI IMG/M metagenome (GOLD analysis project Ga0210240, IMG submission 155463) | Chrysochromulina tobin associated microbial communities from unialgal haptophyte culture, Seattle, Washington, United States - P5a_4mM | ecosystem: Host-associated > Algae > Haptophytes >...
CTGAGCGCACGGGGACCGTTTTCGTCGTTCAAGACGAGTCGCTCAAGGACAAGTCGCTCGAGGAGCTGCAGAAGTTGCTCGGCAACAGCGTGCTGGCCTGCGAGAAGAAGGGGTCGACGGGTGTGGTAGTGGTGCGTGTCCTCGGCGAGAGGGCGGCGCGCGCCGTGCGCTCGCTGAACGAGCGCGGCTACCCGCTTCAAACGAGCGCGGCTACCCGCTTCGTCGCAAGGATCACGTGCTACGTACGCTCGCTTCGTCGCAAGGATCGCGTGGTGTACCCAATGTACAACTTGCGGCCGTACGCCTCGCGCGGGTGGCCGACCTTTGAGGCGTCCGCCGCCTCTATTGTGCTCGCGCACCTCAAGAAGCGCGAGCAACGAGGCCGGGAGCTTTCGGACGAGCTCAAGCAGGCGGAGGCGAGCGGTTCCAAGCTCATCAATATCGACGTGATTGGCGCCCCGCGTGTGGTGGAGGTGGTCGCGCAGTCGCCGGGGCGCCTCCTCCGCGTGTGCAAGAAGAACCTGCGCTCCGAGCGGATCGTTTTCTTCGGGAGCGACAGGAAGGAAGTCGTTCAGCTGCTCTTGGACTTTGAGGACTCGATCGCTGTCGAGGTTGACCAGAAGCGCGCCAAGCACCTCAAGCTCACGACGGAGGACCTCGTGCGCGCGCGCAGGTCGCGAGACCTCAAGCTGCTGCAGCGCCTCACCGTCAACGAGGAGCCGATGCCCACCCAACACGTGTCCGTGCCGACACGCACCATCCACGTCGTCTCGGTGGAACTCGAACGGCATGGCTCAGGGAAGATCGAGACGTGCCGTGACAAAGACCTGCGAGCGGCCAACATGGTCGATGGATTGATCAGCACTTTTCGCGCTGCCCTTTTCACTTCCCGGGCCGACGACAGAGACTTGAATACACAGAAAGGTTCCTCAGGGCAGGGGGTGACGTGCGTGAGCTCCGAGGAATTTACAGACTCCGAGGAATTACGGATATAGGGGCGATCTCTTGGAAGGGGAAGCGGGCGCGCAGAGGCCGTTGTGCACACAGGTCGAAAGGTGGCCGGGCGTAATCATGTCGTGCTGCATGCCGAGTACCGAGATGCGGGGCCAAGCGCCAAGGGGTCCTGTTAATCCTGTGTTCGCTTGCTGCCCCAGGTTGGCATCCGGTTTCATTCGATTGCGTCGTCGTAAGTATAGAGCATCTCTTACGATTCGCACCCTAACCCTAACCTAGCCTGCACACATTGCTTTTGGATCCCTTCTTCTCGAACGTAAGCTCGTTAAGGGATTGAATGTTATAGAATGCCGCGGGAGCTCGCCATGGCGCGAGCCCCCTATGGTACAAAATGCTACCAAAATGCCGCGGGAGCTCGCGCCATGGCGCGAGCCCCCTATGGTCCACACAGTAACACGGTCTGAATCACGGATACTGGTGGTGATGGGGATGGTTGTGGGTTCACCAAAAACTGCACGCGCTACGCAGCGTACGAGGGTGCGCGCCGGCTGGTTCTGGTCTCCGCATTGGGAGTTTCCGATCCGTCGGCGGATTTCCGCGCTATGCGCGCATATCGGCGCCTCCGGTCGTGCCTGTACCCCCCCCTTGCCGGAGCGCTCCCCACCGTATCCCCCGGCTGGTGGCGGGAACGCGCCCTGCGCGCTCTGGTTCCTATAGCTCGCCGTGGATACCTTCACCCCGGCCGAACCGCCCTTGACTGTAACCTTGCCCGGCGAGATAAAGACAAATCTGACGCAGAAACAACCATTGTTATTTGCTCGTGGAATGTGTCAGGTGTCGCACAAATTGGGGAGCACGGCTCCCCAGGTGTTTTGAACCGACGGAGACAGACACATGTAAGTGCTCCGCAGCCATGAGTGTCCTGTTGCGTGTTGGGGAGTTCCTCTTAGGAATTTCCTTCGTGGGTTGATCGTGAAAATTGCGAGCGGACTATACCTTAAGCGGGGAGAAAGCTTAAAGAATGCCGTCCACCCTGTCGCCCTCGCCTTACACCCTGCCATACCACCCCCCCCCCCGAAAAAGATGGTCCCCTCTTTCAGCTTGTGCCGTGCCGCGTCGGGAGCGCAGAGAATCTTAAAAGCAAACGGGGGGATCTACGGCTGCATCTCCATCTTCATCGACGTCCGCCCGAGCTGCGTGACATGCTACATAATGCCCAAGCTTCGTCAAGTTCGAGAAAGACAGGGGAGGGGGGAGCGAGAGCACAGCCATCATAGTGTGAGCCCGGGCCGCAGGGGGATTCGCTGAGAATCGGTTGCTCGAGGGTCCCCCGGATGGAATGAAGATTGACGACGGTACTCATCATTCATAATGAATCGTAGTGAGTCGAGCGTGTGTGTACATGTGCCCGTACAAAGACCGGCTGGCAATCATGGTGGTGGACACAAAAGAGAAGGTCTTGGTGCGAAAGGATTGCATTGACTTCGACTACACGCCCCTCCATCTGGAGGGATCTGGAGGGATCTAGTTGGGATCCGGTGGGATCTGGTGGGATCTGAGTTAAACATTTAACCTATAGGAAATTAAACGCCTGTTGTAAGACGAGAAGTTTTCTCATCCTGGGATCCTCTCGCACGCTCCAGGCCCTCCTTTCTCATTGTGAATGGGGGCTCCACACGCGGAGCGTGAGGAGACCGGTGTGCCTGGCTTATCTTTGACTCCCCTGTGGGGAAAACGTAAAGGATCGCGTTTCTCAGAGAGGGAGAATGTAAAGGACCGTTGACGCGGGACGCGGCATCGGCCGCACGCAGGGAGTGCGACGATTCGGAGAGAGACCGAAGAGGCCGACCGGATCACGAGGGAGCGTGATCTCGCGCGGGGGGAACAGTGAGAGCCGTTCTGTGTCGCCCGCCTGAACAGTGACGGGGCGAGCAAATGTTGTGTGAACTGGGAAAGTATGAATAGGGGCGACGTCGCGGAAGTCACGTCGTCTCTCAGACATCAGTGCACCGACTCGGGCACAATCCACGGCCCTGCGTGCGACACTCATGTCGTACAGCTTTCTCCTCGCGCTCATGACGGTCTCCACTCGACTCGATCCGCTCCCCGATAATGCCACTCAGGCCCGTTTTTCATCCCTGCAGCAGCGCGACAACTCGTCGCTTGCTGCGGCAGCAGCCACGGTAAGCAGCGGCTCTTTCATCGCCGATTTCATAGCCCATGGCACTCAGTGGACGCGTGAGGCTGCGATGGGGCTTACCTCTCACAACTGCTCTCTCGATGGCATGAAGCAAAGCCACTGGGCGAAGCCGCGTGCCTCCGTGTGGTATTTCATCGACCCGGCCATTCGATTCATCGAGGAACTCTTGGCCTTCAATGCGTTCAATCGCGACAAGGACGGCGCGCTCTCTATCCTCGTAGTTCTGCATTGGTTCCTCACGAATCCTCGCCTCTGGCTCTTCGTGGTTACCTCCGCCGTGCATGTCTTCATCATCTCGTGCACCAAGATCCTCAGGCTCGTCGCCAGGGCCGCCAACCGTAGGCGGAAGAAGAGGGAAGTTGTGCTGCCGGCGGCCGGAGCGGCGACGGAGGGAGAAGCGGCGTCGGCAGAGGCGGTGTCAGCAGAGGCGGCGTCGGCAGGGGCGGTGGCCGAGCCGACGAACGTCGAGAACGGCATCTCCATTGTTGACGTGATTGAGCTGGCGGCAGGGGAGCGTCTGGCGGGGATTTTGCGTGTCCGAGGCGGCATGGGTGCGGGTGCCTCTGCTTTGACCGACGAGAGCCCAGACGCGGACATCAAGGCTGCCTACGAAGGTGCATCGGCGCAGGAGCGGTCGGTGTTTCTCGTCGATGTGGGCGAACAACACAAGAGGAAACTAGTGAGTCTCGGCCTTGACGTGCCGGAGGCAGCTCCGGGTACACCGCTGCCGCCAAAGCTGCGTCAGGCGCTCACAGAGCTCGACACCATCCTCATACAAGTCCTTCTGCAAGGAGCGATTCGGTTGCTATCCGTGAAGTGGCTACTGATGCAGCCGGCCAACTTCAAGATGCCGAATCGGCAGGCGCTCGAGGAGATTGAAAGGAGCGGGGTCTCGCCGTCGCCGCTGCTGAGCTGTGAAGAGGCCGCAGCGCTCGTCGAGCGTGGAGATCGGAGCATCGGCGCGCTTACCTACGGCTGGCTCAGTCCAGGCGATCCGGATCCGGACGGCTCGCGCGTCCGCGTGCTTCGACGCGCTCTGATGGGGATGGTAATCCGAATTGAAGCCTTGTTCTGGGACTTTGGATCGCTGTATCAGGCACCAAGGACACCGGAGCAGGCTGCTTCCTTTAAGCTTGCACTCGAGGGTGGGGCGATGAATCAGCTGTATGCATCGATCCTTGCAACGACCGTGCTCCAGATCGAGGAGATCCCACCCCGGCCAGCAGAATTCGATGGCGTTGTCTGCTTGTTCAAGTTGAGCGCAAACTTAGACGAGAACAAGGTACGCGCGGCACTCATCAGGTTCGGAACTATTGAGAGCTGCCACCTCAACCACAGCCCCCCAATTGTGCGCTTTGCCTCGCACACCTCTGCCGTCGCGGCCAAGGACGCGGGTGCCTGGCCCGGCCTTTGCGAGGGGCTCGACACGCTTTACAACGAGACGCCGTACTTTTCTCGTGGATGGTGAGCGCTGCCCTTTCTATTCTGCACAGATGTGATGGGATCCCCTCTCATCCCTCACGCGTCTGCCACACTGTCCCACCCAGGTGCTGCTGTGAGGACTCCTTGAGCCGGGAGCTGATGAAGCGGTTGACGGCCTACCCCGCGCTCCAGGTGCACCTCGATCAGCTGCAGCCGAAGGTCTTTGCGCTGAGCAGCGACGCGGACGCGACACCCGTTGAGGTTGAGGCGGGCGAGCTAAATGTTGCTGCCGACATTGAGCGGATCCAAAATTCCAAGTTCACGAGCAAGGGCGATCACCCCGTGGTTGTTGTTGGCTTGTACACGAAGTACGTGCACGACACCGTTGGTGCGCTGACAAACACACTCGGATCGCTTCAGATGCTTGCGTCCGGCAGCGCGACGGCCGCGCCGGCGGAGCCGCTGCCGCAGGTCGATGCGCCCGCCGCATCGCCGCTGCGCGTCGCCGAGGGACAACCGCTGCTCTTACTCTCTTGGCAGGGGAACAGCGCGGGCGACGGGCCGCGCTTTGGCGTCGTCGATGCGACCGGGGGACGCGTCGCTGCCGCCGTCATGGGCGGTGATGACGCCGAGCTCGCCTACGACCGATGCAGCCAGGCGGTACTGCCGTGGCGGCCGCCCGCCGCCGGCTGGGACGCCGCGTTCGTCGGCGATGCGCGTGCGCTTCGAGACCTCGCCGAGCCTGCACGTCGCCTGGCGGACGATGCTCGGTTGATGGAGTCTGAGTCGGCTCTGCGCGCCGTGGGCGAGCGGGCACGCGAGATTGCCGACGGCGCGGCGCGGTGCCAAAGCATCGCGCACGCGGCGCGCGAGGCGGGTGGCGCCGTGCAGTCGTGCGTGGATGCGGCGGCGACGCTCTTCAAAGCACAACAGGGCGATCCCACACAGCTCCAAGCCGCGCTCGGCATGGTGCGTGCGGCGGTCGAGAGGCTAACGTCTCAACTGCAGCCCGTCGCGCTCGAGGCCGCGCTCATTGCGGCGCTGCGCTCCAGCGGCGCCAGCGGCGCCCGGCGCTACGCCGCCGGCCAGCCGCTCACCGTGCGTACGGCCGGCGGCTGGCGCGATGCCGATGTGGCCACGGCGGGCGGCGACGGCCTCTGCCACGGCCTCACCTTCTTGGAGGGCAGCAGCGGCGAGCCACCAGCCACGCTCGCGCTGCACCCATGGAACCACGCGCCGCGCGAGCTGCCGCAGGTCGCCTTCAAGGCGATGCACGAGTGGTGGACGCGGGAGCTGCGCAAGCAGCACACGCAGATCTTCGATGCGCTCTCCGGCAATCGGCTAGATGCGCTGCAGCAGTGCGTGGCCATCGAAGTGATGGGAGATGCCGATCTGGATGGCTTGCGCGGCGTGCACGGCCTGAGCGATTGGCTGCACTCGCTACATGCTGTACGACGCCGCGGCGAGGCGATCACTGCTCCGGGAGCCGCGCTGCTCACCGCGCCGCCCGCAGCGGGCAAGACGACGCTCATCAGCCAGGCGGTGGTCCTGGCGCTCAATTGCGCCGAGTTGGTGCCCATCGTGATCAAGGTGCAGCTGCTCCAGGCGAAGCTGCACGATGCACCTGACGCGTTCGCGTCGCACTGGAACTGGATCGACGCGTACTTCTGCCTCACTGAGAGGCCCGAGGTGTACCGCATGCTGCGCCAGGCGATGATGGCGCGGCGCGCGCTGCTCCTCCTCGACGGGCTCGACGAGGCGGGCGCCAAGCGCGCCGAGATTGAGCAGCATATCGTCGAGGTGCTGGCACCGCAGGGCCACGTGATTCTCTGCACCTCGCGGCCAGCGGGCGTCGACGAGGCGCGCTTTTCCGGCTTCCGCTTGCTGAAGCTGGCGCCGCTGACCGAGGCGCAGCAGGAGCAGGCGCTGCTGCAGCGGCTGGGGAATGCGGCGGACGTGAGGCAGCTGATGACCTTTGTCGAGCGCATGCCAACGAGCACGGATCTTGCTGCGACGACGATGCAGCATCGCGTCACGGCCAACCCGCTGATGCTCTCGATGGTCGCGTCGGTCTTCGAGATCCGCAAAGGGCTGGGCATGCCGAAGACGGTCGCCGAGCTGTACGCGTTCGCATCGGACGCGATGCTCGCGCGCGGCGGCGGCGTGACGGCAGAAGTGCGCACGCTGCTGGAAGCCGTGTTCTTCGAGGCGCACGTGGCGCAGGCGCGCGTGATCACCGAGGTGCAGCTCCTCCGCGCGGCGCTGGGCGCCTTTGCGCCGCCGGGGACGCTCGCCGACCTGGATGCGAAGGTGGCAAACCCCTTCCAGACGTTCAAGGGCCGGCCGGAGAAGGGCCACTACGTGGAGCTGCTGGACGGCGAGCGGAAGGGCCAACGTGGCGTGATCGTCGAGGACGACAAAACAGACAAGCCATACAAGGTCAAGCTGGCGGACGGCGCCACAACGGGGTGGCTGGAGCCCAGGCAGCTCGTATCGTCCGGGCTGGATGAAGCTGCTTGCCGGGCGCAGATGGCGAGAGCGGACGCGGAGCGCCTTCCTGCCCTGGACGGCGCGGTCCAGGCGCTGCGTGATGAGGAGCGGACGGCGGTCGCGCAGGTTGGCGAGCGCGTGGGACAGGATAGGCTCCCTCTTCTCAGCCTGCTGCAGGTCGAGCCGCTCCAGATGCAGTCGGCGCACCTCTCCTTCCAAGAGTACTTTGCAGTAAACGCCATCTGCTCGGGAAAGTACCGCCTCCCTGAGGGGTCGCCGCCACCGTGGCAATGGCCTGCGTTTTGGGCCAATGCGGTCACGCTCGGCAGCGAGATGGGCGACGCCTTTGGCAAGGGGCTGAAGCAGACAGCCGGGGCCGGTGATGAGCTCGACCTGAGCCAGAAACTCATTGGGGGAGATCGGCCGACGATGGTCGCTGCGGTGGCCGAGTTGATGCGTGGGCTGGCGTCGCTCAGCCTGCGAGAGAACAAGTTGACTGATGGCGAGGGCCTGCAGGTGTTTGCGACGCTCCAGACGAACACGACGCTGGCGCAGCTCGACTTGGGTGGCAACCAGCTCGGCGCGGAGAGCGGCAAGGCGATGGTCGAGGCGCTCCAGACGAACACGACGCTGACACAGCTGAGCCTCAAGAGCAACAAGCTGGGCGATGCGGGCGGCTGCGCACTCGCAGTGGCGCTCAAGAAGAACACGACGCTGGCGCAGCTCGACTTGGGGGGCAACGAGCTCGGCGCGGAGAGTGGCAAGGCGGTGGTCGAGGCGCTCATGACGAACACGACGCTGAAGCAGCTGAGCCTCAAGAGCAACAAGCTGGGCGATGCGGGCGGCTGCGCACTCGCAGTGGCGCTCAAGAAGAACACGACACTGGCGCAGCTCGATTTGGGGGGCAACGAGCTCGGCGCGGAGAGCGGCAAAGCGATGGGCGAGGCGCTCCAGACGAACACGACGCTGAAGCAGCTGAGCCTCAACAACAACAAGCTGGGCGATGCGGGCGGCTGCGAGCTCGCGATGGCGCTCCAGACGAACACGACGCTGACGCAGCTCGACTTGGGGGGCAACGAGCTCGGCGCGGAGAGCGGCAAGGCGATGGGCGAGGCGCTCCAGACGAACGCGACGCTCACGCAGCTGAGCCTCAGCAACAACGAGCTGTGCGGCGTCGAGTTGGACGCCGCAAGGCTGGTTAGCGGGCCAGGTCAGAACTGTTCCAAATACAACCGCGGAACTTACTGTGCAAAGGGCTTAACAGCGATTGCCGATGCCATGCGCGTCAACGGCGCGCTGATGAGTCTCAATCTCTCGTCCAACAATCTCTGTGGTTGGACCATCACGCACACCTTCAAAGGCGGCTCTGGCGTTGACTATGAAGACGAAGATTATTGTAAAGGAGGCAACAGATATCAAGGTGTTAACTCTGAAGGGGACGATTATTTCGAAGTTGGCCAAAGATTGAAAGGTGGACGCATCGTCCTTGATTTCCTTAATAACGGCGACCTCTGGTACTCCGATTTGCCAGACTTGTCCGGTGTCAAGGTTCTCGCTGATGCCCTCAGCGTGAATGGCGCGCTGACGAGCATCGACCTGTCCACATGTCTTGGGCCCGATTTTGGGCAAGGAAGCGAGGGCGAGGAAGCTAGGGCCTTGATTCGCAACGCACTGCAAGGAAAGGCAGGTTTTAAGCTCCTTCTCGAAGGAGATAGTTGGCCAAACGTCGGTAGAGGTTAGATCGTTAAGTTGCTTAATGATGACGTGTTGCATGCCGGTGTGAAACGAAATGCGACACGACTTGCGGACAGCCGCGCGCGCGTGCTCGCCGCGATCGAACTTGACTTTTTTTAGGTATTAGGATTCGGGTTAGGGTCAGGGTATCGATAGCATCCCGACGGGCCTCTCTGCCGCCTCTGATCTCCACCTGTGGCCTCCTCGGGTCGTCATGGGACACCGCCGGCCGGTGAGCCTTCCTAAAGCCTTCCCACCCCCCGCCGCCGGCCACCCGGACCCCCTCGCACAAAGCCACCCGGAGCCGACCCATCGCGCGCCGAGGTGAGCCGTTTACTATCAGGGGGTATCGATAGCATCCCGACGGACCTCTCTGCCGCTTCGGATCTCCACCTGAAGCCTCCTCGGGTCGTCTTGGGACACTGACGGCCGGTGAGCCTTCCCACCCCCCGCCGCCGGCTTCCAGATCCCCCTCGCACAAACGCCACCCGGAGCCCACCCGTCGCGCACCGAGGTGAGCCATTCACTATCAGGGGGTCTCGGTAGCATCCCGACGGACCTCTCTGCCGCCACAGATCTCCACCTGTGGCCTCCTCGGGTCGTCTTGGGGCCCTGCCGGCCGGTGAGCCTTCCCACCCCCTGCCACCGGCTTCCAGATCCCCCTCGCGTAAATGCCACCCGGGGCCGACCCATCGCGCGCCAAGGCGAACCGTTTACTATCAGAGGGTATCGAAAGCATCCCGACGGACCTCTCTGCCGCCTCAGATCTCCACCTGAAGCCTCCTCGGGTCGTCTTGGGACACTGATAGCCGGTGAGCCTTCCCACCCCCCGCCGCCGGCCACCCGGACCCCCTCGCACAAAGCCACCCGGAGCCGACCCGTCGCGCGCCGAGGTGAGCCGTTTACTATCAGGGGGTATCGATAGCATCCCGACGGACCTCTCTGCCGCCTCGGATCTCCACCTGTGGCCTCCTCGGGTCGTCTTGGGACACTGCCGGCTGGTGAGCCTTCCCACCCCCCGCCGTCGGCCACCCGGACCCCCTCGCACAAACGCCACCCGGAGCCCACCCGTCGCGCACCGAGGTGAGCCATTCACTATCAGGGGGTCTCGGTAGCATCCCGACGGACCTATCTGCCGCCACAGATCTCCACCTGTGGCCTCCTCGGGTCGTCTTGGGGCCCTGCCGGCCGGTGAGCCTTCCCACCCCCAGCCGCCGGCTTCCAGATCCCCCTCGCACAAACGCCACCCGGAGCCGACCCGTCGCGCGCCGAGGTGAGCCGTTTACTATCAGGGGGTATCGATAGCATCTCGACGGACCTGTCTGCCGCTTCAGATCTCCACCTGTGGCCTCCTCGGGTCGTCTTGGGGCCCTGCCGGCCGGTGAGCCTTCCCACCCCCCGCCGCCGGCTTCCAGATCCCCCTCGCGTAAACGCCACCCGGGGCCGACCCATCGCGCGCCAAGGCGAGCCGTTTACTATCAGGGGGTATCGATAGCATCCCGACGGACCTCTCTGCCGCCTCAGATCTCCACCTGTAGCCTCCTCGGGTCGTCGTGGGGCCCTGCCGGCCGGTGAGCCTTCCCACCCCCCGCCGCCGGCTTCCAGATACCCCTCGCGTAAACGCCACCCGGAGCCGACCCGTCGCGCGCCGAGGTGAGCCGTTTACTATCAGGGGGTATCGATAGCATCCCGACGGACCTCTCTGCCGCCTCGGATCTCCACCTGTGGCCTCCTCGGGTCGTCTTGGGACACTGACGACCGGTGAGCCTTCCCATCCCCCGCGCCGCAGGCCACCAGATCCCCCTCGCACAAAGCCGGCCGGAGCCGACCCGTCGCGCGCCACGGCGAACCGTTTACTATCAGAGGGTATCGATAGCATCCCGACGGACCTCTCTGCCGCCTCAGATCTCCACCTGTGGCCTCCTCGGGTCGTCTTGGGACACAGACAGCCGGTGAGCCTTTCCACCCCCGCCGCCGGCCACCCGGACCCCCCTCGCACAAAGACACCCGGAGCCCACCCGTCGCGCACCGAGGTGAGCCATTCACTATCAGGGGGTCTCGGTAGCATCCCGACGGACCTCTCTGCCGCCACAGATCTCCACCTGTGG
>Ga0210240_102384_pt1 | contig 10876 bp, 8 predicted proteins | sample ChrtobMetP5a_4mM_FD_155463 | JGI IMG/M metagenome (GOLD analysis project Ga0210240, IMG submission 155463) | Chrysochromulina tobin associated microbial communities from unialgal haptophyte culture, Seattle, Washington, United States - P5a_4mM | ecosystem: Host-associated > Algae > Haptophytes >...
TCACTCTCTACCCGCTTCAGCAAGCATTCTGCCTATCCGTGCTCACCCACGTCAGTCAGAGGGGGGGCGTCTGAGCGCGGTCCTCGAGCGTATAGGTTCCCAGCGCGGCCCTAGTTTCCGGAAGCGCCGTATCGGTGTTGGGGTTGTTCGTTTTATTGTACGAAGGCTTCCTTCACCTACACCGACCTGTTCCGGTGTCTCGCGAGCGTGCGCTTCACACGCTCATCGACGTAAGTGCCCCCCCCCTCGGGGGGGGCCGCCCCCCCTCTTTTTTGTAACCACTGTTTGTAACCACCACACGGAAGTGAAGCACCCCACAGGACACTTACCATGGCTGTGAGTGAGTGAGTGAGTAGGAGCCTCAGTGGGTATCTCGACCCGTATCCGGATACATGTACCCCGTATTGTTCCACGGTGTGTCTGTGTCTCAATAACTCACTCACTCACTCATGGCTGTGGACGCACTTCTGCTTCCGCGGGCTGTGGGAAGACGAGATGTTTGCTCGTCAGGGTCCGTAGTGTTGTGTTGAAAAGTTTCAGCACTGATGACAGTTTCGTTAAAACTTGGTAGCGCGAATGCGTTCACGTTACATCTCAATCGCCTCGTCGATTCCAGTGTGGGCCTGCAGCCTTGGTGGCCGCCGCCTTTCACCGACCCGGGTCCCATGGCCTCGCACGTGGCCATTGCGCCCGTGCTTACGCGCGCCCTGTCCGACCGGTCAATATCGCTGCCGTTCCTGCCAATCAAGGACCACAGCGGCCAAAGGCGTACAGCCTCCGAGCCGTCTCCATCGCCTGCAAGCCAGCTCGACCGACTGAGCCCTGAGGGCGCGTTGACCCACGTCAACGCCTCCCCTCTGACATTACCACGCGCACCGCTGTTGCGGCTCGGCCTCTTAAGCTACGACCTCGACGCCAACCCGCTCGCGCACCGAAAGCAACTCGAGCCACTCTTGGGACCATCCTCGAGCAGCCCAACCTTCCGGCCGAGCGCCCGATCGCCGCTCGCCTGGAGGCTCAACTCTCAGCCGCCTTCGCCAACCCTGCCGCGCTTGCCGCTCGCCCGGTCGCTCGGCGCGCACCGCGCGACCGCAAACCCCCTCGTGGAGCCCCGCCAAGGTCTGGTCACCCCTCAGCGGCACAGCGCCTCGGATAGCGCCGGCTCGTGGGCGGCGCTCCTCTCCTACGACACACCGTTCCACGTCCGGCAGCGGCGGGCACGCGAGCGAGCGCTGCGGGAGCTCAAGGAGCACAACGCGCGCCCAGGTCGGGTCGACCCCGCCGCCCTCGCCGCCCTTCGCAAGAGCGCCGAGGCCCATGCGGACAGCATCGCGGCGAACGCGAGCCTCGGCAGGGCTCAGGCAGAGGCGCAGCGGCGGCAGCGGCTGCAGTGGGACGAGCAGAAGCAGCAGCGGGAGCTCGAGCAGCAGCAGAAGCGAGAAGCGGCGCAAGCCGCCGCCGACGCGCTCGCGAGGGAGCAAGGGGAGGAGATGGCGAGGCAGAAAGCCGCCGCCGCCCGAATGAAGCAGCCGCGCGCGCCCCGTCCGAAGCGGGGCGCAGCGAGCGGGTTTTCGGACGAAGAGCTCGAGAAGCTCACGCCCGAGCAGCGCGCGATGTACGAGAAGATGTCGCCCGAGGAGCAAGCGGCGTACGCGGGCATGAGCGACGAGCAGCGGAAGGCCTTCGAGTCCATGTCCGACGAGGAGAAGGCAGCCCTTCTCGCGACGATGGCGGGCATGAGCAAAGCCGAGATGGCGGCCTTTGCGAACATGACCGACGCGGAGCGCGCGGCGTACCAGGCCATGAGCCCTGATGAGCGCAAGAAGATGATGCGACAGATGGGCGTCGTGGGCGAGACGCTCGGGGCTGCGGCGATTGCGGCGCTGCCCGCGGAGCAGAAGGCCTTGTACCAGAGCATGAGCGAGGCGGAGAAGGCAGTGTTTGCGGCCATGAGTGCAGAGGAGCGCGCGGCCTTTGCGGCCATGTCGCCCGAGGAGCGCGCCAAGTTGATGCGCCAGCAGGGCGTGGTGGGCCCTCCCCTCTCGGCCGCGGCGCTCGCCGCGCTGCCCGACGATCAGAAGCGGCTGTACGAGAATATGAGCGACGCCGAGCGCGCGGCCTTCGCCTCGATGAGTGAGGAGGAGCGCATGCGCTATGCGAGCATGACGGCCGAGCAGCGCGCTGCCTACATGAGGGACACGATGGGTGTGGAAGACTTGCCAGGCCTAGTGAAGCTCACGCCCGAGCAGCGCGCGCTCTACCAGAACATGTCGCCGGCGGAGCGCGCGGCGTATGAGGCGATGACGGCCGAGCAGCGCGCGGCGTACGACAAGATGTCGCCCGCCGATCGCGCGGCATACGCGAGCATGAGCGAGGCGCAGCGGAAGGCCTTCGTTGCCAATCGCAAGGGCGGCGGCAAGGGCGGCGCTACCGGCGGGCAGTCGGGCGGCGGCAGGGGAGGCAAAGCCTGGTCGGCGCAAAAAGAGGAGGAGGACGCGGCGGCCAAGGCGGCGGCGCTCCTCGACAACCTCGATTTCAGCAAGATACGCGCTGCGCTCCCGGCGGGCGACGACGAGGAGTCCGCTTACAAGCGGAAGGCGATGTTTGCGCAGTGGGACCTGAACGGCAATGGCGCGCTCGGCTGCAACGAGGTAGCCACTGCGCTGCGGAAGCTCATGGACGGTGTGATCACGGACTTTATGCAATCCAAGAATTACGGGTGGGCGAACTCGTGGCAGCATGTGCTCCGAAAGGCCTTCAGCCATGCCAAGGCCGCCAACAGCGAGTGGCTTCCCGCCGCTAAGAAGCGACACGATGACTTTGTGGAGATGGATGAGTTCCAGTTGCTCCTCGGCTATTTGCTGCGCTACTTTGAACTCTATGTGGCCTTCGCGCGCATGGACACGAACCGCGACCAGCGGGTCGACCGCGTCGAGTTCCAGGCGGCCCTCCCGAGGCTGGCACAGTGGGGCATCAGCCTCAGTGAAGACGAGGCAGAGGACGAGTGGCTCGCGCTTACCGGCGGCCGTGCAAAGCACGTGCTCTTCAATCAGTTCATCAACTGGGCTTTGGAGCGCAATCTCATGTATTCCTGATCCTCGACGATGAAGCAGATAGCCGCGACGCGAGGGATGGCGCACGCAGGAAGCGTGCGGGTTTCAGCTATTCACTAAGTACTCAGGCCACATGATAAAGCAAGGGACTCAAGGAGCACGATGCAGCCGAGTCTCACCTCTGAGTCTCGAGTCTGCACGACGGCCGCACATAAAATCATGAGAGGCAATATTTGCATGTCTTGTCAGATCGATTACAGTACATACGAACGCAAAAATGTGGCGCGTACATAAACCGCGTCGATTCGCACCGCACTCCAACATCGGGCAACACAGGTAGTTGCCCCGTACGGTGCTCCGCTCTATCCTCTATGGTCCGGTTTCACACGGTATGGTGTTTCAACATAGTGAGCGCAACGGGGTACGCGAGCTGTAGGTGCGACCGCTTCACCTTAGGTGGGGCGATCGGCTGTAAGGCTAACGAGGGGAACGGAACCCAAGTACGCATGAATGTATGAATCCCGGAATTGCCGGTACGTTTTCGTGAATCGTCCGGCGGTCCGGTCGGTCCGCGGGCGGCGGGCGGGTCCGACCTGGGTCCCAGTGAGACATTGGGGGGTCAGAGAATATACAGTACTTACAACCAACACACGATGTTCGTTTTGGGGGGTGCCAAAACCCGAAAAGCGAAATGCATAAAATGCTGGCCCACGGTAGGGCGTGGCTGAGCCTGAGGCCGCGTCCTGGACAGGTGCGTTATGTGGGCGGGGGTTGGCCTGAGAGGTTAGGGTACGAACGGATCGCCGCGCTGATGGCGAAGCAGCCGATTCGGGTTTTGGTCATCTGCACCTCCTTAGCGGCAGCGCGCCCACCTAGCACCTTCTCAACAGCACCCGCCTTACTCACTTGCCTCGATCGCCCGTCGCCGCCGCCTCGTCCACGCCTCGTCCCCCCTCACCCACGGGAGCCTGTCGGACATGATCGATAACTGCAGCCGCCTCGTCTAGGCCCTCACCCACGGGTGCCTGTGGGAAATGATCGATTCTTGCAGCGTCCTCGCCCGGGGCAGATACAATAATTGGCCGGCTCGTGCCGGGCTTCCTCGAGATGCGCTCCGTCTTTGCTTGCATGTATGCGATCACAGCGGATGGCGGCTGGACAAAGTCGACCACGGTGCTGCGCAACCGCTGCCGTACGGACGAGCCGCCGGGCGAGCTCTGGCACACGCTCGGCGCCGTCGTGGGCCGCGGTTCAGAGACGAGAGGGGGTTTGGCGACGGCTGTCCCTGGTCTACTTCTAGGGGCCTTCCGCTTCGCTTGGAAGGCCTCCCACTGCGCATCTGCTTGTTGAGCAAAGGGCTCAAATTTAGGCAAAATTTCTGATGCACCAGGCAATTTGGCGAGATCGGGAGTCAGCAGTGAGCTCGGGGGGGTCGATGCCCGTTCTCGCACAGGCTCCGCTCGCGCTGGTGCGCGCGGCTTTTTTGCATCCGCGTCGGGGAGGTCCCACGTCGTCTGGCCCTTCGCATTCACGTAGTACGACTTGTCGGACGCTGGGTCGACATATTGTCTCCAAATGTAAACGTGGACGCCGTCTATAACCTCGGCACCTTCGGCGCCCGGCGCCGCCGGCAGCACGACCAGGATCCCTGGGCTGGGCTCCTGCACCTGCTTCTCCACACGCTCCTCGCTGAAATGGACGCGCCGGTGCTTACCGTTGGCCGGAGGCTGGACACGCGCGCCCGCAGCTCGCGCCCTGGCCCGGAGGACAGAAAGGATGCTCATCAGGACGAGGACGGCGCCGATTGAGGACACCGTGCCCACCGCTATCCCAACAGACATCATCGTGAGTGAGTCGTTGATTTGCGCGGGCGGGGCGGGCGGGCGCATCGGCGGCAGAGGGCTCGGTGGCGGCCTACTGTGTGGCGGCGGGGGCATTCCGGGGGGGGGGGCGAACGGAGGCGGCACGAATAGATAGAGGGCGCCAGTGCCTGCATGCTTACTTGCGCCGACGAGTCCCAAGCCATTGCTATTCAGCGCTACGCTCGTCCCAAACTCGTCGAGATCCTCGGTATCAGTGCCCCATAGCGGACGTGGCATGACGTGCGACAGCGGCAATGGCATGCGCACGCAGCCCAAGCCAGGGGGTGCGGCTGGCGGAGGGGGACTTGCCGGAGGCCAGGGTGGCGAGGAGCGGCTATTCACGGGGCTGTTCGGATCGGAGATGAGCACGCAGTCCCCAAAAGTACACGTTGGTTGCGATGCCGCAGTCGTCTCGCAGCCACCTACCACCCAGTGCCGAAGCAGGTTGACGCCGCCAGTGTTGGGGCCTTGCGCCGTGAAGCGCGTCGTCGCGGATGCGAGCGCGACGCCGCTATCGGAATCGATGGAGATGGAGTGGCCGAAGCGGCCGGCGCCAACGGTGTCGCCAAGCAGACGCGGAGCCCACGGACGAGTTTGGGACGCGTTCTCGGAGCCCCAGGGTTCGGAGGCAACGCGAGCGTGTTGCGATGAGTTTTGGTTGTCAAAGGGGCCGAACGTGTACACGGCGCCCATGTCCAAGAGCCCTGGGGCGCCGACGAGCAGCGAGAACCCGTTGCCGTCCGACCGACGCTGCCACGCGATCGAGAAGCCGAATTCGCTGCGGAGGGCGCCCTCGCTCCTCGCAGGCAAGATTTTGGCGGTCTGATTCCAACCAGCTGTCTCGAAGACCCACACTGCACCCCATCGCGCACCATATGCACAAGGGGCCTTCGCCCGAGGCGAGCCGACGGCGAGCAGCCCATCCGTGAATGCAAGCGCCGCGCCGAAGCCGAAGCAGCCCGTGATCTGGGTGCCGTTCACCGGATCTACGGGCCATAGCTTGGCCAGCAGCACGCCGCTTGTCAAATTGAAGATGTACACGTTGCCATTGTGAGATGGAAGCGGACTACCCGCAGGATAGGACTCTGGGCTCTCGCCGACCACGACGCGCCCTGCATTGATCGCGACGGCAGAGCCGAAGCGATAGTCGGCCGTGGGCGCATCCGACGTGAGGCGTCGCACATACGTGGACGGCGGGCCGGTCGTGTACCGCCACACGTACGCAGCTCCGGCGACTCGCCATACGCCGGGCGGTGATACAGGTGATACAGAATTCGGGTAGAACGGATCGATGAGTTGCAGCGGCGCGCCAACGACCATGTAGCCATCCTTGATTGCCACGGCGGCCCCAAATTGTGAGCCTGGTACGGCGTCCGGTGCGCGCAGCACTTGGAGCAAAACGGCGCTGGCGTTCACTGTATTTGATCGCAATCGCATCCAGTATGCAACACCTGCTCCAACAGCGCCAGACCGCACGGTGTCGTTACGGGCTCCGATGAGCGCAAAATCCATATTGTCCAAGGCGATGGAGCATCCAAACTGGTCGCCAGAAGACACAGGCACCGCCAACTTGAGCAAACTTTCGGCAGCCATCAGCTGGCAGGGTCCGTTCGAAGGTTCGTTCCAACCTGCCGCGGAGCGGAGCCGGCCAAAAGGTTGTTCGACTGCTGTGACGACGACCGTTCTGAGCAAACACGCGCGCTGTCATGGGCGATATCTCAGTGCGCACCTATGACGAAAGCCCGGGGGATCCTGTGCGACCGGGGGGTGTGGCGGGACTTGTACGGGGCTGCCGTGCCTTCCAAACTTTTGGGGGGCTCAAGAAATACGCGATCCGCCGCGCCGACGGCTTCTTTCTCAAGTTCGTGTGAGTGAGGCTTACACGAGGGCCATCATGACCGTGCTGCAGGTCCGCGCTCTTGGCGCTGTTGGCAGGATCAAGCGCAGCACCTCAACCGCGACCGATGACAAGCTGCGAAAGCGTGCGCTCGAGGCGCTCGAGCTCATGAACATCAGCCCGACGCCACCGCCATCGCTGGTCCCGTTTCAGGAGGCGCGTTCGAGTCAATCCATACTCACTGACATGCTTAACGCACCGGAAGACGTCACGATTCAGCTCGCCTCGCTGTGGCTCTTGCGTAGTATGCCCATCCGAGCGCTGATCGCCGAGATGCCCGCACTCGGCGGCAGCTCGGAGTCCGCGGATGAGCAGACAACGTGGCGTGCGCCTGAATGGGACATGGCCACCGCACGGATTGCAGGCGTCGAAAATTTGGGTGAAGCTGCGGACCCCAGCGGCAACAGCTCGGCGAAGAGCACGGGCAAGCAGCGGATGACGACGACGATGATGACGTCGACGGCTCTTGGCGCCTCTGCGGTGCCGCCGCCCACGCCGCTGCCGCTGGTGCCGGACACGTCCTCGGACTTCGCGCTCGCGCTAGCCCTGTCCGAAGCCGAAGGCGGCAGCAGTGGTGCGGGCGGCCACGGATTGTCGGTGCCGCCTCTGCTGCCGCGGCCCGAGGCGCACATTCTGGACGTATTGGTGCATGCGATGCAGCTCGCGCGATCCAGCGCTGATGTGCAGGAGCTTGCATGTACCTTGCTCGCCTCCATCAGCCTCGAGCTCGTACGGGGCGGTCTGGACGCCGAGCGGGGGGGCGACGCGCACCTCGATGCGACATCGCGTGCGGCGATGCGCGAGGTGCAACCAACCGGTCCAACTTCGTCGCAACGGCTACGCACGCGCGCCTACCGAAGCGGTGTCGTGAGCGCTCTCGGGAGTGCGATGCGACTTCATGCAGACAACACGCCCGTGCTGCACGCCGCCTACCTCGCCCTTTTTGGCTTCGTCGATGGCGACGACGACGACGTGTCCGAGGGACGGCACCAGGCGGCACAGGCGGGCTGCATCGAGTTGATCGTCGAGCAACTCACACGCACGCCCGCGCCGGCGCTCTGCATCTGGAACATGGGGAGGGTGCTGCTGATGGCGATCATCCGTCACGAGCCAGCCATCCGACGGCGCGCTAAAAAGGCGCTACCCAAATGGTCCTTGGAGTTCAACTTGTGGATGCTCTCGCTCTAAGGTCTGCGGGGCAAGGGCAGCCATCACGAGGGCCACCATACTTATTTTCCATGCTCGGCTAGATGCTTTCCATGGGCCTTGAGACGATCGCGTGATTAGCCGACTTGCAGCTCGCCAGTCGCGTGTCGTGTCTCCCCGCTGTGTGTCTCCTGTCTCGAGGATGGTCTTTTCTCTGTTCTCAGAAACGAAATGGGGGTTGGTTTGCTTTCTGGTCCGCCTTTCTACCTCTCGTCGCGCGTGTCTCGCGGGAGCGTCGCGCGCGTCGCCGCTCTTTCCACTTCCGTCGACTCCATCATACCATGTGACTCGCCGCCCCGTAGCTACTTGACTCGGGAGGTATCGCCACAGACGGTAGTTACATGTAACCTCCGTAGTTACATGTGACCACCGTGCCCCATGGCTCGGTGACGAGCGGAGCCTTGGCCCCTCCGCTCGCCCTGCACCCTCCTCCCCCCATGGTGGCGCCGAGCGGCTTGGCCCTGCGGTCACTTGCCACCCCTGCTTCCAGCATAGCGCCTCACCCCACAGCCCTCGCCGCCCCCACGGCCGCCCCTCGGACGCACGTGTCGCTGGCGCGCGGCTCCCGACCGTTATTCGCGCGGGACGGTGCTATGAACGTAGAGGGAGGCGCGGCGGACATAGTGGAAGTTCCAATTGGTGCTGACGGCGAGCTCGCCGTGCTCATGCCCACCAAACGTAAGGATGGCGCCCTCCGATGGGCTGTGGTGAAAGCCGGTAGGGGTCGCGGCGCCGAACACAGAGTCGGCGGAAACGGGCGCCGCCCCGAACCGAAAGCGCGAGGAGGGCATGGGGCAGAGCTCCGTCCACGTGTCATCCTCGACGTCGTACATCTCAACGCCATGCATCGGGATCAGGTTGACGTTACACTCGGGCCCCCATGCGTACGCACACGAGGCGGGCAGCTCCTCGCCCGACCAGCGCTCACCGCCGAGAACGAGGAGTCGCCCATCGAGCGCAATGACCGCATGGTCGCCACGCGGCGCGTGCATGGGAGTGCGCTCCTCCCACGCCGCGCTCGCAGGGTCGTACACCGCAAGCTCGTTCAGAAAGGTCATGTCGGGACCACCCCAGCCACCCGGCACGAAGATGCGATTGCCCACGACGGCGGCCTGTACATCGCCCTTGGCGAGTGGCATTGGCGGCGCGACGGCCCACGACGCGCCCACATGGGCCTCGTGCACGCTCAGGACCTCGTGCACATCCAGGGCTTTGTAGTTCCAATCGTAACCGCCGATGGCATGGAGCTGCCCGGCCGTCGCTGCAAAGGCGAGGTCGCCACGGGCTACGCGGAGATCGGGGCAGGTACGCGCGCCCGCCCATGAGTTCGCAGCGACGTCGTACACGTCGCACGAGGCGAGGCTCCACCCCATCTCGCCCGCCGTCGAATTTTCGAAGCCACCCGCGACGTAGACACGATTCGAAAGGCACGCGGCACCAAACCGGAACCGGGGCTTCGGCATGGGCGCGGCCGCGGCGTACGTCTCGTAGACGGCGTCGTACGTCCACACCTCGCCACGAACGGTACCGTTAGCATCGAGGCCGCCCAGCACGACGATCGTGCCGTTGCACGCAACAGTTTGAAGGTCCGACCGAGGCGAGGGCATGAGGTCCGGGCTAAGCGCCCAGCCTCCCGAACCCGTGGAAAGGGACGAGGTGGTTGTAAAGCCAGCCGGTGCAATCGGCGACTCACTGAGGACCGCGCCTGCGCGCGTGTATACGCGCAATTGGTCCTCGAGGTCGTTGATACGCGTGAGCATCGTACCGCAAACGATCAATGCGGCCACCGCAAGCGCGAATGGAACGAGGAAAGCGATGAAGACGACTCCAAGGCCTGCACCGCGGCTAGCCGGCTTGCCCGAGAAGAGGCTCTTCTCGAGGGGGCTCTTCTCGAGGGGGCTCTTCTCGAAGGTGAGTTCCAGCGACGTCGGCGACATTGTTCGTGTTTTGATTCGTGTCAGAGACACAGGCTGGGACTGCGACAGCCTTTGACATGGTCAGGGAGACCGCGGACGACGCGCTCACTGACGACGTTCCCTGCGGACGAATCTTTCCGTTTCGTCAATGCGTTTCGTCACCCCCCGTTTTCGTAGGCGCGACGGTCATGTGGCGGAGCGTGAAGTACTGTATGAATACATGACTCCAGCCCTGTAGTGTGTCAAGCAAGCAAGCTAATTAGTCGAAACACACAAGTTCCTAAACCAGCGCAACCGAATACCCCTGTAGCCAACGGGGTAGGAAGGTCGGAGGTACCAACCCAAAGGGACAGACCAACCCAAAGTTGTCTCAGTTAGCCACGATTCCCGCCTCATTGAGTCGTTAAAACCGTCTCACTGAGGTGGGAAAATCCGCCTCACTGAGACGGAAAACTGTCTCACTGAGGTGGGGGGTGCGGGGGGGTTTCCTATCCTTTTTGGGGGTGGTTTCCTATCGGATACGTATCCTGATGTATTTTGATGTATCTTGCATGTATCCTGCATGTATTCTGAAGGATACATGTATCCCTTATGTATCCTGATGTATCTCAAATGTATCTTACATGCTCTGTTACATTCCAAGAGAATACATGTATCCTTCACATTGTGCATGTATTTTACACGTATCCCAAACGAGTCCAAGATACATTTTGGGATACACATCAAATACATCAAGATACATGTATCTTGGGCGCTTCCTTGGTGGCACACTGGATACATGTCAAGATACAATAAGATACATCACGATTCGTGTATCTTGGATTCTTCATCAGGATACATCAGGATACAACGAGATACAAAATCACGATACATGTATCTTGGACGCGTCATGACGAATACATGTGGGATACATGCAAGGATTTATGCGGGATACATGCGGGA
>Ga0210240_102386_pt1 | contig 10855 bp, 8 predicted proteins | sample ChrtobMetP5a_4mM_FD_155463 | JGI IMG/M metagenome (GOLD analysis project Ga0210240, IMG submission 155463) | Chrysochromulina tobin associated microbial communities from unialgal haptophyte culture, Seattle, Washington, United States - P5a_4mM | ecosystem: Host-associated > Algae > Haptophytes >...
GGTGGCGGCGAGGGCGGCGGTGGTGAGGGGGGAGGGGGCGGTGAGGGCGAGGGTGGCGGCGGTGAGGGCGAGGGTGGCGGCGGGGAAGGCGACGGCGGCGGGGGTGAGGGTGGCGGCGGGGAAGGCGACGGCGGCGGGGGCGAGGGTGGAGGCGGCCGAAGAGTTGTTGTTTGCAGTCGGCGGCCTGAGGGCGAGGGCAGCGAGGGCGCAGACCATGGCGGTGCTATCAGCAGAGGAGGCAGTGCCGGAGAGCTCGATGAGAGCGCTCCTTGGCTCGAAGGGAGGAGGCAGAGGTGGAAGATGAGAGTCATCGCCTAGCGATTATTGGTGCGCCGCAGCGAGCGCAGCGCATTGATCGAACAGGACAGGACGCTTCTCCATTGAATTCGCACGTTCATTTGTGGGGCGGGCGGACTGTTCACAGCACTATCAAAACCAAAACCCCAAACCTCAAAACGACTCCTCTGTGCTTTCCAATCTCACAGTGATTGGCACTGCGACGCGTCGCGCATGATTTTAATCCTATTTAGGACAACTTAGTGACAGCCACCCGCAAAGTTTTGTGCGGCGCCAATCGGAGCGCATGAGCGTACCGTCAAGCAGCCGTCCATTGTTGCATCCGCAGGTTGCCTACCATGCAATACCTACCGACGCATCCAATTATCCGGACGCTGCTTGGCCTCGCGCTCGCATCCTCCTGCCATGCTTCGTTGATCGCCTCGTCCACGCTCCAGCAGTGTTTCAATGACGGCAACACTCCGTACGCGCCGCAAGCCCAAGATCGAAGATGCCCTGCATACTGAGCGCTGACACAGCGCAACGAAAATCACAATGCGATGCGTGTGCTCCACGCAGCCTGGACTGCTCGCGTCGACTCGTGGTCGCTCTGACGGTCAACAACGGCCAGAATGGTACGGAAACGGTGCAAGCTACCGTCAACTACGTGAGCGACCAGACTACGGGCATTACGACTCAGAGGGAGCTCGCGTCGCCACTAAGCATCTCGCTCACTAAGACAAACCCGATCGTGCGCTACCCTCTGACGTATCTGCAGTCCTTCAACTCGCAGCCGCGCGAAGTCATCGTGCTCCACAACTTCGGCGGCTGCCAAGACGGCAACCTCGCCACTTCTCCGTCATGCGGATGGGCGATAGCGACCGTCAATGGCGTCAACTCCGCAATCCCCGATAGCCAAGGCTTCTGCTGCTCGTGTGATCTCAATCAGGTCTTGGGCATCTCGGGGCAGTCAACACGAAGTCAGACACTCAACTGCAATCTCTTCGGCAACGTTCAAAGTGCGCATTGCCTCAGGTTTGAGAATTTGTGGTACGCCGCCTACACCATCGGCCAGCCGCAACTCCACTTCACCATCGACGTAACCATACAACAAGATGGCACCACAAGGACCCTGCAGCTAGGGCCGCATGCCCCCGGCGCCTCGACCTCGGACGGGCGCGTCGTGGCACGGTTGCTGGGAGACTTTGCCGCGTACACGAATGTGCTCGTCGACTACGGCGCGACCAAGTACCTGATGGTTCCTTCCAGTCCGACGTCCCACCCACGCTACGTAGCAGGCATGAGCTCGTGGCTCCTGGTGGACAAGACCGATGTTACTCTCGATGGATCCGTGTGCGACAAGGTGGGCGTGTCATACTCAGCCTTTCGTCACCATTCAAACAGGTGCAGCCGCCCCGCTGGCAGCTGCCTCGGCAACCAGCTGGAAGACATGCAACTGGCGGATGAGCAGCGGCTACGATCGGGCCAGGCTGCCCTTCGACGCATCAGCGCCTTCAGAAACTTTCAGACCTACGTTGACCAAGCAGATGGCACCCAGTACATCGCCTTCCAAACGACTTCGAACCAAGCCTCCGTCGTCACGCTCACACTCGATGCTGACGCCATGAGCTTCATCATCGCTGAGTCGTCGGGGCGGATCGAGTGGGTCGTCGTGCTCGACTTTCAGGCGCAGTCCGGCCAAGGTGTCCTTCGCACCGTTGTCACAAACACGGGGAGCATCACAGCAGATTACACGCTTAGAGTCGTCTGTACTGCTGGCCTCCTCGGCATCGAAGCCCGTGTTCTCAGCCTGATGCCCTCCGAGCAGCAACAGTTCAATTTCGTGCTGTACTCTCAGTCGAATGCGGCGGGAAGCTACGTTTGCATCGTCAACCTGTTTGGCGCACGTCAGACGCTTCTCGACTCTAAGAATGTCAGCTTCCGCACGACCGCGCTCGTCGAAAACCAGGGCGCGCAAGGAGGTACGGTGGTGTCAGCCGTCGGCAACAGCGAGGAGGGCGGAGCCGACAGGCTCGGAATCACGGGTGCTTGCGATTACTGGTGCAAGACATTCTATGACATACCATGCTTCATTACCTTTGGGTGCACCGAAATGATCGTAAAATTCGTCCTGCTGCTGCTCTGTGTCGTGATCTGCATCTGCTGCTGCTGCAAGGCATCGAGGTCGGCGAGCTTCAGAAGGGGCTTGTGCAACGTGTGCTGCTGCAACTTCATCGAAAGCAAGCCCTCCACGCAACAACAACCGCCCTCAACGTACCTCTACGGCTCGCATCCACCACTGCATCCCCATGCGTATCATGGGCATCACTACATGTATCGCACTCGTCATGAACACGCGCCCCAAGCTGACTGCAGCCGAACACCGTCGGAGTGGCGCGGGGCCCAGCGCTCACGAGATGCTCCCTCAGATCTTGCTCCCAGACAGAGACACTCGGTGCCAACATCCGGACCGGTTCATGAGCGACATCGTCATCGAAATTTCGAGACAGAGGAGCCTCGACGAACCCCATATTCAGGCTCGCTGCCGGGATATGTTCGCCGCCACGTTAGTCAAAAGCTTAGCCAAGGCTTCAGTGGGAGGTTTATGAAGAGCACACCCAAGCAGCGAGCGCCAGCCTATCTCAATCTTTCCGGAGAGCAAGCCAAGCGCGTGGCCAGAGCAGAAGCCGGGTCGCGTCTAAGATCACCTGGGGAGGCCTTCAGCGTGCAAGGCGAACTCGTCCGAATGAAGGACCTTGTGGGCGGGCGTGAACGAGGACAATGTCAAGAGGACGCAACGACAGCCAGTTCGAATGACTCGTCTCACGAGTGTCACGTCTTCACCCTCGCAAGGGGGCAGCAACTGCAGCACTGGCGCTGGTGTTCACTCACAAAGGAACACGTGCCTCAGCGGCCTGCGCTTCGGCTGGACAGAGCATTCTTTACTCTACCTCTGATGAACGCCGACGGCACCGAAAACACGGAGATCTCTAGTGTCATCTCAAAGACGCCAACTTTTACATGCATTAACCTGCGAGTTCCACCCCTCAAGCGCTTACCCACCAAGGAGACGATCGAACCTCAGGGTGTCCGGCATTTCATCCAGAGCACGTGTAGCGTGCAGGCATCATTCGACTCGTGCGAGAGTGTGACTGGGTCTCCAAGTGTCGAAGCGTAAAGGACGACAAAGCTCAAAGGTCAAAACTCAATACTCGAAAGGCGATGTCTCTTCTACCGAGTACCGACGTCGCGTGAGCGGGACTGCGCCGCGGGAGCCCGGAGATAGCCATACATGGAGTTGGAGAGGTGCCAGTCCGGACGGGGAAACGTCAAAAGCTCTCAAACCATGAGTCGGTTTCTGTTTAGGTCCATTCATCTTCATTACATCTTCATGCCATGCGGTCCAATGGTGCCATGAATGGTGCGCGGTAGGGCTGTGGCCGGTACCTCACCTCCGATTCAGCTGTAACACAAACATGCGCGTATGGTCCTGAGACCTGGGGATGTCACTGTCGGACGACGCCGGCCACCTCGCGAGTATCACTATGAGTAAAGTATAACGGCCGGATAGGGTTCAGAGCGTCAGCGCCACGAGGGTGGATGCAAGCCAGAGCGGCGCGAGCTCGATGGCCGCCATCATCCGCGGTCGCGCAAAGCCGCCCTGAAGAGCGCGCACCGCAAGCGCCGCCTGGATGACGAGCGGCACCGTCGCGGCAAGCGCGCGAGCTCCCGAACCGACGGTCACAGCGGCAGCGACGGACGCGCCCAGAGGCAGCAGAGAGAGCTTGAGAGCGCGCCTGGCGCCAAAGGCGACGGGTACGGTGCGCACGCCAGCTAGCCCGTCGCCTTCCATATCTTGGATGTCCATCACCATCTCGCGATGCCAGATCAGGCCTCCAACGGCCACCATAGGGCGCCACACGGCGCGCAGGCTGCCCAGGCTTCCCTCCACAGCAAGGGCCCCAAGCCCGATGGCCATCGCGACGATCGCGGCGCACACGAGGTTCTTAATGCCCGTGACCGGCTTCAAGTGCACGCTGTACAGGTAGGTGAGCAGCGTGTTGCCGAGCACCCACAGCCGCATGGGCGCCGTCTGCACGAGGCAGAGCAGCGTCAGATGGATGGCGTAGCCCCATTTGAGGACCAGCTTCACCGTATCTGGACGCACCTCGCCCGTAACCAACGGCCGCCCCGGCTTCGTCTGCGCAGTGTGAATGTGAAGCGACCACGCCGAGAGCAAGCAGCGTCACTCAACACGCAAGCATAGACCCAATCAGGGCTCATCAGCGGCGATCACTTACGCAATCTATGCAATCGGGGCTCATCAGCGGCGATCACATTCGCTCTATCCTCTCCAAGCTCGTCATCAGGGCTCATCAGTGGTGATCACCTTCGCGTTATCCACGCCAAGCTTGTGGTCGTGATAGTCGTTGATGAGCATCGAGCCCGCGGTCACCAGGCACGTGAGCGTCATACCGAGCAGCAGCCTGGCCGCTCGCACCAACCGCACAGGTGAGCTACCGAAGCCAGCCAGGCCGACGCCAGCACCGACCAAGCCGGTGCTTGCGACGGCGTGGCGCGCCCCAAATGCGCCAAAACCGACGAGCGCCGCGCCCATCGGGAGCGTATTCATCCTGACCATCCGGATGAGCCTCAAGGTCAATCAAGGTCAATCAAGGCCAATCACGGGCAATCAAGGGAGATCACACCTGGCCATCCGGATGAGCCTCAAGGTCAATCAAGGCCAATCATGGGCAATCAAGGGAGATCACACCTGGCCATCCGGATGAGCCCCGGGATTTGCTCGCGCAACGACGTGGGTGCGTACGTGACCGGTGGCGGCGTGAGCCCTGACGCCGTTGCAAGGGGGACGCCCGAGCGACTTGGGCGGGACCTCGATGGGGCGTGCGGTGCTGCAGCGGTCATCGACGTGTCGGGCGGCGCGGCGGCCGAGGACAGCGCAGCGGCGGACGGCGCGGCCGGAGTTTTCTCCCTCGCCTGTCTTGCCCGGAGTATGTCGCGGGGGCTAGGGTTAGTGCGCATGAGCGTGTCTATGGCCGGTACTGTGAACGCGAGCCAAAAGGAGCTGTCCACCGAGTGGTGCAGAGAGTGGTGACGTCGTACTCGCTGAAGCCAGGGCGGCAGCGGGCAGCGAGTGTGCGCGAGGTAGTGGCAACCCTCGTAAACGCCGCCGCAGAGGGTGTACGTGGCGAGGGCAGTGAGGCAGGGCGCGAGTGACGCCGTGAGCACCCCAAAGAGGCAAAACCCGATCGCCACCGCCCCGAACCAGACGGCCGCCAGCCCGACGCCGTCAAGGGACACGTGATAGTAGGGTAGCTCGTGGTGCCACCGATGCACCGTCTCGCCAAACCACAAGCGCTCCGAGTGGAGCAGCTTGTCGTGAATCAGCCACTCTTGGAAGCACCACACCACGGCCGTCGCGGCCGAGGCTCCGAGGTCTACGCCCGACAGCGGCACGCCCGTCGCAAGGCGCGCAGCGCTGCTGACGGCGAGTGCATTGACGATGAATTGGGCCGTGGGGTGCCGGAAGAAGGTAAGGATGGCTTCTTTGCGTGTGGCTGGCACGTTGAAGTCTACCCGCTCTCGCAGCCGCTGTGCGATGAGCGGGTAGTGCGACTCGACCTCGACGATGCTGGTGAGAGGCCGACCCGTCCTTTCGCGCATGCCGCGGAGCACCTCGTATTCGGCCTCGAATCCTGCCGGAGAGGCGAGGGCGGTGGTCCCAGGAAAGGGCTGCGGAGATGGCAACCGTGGCCTCGGGCTTTGCAGCAGCGCGAAACACTGCACCGTTGCAAAGACGGAAGACATCGTCTTCTCGACCTCTCGGACTCTTCCTCCGTCCAGTCTGTTCGTTCACCAAAAGCGTCCGTGCGGCCCCTCGCGAGGGGCCGAGCGGCTTACCGAGCGGCGCGTCTAATGGGCACGCCGCGCGAATGTGTTGTCACGAGTGACGAAACTCAATTGAACCCGAATTAAAACCTGAATCACACTTCGCGTGGTAGTGCGAGGTCAAAGCGAGAGCCATGTAAGGGCCTGCTTGCATGCATCCACGTGAGTCCCGAAGAGAGTACGTAGCACTCTTCCAGCCTCGACGCTGAAGCCTCCGAGCGCGGCCCCTTGCAATCCGGCCAATCGGTCGTTCCGGAATGCGTCTGCGAGAGCGATATCGCAGACATGCCGCACTGATCGCCTCCAGAGCAACTGTTCCTTGGGAGAGACTAGAGAGGGATTGGCCACCGTCGCTTGGGAGTAGACGCCACCTTCGTTTGGGAGTCGAGAGCGCCGCAGTGAGCACTCAAGTGCAAGGCAGGTGCGCAGGTTATCAGTCGCGTGGGACTAGACGCCACCTTCGGTGGCACGGCGCAAGTAGTGCACGCGCGGGTTGAGCCGTATGATGAAGGGGCACGCACCGCCCACTCGGTCAGCTCGTGGCCTTGAAGAGGGGCTAGAGGTGCCGCGGGAGCTGCGGGAGCTGCTGCGGGAGCTGCTGCTGCTGCTGCTGCTGCTGCTGCTGCTGCTGTTGCTGCTGCTCCTTTCGCTCTTGCTTCGCGCCGGATCATACGGCAGTGGTGGCAGACGGCCACCTCCGTAGAGGGTGTGGTAGAGCACATCCTCCGCTGGCCCGCAGCATGCAGGCTCCATGATGCTAGTGAGCGGCTTGTTCGCCTCTGCTGCCTTCTGAGCGAGCCGATGCTCCCAGCTGTGCCCGTGGTTCGCAGGCTGGTCGACGGACCGGCTGCACTGCCGGTGCGCCGCCGCCTGTGAGGTGAACCGACTCAGGTACCTTCTCGGTGTGAGCCAGAGGGAATCTCCACCAAGCACCGCGCATGCGAATATGTGTGTCGTGTATGGATAAGCACACCAGGGCGGCAATGGGTACGGCAGGTGCAGATCCGGCCGGATGAAGGCAACCACCTCGAAAGTACGCCCTTGCTCGCGTTCTGCGCGCTCGACGGCGCTGCCGCACCAAGCAAGCCCAAGATGCTGTTCGAGCATTCGCTGCTCTTGGTTATTGTCGGGCGGCATGCCTAATGCCATGCGAGCGGCCAAGCCCACGTGCGCCTCCTGCGAGGGCAACGAGGATGACTGCGAGCGATCATCCGAGCGAAGGCCAGGAGCATCGCCAGTGTTGTTTAGGAGAGGTCGACTGCTTGGCAGTCGCTTTGAGCTTGGTCTTTTGGCAGCAAGCGTACCAAACGGCCATTTGCATGACTGTCCTGCCGTGTAATTTCGCCAGAGCTGTAGCGGCTCTGGTTGTCGCACGAGAAATGCAAGTGGGTCGCCAGGACGCCAGCCACGCCCGCTAAATGCGGCGCTGCCGTTCACGATGACGGCCTCCACGACATGTCGGCCAACCCACGAGGTGGTTACGGCGTTCATGAGGGGCTGGATGCCGACTGTGCGGGCAGCGAATGATACGGACTCGGCGTGTTCAGCACGCCCGTCTTTGTCAGAATCGGCCGTCTTGAGGTACAGGAAGAGTGCAGGCTGACGTACTGGCGACAATGGATGCACCAGAAGGTGCTGCAGCGATGCGAGCATCAGAGGCGTCGCAAAGGTACGTGCTGAGCCAGCTATCAGGAATGCAACCGTCGGAGAGCGTGTGCTCGTCGAGTTTGCGCAACTTGTAGCCGCCGCGGCGCCCTCGGAAGTTATGGACGTGAGCCACTGATTGTTGCTGGACATCATGAGCGTGAACGGTGCACGAGGCGGGCGTTCCTCAGCATGCATCCTGTCGAGTAAACATCTCGCCCATCTCGCCTCTCAATCACAAGTGATAAGCGAAGCGGCATTGCCCGAGCGTCAAACAGCCAGTCAGCAAGTCAGTCAGTTTCGTCGCGGTCCCCCCGCGCTCGGCTCGCAGTGCACCACACCGTCTCATGAAGGTCAAACCGGTCGTGACTCGTGTGTGTGTGGAGTGTGCTGTCCGGGAAAGAGATCCCACGCCTTTTCGGAAATATAAGCAACACGTGCACGTTACTGATCTCAATCTACGGAACACGCCCCATCCCCCGTTACCGTAATACTCACGCAGCAGTTCGGCGCCGACGATCTGCGATGGAAGACGCACAGAAGTTAGCAAAACGTCACGCGCGGCGCGCGCGCTGCGCCAGCGGAGGGGAAAGGCCACACGCGCGCACAAGGATGGCGGCAGCGGCGGCGGCGGCGGCGCACATTGGATCCAGTTCATGTACATCTCCATCTTCTGCTTGTGCTTGCGCCATTGCGCTGCGCGGCCTGTCACATTAGGGGTGGACCAAAAGCACTTGTCAGGAGCAGCAGCCGGCGACCTTGTCGGGGGAGCGCGCTCGCAGCGGGGTCGTGCAGATCCGCACGCAAGGAGACCATGCGAGCGATGCGCCAGGCCGGAGCCACGGCCACACGAGCCTGGCGCGCGCGCACGTTTGTCGCGACGAGCGAGTGTGGGCTGCAGGTATCGCGCAAAGCGCTTCATGCGTCGCGCGCCATTCTTGAGCGTGCCGCGGTGCATCTCCTCCATCACGAGGCGGTTGAACTGCGAGAGAGCAATCTCCTCTTGGCGCGAGATGTCGGCCAGCATCGCGCTGCGGCTCGCTGGGTCGTTGGGAGTGTACAGACTCGTGCCCTGGTTGACGTTCACCGTGATGATCGGCCGCGCGAAGAGCGCGCCGAGCGTGCGCGAGGAGATCGCATTCGGCAGCAGGCTGTGCGGCGCGAGCAGCGGCGATAGCCGCGGCCGCGCCGCGGCCAGCCGCGCCGCTGGAGCAATGGCCGCCGGGAGGCGTCTGAAGGTCGACGCGAACATGCGGCTCATGCTGTTCAACACAACGCGGCGTGAGAGCATTGGTCGTGACCAAACAACACGCGTGTATCTCGTTTTGAGCTGACCTTTCCGCAAGAATTCCCGGGCCACCGCTCCCGAATCCGCCCCGCCGTCCGCCCGCCCGCCCGCCGCCGGCCTCCGCGCCGCTCGCCGCCGCGCCGTGATGGAAGACGACATTTTGACGACGACAGCCGACGTTGCCGAAGAGCTCTCCGCTGGTCTACATTCAGCAGATCAATTGACACGAACTGGCAGCATATCGCCTGCAGCAGCAGACCGCATGCCAGTAGACCGCATGCCAGTGACGGCTAGCGCTCAGTCCGGCATGCTGGACAAGTTCTTGCAGTGCCTCGGCTCTGATGCATCCGAATGGGAGATGCATCAATGCGTTATTGCTCGGGATGCTTCCGGCGCCACGGTGCTCCATTGGGCGGCCATCGGCGGCGATTTGCAAGTTTGCCAAGCCCTCTTGGATAACGGTGCACGAGCCGATGCCCTTGATGGAGAAGGCCGTCTGCCCGCAGATGTGGCCACCAACGAAGCGGTGCGGTCTTTACTTACCACCGCTCTCGATGGTCAGTTCTGCGAAAGCGATGGATACGACTCGGGTGCCGATGATCGGCCGTGGCATTAGCTTTCTCGTCTCTTTTCTTCAACGAGCTCGAGCTGCACGACCACAAACGAGTGCGCGGTCGTGTGCTAACTCACATGTCATTAACTACCAAGGTGGCGTGCTCACTCGCTCCATTGCGCTGCTCTGCTCTGCCATTGCGCTGCTCTGCTTCAGGAGCTGCACATCGCACGTTGGACCGGCCGTCAGGGTGTATTCCCCCACGCCGCAATATTCGTTAAGGTCGAGATTACGCCGAGATCACATAGCTCATAGCCACATAGGTCCGGGCGGTGTGAATTCTCCGTTCCGGAATGTCCGTTAATGTCCGTAGCGGTTCCCTAGTGTTGACAGTGAGTGTGTGCGGACGTACTCGTGTACAACCCTCCCTGTTGACAACCCTCCAATAAGTCTCCGGAACGAACGAACGAACATACGGGAGGATGCAAGATCGAACGATCGATCTCGTTCGTTCTTTGCTTCTTTCCGAATGACCTAAACAGGGTAACAGTTCGAGCTCAACCTTTCAGATTGGTTTTGAGTAAAAAAACTATTTTCCGCCGGGCCAATCTAACATGACCCATTGTGCTCGGAGAGGCCTTTTCACTAAAAGTCAGAGAAGTGACTGTGAATCGTGTTGTGTGTATTAACATGAATCGGGAAGTAAACCTGGTCGCGCGTTGAAACGTTGAATTGCGGTTCATCAAAGCTACACAAACGCAGCCTGGTGAGCGCGACAACCCGGTCCCTGCTAAAGCTAGACCAGGCTTACATCGCGGTGGGTGGGCGGGACACTTAACTCTCATCGTAGGATTCGACGACATGCGCGACATTGCGCTTCGAGAACTCCCCCCGAGGTGCAGAGGTGCCGAGTAGCACACAATCTGCCACGTGCATCTCCCGTAGGGGTTAATCAGGATGCGCATCGACTAGCTTCGAGGGTCCCCCTTGGGTCTCGAAACCTTGAGCAGCAGATCTCCCGATAGGTATCCCCATGGTACCCCATGCGCCCAATAACTCCCAAACGGCCGGGAGACATCTCCCCGCCTATCCCCTTTCCCCCTGGCTGGGCTACTGATGGCCCCGCCGACTGTCTCTTCACACGGTGGTTCACGGCCGCTTAACTGTTGGGGTCAAGCGGCAGT
>Ga0210240_102407_pt1 | contig 10763 bp, 11 predicted proteins | sample ChrtobMetP5a_4mM_FD_155463 | JGI IMG/M metagenome (GOLD analysis project Ga0210240, IMG submission 155463) | Chrysochromulina tobin associated microbial communities from unialgal haptophyte culture, Seattle, Washington, United States - P5a_4mM | ecosystem: Host-associated > Algae > Haptophytes >...
CAATCTCGATCGCGCGCCGTTCAGCCATCGTGTGGGTTTTAGAATCGCCGCCCAACACTACAAGCACACGAGGGGAAGGGTCTGCACCATATTCTGGAAACCGCACCGCCGCCGCATCAATCGCTGACTGAGGGTAATGGATCGGTGCCCCAACCGTTGAAATCACGTTTTCACCAATCAAGCCGTCATGCTCAGGCGGCACAACCAGATCAAACTTGGTGGCCGACACGCGCGGGTCTTGCAATTGAACGGTAAACGTTCCGCCAGCAGACCATTTCCGTACCCCGATTGAATAAGGGATAGATCTGCGTCCGCACGCAATCCAGACATCCGGCAGCTCGCCATCCAATATCGCGCGCTGTTCTGGCGGTAAGGCCAGCTTTGGGAAAGGCCACATATCGGCTGGCAGCGAAAGTTGCGGCTCGCCCGGCGTTAGCCGCACCACCCGACTGTCGCCAAGCGGTGCAAGCTCACGCAAAGCATGCATCACGCTCAGCGCTTGACGTTCAATGCCGACACGTCCGTCCGAAACCGCCCAGATGGATAATGGTCGCTCCATCATGGCTGCTCGAAACCCCTATCGCTGATTAGTGGTCCATGAATCGCTGTTTCGCGTGGCCAGATTATGGCCCAAGCGTACAGCGATCAAATCCATTTCAGATCGATAATCTCAAAGCTTTTCGCGCCACCCGGAGCCGCCACCTCAACCGTGTCGCCTACTTCCTTGCCAATCAGCGCGCGCGCGATCGGCGAAGTAACCGAGATTTTGCCGCCCCGCACATCGGCTTCGTCTTCGCCAACGATCTTGTAGGCGTGGGATTCCTCGGAATCTTCGTCCAGCACGGTAACCGTCGCGCCGAACTTGACGCTGCTCCCGCCTAGGCGCGCGATATCGATGATCTGGGCGCGGGCGAGCTTATCCTCAAGCTCGGCGACGCGGCCTTCAATAAAGCTCTGGCGCTCTTTTGCGGCATGATATTCAGCATTCTCAGACAGATCGCCATGCGAGCGTGCCTCAGAGATCGCCGCAATGATCTGCGGGCGTTCCGTCGTTTTCAAACGCTTCAACTCAGCGTCGAGAGCCGTATGGCCCTCGGCGGTCATCGGTATCTTTTCCATGAGGGATTATCTTGCCTGCTTTTGAGGGAAGAGAGGGTGCCGTTACTGGCCCTTTACGTCAAGTATAGGCTTGCAGAGGCCGAACTTCGACCCCATCCGCTGCAATAGTTGCCATCGCCATCACCGCCGCTTTGCCACCGGAGAGCGTGGTATAATATGGTATATTGCGCATAAGGGCGGTCCGCCGGATTGAGAAAGAGTCTTTGAGAGACATCGCTCCCTCCGTGGTGTTTACCACAAAATGCACATCCCCATCCAGCATCGCGTCAACAATATTGGGCTGACCTTCCAAAACCTTGCGGACAGGTCTGCACGGCACGTTGGCATCATCGAGGAATTTGGCGGTGCCACTGGTGGCGACTACCTCGAAGCCCATACCAACGAGATCGCGCGCAATTGCAACGAGCCCTTGCTTATCGCTGTCCTTAACGGACACGAATGCTGTGCCCTTGGTAGGCAAAACGGTGCCCGCAGCCAGCTGGCTTTTCAAAAATGCGCTCGCGAAATCCTTGTCGAGGCCCATAACCTCACCGGTCGAGCGCATCTCAGGGCCCAAGGTCGGGTCAACATTGGCAAAGCGCGCGAAGGGGAACACCGCTTCTTTAACGGCCACATGGTTTAGCGCATGGGCTTGTAAGCCAAAGCTGGCGAGTTTCTTTCCCGCCATTAGCTTTGCGGCCACACCAGCAACGGGCCATCCAATCGTCTTGGCAACAAACGGAACCGTCCGCGAAGCTCGCGGATTGGCCTCCAGAACAAAGATGTTGCCGCCTTGGACGGCAAACTGCACGTTCATCAAACCAACCACGTTTAGCGCCAAGGCCAGTTTTTTGGTCTGAGACTCGATTTCAGCGACGATAGCAGGCGATAGCGAGTAAGGCGGCAGCGCGCAGGCGCTATCGCCAGAATGAATACCGGCCTCTTCGATGTGCTCCATGATCCCGGCGACAAATACGTCCGTGCCATCGCTGAGCGCGTCCACATCAACTTCAATGGCGTCGCGCAAATACTGGTCGATCAGCACCGGCGTATCACCGGAAACGCGCACAGCTTCGGTCACATACCGTTCCAAGCCCGCTTGATCGTGCACGATTTCCATCGCGCGCCCGCCTAACACATAGGATGGACGCAGGACGACGGGGTAGCCGACCTTAGCAGCACCGGAGATCGCTTCCTCTTTGGAGCGCGCTGTAGCGTTGCGCGGTTGAACAAGGCCGATCTCGTGGAGAAGCGCTTGGAAGCGCTCACGGTCCTCCGCCAAATCGATCGAGTCCGGGCTTGTGCCTGCAATCGGTATCCCCGCCTCGGCAAGGCCGGCCGCCAGATTGAGCGGCGTTTGCCCGCCAAATTGCACGATAACGCCCTTCAGCGTGCCTTTGGACTTCTCGACATCAAGGATTTCCAACACATCCTCAACGGTCAGCGGCTCGAAATACAGTCGGTCTGATGTGTCGTAATCCGTGGAAACAGTCTCGGGATTACAATTGACCATGATCGATTCGATGCCGATCTGCTCGCAGGCAAAAGCGGCGTGGCAACAGCAATAATCAAACTCAATGCCTTGGCCGATCCTGTTTGGCCCGCCGCCAAGGATAACGATCTTATCGCGACCGCTCGGCTCGCTCTCGCATTGCGGTGAGGTGTCGTAGGCGCCGGACTCATAGGTGCCGTACATATAGGGCGTGGTCGCGGCAAACTCGGCTGCGCAGGTGTCGATCCGCTTGAAAACAGGGCGGACGTTGAGTGCATGGCGAGCGGTGCGGATGGCTTGCGCCTTTTGCCCAGTAAGCGTTGCCAAGCGCGAATCCGAAAAGCCCATCGCCTTCAAGGCCCGCATGGATGCTTCTTCAGTGGGCAAGCCGTGCTCGCGCACAGCCGCCTCGGCCTGAATAATCTCTTCAATCTGACGCAAGAACCAAGGGTCGATATTGCAGGCCGCGTGAACTTCCTCAACGCTAAAACCATGCCGGAACGCTTGACCGACGACCCGGATGCGATCAGCGGTCGGGCGACCGAGCGCTGCACGGATAGCGTTGTGATCATCCCCAACACCAAGCCCTGCAATCGCGATTTCGGTCAGGCCATCCATGCCCGTTTCAAGCGAACGTAATGCCTTTTGAAAGCTCTCTTGGAAGGTGCGCCCAATCGCCATGGCCTCACCCACCGACTTCATCGACGTTGTTAGCGTCTCGTCAGCTCCCTTATATTTTTCAAAGGCAAAGCGCGGTATCTTCGTGACGATGTAATCAATGCTGGGCTCAAAAGAAGCGGGCATCGCGCCACCAGTGATGTCGTTGGCAACCTCATCAAGTGTGTAGCCAACTGCCAACTTTGCGGCCACCTTTGCAATCGGAAAACCAGTCGCCTTTGAAGCCAAAGCTGACGAGCGCGACACACGCGGGTTCATCTCGATCACGGTCATGCGGCCGGTTTTCGGGTTCACCGCAAACTGCACGTTCGACCCACCCGTTTCAACGCCGATTTCGCGCAGCACCGCAATCGAGGCGTCGCGCATGATCTGGTATTCTTTGTCAGTCAGTGTCAGGGCAGGGGCCACTGTAATGCTGTCGCCCGTATGCACGCCCATCGGGTCAATGTTTTCGATGGAGCAAACGATGATGCAATTGTCCGCCACATCACGAACCACTTCCATCTCGTATTCTTTCCAGCCGAGCACACTTTCCTCAACCAGGATTTCAGTGACGGGGGAAGCATAGAGGCCGCCCGCGCAGATGTCGCGAAACTGTTCACGGTTATAGGCAATGCCACCGCCCGTGCCGCCAAGCGTGAAGGAAGGGCGAATGATCGCGGGAAGGCCCACCTCCTCCAGCGCGGCCTCCGCTTCGGCCAGTGTCTTGGCAACGCGTGATTTCGGGCTTTCCAGCCCGATTTTGTCCATAGCGTCGCGAAATTTCAGGCGATCTTCGGCCTTGTCGATCACATCGGCCTTCGCCCCGATCATTTCGATACCGAGCCGCTTAAACACGCCACGACGATCAAGCTCTAGCGCGCAGTTAAGCGCCGTCTGCCCACCCATAGTCGGCAGCACCGCATCCGGGCGTTCTTTTTCCAAAATCTTGGTAACGACGTCGGGCGTGATCGGCTCGATATAGGTCGCATCGGCCAAATCGGGGTCGGTCATGATGGTCGCGGGGTTGGAATTGACCAGAATGACCCGATACCCCTCGGCCTTCAGGGCTTTACAGGCTTGAACGCCGGAATAATCAAACTCACACGCCTGACCAATGACGATAGGCCCCGCTCCGATAATCAGAATGGAGGAAATATCAGTCCGCTTCGGCATGCCCAACCCTCACACAACGAACCCTCCCCCGCAAAAACGGAGGAGGGCTCGGGCTCTCGCGTGGGCACTAGCGCAGGGGGGACCCAGAAGCAAGGAAAGAGGGCTGTTACGCGGAAGCGCTTTGTGTTGCCGAAGCCGATTTTAGCACCCCCGAAGCCAGCACCGGCACAAGGTAAAGCCCGACAATCAACGTGTTTGATACCGCATTGATCGGAAAGCCGAGCATGACCGACATCGCGCTATCAATCGCCCACCAAGCGAGCATTCCATTGGTGAGCACCTGCCAAACCGGCTGCCCATAGATGAACGCAAGGCGGATCATGCCCACCATCATCAGCGCCCAACCGATTGTGATCGCGCCGATCAATCCAACGGACAAACGAAAGTCGATGGGTTCGAAAACCACAGTATTGTTGTTCGGCCAGTCCACAGTTTCATAAAAGAAACGCGGAAGGAGGTCCATTGCTGGGAAAACTGCGAGCGAAAACAGCACGCCGGCCCCAACCATCATCCAGCCCCAAACGGTAATCCACGTTTTCCAAATCCCAGTCATAGTGTGCTCCTACCTGCCAATTGGCCGATTGATAGCGCTAGCATCGGCGGGCTCGGTAAGGGGTTCAATTACCTCTCAGGTCATAGACAGCCGAAGCCTGCTTTGCGACGGTGCGTCCATGAACAGAGTTGTCCACCTTGAAGCCGAGCGTCTCGCCCGTGACCCAGGCCCATTTGGGCTCGCACTAAAGCGCTATCGAACCGCGCGCCGAATGAGCCAGCTCGATCTGGCCTTGGAGTGTGACGTCTCTGCGCGCCACGTTTCGTTTCTCGAGTCTGGCCGCGCATTGCCAAGCCGAGAGATGGTTGAGCACTTAGCCAGTGGCTTGGTCCTGCCGCGGCAAGCGCAAAATAGCTTACTGCAAGCAGCAGGCTTTTCGCCAGCTTACCCGACAACCCCGCTGGATTCCTCCGTGCTGGAGCCTTTCCGGGCGATGATGTCTGAAATGATGGCGCGCCACGCGCCCTATCCCGCTATATTGGTGGACCGATATTGGACGATCAAGGATGCCAATCCAGTAGCCTTCGCCTTACTCGGGCCGCTCCATGAGGGCGATGGCCCAATGAATGTTGTTCATATGCTGGCATCGCCACTAGCGCGCACAGCCATCGTCAACCTGCCAGACGTCCTCGACGAAATGCTTGGCCGCATCCAGCTTGAAGCGCTCGAAGCTATCGACGATCCTGCATTTATTGGCTTGATGTCAACGCTGGAGGTGGCCTGCGCTCAATATCCGGTTACGGCCAAGCGAGGCGGTCGAGATCCGATCGTGCCGCTCATCGTGTCAACGCCCTTTGGAGAGTTGCACTTTTTGACCGCCATCGCTCATTTTGGAACCAGCGAAGATGTCACCGTCAGAGACCTCCGCTTAGAGCTTCTTTTCCCGGCGAATGACACTACCAAAGCGATATTAGCCGATATTCCGAGTAGCTAGAAGCTTCGCCTATTGCTCCGGCTCAAGCTCAACGGGCGCGCCGTAGAGATAGCCTTGCAGGCACACGATACCCAATTCCCGCATAACGTCGGCATCTTCTGGCGCGCTCACCCACTCAGCAACTGTTTCCAGCCCGAGATCAGAGGCCAGATCATGCAAGGCGCGCACAAAGGCGCGGCTATCGGCCCGCTTATGCACGTCGCGAACATAGGCACCGTCAATCTTCACCTCGCTCAAGGGCAAAGCGCGCAACGTCCTGAAGCTCGTATATCCGGCGCCAAAATCATCCAGTGAGAGCCGGGCGCCTAAATCCCGAATGGAATCAGCGAACGCAACCGCCGCTGGGAGGTCATCCAACGCGATCGTTTCGGTGATTTCAACGGTGATCCGGCTCGCCAACTCTCCGGCGCTACGCAGTGTGCCGACATAGTCGGCCAGCGTAGCATCGTCGCCAATTGTACCGGCCGAAACGTTGACGGAAAGGCTAATGGCTGGCCGCCGCGCAACCACGTCCAACGCAAGCTTCAGCGCGTGCAAATCAAGCCGCCCCACAAGGCCCGCGCGTTCGGCTGCCGGAATAAAGTCGGCCGGCGAAATCGGGCTGCCATCTTGGCGCTCAAGCCGCAGCAAGCACTCATACCGAATAACCTTGTGGCTCGTGGCATCCACAATCGGTTGGAATGCCAAGCGTACCCGATTTTCAGCGAGCGCAAGCGCTACATCGCGCATCATAGGCTCAACTGTGGTCTCGGAGGTGTCTGTGATCGGGCGAAAGCCAATTGTCATCGTGCCGTCAGCATGGCGGATCGCGCGTTCTTCAAACACACGAAGCGACCCCTGAGGCTCAATAAAGCGCCGAATACGGGTCAGCGCCCCGCCGGGAGCCGGAGCCCCGAGGCGGTTAATGAGGCTTCGACGATCATAGGGCACCGGATCGCCAAGAAGGCGTGCCGCCACCACATCATCGAGCCACTCAATTGCCCCATCGGTGGCAATCTTGCAGGCCGTCGTATTGAACATTGAAAGCGCTTGGCTCGCGAGATTTGCAATCTCGGGTGTCGCTTTCTTCTTTGCCCCAGTCTGTTTCATAAAAACAGCGATACACCGAAACCAGTTAAATCTGCGGCAAAGCACTTGGTGAATAGGTCGTTAGCGGCCCCACTGAGATATGGCCCAACGTGTGCGTTGTGCCCAGCATGAACGCGATTTCGCCCATCAATTCCGTTGCTTCTGTGTCATTACGGCACAAGCTGCGCATGCCGATCACCGCCGGTGCCAAGAGCGAAAACAACCAAAACAACAGCCAGAGCCATCAAGGTCGTCGTGAGCGCCGCGCCACCCCTCGGCCAGACGCGATCCCAAACCCTGCAGCGATACTGCGACGCGGGCCGTTGCCGACGTTCGTTGCCCATGTCGTCGGCGCTTATCTTTTGCCAAAAACAGACCTCAACGCACACGAGCAACGCGCCCATGCCTATCAAGGCCGAAACGAGACCGGCCGCTTGGTAAGCCGCAGCGCCTAAGGTTTGGCTTTCTGGCTCGCGACGAGCTGTTCAACAACGCGCTCCAAGGCTTCTACCCGGCGCTGTAAATCCAAAACTCGGTCAGGTCGCGGTGTTTCGTCTTTCGGAACAGGTGTCGCGATCCCGCATCGATTGGCAATCTCAATTGGGTCCACATTCAAAAGTGCCGAGAGCGTCAAAACTTGTTGGCGAGACACTTCGCGTTGATCCTTCCAAATCTCGTCGAGTTCTTCACGCGTCAAACCCAAACATAAAGCCAAGTCGGGTTTCGATAGACTGAGCGCCTCCAACCGCGCCTTGAACCAGCCTTGATCAAAGAACAGCGCCACGGCCCGCCCTTTGCAGCCTTGCATACATCCGTTCGGGAATGCCCCAGTTCAATACAAGGTGCTGCTTGTGCGCGCTCAAAGCCTGATTTTTGCCTGTGACGTTATTCTGGCAGCCGCAGTCTTTTGGGCGCTTCTTTAAGGCGTCATTCTTCATAGTCGCCTACCGCTACATCGCGACGCGCTGAAACAATCGAAACAATCGTGCCCGCCAGCACGTCCAAAAACGCCATCAAAGTAATCAAGAAAAAGCTAGTGGTCGCGAACGCGGGAACCAATACGAAAAGCCCCGCGCACGCTAGAAATAGCAGAAGCGAGAGTGAGTGATTGATGATGGCATAACGGCCAGATCCCGTTGATCGCAATAATTCGACAAACAGAACTGCTAGTCCAAAAACCACCAATACATCGCCGCCCGAAACAGACCAAATCCCGTGAGAAGGCAATGCGAGGGAGAACAAGGACGCCTCGATTTCGGCTGCAACAATATCGGCGCCCCGCGTAGCGGTCCCACCAAAAGCGACAACCGTATAGATGCCAGCGGGCACGACCATAAGAGGAACAATTTCAAGCGCGCGCATAGTCACCTCGCTCTGATTCGAGCTTTCAAACGACCTTCGTGCCGCATTCAGGCTTCGTCCACCCCTCCAGTGTGTCGATGCCGAGACCGCAACCACGACACACCGATTAAGTCAGTCAACGCGGCCACGAGGCGGCTAACATTGGTGTATTTGGAAGCCCCGGTTTCGCGCGCCCGATGATGAACGTCTAAATACTCAACCGATGAACCATCACGCAAGAAAAGCGCGGGCATATAGCGGTGCATATGGTCAAAATAGGGAAGCCGGAGAAAGGCATCGCGCTTGAACGCTTTTATGCCACAGCCCGAATCATCAGCCCCATCGCCCAATAACTGTTTGCGCACCGCATTCGCCACGCGCGAAGCGATCCTTTTGGCCGCGGAATCCTTCCGAACGGTCCGGCGTCCTTGAACGAGGCCCAAGGTCGGGTGTGCGTCAGCCCGGCTTAAGCGCGCAATCAAGCGCGGCAAATCCGCGGGATCGTTTTGCCCATCGCCATCCAACGTCGCGACAATGGCGCCTCTGGCCGCATGGACGCCACTGGCAATTGCACGGCTCTGGCCGGCATTCGAACGATGCGAGAGAGCCCGAAGCTGCGGCAACTCTGCCTTGAGGTCCGCGAGGATTTGGCGCGTTCTGTCACGGCTGCAATCATCGACAAAGATCATCTCGTAGGCGAAGCCATCTAACGCGGTCGCAATTTCATGCGCGAGAGTGGCCACGGCTCCTTCTTCATTGTGCATCGGCACAACAACAGAGATTTCAACGGGGCTTAATGCATCTGCCATCGCTTAGGCTCTTAGCGCGGCAGTGACACAATTGCGAAGCCTGCGCTGCATCGCAGCCGCTTGGCTTTGCTTCGCGAAAAATCACGCCATGATGGACGCAAAGAATAAGTAGGGGATCGCCAATGACACAGCCCATCCAACAAAACCTTCAAAAGCGGGTCCTTGCTTTGTTTTTGGGTTCGATTGTCGTTTTGTCGACCGCTTTTGGCTTGGCGGGGCCCGCCTTTGCCAAAGAACTGACCGGCGATGGTGGCGTTTCCAGCTTTTATACTTGGTCACAGGAACTATCGGGGAAGCCCGGCATTTTGCTACGCCAAGAGCCGCTCGCGGCTAATCAAGCCCTTGAAAATGCGTCGAGCCACAGGCGCATTCTCTACACCTCAACGGACGGGCTCGACGGAAAGTCCCTAATCGTCGTCTCCGGTATGCTGTTCACGCCAAAGGGTGCGGCGCCCGAAGGTGGTTGGCCCCTCGTTGCATGGGCTCATGGGACTGTGGGCGTCGCTGACATCTGCGCGCCATCATGGACACCCCATTCCCAGCGCAACAGCACCTATCTGAACTTCTGGCTTAGCCAAGGGTACGCGGTCGTCGCATCAGATTATCAAGGACTGGGAACGCAAGGCGGCCACCCCTATCTCGCAACACGGCCCGCTGCTTACAGTACGTTGGATGCTATTCGCGCGGTTCAGAAAGGCGGTTTTGGCCTCGCCGACAAGGTTGTAATCATCGGCCAATCCCAAGGCGGCGGCGCTGCCTTTGCCACTGCCGGTTATGCGTCGGTATACGCACCAGAGCTTGATGTTCGCGGCACGGTTGCAACCGGAACCCCATATTTTTCTCCCGAAGCCCAAGTGGCGCTACAAGCCGCTCGCCCGCAAGACGTGGTCGACCCATTGCTGGCTTACAATTTCCTTGCGATGTCATTGCTGGAGCAAATTAGCCCAGATTTCAAACTTGACACGTATGTTTCAGATGTAGCCCTGCCGGTTGCCCGCTCAATCACAAGCAGCTGTTTTCCCGCCGTTGCCATGTCTGTGATCGCCAACAAACTAACGTTCTCAACCGCTTATAAAAGTGATCCAGCCGCCACACTCAAAGATGCCTACGCACTCATGGGTTATCCCACCCTTGCTGTGAAGTCGCCGATCTTTATGGGAACTGGCGCGGCTGACCGCGACGTGCCCCCGCAAATGCAATTGCAACTTGGCAGCGACGCCTGCACCGCCGGCAGCGTAATCCAAGCGCATGTGTATGAGGGCCTTGATCACAGCGGCGCAGTAAACGGATCGACAGCCGATTCTTCCGTGTTTGTGCGTGCAGCATTTGCGGGCCAAAAGATTGCTGGAAATTGCGACGCGCGCCCAAAAATACCGGCAAAGCCCGCCAGCTAATCCTCTGTCCTTTATTGTCTCGAACCGCAAAGTCACACCGGGATCGCGAAGCGAAAGCCTGACAAAATGAGCCAGCCAAACCATGCTCTCGCTGCCTTGGAACCGCTCGCCCGGGGTTGGCGCGCCTATGTGGTCTTGACACTCTTATTGCTTGCCGCCGCTTTGCCCGGTTTCCTGGCTTTGCCGCCCCTCGATCGTGATGAAAGCCGGTTTGCCCAAGCGACAACACAAATGATGGAAA
>Ga0210240_102410_pt1 | contig 10757 bp, 9 predicted proteins | sample ChrtobMetP5a_4mM_FD_155463 | JGI IMG/M metagenome (GOLD analysis project Ga0210240, IMG submission 155463) | Chrysochromulina tobin associated microbial communities from unialgal haptophyte culture, Seattle, Washington, United States - P5a_4mM | ecosystem: Host-associated > Algae > Haptophytes >...
GTCGTCAGGCATCGCGACGACAGACGCCGAGACCAGGGGCAGCCGAGGACCCAGGCGAGACGCCAGGAACCAGTGTGGTCCCATCGCGAGAGACGATTTCCCCACTGCAAAAAACGTGCGGGTGGCGTACGATGCTGGCTTCTGAAGTAGATGATGACAGAGTTGCAGAGTTGCCGCCTTTCATTTTGCAGCAGCCTTTCATCACAAATTAGGAAGGTCTTTTTCTTCTTGGCCCTACCCATCCATATGAATTCTGGATCTATCTCCACGCTGCACCGACAGTGAACGCTGACCGAATTTACCGAACGCAGTTTCGCAGCCTTTACCACAAAGAAGTGGACAAATCATGGGACAAATATCCCCAATCCCGCACGCGTCGTGCGTGCTTTCTGTGCGAAATTAGAGGGTTTTGACTTTTGTCTAGTAAAATTGTAAGTTTTGGGCTGGTTATGGGCTGGTTTGTGAACTAGAGTATGCAGAATGGGATTTCCACGTTCGATTCTGACAGTTTTGAGCTAAAACAAACAATGCACGGCACGGTTACCGACATCCCGCCTCACCTCACACCTGCTTCGGCAAGCAAGCTTCGATGAGCAGATCAATCACATCATCAGGAAACTTCATTATGTATTTGTTCAGCCACAGCATCTGCAAGACAAATCGCTGGGTGGTAACGTTGAACATCAAGTGATCTTTGCGAGACCAATTGATGATATCCCAGACTTTAATCGTCTTGTCGTCCGATCCGGTGATGATCTTGGTCCCGTCCGGGGAAAACGCGACCGAGTTGATGTAGTCGCTGTGCGCATTCGTCTTCTCGCTCATCAGCTCCAGCTTGCCTGCCAGACAAGCCAGCAAGCATCAGTTTTGGCCAAGGAGGGGCGATTGTGAGGGCTCAGCGCACCCAAATCCCAGACTTTGATCGTCCCATCAGCCGATCCGGACACAATCTTGGTCCCGTCCGGGGAAAACGCCACCGACATGACAAAGTGGCTGTGGGCATTGGTCTTCTCGCTCAACAGCTCCAGTTTGTCTGCCAGACAAGCCAGCAGGGTTCAGTTTTGGCCAAGGAGGGCGATTTGAGGGCTCGCGGCGCACCCGAATCCCAGACTTTAATCGTCCCGTCGTCCGATCCGGACACAATCTTGGTCCCGTCCGGGGAAAATGCCACCGACCCGATGGTGTCGCTGTGGGCGGTCGTCTTCTCGCTCATCAGCTCCAGCTTGCCTGCCAGACAAGCCAGCAGGGATCAGTTTTGGCCAAGGAGGGGCGTGATTTGAGTTCGCGGCGCACCAGACTCCCAGACTTTGATGGTCTTGTCGCCCGATCCCGACACGATCTTGGTCCCGTCTGGGGAAAACGCCACCGACGAGATCCATTCGCTGTGCGCGTTCGTCTTCTCGCTCATCAGCTCCAGTTTGCCTGCCAGACAAGCCAGCAGGCATCAGTTTGGCCAAGAGGAGGGGCGATTTGAGGGCAAAAGCGCACCGGAATCCCAGACTTTGATCGTCTTGTCGACCGATCCAGACACAATCTTCGTCCCGTCTGGGGAAAACGCCACCGACCTGATCCCGTCGCTGTGCGCATCCGTCTTCTCCGCTACAAAGTTGATGAGCATCGCGACCATCCTGCGAACAAGAGAGAAGTATAGAGAGGATTAGGCTGCATGCGAGATTCGGCAGCATAGAGATATGGGCACACAAGCGGCTGCAAGCTTGAAGGGCGCTTGACGTGTCTCGGCGCAGATATGCAGCAGCCAACAGCGTGCCGCAAGGATGAGGGGACTCGCGTGCGCGTATGTGGCTCCGAAGCTCATCGCGAACGGAAAGTCGCATGCCCTCGAGAGAAGCAGCCCAGCTCGGGGTCTCAGGATTGGGCAGTCACATGGCAGTGAAGCGCGCGGGAGTGGAGAGGAAGGAGGCGGCGCCTGGGGAGACGCGATATGTGCTCCCTCCGGAGATGCAGGATTGCCCGCGGGGCACCATAGAGGAAAGCACCTGAGCGGACTCGATCGATTCCGCGTGCGAAGGCGGCACAGTGCGCACGTGCAGCGATCGCACCGACGCACGTTGAGCACGAAGAGCGACGGAGCACGAAGAGCGAAGAGGACGACTCGCGGGGCGCTTTTCCTCCACGCGACTTGCCAAACCGCGGCGTCGTTCATGTGAACAGACTACAAGTAGCCCCAGGAGGAGGCTATAGTCCCGCACTCACTCACGCACAACTCAGCACCGTCACTCCGAAGAATCACGGTACAATTGTACACGGACGAACTCGGAAGACCACTTTGACTTTTTCAATCATGATCGACGCATCACATCATCAATGTCGAATGCCATTGCCAAGAACGCGGGAGCACCACACGGGCGGAACACCTCTTCCCTCTTGCTCGAGCGGTTTCTTCCATAATCCCCTTAAGTGTCAGACAGTTTTTTTGGAGATCACAGGTTTCGCCCCATGTACAACATAAGCGGACTACCTTAATGTCGTGGCGAGGCGTTACCTGAGCGCCCTCCCACCTGAGGATCTGGATCCCAGATTCGTCCGCGAGACGGTGACATATTTATGTCTCCCCTCACTCCCGAGGGCTGCCCCTCAGCGCGTGACCCCGAGCTTCGCGAATTGCTCCGCGAGGGCCAGCTCGTGCTCGGCGGTGAGCGCCATGAGCTCCGAGTCGGCTCGCTCGCGCTCGAGCTTGAGCAGCTTGAGCAAGCGCGTCTTGTCGGCGCCGTCGGCTGTGGCCTCGAGGATGCGTGCGCGCTCAGCCTCCTTGAGCTGCTCAGCCTCAACGGCCGCGCGCAGCTCGGCGTTCTGGCGAGCGCGCAGCCTCTCGATGGCGGCATAGGCCTTCAACTGCTGCGTGCTGCGCCCGTACCCGCCGTCGGCCGTCGCGGCGGCGCTGTCAGCACGCGTGTCGCCGTGGGGCGCCGTCGCGAGCGCCGGCTCTGCCGCCTCCGAGCTGGCCTCGCGGCGCCTCCGCCGCCCATCGCGCGCCGTCTCGAGCACCGCCGCCTCGCCCCCTCCAGCCCCGTCGCCCTCGCCGCCGCCGCCGCCAGCGTCGCGCCTGCCCTCGCGTCCTCGCGGGCGCATTCGCGGCGGCGGCGGCTCGTGCCTCACAGGCTCGTACGCCTCGAGCGCCGTCGCAAGCGCGGCGGGCGTCGCACGCGCGCTGCCTAAACTCTGCAGCTCCTGGTGCGCGCGCGCATTGAGCTTCGCCTGCAGGGCCTCCTCCTGTTTCGCCCGTGCGATCTGGTACGCGAGCCGCATCTTCTGCTGCTGCTCCGCATTCTGACGCTTCTCGTCGTAACGCCTGTCCTTGTCTTCAATCGAACGCTCAGTCTCCTTGATCCGGTACTGCTCAGCGCGGCGCACGCGCTCGGCATTCTCGCGCTGCGCCTCCTCCCTCACCTCCGCCTCGATCCGCTTGCGCCTTCGCTCCTCGTCGACCCGTTTCTTCGAATCCTCCGTACGCCTCGCCTGCAGTTCCGCGGCACTCTGCACCTTGGCGCGCTTCGCTTCGAGGGCGAGGTCGGCGGCGAGGGCGGCCGCTTGGCTCCGCTGCTCGTGCTCGAACTGCCTGGCGGCCGCCTGCTGCCGCGCCGCCTCGGCCGCCTGCGCCGCGAGCGCACGCGCCATGTCGGCCTTCTTCTCCTTGAGAGCAAACTCCTCTTGCTGCTGCTTCTGCTTGTGTGCCAGGCGCTCGTGCGCTTGCTGCAGGCGTGCGGCCACATTCTTACGCTTCTCCTCCCGCGCCTGGCGCGAGTTCTGAGCATTCTCCTCGCCGCCGGCACCCGCGCCGCCGTCGCTGCCGTAGCCGCCGTCGCCGTAGCCACTACGGCCCCCGTAGCCGCCGCCGAGGGCGCCGTCGGATGCACTGCGTACCAAGGACCCTAGGATCCCCTCGCCGTTCTTGATGGCCGCGTTGCGCCGATCACGCTCATGCTGCGCCTTCTCCTGCTTGTCGAGCAGCTCGCGCATCGTGCGCATCTTCGATTGCATCACCTGCAGCTCGCAAGCCGCCTTGCGCTCTTCATGACGTAACCTCATCTGCTCCGCGTAGAGGCGGCGCACCTCACGCTCAGTCGCAACGGCCTCCCGTCGGCGCGCCGTGCTCGCCTCCTTGGCCGCCATCTTCGCCTCCACCATGGCGCGCTGCTGCTTGCGCTGCGCCTCCTCACGCTGCCGGACCGCCTCGCCCGTCGCGCTCCGCGCGCTGCCGCTGCCGCCGCCGCCGCAGCCGATGCCGCCGCTCGATGGCCGCGCGTGCGGCGCTGAGGCCGGGCGCGCCGGGCGCGGCGTCGGCTGCCCGAGCCGATCCTCAAGTTCGCGCCGCGCGCCGCGCACCTCGTACATGAGCTCTCGGCTGCTCCTCGCCGCCTCGATTGCCCGTGAGCGCTCGTTCGCCGACTCGGCGCGCGCCTGTGCCGCCGCCTCCTGCTTGCGCTCGATGCGCTGGCGCTGCGCCTCGGAACGCAGCTCATTCTCGAGAAGGCGCGTCTGCCGCTCCACCACGATCTTCAGCGCCGCCTCGTGCTGCCGCTGCGCCACGCTCGCACCTCCAGCCGCAGCGCCGGCACTGGCCTCGATGGCCTTCAGGGTCCGACGCTTGGCGTCCTCCGCCTCAAGGCGAGCGTGCTGCTCACGCACGAGTCGCCACTTGAACTGCCGCCTCTGTTCGTACGCGTCACTCCGCTTCTGCTGCAGCCACTCATCCTGGCCCTTGACGGAGAACGAGGCATACGAGCGCGGGCGCAGTTCCTCGAGCAGCACGCCCGCCTTGCGGCAGGCCTCCTCGGCTAGCGGCTCGCACAGGAAGGCGCGCTCTGTCCCCGAGAAGTCGATCGCCTCCTCGGCTGATTTGTCTCGGGTCTCCCCTCCAGTCCAGGCTGGCATCCACACGAAGCGCAGCGCACCTGCCGCGAAGCGCGGGTCCGACCGTTGTTTTCCAGTTTCACACACGCTTTTTCACACTCGTTCGTCGCCCCCACAGCGTCGCATGTGTCGTGATTACGTTCTTTGCTTGACACGTCTGTCGCGTCCGGTCCAAGAAAACCACGACTACGCGTTCACAGATGATGCTGTGAGTGAAATATCCCGTTTTCAAACCTAACAGACGGCGGCGCACTTGTTGTTCAGCACCATGCGCATGCACTGCATCCAAGTCGCTCCCCAGCGCGCGGGGCCGTTGGTGGGCACGAGAGAGCCCCGGTTGATCGTGCGCAGCGCCTCGCCTACTCTTTCTTTCTCGAGCAGCGGTTGCTGAGCCAGAAGCGCCGCACTGGGCGTCCCAATCAGAAGCAGCGGCACGCGCGCTGCGGTCGCGCCTGCGCTCGTGGGAAACGTCGTGGGAAGCGTCGTCGTGGGCAGCACGTATGGGCGCGTGCGTCGCGAGAGATCGTCAAGAGTCAGGTTGCGACCGTTGGCGCCGTCGAAGAGGCTGAGGAGCGGCGGTGCGTCCGCCTCGACGGTGGGTGGGCCTTTGGCGAAACTCGACGAAACTCGACGAAACTCATGTGCGTCCGCCTCGACGGTGGGGGTGGCGTGCTGACGCGCCTCGACCTCGGCGGTGGCGGCGGACAGGACTGTCTCCGTGACTGCTCCCGGCTGTGCGCTGGCTGGTGTGCTGGCTGGTGTGCTGGCTGGTGTGCTGGCTGGTGTGCTGGCTGGTGTGCTGGCTGGTGTGCTGGCTGGTGTGCTGGCTGGTGTGCTGGCTGGTGTGCTGGCTGGTGTGCTGGCTGGTGTGCGGCCACGCGCGGCGAAGCGTCGCCAAAATCCGAGCGGCACGTGCGGTGCGAGCTCATCCGGGGTCGCAAAGGCGAGGAAGCACCCTTCCAATGGGCGCTGCACGCAGAGGGGCTCCTCTAGTTCCACAGTGCTCGAGCGCTCAGCGATGTGGTGGAACGCCCAGCCACAGGGGCGCCCGCGGCCCGATCGATCATCCATGCCGCTGACACCGCCGCCTCCGCCGCCTTTGCCTTTGCTGCCCTTGCCTTTGCCGTCGCGTTGGCTCGTAGGCCAGCCGGTGCGCGCATCGATGCGTTCCTCCACCCACGCCTGCCCTTCGGCGTCGCAGCGCACGACCGGTAGGCTCGGCGTTCGACCTGTGGCGTGCGCCACCAGAGTGAGCAGCCTCAGGTACGGCATGAGCGCCGCCGGTCGAGCCGCGTCCACCGGGGCGTCGAAGCTGACGAACCCGCGTTGACGAAACTCGATGAGGGCACGTCCCCTCTCGGGCGCCTCCGCATACACGTCCGCAGCATGCCAGTGCCCCCACAGGCGCATCGCCGCGCGCCGCCCGTCAGAGCCCGGCCAGCTGGAGCAGACGAAGTGAATGATGGCGGCGGGCGGTGGGCGCGCGCCCCAGAAGGTGGCATGCGCACGCCCACTCTTGCCGTCGCGATCGCTCTCCGAAGCAAAGAGCCAAGGTGGCGATTTGAGCACCGCCTCTTGACCTTCGTCGCTGAAGCGGCTCCAATTTGCACACGACCTGTCGCGCGCACACACCTGGGCGGCTGCGACCGTGACGGCGCCCGCCCGGCGCGCACACAGCCTGGCGCAGACGTCCCGTGGCACACAACGCTCGCCGCAAACTCCGGCAAGGGGTGCACGTACTGGTACCGGTACCGACGGCCGTTGGGTGGGCGGGCGCGATGCAAGCTCGGAGAGAGATGCAATCTCCCGAGATGCAAGCTCAGAGAGAGATGCAATCTCGGGGAGGTACGATCTCGACTCCTCGGGGCTGTGGTTGCGGAGGAGGTGGTACCGAAGCTCATAGGCAGTACCATACGGCACGCTGCTCGGATCGCAGCCGGCAGAGGTGCCGCCGCCGCCGAGCAGCGCCGAAATGTGCCGCGGATTGAAGCCTTGCAAGTGCACCGGCATGCCGCGGACGCCGCTCGCGCCGCCTCTGCCGCCGCCGCCGCCGCCGCCGCACAACAACAAGCCGGTGCCCTTTTGCTGTGCCTCGTCGCCAGCGCGCCACGGCGGGTGACCGAGCTCTGAAGGTGCGGCGTAGCAGCATGCGCGCTTCCACTGAACGCGCTGCCGCTCATCAGCCCCGGTCGCCATTCGAACGGACTCGGAGGAGGTGAGGTTGACAGGGCGCCCGAGACATCGCGAGAGCAGGGCGACGTTGACTAAGGTCTGGTCGAAGAGCAAAAAATCGGCCGCCTTGCCCCGCCGCACCTTGGGGCTCGTGTCCAAAATGCGCCGTGCTGGGTAGGCGTCGAGCACGCGCCGCGCGTGCTCCATCACCGATGCAAACAAGTCCTGCACCGGCCCACCCGGCCGCGCGCTCAGATACCAGGTGCCTCCGTTGATCGACATGTCGGGCCAGGCGCCTACGTCCTCCACGCCGACCGCGAGTCCGAGGGGGCGGACCTCGTGTGCGAGCGCACGCAGCAGAGGGTACGGGTTCGTCAACACGATCGAGTCCGAGTCAAGCACGAGCACGCGGTACCGCAAGCCCACGAGCCGCGCTGCGTAGTGATAGCGCATCAGCCAGAGCCGGCGCACCGCGTCCGCGCGGTAAAACGCTGCGGGCGAGGGTGGGCAGGACTCGGCGCCCGCTGATGCGGCATCGGGCGCGGTGCGCCGGCATCGCAGCGGAGTATGTGTGCGACCGGAGGTGCGCGGATCCGGGTCGTGGCAGCCTGCAGGGCAGTCAGGGCCGACCGCCGGTCGCTCCGTGTAGCTATCTAGCATCGTGCTCCACACGGCTGCGACGGCACCCTGCCGACTCGCGTGCACCGAGAGCACCGCATTGTCCGTCAGCAAGACGTGGTTATGCAGCCCGAACGTGGCTAGGTTGGCGATCAGGTTGACTGCGAGGTCATACTGGTCGTCGTTGCTCGTGAGCAAGATGAGCTCCCGATCGTGGCTGGCCAGTGCGGCGGCGAGATCGGGAAGCAAGTCGCGAGGCGCGTGGATGTCGCGGTAAATCAGCGAGCCTGCGCGGGCGGTGGCGGCGCCGGGCTTCAGGACGGGCGCCGCCATGTAGTCGGCGAAGGTCGGCGAGTTTCGGCCATTTCACGGCATGTCACGGCGCGCGCCCCTCCTACCGGTAAAATGACACCGATAGTCCGCGAGACGCCGCCGCCGGTTCTCTAAACGAGCCCACCCCAAGCAAGCAAAAATTGAACTCACACCACAGAAGATTATACTCGTCGCGCTCTTTCTCGGAGCTTCAAAAGTACGGGTCCCCGGCCAGCAGATGGCCAGAACTTTCGGATTACACCGCCACTGCCATTCCACCACTCGGCCAACGGCTTGAGCGAGGCCTTGGAAGGGCCGTTGGCGTGCAGCGCGCACGGGCGCTCGCCCGTCGACAGGAGCAGCGCGCGCGGGCGCCCACCACGGCGCCCGTGCTCGGCGTCGGCGCGCGAGAGCGCCAGCGAGGTACCGTCCACACCTGCCAGGTGAACGAGCCATCTTGCCGCGCGGTCGAGCACAGGCGATCATCAGGAGGCCATCAGTGAGGCCATCAGGGAGGTCATCAGGGAGGCTATCAGGGAGGCCATCACACCTTGCCGCGCGGTCGAGCACGACCGGAGGGCACGCAGCCGTGAGCTCGGCATGGACGTGCTCGAGGTAGTACATGTGGAAGCATCCCTGCTCCCACCCCCAGTTGCTCCCGCGCAGCCGCATCCCATGATACTTGGTCAGCCGACTCGGCACCATTAACGGCGGTGGCACGTAGGATCGATTGGGCGAATAATATCGCAGCTCGCCGTCCGGGCCATGGCCAGCGGGGCATGCGTCCGGGAAGCCCTCGTACCGTGCCTGCATGCATTCGAGCATGGCGAGCACGTCGCGAGGCCGCCCGAGCGCCGCGCCGGCGTTCACGAAACGGAAGGGCTCACGCGTTGTCGCGGGCGGGTAGCCCGACGTCTCATTGTAGCGGAGCTGCACGCCGCGAAACTCCTGGTACGGCGGCCACATGCCCTTCTCTCCGAAGAGGATGACGGTGCGTGCTGCCGCCAGCTCCCTTTGCGCGAGCATCTTCACGCGCTTCTCGATCACCTCGGCCGCACTGCACAGCCAGAGGATATCGGTGTCGAGCAGAAGCACAAGCTCAGAACGCACCGTGGGCAGTACCTGGAGAAGCCATCGTATCTTGTGTCCAGGCCGATAGTGCAACAGCTTGCGATCGGCCGGCCCGTCGCCAGGCCGGCCGACGCTGATGGTACCCTCCGGACTGCCAACGAGGAATGGAATGTTCTCGCGGTCGAGGCTGCGGTACACGGGCATCGTGTGCCGATCGCGCGTTTCATTGTACCTGTCGTCGTAAAAAAGGACGAGCAGAGGCACGGCGGCGTTGGCCGTCATCACTCACACGGCGCGGCGTCCAAACCGGCGCGTGTGTGACGGTGAGAGCTCTCCTCGTGTGTGCGTGCATGGAGTGCCTCGCGCGCACTGTGAATTCACGGCGTGGCGGCTCACTTCAGGCTAGATGCGTTGTTTAAGTGCACATAACGGGATTTTATCCACCTTGTCCGCGTCGCTCACATCCGACCCCCCCCACACACTCTTGGAACAGGATCGAGAAGAAGGTCACCTTCGGAATTCATTGATGCTCGCGCTAACCGGGCCCTTGGAAATCGAAATCAGGTGATCGAGCGACATTTGTCTGCTCGCTTCTGCCGCATCCTCGGCTTGCCTGCGGCGAGCAGCACCTTGCTCGGAGACGACACGCTCTCGCTCACGCGTCTGCTGCTCCTCACGTGCCTCTACAACAGTTGATTGATGCCGGAGCTCCGCTCGCTCCATGCTCGCATTGGCCCGTACGAATGCCCTCTCAGCCTCAGCGTGTCGCTCAGCGGCGACCATGGCGGCCGTCCGCCCTCGCGCTGGTATTCTCACTGCCGTTGCTGCCGGTGGTGCCGGTGGTGCCGCTGGTGCCGCCGCTGCGATAATGAGCTCGGCGCGCGGCCTTGTGAGGACCTCCGCGTTCACGGCTGAACTTGTGCTCTCTTCGCGACGGATGGCCTCATAGCGTAAGTAAGCATTATAGGTTCGCTGTGACATAATCGTGAAATAAAATCGTGTTTGTGCAGTGCACGAAGAAAGCCCGTGACGCATTAGAGAATTGCATGCATGTTTTACTGAGATAAAAATTCAGAAACTGTCCCCTACTTGTTGACCCCTTGTAGTAGACCAATACATGTACGAGACTTCCTCTCTGTAGATGGCCTTGTGGCTCCGGGCGGTCGGACCAAGCGGTCGGTTGCCAGGCTCCTGTCCCCTACTTGACGGTTCTAGAGACGGAACGAGACCTCCTGCTCACACAGAAGCGTACCGGTTCTGGTTCAGAAACGGGTCGGGACGAACACGACATCTACCGGTACACGTGGCTGGAGGCTGGGGATCACGCCCAGATCGCGGGCCGTTGGCTTGCGTCGCATCCTTCCGAGCGCCTCGGCTTGGTGTGCTCGTGCAGCGAGTTCAGCGAGATGCTCGTCTCCTACTTGGGCGTGGATAGCCCAGCGGCTTCGTCTCCGGGCGTTTTGGGCGCCTCGTTCTCGGGATACAGCGGCGGGCGTCAGCGGTTCGTCGTCGATGCCGGAGGTTGGGAGGTCGAGCGCGTGCAGATGCCCGGGGACGGGTGGCGCGACGCACACGACTACATCGCCTCCACCGTCTTCGACCTCGTCTCTCTCGCTGGGATTACAGGCACCATGGAGCCGCGTGGCATCTTCAGCATGGCGGTTCCGGCCGAGGTCCTAGCCGCTGCACTGGCCGAGGACGGCAGCCGTCGC
>Ga0210240_102417_pt1 | contig 10717 bp, 10 predicted proteins | sample ChrtobMetP5a_4mM_FD_155463 | JGI IMG/M metagenome (GOLD analysis project Ga0210240, IMG submission 155463) | Chrysochromulina tobin associated microbial communities from unialgal haptophyte culture, Seattle, Washington, United States - P5a_4mM | ecosystem: Host-associated > Algae > Haptophytes >...
GCGGCAAGACAACGACGGCAGAGATATGATGACGGTTGACAAAACCCCACCCCCCACCCCTCCCCCCACCCCCCACCTGATTGCCTGTCACAATCCCGCCTGGTAGTATAGGGCAGCGAGCACCAGAGATCACACTGTGTGCTGGGAGAGACCGACCTCACTAGCGAAAAATGCGAAATTGAGTAGCCCGAGCGAGCGAGTACTCAGGTACTTGTGTTGACCGAGGGGAGCGGAGCCGTCCGTTGAGACGGTGGTGGAGTGAGCGTGGGGGGACCGCGAAGAAACTGAACTGAACTGAATCTCATGTGTGGTTATAATCCTGGGGCTTCTCTGAGAAATACAGCATAGTTACTGACTTCGTAGTACGAATCTATCTCAGTCTGTAGTAGTCCCGAATAGTGCACTCGACGTGACAGACGTGGAATTTTCGCCGGCAGCAGCTCGCGACAGGCCCCCCGCTCTAAGGGGAAACGAAAAGGCCGCGACGCCCCCTTGATGAGGGATGTAATTATTGCGCCTGCTCGGAAACATGGCGACAGGGCTTCCTCCGATGGCCACGGCGCATTTGCTCGCGGAGGAACTGATCACGTTCATCGACGCTTCGCCCACGCCCTTCCACATGTGCGCCAAGGGGGGCGCGATGCTGCTCGCGGCGGGCTTTGTCGAGCTTGTGGAGACTGACGCGTGGCGTCCGCTGCTCAAGCCGGGCGGCAAGTACTTCTTCGTCCGGGGCGGCACGCTCGTGGCCTTCTTCATCGGCGCGGCGTTTGCGGCGGGTAATGGCTTCAACATCGTGGGCGCGCACACGGACTCGCCCGTGCTCAAGCTCAAGCCGTGCTCCAAGAAGAGCGCCCACGGGTGCATCCAGATCAACGTGGAGGCATACGGTGGCGGGCTGTGGCACACGTGGTTCGACCGCGAGCTGAGCCTCGCGGGATCCGTGATCGTCAAGGAGGCGGACGGCTCCTTTGCCAAGAAGCTCGTCCACGTGCGCCGGCCGCTGCTTCGCATCCCCAACCTGTGTATCCACCTGACGTCCGCCGACGAGCGCGGCAAGTTTGCGCCGAACCCCGAGACGCACCTGCAACCGATCCTCGGGTTGATCTCCGAGGCAGTGAACAAGCCCGCGGCCGCGGCGGCCGAGGGCGGCGGCGGCGGCGGCGGCGGCGGCGGTGCGGCCGAGCCGGGCATGGACGAACGCCATTGCCCGGAGCTGCTGCAGGTCCTCGCGGCCGAGCTCGACTGCGAGATCGGGGCGATCTTCGACTTCGAGATGACGCTGTGCGACACGCAGCCGTCGCAGATCTGGGGTCTGCGCTCGGAGCTCCTCTCGGCCCCTCGCCTCGACAACCTGCTACACTGCTACACGTCGCTGCGTGCGCTGATGGTGCATGCGGACGAGGCCCCGCCGAGCGCAGACGATGTGTGTATGGTCGCACTGTTCGATCATGAAGAGGTGGGCTCGGACTCGACCACGGGCGCCGGTGGACCGATCATGAGTGAGTCCATGCAGCGCGTCTCGTCATGCTTCGCCCCGGACGAGCCGCACGCCGCCGCCGAGTCTCTTTTGATGTCCAACCGTCGCAGCTTTCTCATCTCGGCGGACGCTGCGCACGCCGTCCATCCCAACTACGCGGAGAAGCACCAGGTGGACTGATTGCGACCGATTGCGACCGATTGCGACCGACTGCGACTGATTCCGACCGATTGCGACTGATCGCGACTGCTTGCGACCGATTGCGACCGACTGCGACTGATCGCGACTGATCGCGACTGATTGCGACTGATTGCGTCCGATTACGACCGATTGCGACCGATTGCGACCAATCGCGACTGATCGCGACTGATTTCGACTGATTTCGACTGATTGAGCCGCTCCTCGACCTCTGCCAGTCGGCACACGCGCCCAAACTGAACAAGGGGACTGTCATCAAGACGAACGACAACCAGCGCTACGCGACCAACGGCGAGAGTGGTTTCGTCGTGCGCGAGCTCGCGCGCCGTGCTGGTATCAGCGTGCAGGTGACGCTGCTGCTGCTGCTGCTGCCACTGCTGCTGCTGCTGCTGCTGCGGCTGCTGCTGCTGCTGCCACTGCTGGTGCTGCTGGTGCTGCTGCTGCTGCTGCTGCTGGTGGTGGTGGTGGTGGTGCTGCTGCTGCTGCTGCTGCTGCTGCTGCCGCTGCTGCTGCTGCTGCTGCTGCGGCTGCTGCTGCTGCTGCCACTGCTGGTGCTGCTGGTGCTGCTGCTGCTGCTGCTGCTGGTGGTGGTGGTGGTGGTGCTGCTGCTGCTGCTGCTGCTGCTGCTGCTGCTGGTGCTGCTGCCACTGCTGGTGGTGGTGGTGCTGCTGCTGCTCTGATGACCATTGATGCACTCTGATGACCACTGATGGCCCACGAGGACCCGCAGGAGTTCATGGTGAAGAACGACTGCCCATGCGGATCGACGATTGGTCCGATCATCTCGAGCCGCACGGGCATTCGAACTGTCGACCTCGGCGCCGCGTGCTGGTCGATGCATTCGATCCGGGAGACGGTAGGGGGCTGGATGGGACCTCGAGATCGCATCCCCGAGATTGCATCCCCGAGATTGCATCCCCGAGATTGCGCCCCCGAGATTGCATCCCCGAGATCGCATCCCCGAGATCGCGTCCACGAGATTGCATCCCCGAGATTTCCTCCCCGAGATCGTCCCCGAGATTCCGGAGATTACATGGCCGGAGCCCCCATGATGACGGCGCTGAGTGTGTCTCCCCGATGGCCTCGCTCATCAGGTGGGCGTGGCCGACATTGAGAATACCTTCGTGCTCTTCCGTACCCTCTTCAGCTCCTTCGGCGCTCTTGATAAGAAATGCGTGTTCGGCAAGCCTCGGGTCTGCCTGCCGTGCGGGGTCCCCCCGCCTCCGCCTCATCTCGTCGGAGCCCTGTGAACTCCGCCTGATGACCTCACCAGCTTGATGGCGCCTCATCAGCTTGACGGCCTCGTGCTCTCATGATGAGCACGTCATCAGCCTAGGAGGACACGTCATCAGCCCGATCTCGCCTATGAGGACACGAGGCCATCAAGATGATGAGCTGCGTCATCAGCTCGATCTCGACTACGACCACGGCGAGAGTTGGTGGAGCAAGATTAATGATAGGCATTGGAATGGTTGCGGAACGAAACGCCTACTACGCACATGTAAATCGTATAACGCGAAGGCGAGTTTGGAGTCTTGGGGGTTACTTGGTTGGGGACGGCAGCCCTGGTTTGGAGACACAACGTCGCACAGTACCGGTCGCAAAGTGTACCGTCGCAAAGTACCGGTCGGCGGTCGCCCAGTAAGGCAATCTCGCCCAGTTTCTCGCCCAGTTTATTGGAGACCACGAGGGTTGGTGGAGCAAGATAAAAGGTAGGCATTGGAATGGTTGCGGAACGGAACGCCTACTACAAACTTGTAAATCGCGGTGCACGGGGGTGTACAACGCGAAGGCGAGTTTGGAGTCTTGGGGTTTACTTGGTTGGGGACGGCCCCTGGTTTGGGTATTGGGGACATCAAAGTACATGTAAATCGCGGCGGTGCACGGGGGTGAGTCTCGTACAATCTCGTACAACGCGAAGGCAAGTTTGGAGTCTTGGGGTTTACTTGGTTGCCAAGCAACCCCCCACCAGACCTAACTCGTATACCCATTCAATTAGCCCCGTACGTAACGAGCTGAGATGTTCCAGTGATTTTCACTCAATATTGCCAAAATTCAATTTGACATGTACATGTGGGGCTGAGATCGACGTACGTGGACGAGGAGAAGATTGCCCCCAGGGAATCTCCCCTCGAGTCGTGCTCACTCGATGTTTGTGCTCAACACGGCGTTTTGTACCCGTGCGCACGGGTACAAAACGCCGTGTTGGCAAGTCCACCTATATCTGGCAAGTTATGAATGTGAGCCTCTCTCATTCATAGGAATTCTAACTTCTTTTGGGATTTGGCCACCCACCAAAAATGCCGCGTCGTGGCCTCGCTGTCTGATCACCAGCCGAGCACGATGGCTGAGCGCTCATGCCCTCGCTGCACATTGCTCACGAGGAACCAGGACGCTACGACGTGCGAGCTGTGCGGTGCGGCTCTTCCTCGACTCGGACCGCCAGCTTCCGCTCAGCCCTAGGTCACAGGCAAGCGCAAGCAGCCACCAGCAGGCAAGCAGCGCGGCATTGCTGCCTTCTTCGGCGGCGGCGGCAACGGCGCCGGGAGAGGAGCGCCCGCCGCAGCGCCATCGGCGGTCTCCGCAGCGCCATCCACGGCCGCCTCAGTGCCATCAGTCCCTCATGCCGCGCCGACGCCCGCCCGCCAGGCCGTCGCAGCAGCTGTCCGTCCAGCTTGCCATGGACGACGGGCCGCCGCCCGACCTGAGCCTGCCGCTCGCGCAGTACCAACCGCTTCGGGCGGGCTGGCAACCGGGTACGCCAGTGCCGTACGCGCACGTCGCGGCTGCGCTCGACGCCGTCTCAGCTACACGCTCACGGCTGGCAAAGGAGCTCGCACTCAGGAATGCGATGCGCGCGCCGCTCGCGCTGGACGCGTGCGCCGCGGATCTGGAGGCGCTGTGCTACCTCCTCTCACATGCCAAGGATGCGCAGTCGGGGGGCCACCGGCTTCGCCCCGATTGGTCGACAGACCGGCATGTCCCGTCCCAGCCTAGATTAGCCTAGACGCTAGAGCAACCATGCTCGACGTGGGTATACGTATAGATAGTTATTGTAACACCGATTAGTGCCAATCAGGGGTTCAGCATACAAACCCACACATGGTGTACGAAACCAGACACACTCACGCCAAACCCTCCCCATTGGCTGGACCACCTGGTGCTGCTCCACCGCTGGCGCCACCCCCTATCGTGCGTCGACGTGCCGCCGACACGCCATAGCTGACGTCCAGTTTTTTCACAGTTTCACTGCCAACTGAGTGTGTCCAAGTTCCGTCCATTCATTCACTGCATGCATTCATACGCTCTACGCTGCGAGCGGAGAGGCAGTGCACACCCTCGCGTCACCTCGACCTGTGCGGAGCCCAGAGCCCCAGACGTGCCGGCCGATCCACGTGAGCCTGCCGCGAGCTGCTGCCATGAGCATCGAGACGAAGGAAGGGGCGAACATTTCCCTGCGTCCGCACCGACTGCAAAGCGGTAAGCTAGCGGCACTGGACCCGAACAAGCCAAGGTTCTGGCGCGACATCGACCTTGCGGGCCACTTGCACATCGTGGATCCGAACGACCCGACCAAGGTGCTGCGCGACTTCACAACGGTGCCCTTCACGTCGTCGTCGGGGAAGGCGACGCGGTCCACCTGGGGTCGCCTGATGCAGATCCTGGAGGCGCCCGGCGACCTCCCCGACGGCACGATCTCGGTCACGGACCCCAAAGGCAGCGTCGAGACCCATAACGTCCGCCGAGTGAGCTACGGGTCGCCGGCGCATCAGCGGCTGCTGGAGGACGTGCGCGACCAGACTATGACTCTCTCGCGCCTGGACCTCCCCATCCTCGCGTGGCTCATCGAGGACATGGGCGTGCTCCACATCAAGACGACCACGTCCTCCTCGACGCGCGCGCATGAGGAGTGGCTCAAGAAGACCGCCGGGGGCGAGCTGGGCATCCTCGCGAGCATGGTCCCGGTCACCCGCGCGCGCTTTGAAGCTCAGCGCCTCGAGCACGCGACGCAGCCGTCGCAGCCGCCACCGCCGCCGACGCCGCCGCCACCGCCGCCGCAGCCGCAGCCGACGCAGGCGCAGCCGACGCAGCCGTCGCAGCCACCGCCGCCGCCGCCGCCGCCGCCGCCGCCGCCGACGCGGCCGCAGCCGACGCAGCCGCCGCAACCGCTCGTGCAGCCGCCTCAGCCGCCCGTGCAGCCGCCGCAGCTGCCACAGCCGACGTCGAAGCTGGGTACCCTGCTGCTAAGCCAGTGGACGCGCATGAACCAGCTCAGCCCAGACGATACAGCGCGCCTGTTTGCTGCCTATGACGTGTCAAAAGAACATGGCATTGCCACATTCTTGGCTTTTGGCCAGGGCCTGCGGGCTGGCGCTGGCTCCAGCAGCTCCGGCGGCGGCAGCATGCAGCAGCCGCCACCGGCGGGGCTCGCACCGCGTTACGAGGCCTCTGATGATTCGGACTATGATCCCAATCAGCAGACCTCCCCCATCAGCCTGCGGCTGGCGGCCGAGTGGCTGGCGGCCAAGCACGCCGGGTGCGCTGGGGCACCTCGCCCGGCCACCCCACCAGCGCGTGGCGCGAAGTCGCCCGGCTCAGTGTCGCCTGAGCCGGGCGGCAAGAACAAGCGTGCACGCTGAGTGGGGGTGGAGTTCTGGAGAACTTCGAGCAGTGCGCGCGCGCGGCAGCGGCAGCAGTGGTGGCGTTTTCGATCGCAAGAGCACGAGCTGCGGTTGCGGGACTGTGCGGGAGCTGAGTTGGTGGGAACGGCAGTGGCGGCAGCTGCGGTTGCGGCATGGGTTGCGGACGCGGCGGTGGTGGCGATGGTGGCAATGGCGTGCGGCGGGGTCGCTTGCGCAGGCTCGACGGCACGTGCTGCAGCGAAGACAACATCGGCGGCAGGGCTAGGGTCACGATCCGCGGGGTGAGTCTGCGCGCGTGTGGAACGCAAGTGGAGCGTGTTCTCGGGCTTGTTCGGTTCGTACTAATGCGGGCCGCCTCTGACCCCCCCCCCACCCATCCCCCCCCTTTGCAAATCCGTTGAGACTCAAAAATTTTCTGCTTTCTCGCGACTCAAAATCGCGACTCCATTTTTAGAGGAGGCCACTTTTCGAGGCCAGTTTCTTGGAAAAGAAGGCCCCGTCGCCAGATTCCTTTCGCTGATGAGGCGAGATCCAGAGGCTATATAAAGGCTAGACATGTGGAGAACTGTAATTAGATATGATAGAATTAGAAAAAACGGTGTAACTCTCATTTATGTGTTTTTGTATCTTCCTTTTGTTGCAATTCGGTTTGAGTGGGGGTGAGCTGGGTGATGAGCTGGCTGATGAGCCCTCGGGGTCTGAGTGTGGGGTGAGTTGGGTGATGAGCTGGGTGATTACCCAAGATTACCCAAGGGGGTAGGTGAGGGATTAATATCTGGATTCGCACCCCTTCCTCATGCCCTGATTACAAACTGAGTGCTGAGTAGTGAAACCCTCCCCCTATGTCAAGAATACTCTTAAAATAATTTCGAGCCGCTTAACCGAACGAGTAAGGGCGGTTGGGCTGGGGCACAGACCACAGTGTTAAAAGCCTATGAGGTAATTACCTGAGTGGTGATTCTAGATCCCCCTAGGTCAAAAAGTGCGCCGTACGGCGTACGCTGAACGCTCCGTCGGGAGGCGGGAGGGGGGCGGTCGCGTGGTCGGCTGCGGGGTAACACCCCCCGCGCGTCAAAGCCTGAAAACACACCGAACAGTATGGGAATCGGTACTCGCGTGTCGCGATCTAACACTCACAGTCGAGCGAGTTCTTCTTCTTATACGAGTGGACAGTGGAGAAGAGACCCGCGGCTGTGGCGCGGCAAAGCTCTCACCGTTCACCGTACACCGACGAACAGGAACACAGTCGGCAACGCGTCGTCCCAACGAGCGTGCGCGACACGCGATCGACGACACGACACACGCGCGTTGCGCCTTTCCCGCGCCGCGGCCGCGGCAAGCACGCGCAATGCACTCTTTGTCACTCGGGAGCGCGCTCGTAGCGCGCTCGGGGGCTCCCTCGGGCACTGGGTGAGGCTGAGCAGCTCAAAGCAGCTCTAAAGCCATTCAACCTCGCTCCCCGGTGCGATCGGGCGGCGCGCGAGGCAGGCGCGCCACATGCGCATGATGTGCTCGCCCGCGCGCGTGGCTTGCCACGCATCGCGTTCCCAGGTGCGGTACGCCCTGCAGTTCTTCTTCTCACCCCAGACGTCGTCACCAGCGCGCGGGTACTCCCAGTGAGCGCCCCACGAGAAGCCGTCATCCATCAGCGTGACGTAGCCATTCTCGTCGCGCACCTCCTCACCATCCTCGTCGCGTAACGTCATCTCGCACGTGTAGGTGCAGAAGTTGAACGAGAAGCCGGCGGCGTCGAGGGCTCTGTAGGCCGGCCCTTCCCCCTGGGCGTTCCGCACCGGGATGAAGATGCGTCGCATGCGTACTAGCTGCAACTGGTTTTGGATCTCGGCGAGGCGGTCGGCGAGGAGCCAGGCGGACGCCGCCTCCACAACCGCCTCCTTCTTCACAAGCTGCTCCTCCTCGGCAGCCGCCGCGAGCGCAGTCGTTTGGACCTCGGTCGGACGCGGCGGCGTCGGGACAGAGGCGAGGTCGACCACAACGGGCGTTGGCCGTGCCGGCGGTGGCACCTCCTCCACGTCCGGCGAGGACGGAGGCGCCGCATCCATCGCCTCTCCCTCCTCGCACACGCCGCAGGCGCCGGGGGTTGCTGACGCGACGTTGCTGTCGAGCACGCGGAGCGCGGCGCGAGACTGCTGCGTCTGCTGCGCGGCCTCATCCAGCTCGTCATCATCCAGCTTGCCATCATCAGGCTCGTCATCATCAGGCTCGTCGGCATCAGGCTCGTCGGCATCAGGCTCGTCGGCATCAGGCTCATCGACGGCAGGCTCGTCGGCGGCAGGCTCGTCGGCAGCAGGCTCGTCGGCGGCAGGAGGAGGCGCTTTGACAACACAAGCACCGACGGCTCCGAGAAGCGCCCTGCGCGCCGAGGCATTATCGCTCCGCCGGCGGCCTCGAGCGTGACAAGGCGCTGCTGCATCTGCTTGAGCTGAGCGTCGTGGCCCGCGAGCTGAGTGTCATGGCCGGCGACCTGCGCAGCCAGCACCTCGAGCTCCGAGCGCGTGCGGAGTGCCAGCAGCGCGCCACGCAGCTCGTCCACGATGGCGACCACTTCGCGCAGGGGCGGGCGCTTCATGGCCGCAGCCTTCTTGAAGCGGGCCCAGATCCCGCCCGCGACGCTCCACATGGCTGGCGGCTCAGCTGGAACACCCCGCTGCTGCGCCCGAGTTTTCACTCCGCGTGATTCCATCCAGCCGGCCCACGACTCTGGCTGCTGTTTGCCACCAGGCCGGTGCCAGCAGGCGATGGCCAGCAGCGGCCGAGCATATGCGAGGCGGCGGTCGTCGTCGTTCATCACAGATGTGAGGATATCCTCATCGGCCCGCAGCACCATCAGTGGCAGACGGAGGATGTGATCCTTCTCTTCGTCCACGCTCCGGTTCAGGCAGTACGCGCCGGCCGGATGTCTTGAGTGATGTTGGTTGCCCCAGACTCCGCACACCTCCTCGCCGAACTCAAGGAGGTCGGCGAGTCGGCGGTTTGCGAGCGGGAGCCGGCACGGGCCGACGGACGGCATGACGACCCGGAACGAGGTGCCTGTGGTTCGCACACAGCGCATGAATGCATGCAGTGAATGATGCGCTCGTCGGTTAAGACTAGCCTCAAGGCGGAATCCTGCCTAAGCGTTCTTTGCATGAAGGTGAACGTGTCTGGAAAGTTGGCCGGCACTGAACTTGTACCCAAATAAGGCAGAATGTCCTCACCCGTGCATGCTGAGGAGGTTGAGGAGGCTGAGGAGGCTCGGCTCTGGGCATGTTTTGTTGCCTTACCGCCTGCTGAGCAGGCCGATGAGGCGCTGGAAGCACTGGCTGCCCACTCCCTCACCCTGCTGGCAGAAATGCCTCCTGCCGAGGCTGCCGCATCAGTGCTCGAAGGTATTGCCAGTCATGCAATGAGCGAGGCCAGCAGGCTACGGGACGAGCTCGCAGCCCAAAGGCAGATGCTCATAGAGTGGCAGGAGGCCCAAGCTGCGGCCCTGCAACATCCGCGCATTATGCGTCTGCACGCCCCTGGAGCCGGCTTCATGAGCACACGCGATTTTGCCAAGCGGCTTTCCGAGGCAGGCCTCCAGCAGGAGTGCGGCCCGCAGACTGGCGCCGCTCAGCACGTCTACCATATCATTGCGAATGCAAGTGAGTCGCCTTGCCGCCTTTTCCTGTCTTGCCCTCACTCACCCATGCCATACTCCCTGTCACACAGATGGCGGGCCAGATCACGTTGACAACTACCTCTTCGCATTAGGTGGCAGCTTCAACATGTCCGTCTCAGCCAGACTCGACTCCTTCAACTGCTACCTGGCCGGTCGCCTGAAGGCGGAGGCGGCAGTCAAAATCGCCCTGCGCGTGGCCGCCGACCCGAATCTCCATAAGCATATTCCGATTAGAGATAGAGAGAAGGGTGTCCGAACCCTTTTCCAATTCCCGGAAGGCTGCTCGAGTGCAGTAGATATGTATGAGTTAGGTATGACCCAGTGGCAGGCGATGCGCGCGTCTGTCACGAAGCCTTAGTGTTTTGTGAAAGTTGAATGGTACATGAAAAGGTGAGTAATGACAAAGGGTTCTTGTACAAAAAATAGGTCCCTCAAACTCCCAAGTTTCCGCCCTCAAGCGAAAAATGCTGAAGCGCTCGCGTGTTTGACACACCTCGCCGCGGTCGATCACGACCCAACGCGGCCGGTTCTCGTCGTCGAGCGACGTGGGGGGGCTCTACTGAGTACCAGAGCCCGCCCCACGTGATAATTGAGACGTGAGCTTGACGCGTTCGCGTCTGCCGTCAAGTGCGGCGAGTTGACCTCCAGCCCCAAGCACGGTCGTCCCGCCGCCAACCAACCCACTCCTGCGGGAACTGGATGCCTACGAAATATGGAAGGCCTCGGCACAGTGCC
>Ga0210240_102430_pt1 | contig 10647 bp, 5 predicted proteins | sample ChrtobMetP5a_4mM_FD_155463 | JGI IMG/M metagenome (GOLD analysis project Ga0210240, IMG submission 155463) | Chrysochromulina tobin associated microbial communities from unialgal haptophyte culture, Seattle, Washington, United States - P5a_4mM | ecosystem: Host-associated > Algae > Haptophytes >...
TGGGCTGTGCTCAGTGCGAGGCGCGAGTCGATGCGCAAGAGCGTGGGCTATCTGCTCAACCGCGAGCTGTCTCAAGCCTGGGGCGCGTGGGTCGAGATGTCCGCGGAGCGTGCCGAGGTGATTCGCAAGCTGCGCAAAGGCGCCAGCTTGCCCCCTTTTTGGTCTCTTGGATGCGCGTTTTCAGGGTGGATGTTCTCGACTGTGTCCAAAGTGAAGGCCCTGAAACATCTGATGCACCAGGTTCCGCTCTCGCGCGGCTTGCACGCATGGTCTGATATGGCCGTGGAGCGCGCGGATTCGATGCGCAAGCTACGTAAGGGTGCGAGCTTTATGATCATTCAGCGAGCGGCGCTCGCGTTTGCTCGATGGCTGTCCGCGATGCAGACCGATCGCGCGTCGAAGTCCTTGCATCATCTCTTCCGCCAAGTTCAGCTATCGCGCGGCTGGAGTGCTTGGCTGGAGATGGGCGCGGAGCGCGGCGATTTCATGTTGATGATGAAGATGAGCATGGAGCTGCTGGCGCACCGCGAGCTCTCTCGAGGATTGGTGGGTTTGCTTTCGGCGTGGAAGGCTGGCAAGGCGACTCGCGAGTCGATCCGCAAGCGCCTCGGGCAAGTGCGCAACCGTATGTTGTCACGCGGCTTCGGCGCGTGGTCCAAGATTGCGGATGAGCGCGCGGCGTTCCTGCTGTCGCTGCCTAAGGTTGCGAGCAGGCTCACCAAACGGAAGCTTGTCCTCGGCTTCGCTGACTGGTGCACAGCCTTCGAGTTCGACGTCGGGTCGGCACGTTCGATATCAAAAGCGCGGATGCACTACATCGATAGCGGGCTTGCTCGGGGCTGGAGGGCGTGGCACGCGACATGGGAGGAGCTGACTGCAAAGCGCGAGTCGATGCGCAAGGGCCTTGGTCACCTGCGCAGCCGTTGCGCATCGCGCGGCTTTGACGCGTGGATGGTGTTGGCATCTGGTCGCGCGGCGTCGATGCAGCTTGTGGGCAAGGGCCTGAGGTTCATGTGGGAGCGCACTGTAGCGACGGCGCTCGCGGCGTGGATGGCGCAGTCGAAGCGCTTTGCATCGATGCGCAAGGGCCTGTATCACATGAGGAATCGCGGTCTGATCAAGGGGTGGCGCGCGTGGAAGTCAATGGCCAAGGTGCTCCAGGCGGAGCGGGAGTCCATCGGCAAGAGCCTCGGGGACATGCGCGACCGTTGTCTGTCTAGCGTCTTTGGCGCATGGTGCGAGATGGCGAGGGAGCAATCCCGGGGCTTAAACTTGCTGCTCAAGGGCATGATCATGCTGGTGAACCGGAAGCTTGCTCTCGGCTTCGGTGGCTGGGTTGCAGCGGTAGCGCCTCGTGAGGACTCGACCTCTAAGGCGCTGCTGTACTTTGTCAACCGCGAGCTGGCGCGCGGCTGGGTGAGCTGGCACACGCGGTGGGCTGTGCTCAGTGCGAGGCGCGAGTCGATGCGCAAGTGCGTGGGCTATCTGCTCAACCGTGATCTGTCTCGTGGCTGGTCGGCCTGGTACCTGTCATGGATAGAGCACCTTGTTCACCACCCATGGGTGGAGCACCTGGTGCTCCGCAAGCTTGCTCACGGGTGGCGGGGCTGGCACTGGGTGTGGATGGCAGGCAAGACGAAGCAACAGGCGATCCGTCAAAGCCTCGGGCGTTTGCTCGATGGTGGTCTGACGTACGGCTTTGGCGCGTGGTGGAAGAGGGCGATCGAGCGCTCGGAGTTTATGCAGATGCTTCGCAAGGGGCTACGGATACTGACCAACCGGAGTCTGGCCCGCGGCTTCGATGCTTGGCTTGCTGTGTTCGCGCCTCGCAATGAGACGATGTCAAAAGCGCTCTTGTATTTCGTCAAAGTACAGCAGCTCGCTCGGGGCTGGAGGGCGTGGCACGCGACATGGGAGGAGCTGACTGCAAAGCGCGAGTCGATGCGCAAGGGCCTTGGTCACCTGCGCAGCCGTTGCGCATCGCGCGGCTTTGACGCGTGGATGGTGATGGTATCTAAGCGCGCGGCGTTCTTGCAGTTGCTGCGCAAGGGCGTGCGTAGGCTCGCCGACCAGAAGCTGGCCCTCGGCTTCGATGCGTGGCGTGCTGCACCTCGCAACGACCCCATGTCAAAAGCGCGGATGTATTTCGTCGATAGCGGGCTCGCTCGGGGCTGGAGGGCGTGGCACGCGACATGGGAGGAGCTGACTGCAAAGCGCGAGTCGATGCGCAAGGGCCTTGGTCACCTGCGCAGCCGTTGCGCATCGCGCGGCTTTGATGCGTGGATGGTGATGGTATCTAAGCGCGCGGCGTTCTTGCAGTTGCTGCGCAAGGGCGTGCGTAGGCTCGCCGACCAGAAGCTGGCCCTCGGCTTCGATGCGTGGCGTGCTGCACCTCGCAACGACCCCATGTCAAAAGCGCGGATGTATTTCGTCGATAGCGGGCTCGCTCGGGGCTGGAGGGCGTGGCACGCGACATGGGAGGAGCTGACTGCAAAGCGCGAGTCGATGTGCAAGGGCCTTGGTCACCTGCGCAGCCGTTGCGCATCGCGCGGCTTTGATGCGTGGATGGTGTTGGCATCTGGTCGCGCGGCGTCGATGCAGCTTGTGGGTAAGGGCCTGAGGTTCATGGTTGAGCGCAAGGTAGCGACGGCGCTCGCGGCGTGGATGGCGCAGTCGAAGCGCTTTGCATCGATGCGCAAGGGCCTGTATCACATGAGGAATCGCGGTCTGATCAAGGGGTGGCGCGCGTGGAAGTCAATGGCCAAGGAGGGCTTTCTCCTTGGGCACCGCTTGTATTTTGTCCTTGGCCAGGGGCGCATGCGCAGCCGCGCGCTCTCGCGTGCCGTGGGCTTGTGGGTCGCGCTGTGCGTGGAGCGCGGCAGGTTCACGCGCAAGCTTCTCAGGATGAGCTTCATTGAGGACTACTTCGTCAGCCTCGAGCGGTCGCGCGGCTTCGGCGCGTGGTCGCAGATCGCCATCGAGCGCGCGGAGCGCATGCAGAGGCAGCGCAAGGGCGCGAGCAGGTTCGCCAAACGGAAGCTGGAGCTAGGCTTTGGTGGCTGGTGCGCTTCGTGCGCGCCTCTCGGTGGCCTGATGTCGAAGGCGCAGGTGCACCTTGTGAACCACGAGCTCGCTCGAGGCTGGGTGGCATGGATGGAGCGCGCGGCGTGTGCGCCTCGCGACGACCCGATGCTGAAGGCGCTCGTGTACTTTGGGTTCCGCGAGCGCGCTCGAGCATGGACGGTATGGCACACGGCGTGGAAGGAGCAGACCACGAAGCGAGAGTCGATGGTCAGCGAGCTCGAGAAGCTTGACTGGGCGCTGCTGCATGCGGCCAAGCTCGGGCACGTGGTGTCGGTGCGCGCGCTCCTCCGGCGCGGCGCTCGCGTGGGCATGCAGGATGGGCTTGGCCAGACTGCCCTGCACGCCGCGAGCTTTGGAGGGCACGCGCCGATCGTCCGCGCGCTCCTCGAGCCGGAGTGGGCGCTCGAGACGGCGCCGGTGGACCTCGACGTGCGCGATCAGAATGGGCACACGGCCCTCGGGCTCGCGAGCCTGCGTGGGCACCTTGACGTGATGAAGCTCCTCATGGAGGCGGGCGCCGCCGTCGATCGCGCGCCGTGGTCGGCGCCCGTCGCGAGGAGGGCCGTTGCTCGTCGGCCCCAGGTGGCGGAGCCCGACGAGTACGAGGAGCCCCGATGGCTAGGTGGCGCCGGCAAGGACGTGGGGGGATGGAGCGCGACCGGGACGGCGCGCGCCCTCGGTGACAGGCTCGAGCCGCGCAGTGCGTCTGAGCATGTCGCGCAGCTCAGCGCGCGTCTGAGCGTGCTCGAGAACTTGCGCCACGCAGGAGGGGAGTTGGAGGAGCGGGTCACGGCAGCGACGCCGCCGACACGAAAGCCGCGACGGAACCTCTCGAGACCAGATCGCCAGACGTTCACGTAGTACCCAGTAGGGGAGCAGGCCACGTATCCACGTTTAGGAGAATGAGTTCAAACAAGAGGTAGAAATTAGTTCGACCACTTAGTTCGACCACTTGTCGTCTTACGTCTACGTTCACCACAGGGCACAGGCAGAGCGGAGCCGGAGGCACAGCGCACAGGCGACAGGGCGCGGCGCGGCGTGCTGTTCAACACAACGCGCGCGCGCGCGGGCGTGGATTTCGAACAGCCCAGGACGGCGCACCTGGAAAGCTTTTTTCGACACCGATCATCTATCACAGTCATCACATCGCGGGATCGCGTCGCGTCGTGTTGAGCGGCGCGGGGCGTGTTTCCACCGCCGTCGCGATGCCGCGCAAGCGCGGCCGCGAGGCTGCCGAGGCCGAGGACGAGACGGGGCAGGAGCTGCGGAAAACCAAGAGCGCGGTCAACGAGGCCTTCGCCGAGCTCGTCTGCCCCATCACCTTCTCGCTGCCCGTCGACCCCGTCACGGCGGAGGACGGCAACGTGTACGAGCGCTCGGCCATCGAGGAGTGGCTCAAGCAGCAGCACAAGAGCCCGGTGACGAACTTGGAGATGGGCACGAGGCTGCTGCCGGCGCTGCGGGTCAAGAACATGATCCGCGCGATGGTCGCCTCGGGCGCTCTCACGGGCGACAAGGTGGATGCGTGGAAGCTGAAGCTGGAGGCGGAGGAGGAGGTGGCGGAGACGCTGCGTAAGGCCGAGGCTGGTCATGGCTGGGCGATGTACAACCTGGGAGTTTGTTACGAGTATGGTGAGATGGGCCTCGCAAAGGACGAGGCCAAGGCTTTCGAGTGGTACAAGAAGAGCCACGAGGCTGGGAATGCACGTGGGACTGGCAGCCTTGCCAGGTGCTACTTGGTTGGGATGGGCGTGCCAAAGTGCCAATCGCGTGCCAATACGCTGCTGATGGACGCCGCCGGACGCGGCATCAAATCCGCGTGCTGCAATCTGGGACGCGCATACGCTAAAGGCATCTGGGGCTTCCCGAAGGACGAGACGATGGCGCGCCGCTACTACTCGATGGTGGCGAGCGCCTCGATCGATGATTTCACACCTGCCACAGAGGAAGCAGCCACATGGCTGCGTGCGCATGCAGCAGCTTGACTCGGCATTGGCACGTTTGAGTGCTGCGTTGGGTGAGGCTCAGTGGCGGAGCTACCTCGGCTCATGGCTCGGCTCTGTGCCACTCTCATGGCCACTCTCTGAACAGGTCTCTGTGCGTCCTCCGTGCATGGAGCATTGGCCCACAGAGCTTGCTCCACCTGTGGTGCGAGAGTCTCGGGCGTGAGCAGCGGCGGCGGCACCGACAGCGGCACAGCAGCCGAAGCGAGGCGCGTGCAGAGCTGGGTGCAGAAGTATGAGTGTCACCTGGTGTCTGCGCGCACTAAATACATGTTGAGGCATGTGCTGCACACACTAAATACATGTTGCATTTGAGGATGAGCCCAGCACGGCGCCCCCAAAGTTCTAAGTGGTCCGACCTTTCGTCTCCTTTCGCGACCCCGCACATTGGCGCGGACCACTAGCCGCGGCTCGGGCTCAAGCCACCCGCATGGTCTTCGGCACCGGCCAGGCCATCAAGAACTGGCTGCAGGCGTGGCTCATCGATGCGCTCGACCGCTTCTTCGTGGACGTCGACATCTCCGCCGGCGACATCTCCGCCGGCGGACAGCTCGAGCTCCACGACCTGCACCTGCGGCCGTCGCTGCTCCCGCCGAGTGTGCCGCTGACGCTCGAAGTCGGAACCATTCAGCGCGTCGCCATTGAGGTCTCGCTGCTGAAGCTCAGCGTGAAAATCTGCGTCAGCGGAGTACGAGCGCGCTTCGTTCCTCGGGCGGCTCCGGTGGACGCTGCGGATGCGATTGAGCAAGCTGCAGCCGCGCAGCTAGAGGCCGTGCGGCGCGCCCTCGAGGCCGAGCGCGAGCGTGAGAGGAGCGGCGGCGACGGTGAGCAGCGTGCACGGAGTAGCAGCAGCGGCGATGGCATCGGTCTGGGCGGCATGTTCGAATACATGCTCGGCAGGCTGATTGCACGACTCATCCACAACATCTCTCTGAGTGTCGACGACGTGGCGATCGAGATGGAGCTCGCTCCTCCGCCCGTGCCCTCTCTGGCCGCAGCACCACCCTCAGAGCAGCCGGCGTGGGCTGCCGCCGTGCTCGGCCTGCGGCTGCAAGCTGCCCATGTGCTCACCACCGACAGCCAATGGAGGCCCGCGACCGACACAGAGGACGACGCATGCATGCACAAGGTCGTGGAGCTGATTGGGCTTGCACTCTTCGTCGAGCCTTGCGTCGCGAGCTCGGCTGCCGGCGCGGCGGCACGCGCTTCGAACCCGCCCACCGGCGCAGCCCCTGCGGCTGCGGGTGCCGCCCCTGCGGCTGCGGGCGCCGCCGACGGCTCCATGACGAGCCGCTACGAAGCCCCACCTCCTGACGAAACCCCACGTCCTGACGAAACTCCAAGTCCTGGCGAAACTCCGCCTCCTCCGATCGAAGCTGACGAAGCTGCGCGCGTCGTTCCGGGCGCACCGTCGGCTTTCGCGCGGGCGAGTGCTGCGGGTGGCACTGCGGAGGGTGCCGCGGCGGCCACGTCGAGCGGCCCACGCAAGGCGCGTGGCTTGCCGCCCGACCAGCCCCTAGCTACGAGCGCATGGTGGCACAGTCGCGGCGGCGGCAGCGGCAGCGGCGGCGGCAGCGCCAGCGGTAGCGGCAGCGGCAGCGGCGGCGGCGGCAGCGGCAGCGGCAGCGGCGGCGGCGGCGGCGGCTGCGGCAGCAGCGGCGAGATCGGCTTCGCTGCTCACCGATGGATGCTATCTCCGTTGACGATCTCGGCGCGTCTCAAGCTTGACATTCGACACCTCCTCCACTTGAAAGTCGCCCCCCGCTCAACTGCCCAGCCGCGAGGGACGCCAGCGCCCACCACGGCGCTCCCGCCCGGTCGCCCAACCGATCGCGCCCGAGACGGCGCGCCCGAGACGGCGCCTCGCTTCCTGGTGGCGGACGTGTGCTGCTCGCCGGTGCTGCTCGCGGCGGACGAGTGGCAGGTGAGTGCGACTGAGTGCGACTGAGTGCGACTGAGTGCGACTGAGTGAGACTGAGTGCGACTGAGTGCGACTGAGTCCTAACGAGTGCCTCTCTGAGTGCATGCTGATTGCGACCCCTATCAGGCGGGCCGGCTACTAAGCGGCGTGCGCCACCTCGACGACTTCGGTCGCGCGAGTCAGCGGCTGGTCGCGCAGGCCGTGGAAGCTGTGGAAGCTGTGGAAGTGTGTGGCCACGTTCACACCAGATTCACACCCACCGCGGCCCTGGCGCACGAGTACGCCGCCTTGCTGCGGCGCGAGCGAGCGGCGGCGGCGGCTGCGGCGGCTGCGGAGACGTGGACGGGGTCCCGCGTGGTGGACTCGATCATGCTCGATGGCTTGGCCGGGGGCTTCAAGACTCTGATGGACGAAACCGACGGTTTGGGCAGTGACGAAACCGACGAGGAGGTTTTGTCAACGGTTTCGTCACTGGCGAGGAGGGCGGCGGCGGCCACTGACGAAGCCGACGCGGCTCGACGCAAGCTCCTCGCGGTGGCGTTGCCGTTACGGACGCTCGTGCAGCTCCATCGCGAGATTCCCCTCTCCCCACAGGACGAGGCCAGCGCCGAGATGGGCGCCGAGAGGACCCACCCAGCGCAGTTGGCAGGCGCCGAGATGGGCGCACCTCCTCACGGCTCAACGACAGTCGCCGAGTTGGGCGCCAGCGCACCGCCACCGACTTCCTTCACACCGACTCCCTTCACACCGACTTCCTTCACACCGACTTCCTTCACACCGGCAGGCCTCGCCTCCCTTGCCGCACCGCCGCGCGTATCCGCCGCCGACTCCGCCACCGACTCCGCCACCGTCCCTGCTACGGCCACCGCTCCCGTGCTGCTGCGCGGCGCCTCACGTCGCTGGCTCGCCCCGGGCGCCAAGTCCGCCAAGGCGCTCAACCTCGAGCTGCTCCACTCGCTCAACACGACGCTCCGCCTGGACGAGGAGACGATGCTCAACACGACGCTCGCGGAGCTTCGGCATGTCGGCGAGAGACTGGATGCTTCCTTATTTGGTAGGAGGCCCTCGGAGGCCCTCGGCTCTGCCGCATCGAGCACGGCGGCTCCCAACTGTCGCGCCGGTCCATCGGTGAATCAAGGCGGCGGCGGCGGCGGCGGTGGCGGCGGTGGCAGCGGCGGCGGCGGCAGCGGCGGCGCCGGTGGCGGCGCCGAAGCTGACGCCGGCAGCGCCGACGGGCAGGGGGACGGCGCGCACAGCGGCGAGGCCGCGGCGTCCCCATCCCTGCTCACGCTCCTGTTTCGTCAAGGCGTCTGCATGCGCCTCTCCGTCCCTAATCTGGCTGCATGCCTTCTCCATCGACGCCTCGTGCCTGCGCCGACGCAGCCGCCGTTCACGGCCACCGTTCACACCTCCTCCTCTGCTGCAGCTCCGTGGGGGCGCCCGCCACAGCGCGGCTTCGAGGAGTGGACGGAGCTTGCGAGGGCGGGGGTGGGAGGGCTGACGATCGCCCTTTCCACAGCCGGCATCGAGGCGGTTCCAAATTTGGTTCCAAATTTGGACGTGCTCGGCGACGCGGCTCGTGCACCGACGGGCAGCCCCCCTCGCCCTCGCCCTTCTCCTTCAACGGCGACGCGCCGAACCGCGAGCGCCGTGTCGGGCGCGGTGCCTGCTGCAGAGCAGTTGCGGGAAGCCAGCTTGGGGCTCGTGTGGAAGAGGCGCACGTCATGGAGCGTGCGCCTGTGCTCCCTCGCCGTCTTTGACGGAACCGTCCAGTTGCCATCTTTGGGAGGTGGAGCGCGGAGCAACCTCGCCGGAGGGGACGTCGCCCTCCAAGGGAGTGTGAATGGGAGTGTGAATGGGAGTGTGAATGGGAGTGTGCCCCGCCGTGCTGCCCAGGGAGTGTGCACCGAGGCCTTCTCCTCCTGTTCACACCCAGGGAGTGTGCACCGAGGCGTTCACACCGAGGCCTCCTCCTCCGCCGCCGCGCTGGACGCGCTGCTCCCACGTGCGGTCTCGTCAATTCCACAGCTGGGCGCTGAGGAGAGCGCTGTGGAATCCCTCGCGCGCCCCGAGAGCATGCATATCTCGCAGCGCGAGATCCTTGACGAGACGCGTGCTGGCGGGCTCGCCCGGAATGCCGCCGCTGTGGGGAAGCTCCTTCGCTCGCTCTTCACAGGGGGCAAGGGGCACGGGCCTGTGAAGAGCAGCCACGCCGATGAGCGCAGCCGCCGATCTCCCGCGGGCGAGGTCGGAGATCGCATCGAGCTCGAGGCGGAGGCCGAAGCCGCGCGCCACTTTGGCGAAGCGTACGTGCCGAGTGGAGATCTGTCGTCGCAGGTACTCGTGCCTGCTTCTAATTGCCTCTGATTGCCTCTGATTGCCTCTAATTGCCGAGTGGGGATCTCTCGTCGCAGGTACTCGTGCCTGCCTCTAATGACCTCTAATGACCTCTAATTGCCTCTAATTGCCTCTAATTGCCTCTGATTGCCTCTCATCGTCGCAGATACTCGTGCTTGCGGCCACCGTGGTCCGTCCCGAGGTCACATCTCCCGAGGCCACACAGGTGCGCTTCGTCGGTCGCATCTCCGCGCTCGAGATCGTGTACAAGCGCGAGCTCGTCCTCGCAGTGGCGCAGTGGCTTGCCTGCCTCAAGGAGCTCAGGTCCGCAGGGGCTGCTACCAAGTCCGCAGGCGCTGCTGCCAAGTCCGCAGGGGCTGCTACCAAGTCCGCAGGCGCTGCTGCCAAGTCCGCAGGGGCTGCTACCAAGTCCGCAGGCGCTGCTGCCAAGTCCGCAGGCGCTGCCACCAAGTCCGCAGGCGCTGCTACGATTGCGCCCGGCTCGGCCGTCGATGCTGCCAGTAGTGTCCATGGCTCCAAATATGGGACTACCGCTGGTTCCAAACATGGGCCGGCCGCAGCTGCCTCCAAAGGCAGTGCGACCGCCAACGGCAGTGCGACCGCCGCAGCGGTTGCGATCTCGGCGCCAAGATGGAGCGTCTCGCTCGATCTCAAGGCCGAGATGCCGATGCTCATCTTCCCGCTGCTGCCGTCGCACGCGACCTCGCCGCGCGCCCGGTACGACGCGCCAACGTCCGGCGACCCCGCCGGGCACAGCGCCGTGTCGAGCGGCGCGGCGCGGAGCGGCAGCGTCCGCCGCCGCCCGACCTCAAGGACCGGCGCGGCGCCCAGTACGGCGCCACCGCCGGACGCTCACGACGGCGCGATGGAGGAGGGCGCGAGTGGCCGAGGAGGGGGCGCATGGTCGGGGGTTTCGTCAACGCCCGCCGAGCCGCGGCCCAATACTGCGCCCAATACGGCGCCGACCCCCTTGCGAGCGCTCGTGCTCGACTTCGGTCGCGTCGCCTGTTATCATGCGCCGCCCGCGGGCTTCGTGCGCGCAGGCAGCAGTGGCGGCGGTGCCCAATACGGCGCGGCCTCTCCGCCGGCGGGCGCGGGGGCGTCGGCGTCTCGAGCGCCCGGCACGACGCCAGTCGGCAGCGGCGGGCCCATATTTGGAACGGGTGCTGGCGGGGGGCACGGGGCGCCGAGTTGGGCGCCCAGTGGCGGCGCCGGTGGGGGGGCGGCCGAGGGCACGGGAGTTGACGAAGCGGGAGTTGACGAAGCGGGGGGTGACGAAGC
>Ga0210240_102446_pt1 | contig 10582 bp, 6 predicted proteins | sample ChrtobMetP5a_4mM_FD_155463 | JGI IMG/M metagenome (GOLD analysis project Ga0210240, IMG submission 155463) | Chrysochromulina tobin associated microbial communities from unialgal haptophyte culture, Seattle, Washington, United States - P5a_4mM | ecosystem: Host-associated > Algae > Haptophytes >...
GAGGCAATCAGACGCGGTGAGTGCCACGTGGACAGTCCATGGGTGACTGATGAGGGAGGCAATCAGACGCGGTGAGTGCCACGTGGACAGTCCATGGGTGACTGATGAGGGAGGCAATCAGACGCGGCTAGTGCCACGTGGACAGTCCATGGGTGGCTGATGAGGGAGGCAATCAGACGCGGCTAGTGCCACGTGGACAGTCCATGGGTGGCTGATGAGGGAGGCAATCAGACGCGGCTAGTGCCACGTGGACAGTCCATGGGTGGCTGATGAGGGAGGCAATCAGACGCGGCTAGTGCCACGTGGACAGTCCATGGGTGGCTGATGAGGGAGGCAATCAGACGCGGCTAGTGCCACGTGGACAGTCCATGGGTGGCTGATGAGGGAGGCAATCAGACGCGGTGAGTGCCACGTGGACAGTCCATGGGTGGCCATCCGAAGGCACACCGAGGTCATCCGGGATGATGAGAAAGGCACTCAGACGAAGCCGAGGGCAAGCCCTGGCTCACGTCGAGCGCTGATGAGGGCGGCAATCAGAGGCCATCCGAGGCCATCAGACTCGCGCCCTGGCTCACCTCGAGCGCCGCCCGCAGCTTATCGTCGCGGTCGGCCGTCGCCGCGCTGAGCCGCCCACCCGATTGCTCGAGAGCAGCCTGTGCAGCGCCCAGCAGCTGATCTCGCTTGGCCGCCTCGGCGGTGAGCTGCTCGACACGGCGCGTGGCCGTTGAGAGCGCGGCCTCCTGAGCGACGGTCTGATCTCGATGCATCTGGCTCTGATCTCGATGCATCTGGCGCAGCTGCTCGAACTGCTCGCGCCAGCTCGCGGCCGCCGCCTTGGCCTCCTCGAGCTCGAGGGCCATCTCGTCCCGCGCGGCTTCGGACTCGTCGCGGTCCGCCTCGAGCGCGCGCAGAGAGCCGGTGGTCTCGGCGGCGGCGCGACGATGCTCCTCGAGCACCTGTGGGGAAGGGACACGGCGCCGTGGTGAGCGCTTGCATGCCGGTGGTCTCGGCGGCGGCGCGACGATGCTCCTCGAGCACCTGTGGGGAAAAGGGGTCGATTGGTGTGGGAAAGGGGTCGATCAGGGTCGGTCAGCGACGCTCAAGTGGCCATCAACGTGCTTGATGGCCAACAACGTGCCATCAAGTGGCCATCAAAGTGGCCACAGTGGCCGTCAGTGGCCAAGAGCGTGCCCATCGTCGCACACCTGCTGCAGCACCGCGATGTCCGTCTCGAGCGACTCGACGCGCGCGCGGAAGTCGTCATTCTCGGACTCCACAGCACCGGCGGCCGCGCGCGACTGGGCAAGCAGCTCGGAGCGGAGCTCGAGCTCCGAAGTAACGGCTTGCCTGATGAGGGAGGCAATCGGAGGTCATCAGAGGTCATCAGAGGTCATCAGAGGTCATCAGAGCTCGAGCTCCGAGGTAACGGCTTGCCTGATGGGGGAGGCAATCGGAGGTCATCAGAGGTCATCAGAAGTCATCAGAGGCCATCAGAGGTCGAGCTCCGAGGTAACGGCTTGCCTGATGAGGGAGGCAATCGGAGGTCATCAGAAGTCATCAGAAGTCATCAGAGGCCATCAGAGGTCGAGCTCCGAGGTAACGGCTTGCCGGCTGCGGCGCATGAGCGACGCGCACGCGAGCGCCCAACGCGCGAGGCCCGCCGCGCATAACCGTCGAGAGGCCATCCGCCGTCGAGCCGTCGCCTGTGGGGAAAGAGGGGCGGGCGCCGTGGTGAGCACTTGCATGCGAGGGGCAGGTCCATATTAGGTTCGAGGCGCCGTCGAGCCGTCGCCTGCGCTCGCGCCAGTTGCGACGCCACACGAGATGCGGCACGCGAGCGGAAGGCGGCCGTACCTGCCAGGCGCACGCGCTGCGATGAGCACTTGCATGCAAAGGCAGGTCATCAGTGGCGATCGGAAGGCGGCCGTACCGCGCGCGAGGCGGCCGCGACGCAAGTGCGCCATCGCCGCGCGTCGGCGTTTCACAGCCGCTCGCGCCGTCTCGAGCACCGACGCCCATTTGACGAACCCTGCATGCGCGGCCTCCCAGCTCTTGCGAGCCTCATCGTCCCGGCGTCGCCGGCCGAGCTGCACCAGCCGCAGCCAGCCGCGCCACACGCGCTGCTCGAGACGGCGCTCAAAGTAACGGTCGGCCCGATGGCGTCGCCGGCGCGCGCCACGATGACGACGAGTGAGCCGCCGCCACCAGTAGAGCGCCGCCGCCGCGCCAAGCGCCAGGGCATGGAGAGAGGCCTCCGTGAGCCACTTGGCCAGGACGCGGCGCGAACGCGTGGCGGCGCGCCATCGCATGAGGCAGCCGCGAGCTCGCAAGTAGAGCGAGTTGCCCTGCAGCGCCTGCAGCAGCGCCACGCGGCGAGTGGCCACGTAGCCTCCGCCGCCTCCGGCACCGCCGCCTGTGTGAATGGCTGCCGGTACGGCGCTGTGAATGGCTGCCGGTACGGCGCTGCTAGCCTTCCCCGCGGCCTTCCACAGCTCCGATCGCCCGGCACGGCGCGTGCGGCGCTGCCCGAAGGCGCCCATCACAGCGCCTGTCGCCCCGCCGCCGCCAAGCCCCATCGTGGCTAGATAGCGCGCCGCGCGCCGCCATCGCTCCACCGCAGCCTCGAGCCAGTGCAGCCGCGCCGCCGCCCCCCTCTGAGAGTCGATCACGCGCTCCCTTCGCAAGCTAGCGATCCACCGAGCCCAACGGCGCAGCCCGGCCAGTACGCACAAGCGCGGCTCAAGGCGCGCGCCGTGCCGGGCGGCGTGCTCCTCGCGCTCGTGCATCGCGTGCACCGCCCGCCGCCACGCGCGCAGCAGCCGCGCTCGCGTGCGCGTGCGCGCGCTCGCGCTCACCCTCTCCAGCCCAGCAGCGAGCCGGCGCGCGCTCTCGTGAGCGCTCACGAGGGCGCGCATCCATTGGCGCTGGAGTCGCTGGAGGCGCACGTGCTGCGCGCGGCGCGCCATGCGCCCTACCTGGCGCCAGCGTGCCCAGTGCGCCAGGCATCGGCGCGCGCATGCAATCGTCGCCGCCCGAAGCACGCGACGCGCGAGCTGCTCAGCCGACCTCAGGCGCTTCCAATGCCCTAAAGAGACACGTAGGTACGCACGGCGCACGGAGCGGAGGAGCGCGCCGGCGAGCACGCTGCCCTGCAGCCCACGGAGCCGCCGCTGCCGGCACGCGCGCTCGTGCAGCAGCCGCAGGTACTTGCGAGTGAGGGCGCGTGCACCCAGGGCTGCGGTGCGTGCAGTGAAGGCTTGCTCGACCATCAGCAGCCTGAGCTGCTCGGAGAGAGCGGCCGCGCGAGCGCCCTCGGTCTGTGCCGTCTCGCTCGCGCTCGCGACCGCGCCGCGCTGCTGCACCGTGTAGGTCTGCTGCTCGGCTATCGCCTGCTCGGCCGCCGCGCGCGCCGCCCGCTCCTCTTGCAGCGCGCAGTGGATCCTCGCGAGCTCCTCCTCCGCCTGCGTGACGTTGGACTCATTCACGCGCTGGAACTCACTCAGCCGTTCCATGAGCGCGATGTTGGCCTCCTTGAGCCGGTCGTCGGACACCTGCTGCAACATCACCGTCTCCTCGAGCTCGCCCAGCCGACGCAGCAGCCCTTCCACCTGCGCCACGCTGCCCGCCATGCTGCCCGGCGCCGCGGGCGCCCGCTTCGGAGAGCGCCGGAGGATACCGCCACTCGCCGACTGCGAGCGCCGTAGTGACCCCACGGCTGCAGCTGGAGCGGCCGACGCGGACGAGGAAGGCCTTCGGGGAGGGGCGGAGGGGTAGCGGCTCCTGTCTGCGGGCGACGGCTGCACCATCAGATCGACGACAGCATCACGCGTTCGAGGCGGCGAACCGGCCGCCGGCCGCGGCCGCAGCGGCCAATAATCCTCGGGCTCCTGTTGCTGCCTTGGGAGCGTCGGCTCGAGCGACCACATGCGCGGTGGCGTCGGCAATGGACTGCCGCACTGCCTCCACCGGTCGGTTTTGGATCTGTGAACCATCGGCTGTGAATTGGCTGTAAATACTCGAGCCTTGAGGTGTTGAGGAGTGGTGTAGGCCTCCAAGAGAATATTAGCTGTTGTGAAGCCGTAAGACATTTCATGTGGTAGTTGCGATGCGTGTTTACATTGTACATGGGCGCCCATTTACGGAGAATCCAATGAAATGTCTGCAGCTCTCCGAAGCCGTAAAATGGGTCCCATGTAAGCACGCATGCGTCTCATATGAGTCTCATACTACCTGCAGCGAGTTTCTAGGACATTCGCCGTGTCGCGCCGGGCGAACTCACAGCACGTAACAGGACACATCGCGAAGCGTCTCCGAAGCGCCCCCTCTCATTTCTTCGCCTTCTTAGTAATCGGCACATCCTCATCTGACGAATTTTCGTCGACTGCGAGGCGACGCGGGCAAGGCGAGCACGGCGCACGTCAGACAGAGGCGGCGCGGGCAAGGCGAGCAGGGTCGCCCGGCAAGCTTGTCGCCGCGCGCACTGGCGTGACGAGACGGAAAGCGGCAGGCGGTACCTGGCCTCTTGGCTGGAGGCTTGCTGCTGGCGGCGGGCTTCTTGGTGGCGGCGGGCTTCTTCTTCTCCTCAAACTCCTCGTCACTCGAGTCTTCCTTGGCGATGGTGGCCTTTGACTTGGACGGTGGCGGCTTCTTTGCTGGTGCCTTGCTCTTGGGCTTGCTCTCAAAGTCGTCGTCGTTCGCGGCGGGTTTGCTGGGCTTCTTGGCCGCCGTGGGCTTTGAAGACGGTGCCGACTTGCCCAGCTTCTTGATCATCGCCTTCGCCTCGTCCTCGCCGCCTGGCAGCAGCCCGTACTGCAGCAGCCATCGTTGCGCCATCTCGCTCTCTGGCCGCTGCCTCAGCAAGGACTGATAGAAGTTCGTGAGCGCCTCGGTGTCCGCAGCATTAGGGTCGAGCTCCTTCGTCTGGCCGGGTAGGAAGTCTTCCTTAGGCATCACGCCAGCGCCGCCGCCTAGTCGCGACAGAGGACTCCGCCTTTCGCGGAGACGTGTGAAAGTGCTGTGAACTCTTGAAGAGCGTCAGTGCCACAAATATAAATATTCATATTTATTTTTGCAAGCGGATGTAACCGTTGAAGCGCGGCGGGAGTCAAGTTCCAATGGCGCAACCTCTCCGCCGCCTCAGCGTGAGCGTGCAGGCCGTGCTGCTTGTGGCGGTGGCGACTCGGCAGCAGCAGCACCCTGCGCAGCCGCGCTGGACGGTTGATGCACGCCTGCCATCGCTCGGCCCAGTCGGGCCGCTGCGCGGCCACCATCAGGGCGGCACGGCGGTCACTGTCTTCGGCGCGGGCTTCACCTTCAACGGCACGGACCCGGCGAGCGTGCGCTGCTGCTGGGACCATCATCCGGGCTACGCGCCCTCGCAGATCATAGGATCGCCCACTACGTTTCCGAACCGGTCCACCACGGTCGTCATCGGCGGCGACGGCATCTCGGACTTCGAGACGGCTGCCGAGGCGCTCGATGATTTTCACGTCGTCTGCCGCTCGCCCGAGCAGATTCCGGGGTACACGCACACGGACGACCTTCTGCTCTCCTTCGGCCGGAGCTGCAACGAGAGCGCCGGCGCGCTCCTCGACACGCTCGCCGACTTTGAGTACTTTCTCGACCTCGACGCGATGGGTTTGCACTCGGTGCATCCACGCGGCGGCCCAGTGGATGGCGGCACTGCGGTGGTGGTGCGCGGCGTCGGATACGGCGGCCGCGCACTGCGCTGCCGGTTCGGCTTCTACACGGTGGTCGCCACGTACGTCGACGCGACCACCCTGCACTGCGTCAGCCCCCGTGTGGACGAGCCTCGCCAAGTGTGGCTTGAGGTGACGCCCGACGACGGCGTCGCCTGGACGCTTCCGCTGAACTTCACCTTCTACGACACACGCGCGCCGCGGCTGAGCGCCGTCATGCCGCTGGGCGGCCCCTCGCGCGGCGGCGGCGCCATCTACCTCTCTGGCGCCGGCTTGGCCGACTACGGCGGCCTTGCGGTCCTCCTAGGGAATGGTTCGGAAGCGCAACGGTTGCCAACCTTCCCTCTGAATGAGAGCGTTCTGATGGCCTTCGTGCCGAGCAACGCGAGCGAAGGCGTGCACGCGCTCGCAGTCACACTCAACGGCGACGTGCGCGCTCCGGCGGCGCAGACGGCGTCGAGATTCGGAACATTGTATGAGCTGCCGCGCCTGAGCGCCGTCCAGAGCTCGACTGCCCTTCGCACGTCGCACGTGGCCGCTAATTGCATCGACGAGGACATGATCACGAACATGTGCCACACCGAGCCTGAGCTGACGCCGTGGCTGTCCGTGCAGCTGCCTTCCGACTCGGATGGCGCGCCAGCGCAGGTGAGCCAGATCGTCATTTACAATCGGTACGACTGCTGCTGGGATCGGCTCTCGCCCTTCCAGCTGTGGGTCGGCCAGTCTGCAGGCGACTATCAGTCCAGCACATCGACGCTCTGCGGGCGTCCGAATCTGAGCGTGCCAGCAACGCGTGGCCCGTTTGAATTCGACTGCGTGCCAGTCGGGGGAGGCAGCGGGCCGCCGCTGCGAGGGAACTACGTGACCCTGGTCTTGACGAGAGCTGACGACGGCCCTTCGCCACCGATGCGCATCTTGAACCTTGGGGGTATCCGCGTGTTCTCGCCTTTCTATTCCGACCTCGTCGTCGGCTTGCCCACGTATAGAGTCTATTCTGAGGAGCAGTTGCACGTGTCCGAGGTGATGCCGCAGGGCGCGGTCCACAGCGGAGGTACGATGCTCACGCTCATCGGGCATGGGTTTCGCGATCTCGGCGGGCCGAGCTGCGCCTTTGGGGAGCGGCGCAGCGCGCGCAGCGACCTACCGGTCGATCCGCTTGATGGCGATCACAATCGGCCGCCGCGCCTCCATGGAGAACTGATGGAGGTCCTCACGCCCGCGACCATCCTCGGGCCTGCCGAGGCGCGCTGCCGCTCGCCCACGGTCCCGATGCATCCTGCCCAGCCTTCGAGGATCGAGTTCCTCTTGAACGGCGACCGCGCGACGAAGACGAACGATGGGCTCCCGTTCACCTTTTATGGACAGGCATACGCCGAGCTGGTGGTCAGTGCGATCTCTCCGCTCGGCGCGCCGGTGGCGGGCGGGACGCCGCTCACGCTCTTTGGCTCCGGGTTGGCTGATCTTGGCGACGCTCGCGTGCGCTTTGGCCGTTATGGCTCCGTGCAAGCGCGCGTGAGCAGCGACGGACGCAACGTCACGTGCGTGACACCAGCCGTGAGCTCGGGAGGGGTCGAGCCACTCGCCTTCTCCGCCGACGGCGCCACGTTTGTGCGCACGAGCCTCCAGATCACGCTCTTCGACATAGGCGCCGTGCACCTCTCGAGGAGGGCACCTCTCGGAGGGCCACTAGTGGGGGGCACGCTCGTGCGTGTGCAGGGCGTTGGCTTCGCTTCACTGCCCGCGGCGTGCTTGTTTGGAGAGGTCGCCGCCGTCGCCTCGGTGGACAATAGCACGTCGGCGCGCTGCATCGCGCCAGCAATCAACATCAGCGCCAGTGTGCCCTTCGAGATCTCTCTCAACGGAGAGCGTCACAACAAGAGGGTCACAGACAGTGGATTTCGCTTCGCGTACTTCAACGCGTCGGCGGTGAGCGTGTCGGCGGCGGTGCCGCTCGGCGGGCCGTCGGCCGGTGGCACCGCGGTCATGATCAACGGCAGTGGGTTCGCCGACCTCGGCGGCGTGCACTGCCGCTTTGGCGCCGGCGCTGCGGCGACGGTGCCGGCGACGGTGCGCTCGAGCACGCAGCTCGCGTGCACGAGCCCGCCAGTGCCAGCCAGCGGCGTGGTGCAGCTGGCGTTCACGTTCAACGACGACATGGCGGCGTTTGTGACTTCGAGCGCGAGCTTTGATTACTACGCTGCGTCGGTTCTGTCGGTGAGCAGGGTGCGTCCGGTGGGCGGTCCGAGTGCTGGTGGCACACTGCTCAACGTGAGCGGCACCGGCTTTGCAACTTTGGGCTCCGTCTTCTGCCGCTTTGGGATCGCGGATCGCATTTCGCCTGGCACGGTGGTGAGTGCACAGCTGGTTCAATGCGTGAGTCCGCGCATCCGCGGTCCTGCGGTGCTCGGCGGCGTTGTGCCTCCGGCTGGTCAGCGGGAGCGCGTGGAGGTGAGCCTGAACGGGCAGGACTACATGACAGTCGGTCCGTGGTTTATGGCGTATGACCACCACGTCCGTGGTTGACAACCCGGGCTCGGGCGCTGTGGAGCCTGGCAGTGGATCAGGCAGCCCTCGAGGATGCGTCATGAGCTCCCGATCTGACGTTGTCGGGCTCGGGCGACGGGCTATGAAACATACTCGTATTTGAAGATGTCGACGACATCGACTCGCGCGCGTCGGGGGGCCTCATGCGTCCAGGCACCTTCAGCGTCAAGCTCAAGACGTTGGCCGTTTGGTTACCAGAAGGTAAAAAGCTTTAGAACTATGATTGAATACACGGTTTAGCTTTAGGTGACGGTTTAGGTGGGGTCTACTAAATAGTAGGTCTGTATAATAGCATATTGCGAGGAGAATCCAGTCGAGAGTTATTAAGGAAGCGTTCGTCATTGATCTTGTAATCCGATGCCGGGTCCCGTCAGCGTCGGCCGTGCGTCGCTGCACTGCACCGCTCCGGCCCACCGTGACAAGACCGGCAAGGCAACGAGGAACCGCGGCAGTGCCGTAGACGCTTTCGATCGTGGCCGAAGAGTGCCCTACACCAAATACAGACACCCATTGTCCGCGTCGGCCACTACCACGTCACCCGCCGGCGTGACGGTCAGGCCGAGCCAACCCCAACAACCGCGCGCCGGAGCGAGCACGCCCGTGTCGAGCTGCTCCACGCAAATGTCGCAAAGGTGCGCGGCATGCGTGTGCCAACCGGCCACAGACGACTGCGACCGCGTGCGGCTGACTTCAAAGACGGACACGAGCATCGCGCCTGTCTCGGCCACCAGAAGCCGCAGCCGCTCGGGGTGCGCTGCATGCCCGCTCCGATCGACGCCGAGCGCGCTCGGTCTCTCAAAGGCGCGTCGGCCATTGCGCGAGGGGCGGAGGCACAAGACGTAGTCGAGCATACGCAGCGGCGGCGTGGCTGGCGCGCACGAGCCGGTGCCGCCGGCGGCCGGCGTCATCGTGCGCTTCGAATGGAGGGGGCCCGGGTGTGCGTAGAGGTGCACGCCGCCAAAGTACTCGGCGACCGCGAGCAGTCCCGCCTGGTGCCACGCCGGCTCGCTCCACGACTCATCGGCCGGCCGCGCGCCCGAGGTAGAGCCAAAGTCGAGCCAAGCGACATCCGAGGGCCTTTCGAGGGCCACGGGGGTCTTGCCGACGCCGCGCGGCTCCATCTTGACGTTGCACCAATAGTGTGGCTCTGAGGGCCCTCGGAGCACTTGCGCCGCATCGACGCCAACAACGCAGTTGTGATTCCAGTTGGCGACGAAGAGCGTTGGCGCGGCCGGCCACGCGACGGTGAGGCCATTGGGGTACCAGAGCGGCGCCACCCACGAGGTGCGCCATCGGCCGATTCGGCCCTTAGCTTCCTTGGCCCCCCACTCGGCGCCCAGCGAGTACACTTCGATCCGGTCGGACGTGTCAGACACGCCTGCCAAGGGCGCCCCCGCCTCGTCGCAGCCCTGCACGGTGACGGCGAGATGCGTGGCTTGGCCCACGCAGACCTGGGAGACGCCCGTCGGAACCCCATCAATGCTCAGCCTCTGAATCAATGCGCAACTGGGTAGCTCGAAAATGATGACGGCGCGATCGCCGCTGCATGCGACGGCCACGGTGTCGTGGGACAGGGCGCACACCGCGCACGGCGTCGAGAAAATGCGGGGCTGCTTGACGGCCGCACGCGTCCCTGCCGATCCAAAGTGATTCCGAATCCGCAAGCATCGATGGTAGACACGGCCTCGCAGCTGCATGCGCCAGGTCTTGGCCCAAAAGCCCTTTACGGCGACGTGGCAACGCTCACGTGCAACCTCGTTGGTTAGGCCCTCGAGCTGGCGGCAAGCAGCACCCACGTGGGTGAGGACGGGCGCGCAGTGGCTGAGGATCAACCGTATCAGCTCGCCGGGCAAGGAGAGAAGCTCGATGGCATCGGTCACGACAAGTGCAGGGGGACTACCTATTGCGACGTGCATGATTGACGTTTCGTGCGGCCCTCTGCAATTGCGCGAGCGATCTCATCTCCAAAAACGGAAAACGAACGAACTCGATTCACGCGCTCCTGTACTTTCGCGCCGCGTCGCCGTATCAAAGTAGAGGCCTTGCAGAAAGCTCTGTGTGAGGAAAAGGTTAAATCGGGAAGTGAGTCACATTATAAAGACGCAGGGTCTCCTCGTTTCGTCGGAAAGTGAAGCCGCCACCGGAACGAGACCCCCCCGCGTTTCATGGAAGGCTCGAGGCACGCGATGGCTCAACCGGACCGGTTTGAAGGGGGCTCCAGATGCGGCCGTCGGGGTCGACGGCGTGGAACGCCGCCACCGGAATTTGTCCGTCACTCTCGCACACTCTCGCGACGGGACGCACACTCTCGCGTTGTCTGCGAAGCCTGGAGCGGT
>Ga0210240_102454_pt1 | contig 10532 bp, 2 predicted proteins | sample ChrtobMetP5a_4mM_FD_155463 | JGI IMG/M metagenome (GOLD analysis project Ga0210240, IMG submission 155463) | Chrysochromulina tobin associated microbial communities from unialgal haptophyte culture, Seattle, Washington, United States - P5a_4mM | ecosystem: Host-associated > Algae > Haptophytes >...
CTCTACGGGGGCGGCCACGACGTCCAACACCGCCACAGGCAAGAAAAACGAAACCTCCCAACCCACCCCCCGTCGGGAAAGCGGGGTTCGAGGTGTGGGTTCTCTCTAAGGGGGGTCTAGTTAGTGTACACCACAGCAGACAGTTCTGTACCGTAGTACACGTCCATCCATTGGGGAGGTACGCTGACCCCTAGGGTGCGTGCGTGTATAGGTATGGTCCGGTCACCAAAAGCAAAACTTTCCTAGATGTCACTACTGGACAAACCGCTCTTCGACTCGCGCGCGCCCTTTCACCGGGACGGCGCTTGACGTAACTCTACGTGCATGCGACCGGAACGCAGCATTCCCGGTTCCTAGCGTTTTCGTCGCTCTTCGTGCGAGTCAAAGTGAACCATAAATGGTCGCGAAAAGCCTTTCGTGCTCGTTCGAACCGGTTCGAAATGTCATGGAGGCTCCTCGTCGTGAGCTGTCGCGCGCGCAGATCTCGATAAAATAGACACGTAGTCGAGCCGCTGCTCATAGAAGATGTGTTTGTATGTTGCACCCGCTTCCTAAGAATGTATATTCATTGCGTCTCGTCACGACATTGGCCATCACCACTCACCCACCAAGAAGCTGCGAGGATCGCGCAAGGCTTGTAGCCGACAAGCTCGCCAATGGCAAAGAGCCGAAAGATGCCCGGCGGGGGTGCGCCATCGCGATAGCGATCGTGAGGCGCTGGTCGCCGGGCATCTTTCGGCTCTTTGCCATTGGCGAGCTTGTCGGCTACAAGCCTTGCGCGATCCTCGCAGCTTCTTGGTGGGTGAGTGGTGATGGCCAATGTCGTGACGAGACGCAATGAATATACATTCTTAGGAAGCGGGTGCAACATACGAACACATCTTCTATGAGCAGCGGCTCGACTACGTGTCTATTTTATCGAGATCTGGACGCGCGGTGGCAGCACGACGACAGCCGGTGAGGAACGCTCAAACAAAAAAGCGGTGGCACCAGTCGAGGTGTCGCCACGAGACGAAAAGTGCGAGAAAAGCCTTTCACAGTTATGCTGCGCGTCCCGGACCCGGTTTAAACCGACTCGCATGAAGGGCGGTTTTTCCGTGAACCCACTCGCGCCATGGCGAGCTCCCGCGGCATTCTAAACATTCAATCCCTTAACGAGACGTCACGTCACGTCCGAGAACGACTCGCAACCTAAAATAAAAAACAAACTCGTGTGAGCTGCTCAAAGGAGCCACTAAGCGAGCCGCCAAATATATCCGGATAAAACGTGCAGGATTCAAGAAGAGAGCTTCGGCAGCGATTCGAGAGCGTGCATGAGCCCAAGCGCGGCTTGGCGAATTGTGGTGTCTGCATCCTCCATGGCCTCCGAGGCCACAGGCAAAGCCTCCGCACTGAGCTGAAAGGCACTGTCGCCCAGCGCATCGTAAATGGCGGCAAGTGCACAGAGTGCATGTGCGCGCGCGTTAGTGGCAGCGGCAGCGGCGGTGATGTCGGCAGCAGCACCACCAATGATGGTGGTTGCAGCCGGTTTAGTGGTATAGGTCGTTATCTCCTCGAGTTGGGCCCGCGTACACAGTTGGTGATGCATGACCTTGACGCCGTCCGCCCCCATTTCCCTCGCGAGCGAGCCGATCGCCGCTACAGCAGCCTTGGCGACCTCAGCCGCAGCCGCTGTGTGCGCCAGAGTGTCGGCAGCAGTAACAGCAGCTGAGACTGTGATAGTAGGTCCGGCGTAGACGGCAGCAATGGACGCAGCCCCAAGGACTTTGCACAAAAGGGGCTGCAATTTCAGGAGATGGTCAGCTGAGGTAGCAGAAAATCGGCGGTGGAAAGGGAGCGATGCCACGAGGAAATGCAGTGCGCGGTGTATCGCGAGCCATGCCCCCGCGGCCAACTTCTCAGCCTCCGATGCGGCTGCCGTCTCTGCGGTGGACAAGAGCTTGCGGCGCTTGGCGGACGAGGCCGCGGCGGTGGCGGCATAAGCAGTGGCGGCAGCGGCGGGACTCGCGGTCGCGAGCATTCCGTGGACCGGGTGATGGGCGGCGAGGGTGGCGAGGGCGAGTGGTATGGCGTCCGCCACATATGGCACGTACAGTGCTGCAAAGCGCGCTTGGGATGGCGCGATCAGCCCAAAGAAGGCAGCCGCACGAGCAGCTGCGCTCGCGCTCGCACGCGCGCCCACGGCATCACACGCCGCCCCTGCTGCTGTCGGGTAGAGTTCCAAAGCCCATGCAAGGGTCCGATGAAAGAGAAGCCGCAGCTGTTCCTCGTTCAGCGCCGTGGTGAGATTAACGAGCGCACGGCCTGCCGCAGCCTCGACGGCGGCCGCGCCTGCCATCGCGCCTGCTATAGCGCCCGCGTCATCAGAAGTGGTTGCAACGGCCCATTTCTCCCGGTATGCCAAAGCGGACTGCAGCAGGCTGAAGCTGGCAGCCCGATAAGCGCTGACATCAGACGGAGACTGCAGGCTCAGGTGGTCACCCAGGAGGTCAAAGAAAGCCACGAGAGCCGCTGGCGCCGGGACACTGCCGAAACCACACCACCCACTGCCGCATCCGCCGCCACGACTATCAGTCGGCGCTCCGGGCGGCGAAGGCAGCGGTGTCAACAGCGGCAGCGCCTCAGCCATGGCCTTGAGGAGGACCCGAGAAGGCACCGCAGTAGCGATGGCGCGAAGCAACGAGGTGCGCGCAACGAGCAGCGCCGGCGCATCGATGGCTGCAAGGCGCGCGACGGTCGTCTCCGAACCGCCAGCGGAGGCGTTTGTGGCGGAGCCGATGGTGACGAGGCGGGCGAGAAGCGGGGCAAGAAAGGGCCCTAACAATTCCGGGAACGCGGTAAGGAGCGCGGGATATGTACTCGAGAGCATGCTAGTGGCAAGCGACACGGTCGTCGCCAAGGGGAACCGCGACGGCGCGAAAAAGCTCTCCAATGAATCGAGCAGAGCGGGGACAAGGGATGGCAGCAAGGCCAGGAGGCGAGAGCCGAGGGCAGAGATGAGCGTGGACAGGAGAAGGGTGGCAGCATGCGCGACGTTCGCGTCCGCGCAACGCAATGAGGCGAGGGCGGGGGGCACGCTGTCGATGAAGGCGGCAGACTCGGTTGCACCCAAAGTCCTGGCAAGTAAGTCCATGGAAAGGAGTGCAGCCTTAGAGGTGGGCCCATCAACTAAGGCAGGAGCGGCGGGAGCGGCGCTGCTGTGACCAGACTCAATCAATACTGAAAGCTCCTCCTCAACCGCCGTGTTAACGCTCGCCGCATCGGGGACGAGTAAGGGGCGAAGGAGTGCCACAAGCGAGAGGAGGTGAGGCACGGCAGCCATTGGTGCCGTCGTTCGCTGTGCCAAGGCCGCGTCATCAGTACCGGCGCCGTCGGTGAGCTGAGCGGCGCTATCGACGTCGGGTAGTAGCATGCCGAGCTGGACTAAGAGCAGTGAGACAGCCATCCTCCTCATCGCCCGATGCGAGTGCTGCAGCATGGAGCCGATTGGCTCGAGGAGTGCCACGCCTGCCACACCCGTCGCCATTTGCACAACCGCTGCGAGCGATGCCTGCGCCCGGCCCAATAAATGCGAATACGCTGCTGAAGGAGCGATGGTGGCGGCGGCTGCGGGAGGCGCGGCAGTGGTGGAGGCGCAATCCGTGGCTCTAGCCTCGTCCGCGTGTACGGCTTCGACGCACGTGAGGAGCGCCTCGGCACTGGCGGCGAGCGTTCCGAATAGGGCAATTGCCGCGGCCGAGGTGGCGGTCGCGGTTGGTACCGCAGCGGCGGCGGCGGCGGCGCGGCGCGGAATGGCAGCGTCCGAGGTGGCAGCGGCTCCAGAAGAGGCGGCAGCTTCAGCTCGGGCGGGGGCGGCGGAGGGGAGGAGGGCGGCCTCGGGGGCAAGACACCCGCACACGAATACATAGCGAAGTAAGTGGGTGGGGTCACACCAAGTAGGGGTACGCGAAGTGGCCGTGAGAGAGGGGGGCGAGGCGGCCGTGAGAGAGGGGGCGGGAGGGGCGGATGCTTTGCCGCCAGGTGAAGTCATCGCAGCAGGGGAGGTGCATGGTGGTACGAGCAGACCCGCCATCGCGTACAGGCAAGCGGAGGGCGGCGCCGCGGTCAGGATAGCGAGGGCGACTCGGCAACATTCTCCATTCTTTAGAACCTTCGTCGCATGGGCGAGCGCCAACCCCACCCGAGCGGCGTGGAAGGAGGGGCGGGTGGCGGTTTGCGAAAGGCGTGCAGCGTTGGTGCTGAAGGGCGAAGATGCCATCGCCACAGCAGTGACAGGAGGCGCACAGGTGACGGCAGGAAAGTTCGTGCCATAAGGCGTACCGTCGACATTGTTGTCGGTGACCAGGAAATGCCTGAGCAGCGATGCAAGAGGCGAAGTTGCGACGGCATACTGGGAGACAGCGGGGGCGGCGGAAATGCCATCGACGGTTGCCAGCAACAGAGCCGCTTGGCCCTCACCTTTCAGGCCGAGGAGAAGAGCACTGATTCGCTGAAACACCGCGTCTGGAAGCACCGACGGTCTTCGCAGCAGTGCCGGCAGCAAGACCGCCACCACGCAAGGTGCGATTCCTATCGTTGCTGTCATTGTCGCTTCCGCAGCGGGGGCGGCCTCAGCCAATCTGGCGCTGGGGGCGGGAAGGAGGGCGGTGAGCGTGGCGGCAGGAAGTACCAACCCCATTAGACGAACCAGCGACAAGATGTCGGATGCGAGGCGTGTCCGCCCTTCTCTGTCGGCCGCCGCCAAGCACGCCACTAGCAATGACGCCCGTTCGCTCAGAGCTTCCACCATCGCCGTTGCCCTGACGGAACTAGAGGTAGACATAGTGGTGGCGGTGGCGGTGGCAGCGACGGTGGGTGTCGTATCAATAGCGGTGGCGCCTTGGTCGACTGCGGCGGCAGCAGCTGTTGCCACATCTGCAAGCGCCTGGCACAGGACCGCCATGGTCAGCGACACGAGGGCGCCGAATTTGCCGCTCAGGCGCGCCAAAGAGGCGAGGATTGCTGTGGTTGCTGGGACAGAGGCAGCCACGACGTAAGGCGCAGCGGCAGCACCGGGCCAGTAGTTAGCAGCGAAAGCCAGTAGCGCCAAAAGCTGCGGCACCAGAGCAGAGGCCTCTGTGGCGGCCCGCGAGGCAAGGAGCTCAATCGTCAGCATGCACTCATCGACCCATGCACTCGCATTCATTTCTGCCAGCCCCACCACGGCCGCCGGCGATGATACGCTGCCGTCCACGCTTTCGCCGCCTCTGTACCTGGATTCGTGCTCCCCGTCACCTCGCACATCAAATTCTTTGGTACGGTCGAGCAGTCTCTGCACGATATCGCGCGCGCACACCGGCAGCGAAGCTGCGGCGAGGCGCAGACCAGCAACGTACTTAGCAACTGCAGTGGCGCCCGTGTGAGCGGCGGCACTTCGGGGGAAGAGAATGTACGGGCGCCAGCGCAGGGCGGCCAGGTAGGTGCGAAAAATATCGAGCTGATGGGCGGGTGCAAGCTTGGCAACGACGGCGGGACGCAGGGCGGCGGCAGCACCGAGCGGTAGGGCGAGGCATGCAATTGGTGCAGCCTCGGCTGATTCGAAGAGGGACAGGGCAGAAAGGCACGCGGCCAGCAACGGCGGTGACGTGACGAGCGGCGCGGCAGTGGCGGCCGCGTCGGGCACGGCAGGAACGGTTGAGAGAGGGAGCCATAGCAGGGCCTCCAGGATCAACGCGATGCACTCGGCAACCTCACGCTTTAGATCAGCATCTGCCTTGTACGAGGCCGATCGCATGATGGACGCCCGCACTACTGCAATTGCCGGCGCCATCGCCGCATCGCACGCGACCCCGACCATCACCGCCTGCGCCGTCTTGGCTGCCACGGTTGCAGTTTCAAGGCTCTGGCGGCGGAGGAAGAGGACGCCGCGGAGCACTGCACAAGAAGAGCCAGCCGCCGCCGCCGCCGCCGATGATGACAACGAAGCCTTACGGGAGCGGTGGGGGTCGCGGTTGGTGGGGTTGAGGGCAGCCAGAGCGGCGGCAGCATGCTCGGCGAGGTGTGCGATTAGAGCAGGAAAGAGGGCGAGAGGTGACGAAGGCGGCATCGAAGGGTCGAGCGCGGACGCGTGGGTGACAGGGAGGGCAGCAAGGGTGGCGAGGGTAACGGATGCGGGTAAGCCAGTGGGCTCTATGCGCAACATCCCACACAGGAACGCCCTTTTCGCCGTCACCATCTCCATCGCCAATCCGCTCTCGCACTTGGCTGAAGCTGTGGGTGCATCATCCCTCCTCATCCATCCGCTCGACGCACCCACAGCGCACTTCTGCAGGGCGAGGTCTGCCTTACGGCCCACGACGAGCGCTGCACCGAGTCCGTCCGCTTCGAGGGCAGCAACGCGACTCATCGATCGGGCAGCTGGATGAGTCGACGATTTGGCGTTAGGGGCAACGGCGGCGGCTGAGGACAAGGAGGGGGCTAAGTTAGTGTCGGCACTGGTCGCTTCGATGAAGACGGAGGGAAAATAGGTCACGATACCAGCGAGTGCTGTGAGCGTAGTGAGCGAGGCAATGGCGGCCCCTGCGAGCAGCGCATCTGTCTCAAATGCCACTGCCATCAATAGCGGCAGCAGGCGCCCAATCACTGCCACGCGTGCCGCAGAGGCGGCGGTCGCTCTGAGCGGAGGGGTTGAGGCGCAGGCGAGGATGTCGAAATAGAGACAGGTCAGTTGCAAAGCGTGAATGCGCCGCCGCCGCACGTTTGTCACCGCCGCCGTTGCGCCTGCTGCTTGCGCCGCCGCGAGCGCGCAGTACCCCCGCGCTGCCGGGGAAAGGGGCCACGCAACCGAAGGCGGAAGCCATTGCTCGGTGAGCGCCGCGAGCACTGCCGCGTGCGAGTGGCGTGTGCACAGGGCACTTAGGGCAGCGGCACCGTTGGCAAGGGATCCCGGAGTACTTAGTGCGAGCGCTGCGAGTGCGGTGGTGGCAGCGGAGTGCGGACAGGCGCTGCGAATCACGGTGCTCAGTCCACCCCTCCACGCCACCATGGCCGCTTCCCTCTCTAAGAAGGCTGCCGCAGCCATATCGGCGCCGCGGCTTCTGTTGCCATCTTGAGAGAGCAGCCCAGCCGCATACTCAGCCCAGCGGCCTTCTGCGGCATCAACCTCTTCGGATTCCTCACAAGCCGCCTGCACCGTTGTCGCCTTGGCCACCGCACCGGCGTCAATCGCAGTGGCACTTGCGGTTAGAGTTATATGGCAGGTGGCGTCGCGCAAGCGGGGCGGGGCATTGGAGAGAGCGCGGAGTGCGGCACTTAGGGCGGCCGCGAGCGCGGTGGCCAGCCGATCCAACGCGTCTGGCTCCGCTGGTTCGGGATCCACTGCAGCGGCAGAGGCTGGTTGCGGCCGGAAGGACAAATGGCCCTGGAGCAGGAGCAGCGCCGGGGCCATCTGCGAGTGCGGCGACATTGGCGACGAGAGGATTGCGCACAGAACGAGGGCGGCGGGGGCGGCGGGGGCGGCGGTGATGGCGGAGATGTCGGCGATCGCGCTGCCCATCGCCCCCGGCACGCCCGCCGAGTGGACTCCCGCACGAAGCGCCTTGGCGAGCGACAGCACAGCTGCCCCATGCGAGGTGCTCGTGACTTTGCTCTCGCAGCTTTTCTCAGTGCTGCGCATAGGCCGCAGGCCAGCCTGAAGGAAGGGCAGGCGCAATGCGGCAGCGGCGGCGCCAAGGGCTGCGCTCGTGGTGATGTCGCAATGGCGGGGGTAAAAAAGCGCTTCAAGCCACCACGAAAGTAGCAGCAACCGCCACGGCGGCGGCGGCGCGGCAACGCCTGACGCGTCGATGGTGGCGGGGGAAGAGGTGGCGGCGGTCGCGGCAGGGAGGGCCACAGCGGCGGCGAGCGCCCGAGCGCGAAGACGAGCTGCCGCCAATGCCGCACGCGAACCCAAATCGCTGGGCGGAAGCGGTCGCGCGAGCTGAGCAGCTAGGGCCGCCACAGCTCTGTCGACGGCACAGGCATCGCAATCGTCGTCGGCGGCTGCGGGGGGCGGCAGAAGCAGCCGCCGAGTTATCTGTTGGGAGTCCATGAGTGCGGCGGAGAGTGGGGCTGCCCCCACTAGATAAGCCGCAATCGACGCCCTCTCATTCGCAGCCTCTGTTCTCTCAAACTGTTCAATCTCTGCTTTGGTAGTCTTCGAAACTGCGAATAGAAAGAGGGACTGAAGAGCGAAGAGGCGCGTGGCTGCGGGGGCGGCGGCGATGCAGGGCAACGACGCCTCCGGCATCGCTCGTTGCACGTCCAACGACAGCAGCGACGCCATCCAGCTGGCGGTACTGTCGCCGACACCCACGGCCTTTGTCTTGCAACCGCCGCCCTTCGTGTGGCCTCCGCCTTCAAGCGGGTGCATGAGCACGTGCCGGTGGCAAGCGAGGGTGTAGAGTGCGTTGGCGAGTGCTGCAAGGCCGTCCGGGCTGTGCAATCGAGGCGCCCTAAGCATCTTGGCAGCATCGCCATCGGCGAGGGGCAGGGCAGTGTGCAAGCTCAGCAGCACGTGCGGCATGAGCACCGACGCGTCGTGCTGCTCACTCAGCTTGATGAAGGAAGTCACGAGCCGCGCCGCGGCGGTCGCCAATGCCGACAGCACCGTGGCAGAGGTTGCCAGCGCGGCAGTGGCGGTGCTTGCCGGCTCCCCGACAGCGGCAACGATAAGAAGCGTCGGGAGCGTGCGTGCAGCAGCGGGCGCCAGATGGACGAATGCATGACGCCACAAGAGGGCGAGGGTGGCTAGGGGCTTGAGAACGGCACTGGGCCTGGGGGCGGCGGCAGTGAGGGCAGCAAGGCGGCTAGTGAGGGCAGCAGAGGCTTCTGCCGAAAGGGGTGCGTGAGAGAGGAGCTGAGTAAGGAGGGCCATGGCAGCGCTGATGTACGCGAGAGGCATCTCAGGCTCGAGGAGGGCCAGGACGAGCTGCATCAAAGGGAAGGAGAGTGAGGCTGAGGTGAGGAGAGATGCATGAGGGCTGCGCAAGTGCTGCAGGCGGGGATCAGGGCACGGCGGGTTGGGGAAGAATGGCATGCGGCAGCTGAGGGTGATCAAAGCGGCCAAGGCGAATCACAGCTTCAAGTGCGCACTTGAAGGATTGGTAGCAGTCTCGTGTGCTTCTGGTGTGCCACTAAGAGATTGGGCAGCGCCTCGGCGATCACCATCGTTGCGAAGGACGCGTGCACACTGCCGTCGACTGTGCGGGCCACGTGCGATGTCGCTCGAGCAGCGGCTCGCCGCACATAATCGGCGCCGCACCCGGAAATTGTCTTCTTCAAAGAAGCCTTGGCGGTTGCGGCGATGTCGGCGCAGCATAGGGCAAGCAAGTTGGTCGTGTCGCCATCGCCGCCTGCGACGGAAGCGACACTGCCGAGAGCCGCCGAGCCAGCTGATGCAATTAGCGCATGGCGTGGAACGGGCCGCAAAGGTAGTTGATTCAAGCAGCTCGTGAGTAATGGTCGCAGCAGCACAAGAACTGGTCACGGCAGCAACACACACAGCAGCACAAGGGCACACGCACGCTGTGACTCGTGGTGAATCTATGCATGCGCAGTGGTCTCGAGGAAGGCAGCGGGATGAAGATTCAAACGCGTGGCATGATCTTACTTTTGGCGTATATGAACGTTCCGTGATATGGCAGCACCGTCAAGAGCAGTTGCTGCGGTTGGTGAACATGCACTGAGTGCACGCGCAGAAGGAAGTCGAGTAGCTTAAGGCCAGCCCGGTGTAATAAGTAGGGACGAAGCGTGATGAGAAGAGCCTCAAGAGCTGCATCAAGCTCCGCGACAGAAGAGGGCACAAGGAGATCGCGAGGGCCCGAAAGTGTGCCTGCCAGGCCCTTTCCGACAAGCGGCTCGAAGGACAAGAAGAAGCCGGGCGCGCCCACACACCCGGCGACAGCATCGAGTTCAATGAGCGCAGACATGCCGAGGGAGGCAAGCGTCGTTCGGTCGAATTGCGCGGCTTGCCCATGCGAGGACCTCAATGCCGCCATGGTCACGTCGCTATGTTGGGCTTTCTTGGAAAAAGGACGAACTTCAACCCTAAAAATCTGAGCCCACCCGCCGGCGCTCCCCGCGTGTCAAGACTGGTTACAGATACCCCTCCGTGGCAAGTGACATGTTGAGGCGCAGTGGGCGTGGGAGAGGGGACGCGCGCCGCGCGGCGGGTAGTAAGGTTTGCGCGACGGCTCGAGGGAAAAAAATAAACCTCATCATCGCCGTGGCTCGTGCCGGCGAAGGTCAACAAATCCCTCGTCCCTCGCCGATGGTGCCCAGTTGGCACAAAAAAGAAAAAGAAAGGGCAGGTTCGGAGTTGGGGCGGGGCTTCGAGGTCAAGTCCTCGATCGGCCGCTGATCCTCTGAGGGGATCGGTCGGACGAGTAAACCGAGACGACACACGCGTGCGCCTCTCGCACAACGTGCGCGCTCACACCGCTGCTCTCGCGGCTGTGCGCCCAGTCGACAGACTGACACGCGGACAGATACAGTCACGCGCTCTCCAAATCTGG
>Ga0210240_102458_pt1 | contig 10519 bp, 11 predicted proteins | sample ChrtobMetP5a_4mM_FD_155463 | JGI IMG/M metagenome (GOLD analysis project Ga0210240, IMG submission 155463) | Chrysochromulina tobin associated microbial communities from unialgal haptophyte culture, Seattle, Washington, United States - P5a_4mM | ecosystem: Host-associated > Algae > Haptophytes >...
GCGCTTGCGCGTGTAGTCCAGGTGGTTCTGCAGCGCTTCGTCAGCCGGCGGCTGGTTGGGCATCGTGTACCGAGTACGGCGCGGAGTACAGAGTACGAGTATCGAGTACGAGTACGCGGAGAGACACGACGTGGGAAAAAATCACGACGAGAAAAGCGAGAAGGGGTGGGGGTGGGGGGGGGTCGAGGTGGCCGCCGCGATAGTAAGAAGACAGTGTTGAAATGGAAGCTCAAAACGACGCTTTTTTCATCCTCGCTCAAAGTCTATCCGTAACGTGCACTCAAGACACTTTTGAAAACGCCGTGTTTGGTAATAAGTTTTTCGAAGGGTCGACGTGGCCATTGCCACATGGGGTCGGGCGAGGCAAAACGCTTCCGCGACCTCTACGGCAGCGCCAGCCGGCATGGCCAGTCGTTTTGGGACGAAGAGAAGGATAATGTCGGTATGAAGTTGCTCCAGGGCATGGGCTGGCAGACGGGCCAGGGCCTCGGCAAGGATGGCCACGGCCGCACAGATACCATCAAGCAGTTCAAAAAGAAGGACAACTCCGGCATCGGTTCCAAGGTTGGAACGCGCGACGAGCACTTCAAAGCGTCGCAAGAGCTCTTCAACGATGTCCTCTCGCGACTCGCCTGCGGAGGCGGCACCGACGCTTCCTCTGCCAGCAACGAGCCTGCCCTCGGCGCAGCGGCGAGCAGTGTCAAGGGCGTGATGGCGAGGCGACAACTGGCACGCCGCTTTGTCCGCTCGCAGCAGGATGACAAGAAGGGCACCGGGGTTGCCGGCATTGGCGGCATGGCCAAGGGTGATATGAATACTGCCGACGCCATGAACGAGATCTTCGGCCGCTCGGGTGGCAGCAGCGGCGCCAAGGGCGGCGACGACGACGATGCGGCAGCCAACCCCGATCGCGCGTCGCTGCAGCAGACGACGAGCAAGGTATCGGTGAACGATTACTTTGCTCGCCGGCGCGCCGAGCTCGGGCTCGCCAGTGTCGGCAGCAGCAGTGGCGGTGGTAGCTCGCGCGGCTTTACGCTCGACGACCAAGCCAGATTCGCTGAGCAACAGCAAGCCTCTGCGTACACAGGCCGGCGCGGCCTCGGGGCAGGTTCCATGGGCGGCGGCCGTGGCGGCGGCGACGACGACGACGACGAAATCAAGCCGCGGCTGGTGGCCGCCGCCCAGGCTGCTCGCATCGCTCCGCCGCCCGCGGCCGCGTTCGCGCCGCCGCCGCTCGCCGCGGCCGCTGTGGCGGCGACGCCCTCGAACAAAGAAGCCAAGGCGGTGGCCAAGGCGGAGCGTAAGGCTCAGCGCAAGGCCGAGCGCAAGGCGCAGAGGAAGGCGGAGAGGAAGGCGGAGAGGAAGGCGGCCAGGCAAGCGGCGGCTGCAAAGGAGGCGGAGGCGGAGACGGCGGCGGCGGGAGCAGCAACGGCGGCGGCGGCGGCGGCCAAGGACACAAAGAAAGTTAAGATGGAGAAGAAGGAGAAGATGGAGAAAAAGCGCAAAAGGGATGCAGATGAGTGACGATGCGTCACACACGTGCACAGCTGGCACCCGTATTGAGCGACAGCGATCGCGCCTCTGACGGCGGACGAGTGAGCAGTGTGCGACGCGTCCACCGCGTCTCGTCGCGACCGGGTCTCCTTCCGTTGCGAACACTGGTCCGGGGCTCGATACGAGCGGAGCGAGAGGCTGCAAATCTCTAGGTCTGAATCATTATCTATAAACATAGTATCATCTTTATCAGTATTTCTATCAAATATACATGAACTTTCAGCAGGCGCTCTGCCACGTGGAGACCCGGTCTGCGCACTCCCTCGCCGGCTGCGGCTCCGACCGTTCGTCGGTCCTCATCAGTTCCCCGCAGGCGTCGTGCACGCCTCGTGAGGCTTTTCGACGTAAGGCGTTCACATCATCTGCCGAGGCCCATCTTTGGCCGAAGCCCAGCCGCAGCCCGCTTGTAACCGTGCACGAGTGACGCACCTTTGCCGAAGCTCTTCGGGCGTACTTCTGTCGAGTCGTGCCGTTCGATCTTGGCCTTCCACCCACTGCTGCTGCGGGTGTTGCTGCCGCTGTTGCCGAGCGCACTCCGCCTGGGATGTGTCGCCTCGCAAGCCACGTGCGCCAAGACGAGGCGCTGCGACATGGAATTGAGCACGAGGTGCGAAGGCACGCGCCCGATGCACATGGCACCAACGAGCGCCGCCGTGCACGAAGCGGCGACAGTCAGCACGCGCCTTCGGCCACGATTCCAGCACCTCCGATAGTGCAGCGGCATGTGCACACAGCCGAGGTAGCCGAGCATGGCGTCGAAGGCCGCGGGCATGCCCCAGCGTACACCGATAGCAGCTACGGTGCCATGCAACATCAAACTTCCAAACTCATTCGTATCCTCCGCAAAGTGCGCGCATGATGCTGCGCAAAACAGGCCCAAGAGTGCCTCTCCGGGAACCGGAAAGATCGCAGCTAGCATGTAGATGAGAGGCCATGCGGGCGCGTCAAAGTCGGTCGTCCCGTGCGCCACGACGGCCATGGCTAGTATGGGACGCACCCTGCCAGCGAGTGACATGACGAAGGGCGACATATTGCGGTTCGAAAAGCTTCGTGTAATCATCTCCCGCCAAGCGAGATAGCCTTTTCTCCGAAGCTAGAAGGACACTGGAAGAGTTGGTCTTGGTGTTGTGTGTATAGGTTCGGGAAACCGACTTCAAACATTTTTTTACTTCGAAGAGCAAAAGCGGTCAGATGGCTTCGAGACGATCTCACGAGGAAAATGCGTCACCACTGGATCAGCAGGTGCGCTGGCGCGCCGAGAAGGATTGCGCAAAATCATGTGCGTCTGCTCAGCGACGTGCCAGCAAATCGTCGTGTCATGTTCGACACGTTGGCATTCTCCACTCGGCTTATTGATGCTGGCGTGTCAGAGCAGGAGGCCCGTGCCATCGCCGTCGAGCTCGCAGCAGCGATGCACAAGGCGGACTCCATCTACAATAGTGAGTTGGCCTCCAAGGCCGAGCTCGCACGTGCCACCGATCAGCAGAGCAACTATTTGGAGCAATTGAAGAGCGAGATGCGCAGTGAACAGGACGCCAAACGAGCCAACCTGGAGAAGCTTCGCACAGAGCTCAGGTATGAAATCGACAAATTGACAGGCTCGCAAAAGCTTGACCTCAACCTCGAGCGCGGGCGGACTCGAGACGAGATCGCCAAGCAAAACGATCGTATCATGAGTATTGACGGCAGGTTGGACCGAGAGGTCAACCTGATACGAACCCAGATCGAGGCCAGCAAGAATGATATGCTGCGCTATTCAGTTGCCACGCTTGCATCGCTAGGCGCCGTGACCCTCGGCGCGATCAGGCTCATGCTATAGGGACATCTAGGCACGGTCATGTTGATCTTGGTTCCGTTGTGGAACTGTGCGGCGGAGGAGGTCAGACACATGCGGCCAGACAAAGGTTGCCTCCACGCCATCCGGGAGATCTCCGAGTCCCATTCCTGAGTCTTGAGTCTATGCCCGCAGCTTTCAGAGGCATCGCGAGAGGGTCGACGGGTCTCCCTCCATCCAACGTGGCTCTGAATTGCGTGCGCGAGGATCAGACGCGTTTGGAGTTTGGAACGAGAGCGGTTGCGGCGTGGCGCTGCTGTCTCGCGCCGCGGCGTGCCTCCACGCGTCGGACGGCCACGCGGAGGGGAGCCGACGATAAGCCGACGACGCCAGGACGGTGGCACTGGCGGCTGCACCCGGGCGCGAAGCGCGCGGTCGCGCGCGCTACGCTAGCGAGTCGGGAGGACTCGAGGCCTTGAGGGCTCGAGGGGCCCGATCGACGCGCGAGGGCGAGGTAAAATACGCGAATACCATGCGTGGTCCCTGGTACATTAATAGTATGGGGACCGGGACCTGCTCGGAGTGTACACGAAAACAACGGCACCGCGGGGACGGCGCGCGGAAGACCGGACGCGGAACACCGGTGCGCGGTGGGCGCCGAGAGACCGCCCGCGGTAGAGGCGCACACGCTCTGGTCTCAGCTCTCACTCTCAGGGGCTGCGGTGCGCTACCGCTGCGCACCGACTGTGGGATTGTGGTCGTATTGTATACTATAGTTGATGTGCCGTGGTATAGTTGAGGTGCCAAACGTGCCGTGGCCCTTTGAGTACATTGTCTGTGAGCTGGCTCTGAGCATGTGAAGCTGTCAGCTCGGTCGCGCCCCTATCGCGCCCCGGCCGCATGCAGCGCGCGGGGATGCGCCTGGCCCTCAGACCTGATCGCTGAACACGAAGACGAGCTGAAAGACGCCGACAACTAGGCCGAGCAGCCCTCCGATGCCAATGAGCTTCCATTCGTCCTCCTCAAAGGCTGGATGGAGGAGCCTCTCGAACTGTGAGGGCTTGAGGCGCGACATTCGTGTGGCGAGCAGGTTCTCGATATCCATCGCCTGTTCCGTGTAGGCGTACGTGGAACGCAGGCAGCCGGGTAGCTCCTGTAGCAGCAGCTCAGCGGCCTCACGCCTGACGCTCAAGAAGGTGTCAGAGCCGACGATCAACGGCAGCAGCGGGCGTATCGAGTCGACTTTTTCGTCGATCGCACGCTCGGTCACGCGCGTGACGATGCGTGTAAACTTGTGCCGGCCGTGCTCCGAGAACAGGATGTGCTCCCAACAATGGGCGGCTGTGACGATGCGCGCTGAGACGAGGAGCGCAAACGCCTTCGACACCTCCTTCTGGCGCTGCAAGAAGAGGCCGAGGAAGACAAAGCCGCAGATCTTTTTCGGCTCGATGGGGTTGAAGATGACGCCAAGCGCGAGCGCGTTGGTCACATAGCCGTTCAGAGCACCGGCGACCGGTAGGAACCACGTGAGGGGTAGCGCCGTCGGGTCGGCCAGCGAGGCACGCAGCTGCAGCAACGCCCACCAAATCGCCGCCTGGCACAGTCCCAGAAGAAAGCCAAAATACAATCCGGACAGCTCAATGAAGCGGAACTGCGCCACAGCACGCGGACAGATCAGGGTGGGTCAGAGCTGGATGGCATAGGTTGTGTGTGCGCGCGCGTGTCTTCGCTGTGCGCGCGCGCACCTCCTCCTCGCCGCACCGCCGGAAGATTTCATTCATGAGCGATTTGTCCTCAAGCAGCTTGCCAACGCAGAGCGCATGCAAATCTAGGAGCTCATGGATTTCGCCGCGCATCTCGACCACCATGGCCACCACGTACGGTTCTGCCATCTCCGCGGCCTGCTCGGCAAGCTCCGCCTTCGCCGTGAGCGACAGCGAGGTCCAGACATCCGGCGCGTGTTTCGCGCCCAGCTGCTCGAGAATTCGCACGAGTGCACGGTGCAGCGGCACTCGCGTCGCCTCGACGATCTTCTGCGGATCGATGCGTCCGAAAACCTCGTCTACCTTGAGGATGTCGCGAGTCACCAGGTCGATCGTAATGTTGGCGATCTTCGCAGCGTTGGCCGGGATGATGCCCTGCCAGCCGAACGAGAAGCCGCACTGCCGGAAGCCGGCCTCCCAGAAGCCTATGTACTCGAGCGGTAGGAAGGTCATCTGGATCGCCAGAATGTTGGTGCCGTAGCCTATGAGCGCGGCGACCACTGGGATGGAACCGAACGCTATTATGGTCGACCAATCGGCAGCAGCCAGTGTCGTCCCTAAATCGTTGAGCGACGAGCCGGAGGTGGAGGCGTCGCCCAAGTTAGGAGGTGGATGCATCGACCTGTTCATCGGCATATTCATCTCGACGTGCCAGGGCTCGATATCGCTATCAGCTCTGGTGCCCGAGCGCAGCGCAAGATCTCCATTGTTTCACAACATGCCCGATTGCGGTCGTCATCGTGCGCCACGGTCTTGGAGTGATGATCCGCTCAATCAAATAGTACCTCACATCGCCGCGCTCAATCAAAGATATCCAAAAGATCCAGGCGGAGAGAAGACGATAAACAGTCACACAGTGAGTGACGAGTACTATTGTAAAACCAGTGGAGTACCTACCGCGGTGGTATCGAAGCATGTGGGACAGCAAACAAAAGCAAACGAAGTGCAAAAAGGGCAGGCAAGGCCCCTCGAGGTGCAAAGATATACTGATGTGTCGAGTAGATCAGCTTGAGCTACAGAGTGCCCACGCCAAAGCGGCGGCGCAGCTCCTCGACTATCGGCATCTGGATGAAGAATGCAGGACCTGCACGTGCGTCTGCGAAGGCGAGAGTCGCGCCGCAACCGGCGACCGTCAGAACTCGTCGAGTGTTTCGATTTGGCACGTCTGCGTATAAGGCAATCACGAACCACCCACATCAATCCGATCAATCAAATAGCAATCAAATAGCAATCCAGTAGCAATCAAGGACTCGTCGAGGGCTCTTTGGGTGCGACAATCAAGTAGCAATGAAATAGCAATCAAATATCAATCAAATATCAATCAATTGGCAATCAAGGACTCGTCGAGGGCTCTTTGGGTGCGACAATCAAGTAGCAATGAAATAGCAATCAATTAGCAATCAATTAGCAATCAATTAGCAATCAATTAGCAATCAAGGACTCGTCGAGGGCTCTTTGGGTGCGACAATCAAGTAGCAATGAAATAGCAATCAATAAGCAATCAATTAGCAATCAATTAGCAATCAATTAGCAATCAAGGACTCGTCGAGGGCTCTTTGGGTGCGTCAGTCGGTGCGCACATGCGGCTGTCCAACCGCGCCAAAACCCGAGCACGCCCTGGGTGCGCACGATGGTGCTTGCGATTGCGAGCGGCGACAGCTTCGCACCGGCGGACGCGTCGCGTGCCGCACTCATGAGTGCGGACTTCATCACGTCAGCGGGGTTACATACTGTTGTGGCCACGAGCCCGGAGATGATCGCGCTGAGGCTATGCACCTGGGAGCCATCGGGATAGCCTTGGCGCAAAAGCCATTGCTTCGAGTGGTCGTAGCTCGCCAACTGGCCAGCCGAGAGCAGCGCGGCGCGCGCCACAGTCGCAGAGACGCCTCGCCACAAGCCACCGACGAGGCCCTCGCTCTCATAGCATGCTACGAGGCAATGAAACGAGTTGCGCCAGCGCGGCTTCTCGCCCACTCGCATGCCGGTGATCAGCGTACCACTCGCAGCGTCGATCACGCCGTACTCGCACGACATGCGCACGCGCACGACGTCCAACGGGTTTGCGATCGAGGCTCCAAAGGCCCCTGTACCCGCGCCAGCCGCAATCTTGGCCGACAGCGGTGCATCGTTACCGTCGGCGGCCAGAGCGCTGCGAAACGTTGGGTAGAGACCAATGCGCAGCCCAGAGTACAAAAAGTCGCGCGCCACGAAGCCCACGAAGCCGTGCGACCACAGCATCAGCACGCCATCCTCGCTTGCGATCCTCCTGAGCGTTGAGAGCAGGCCGCCGCTCTCGTAGATGCGTGGCCAGCCAGGCAGATCCTGCACTTGGAGGCGCGTCTTGACGCATTCGAGCGGAGAAAACAGCGTCGCCGTGAAGCTCGCCGCGAGCGAGCCCGCGGCGATCTCTCGCTGCACTTTCGGCATAAAACCTAATACATGTACAGTATCCGGATAGAGAAACTTTTATCCTCATGCCGGGCCGGCGTCGAGACGTGACAGGACGTTTCAGTTCCAGATACTTGTGAACTTCCTCTTTGTGCTTCACGATCGATCGAGCGAGACCCACGAGAGCAGAAAGCAGCTCTTCGCGGAGGCCGTGAGCTGCAACGCTGCTTGTCTCCGCGACATGTTCTTCTCGCAAGGCGCGGGCTCCCTCAGCTCCTTCGCGTCGGCCTTCTCGCAGATCGAGAACGAGCTCGAATCTGCAGTCAAAGGAGCTGAGGACGTCGACGCTGCGGACGCGTGGGGCGTCAAGGATGACGCGTGGGACGATGCCCAGCCCGAGAAGGCGCCAGAGCCTGCAGCCGTCGCGCCACCGGCCCTGCCCTCATCGTGGAATGTCCTTGACGCCCCACCCGTCCGCGGGTTCGTTGCGGCCCCACCCGTCCGCGTCAAGGACGTCGACGCAATGTGGGAAGATGCCAAGCCTGCGGCAGTCGCCACGACGGCCGCCGCGACAGCGGGCGGTGGCACTGAGAGCCGTGCCGCCGACGCAGCCGCAGCCGCCACCGCTGCCGCGACGTCAGCCAAGCTCAACGCGGCGCTCGCACAGTGCGCCAAGCTCGAGGCCAAGCTCGCCGAGAAGGCCAAGCTCGAGGCCAAGCTCGCTGAGAAGGCCGCGCTGTGCAACGAGAAGGACGCGCAGATCGTGGCGGTGATGGCGGAGGCGGAGCAACTGAGTATCCGGCAAGCAGAGCAGGAGAAGCAGATCCGAACGCTTCGCGCCTCGACACGCGACGCACAGGCGGCCTCCGAGAGCGCAGCAGCAGAGCTCGCTTTGGCCAAGACGGAGCTAGAGAAGACGAAGAAGACGTTAGCAGCGCAAGCGAGTGCGGTCGGAGCGGCCAAGGGCGCCGAGGTGCCCGAGGCGCTCCTGCGTGATTCCCTCTTGATGGCCTCTTGATGGCCTCTTGATGGCCTCTGAGTGCCTCTGAGTGCATGCTGATTGCCTCCCTCATCAGGTGGCCGAGGCCCTCACGCGTGCCGAGGCCGCCGAGGCTGAGCTACAGGACGCGCGTGTCGAGTTGACGAGCCTCAAGGAGAGCCTCGCCAAGCTGAGGGACGAGACCGACTCCCTCCGTCTGGCGAGGGCATCAGCGGAGGCGCGGGAGGCGGTCGCAGCGGACGCGCTGCGCGAGGTGCAGGCGGAGAACGACCGCCTCACCTCTGCTGGCCGGTGGCGAGATGAGGGCCTTGCATCGCGCCAAGCCGAGCTGACTGCACGCACCGACGCCGCCGAGGCGCAAGCCGCCGAGCTCGTCGCCGCTGTGAACGCCGCGACCAACCCTTTGCTTCGTCAGCTCGCGCAGCTACGCAGCCAGCAGCAGCAGCTGAGCGATCAGGCGCGCGCGACGGAGACGGCGCTGCAGGCACAGCTGGTCAGCGCCGCCCGTGCGGCCAAGGAGGCGGACACGCGCCTCGAGGAGGCCAAGCTGGCGGTGCGCCGAGGGCAGGAGAAGGAGGCAGCCCTTGGCATTCAGCTCGAAGAGTCTGAAGAGGCGCGTGCCCAAGATGACGCATTCTGAATCCAGTGCCCCTTGATGGTCACTGATTGCATCCGATTGCCTCCCTGATCAGGCACGGGCTGGGCTCGAGCGTGCGGGCGCAGAGGCGGCTGACGCCGCACGCGCGCGCTTTGCGGCCGTGCAGGCGCAGCTCGAGGCGACCACGACGGCGCTCGAGGAGGCGCGAACGACCGTGACGAAATCCGACGAGGCGCGCGCGGCCGTGGCGCGCCGTCTCGAGCAGCTCGAGACGGCGCTGCAGCGTGAGCGCGACGACGCCGCGGACAGGCAGCGCCGCCATGCGGCCGAGCTCCAGGCTTGTAAGGATGAGGCCGCCGCCGCCGTCTCTGCCGCCGCCGCTGTCGCCGTTTCGCGCGGCGGCGCCGCCGGCGTCGCCGCGGGGGACAACAAGGGCTTCGCAGCGGCGACGCCGGGCGCCAGCGGCGGCGCGGTGCGCGCCATGTCTGACGCGACGGCCAGGCTGCAGGAAGGGGAGGTGGTAGCCGTGCGTAAGCTGCTCGCGGCTTCAGAGCGCCAGCAGCAAGCTCTCCTTGAGCAGCTTGCGAGCGAGCGCGCCCAGCGCCAACAGGCGGCGGCCGAGGCAGCGAGGGCGGGCTCGATCGTCGCCGAGTACAACGCGCTGCACGAGCGATACTCGGCGTGCCTGGAGATGCTGGGAGAGAAAGAGGAGGAGCGGATGGTTCTCGAAGAGCAACTCGAGCAGCACATGGGCGCCCCCGGCCCGGCGTCTTCGCCGCAGAACCAGAGGAGGTTGTCCCTATCCCCATCCCACAGGAAGCAGTGAGAATACAATAGTACGTCACGCTCGCGGTCTCAGTGTGAGAAACGCGGCGGATTTCGATTCGCGTCGGGTACAGCCGTTGGTAGCGAGCTGCCGGCTCGCCGGCTGCGACGCTGCACGCTGGTCGCTGCGCGTCTGCGCGTGTGCCCCCGCCCCGCCTCGCCCCCGGCGCCGCCGCCAGGGCTCAGCAGGCGGCCGAGACGAGTCCGGACGAGAGGCATAGAGCGCGCGCGCACCCGCTCCCCCTATAGGATCAGAAAACGCCCCAGGTACCCGGTGTGCTGTGACGCGTGTGAGGTCGCCGCGCGGGTCCGGGCCGGGTACCGGGCGGGGGCGGGCGATGTGCATGACGACCACAGCGTGACGCCGTGTTGGTACCGCGCGGTCGTTACGTACTTACGTTATAAACGGATTACAGGCGACCGTCCGTTGGTCCGACCGAAGCCCCGAAGTGCGAAGAACGTTACCGTACCGAACTATTAGTCTATATACTCTAAGTTAAGACCTTAACGCGGTTATAAGATGGGCAGGGGAAAGGCGAGAGGATAGGCTGTCGATCTCGTCGCCGTCGGTGACGAATCCCTGGGAACCCAATTCTAACTCAGGCGAAACGTTCCCG